>Ga0209810_1000588_pt1 | contig 75879 bp, 63 predicted proteins | sample Coa_R1_7_FD_187159 | JGI IMG/M metagenome (GOLD analysis project Ga0209810, IMG submission 187159) | Surface soil microbial communities from Centralia Pennsylvania, which are recovering from an underground coalmine fire - Coalmine... | ecosystem: Environmental > Terrestrial > Soil > Unclassified...
CGGCACTGCATAACTTCTGTATCTGGCTTAATCGAAAGCTAGGTCGGCCGAACTTGGCGTTTGCCGACCTGATCGACTGGTGAAGGGCCGGCTATTTCACAGCAAGCGTTTCAATGCCCGGCCGTAGCGGGCAGTTAAAACTGCAGCAACAAAGGCCCGAAGTCCCCTTCGGGGACTACCCCTCCTATAGAATCCCCCCTCTGCTTACGAAGGAGAGGGGGAGGGGTGCCGAACCATTGAGGCACCGATGGCGATTGGAGAGGGGGTGAGGTCCAGGCGTTTACACCTCCGGTCCGTAAACGAACCGGCCTTCGCGTTCGTCTTCCCATGTTGAGCAAATGGGCGGGTACGCACGATAAAGGAGCAAACGTGCCCAAGGATGCTCTTCGTGACGGAAGACTATTATGAGAAGTACGCCTACCTGGAAGACGAGCCGATAAGGCGTACCCCCCGCAGAGCCGCGCCTGCCTTCTCCCTGGAAGACCTCACCGACAGCCCGGAGACGGCAAGCGGCCTGCAGACCACGTACAAGCCGAGCCGCTTCGAGGCCGGCTGGCTGCTCTCCTCGCTCAGCTCCTTCTACGAGCAGGACCTCCTCTGCGATATTCTCAGCCACGTCAAAGGCGGCAAAGAGGCCAGCGTCTATTGCTGCCAACCCGGCCCGGCCGCCGGTCCCGATCTGCTGGCGGCCAAAGTCTACCGCCCTCGCCAGTTCCGCAACCTGCGCAACGACGCCATGTATCGGGAGGGGAGAGCGGTCCTGACCGGCGACGGGAAACCGGTGAAAAAAACGGACACCCGCACGATGCGCGCGATCGGCAAAAAGTCCGAGTTCGGCGTGCAGGTGCAGCATACGTCCTGGCTGATGTATGAGTTCACGGCGATGCAGAGCTTCTATGCGGCAGGCGCCGCCGTTCCCCAGCCCATCGCGGCCGGCGAGAATGCCATCCTGATGAGCTATCAGGGAGACGCGCAGCGGCCGGCCCCCGCCTTGAACGAGGTTTCTCTGGATCGGGAGGAGGCCGGAGTCCTGCTTCAGGAAGCGCTCCGGAACATCGAGGTGATGCTGCAGCAGGGCTTCATTCACGGCGACCTCTCCGCCTACAACATCCTCTATTGGGAGGGCAAGATCACGCTCATCGACTTTCCCCAGGTCACCAGCATCGAAGCCAATCGGAACGCCCGCTTTATCCTGCAGCGGGACATCTCCCGCGTCTGCGACTACTTTGCCCGCCAGGGCGCGCCCTGCGACCCGCAGGCGGTTATGGATCGTCTCTGGAGCCGGTATGGGAAAGAAGAGGCTCTTTCCACCGAGCCGTGAATGCCCCGTCCGGCCCAAACCCCCTTCCTATCGTCATCGCCTTACCCCATGCTCCGCTCTCTCCCACGCTCTCCGCGAGACACACAAGCGAGATTGCGTGTCCACGCAGCCCATCGGCTCGCATTGCCACGAAGGAAGCGGGGCCGTACGTCCATTCCTGTTTACGGCTCAGAGTACAATAGGCCAGCTCTGGCTCTCAGGGTAACTCTGGAGGAGGAGGCATGGGCGCGACTGGCTGGACCTATTGGATCCCTTATCAGTCCGATCTGGACAAGGCGCTTCGCGAGCTAAAAGAACAGGTCTTCGCTCGCGGCGAATATAACAAACCCTTCACCGCCGAGGACTATCTGGAAATCCTCGGCGAGAAGGCCGACCCCAGGCTGGCGCGCGCCTTACCCTCTCGCGCTTCTCTGACCCCGCCGCAGACGATCGGCGAGCTGCTGCGACAATGCGCGGAGAGCGGCACAGGCTCGATCCTGGACATCGAGCGCGTCGCCGCCGAGCCGCAGTTCGGCGCCATTGCGCCCCTGCCGAACGAAACCCTCCGGAACCTGTTCGGCACCGAGAAGCCAACGCAAGAGATGGTAGCGCAATGGGCCGGGCGTATCCCCACCATCGAAGAGCCGCGGCTTTACCGGCGTGAGCAGGGCATCTACGTGATAACCTACCAGGGCGGGGAGCCGAATCAGGTCTATATCGAGGGCTGCTCCGGCGATTGAAAGCGTCAACGGCAACAGCAAGAAGGGAACCTTCCTGCCGGTCGAGGAGGGCGGCGGACGATGGCGTATCGCATAATTCAGGTGGGAACAGGCGGGTTTGGCAGAGAATGGTGCCGTCAGTTCCTGCCGCCCAATATCCGGGACGGTCTGGTGGAAGTGGTCGCCGCTGTGGACATCCACCCGGAGGCGCTTCAAAATGCGCGGGAAGGATTGGGCCTGCGCGCGGATCAGTGCTATACCGACCTGAATAAAGCGCTGGAAGAAAACCGCGCCGACTTCTGCGCCATCGTCGTGCCGCCGGCCTATCACGAGCACGTCGTGGATGGCGCTCTCGCCCACGGCCTGCACATCCTCTCCGAAAAACCCATTGCCGATACCCTGGAAGCCTCCGTTCGCATCGCCGAGAAGGTCCGGCGCGCGGGCAAGAAGATGGCCGTGACCATGAGCCACCGATTCGACCAGGACAAGACCACTCTGCGCGAGGAGATCCGCTCCGGTCGCTATGGCAAAGTGGACTATCTCGTCTGCCGCTTTACCTGCGATTGCCGCCAATTCGCCAGTTGGGGCCAGTTCCGGCATGAGATTCCCGATCCCCTGATGATCGAGGGCGCCGTCCATCATCTGGATCTTCTGGCCGACCTGGCGGGCGCGCCGTGCGACACGCTCTATGCCCAGACGTGGAACCCGGCCTGGGGCGAATTTGCGGGGGACTCGCAGGGGCTGGTCGTGATGCAGATGGAGAACGGCGTGCGGGCCGTCTATGAAGGCGCGAAGACCAATGCCGTGGGGCTGAATCCGTGGGGACAGGAGTATCTCCGCGCCGAGTGCGAGCAGGCGACACTGGTTCTGAACCGCCGCCATCTGGAGCATTTCTCCTATGATTCCGCGCGCCAATGGGCGCAAGGGCGAGAAGGCGAAGGCGAGACGATCCCCCTGCGCGAGCAGCCGAAGTGGGCCAATGCCTGGCTGATCGAGAAGTTCGCCCGCTGGCTGGATGAGGGCGAGCCGATGGAGACGAACGTAGAAGCCAATCTGCAGTCGGTCGCGCTCGTCTTTGCGGCCATCCAGAGCAGCCGGACGGGGCAGCCGGTGAAAGTGCAGGAGTTATTGGCAGCGGCGCGGCAGGAGGAAAACCTATCCTGAAAATATTGAGCCTTTCTACGCGGTACGGCCTCTCGGAAGGGGCTTTTCGCGCCTCGTAAGTTACTGTCTCTTCGGAGGGTACAATAAAAGGAGCCGTAGCTGGCGACTTCCCTTTTGTGCCCCTACGCTGCTAAGGCATCTACGAACTCTACGACTAAAAGCGAGCCAGCCATGTCAAATCGGACTCGTATCAAAATCTGTGGGATCACAAATCTGGAGGACGCGCGGGCAGCGGTAGACTGCGGCGCGGACGCCCTCGGATTCATCTTTGTGCCGGGCACGCCGCGCTACGTCGGGGAAAGTCCCGGCGCGCTGCGCATTCCGCTCGTGCTGCCGCCGTTCGTCGCGAGGGTGGCCGTCTATGCCCAAGCGGCGGACGCCTTTAAGAACAGCGCCGCTAACTTCGATACCATTCAGTTCTACGGGCAGGAATGGAATCCGGACGCGCACACGGAGAAGCGGATGGTGCAGGCATTCCGGATTCGGGGCGAGGAGAGCATTGCGGAGATCGAGGCGGCGCTGGCGAAGGCCCGGCCGCACGCGCTGCTGCTGGACGCCTACCATCCGGACAAGCTCGGCGGCTCCGGCCAGGCGTTCGATTGGGAGGTGGCGAAAGAGGCGAAGGCGCGCTTCGGCCTGCCGGTCATTCTGGCGGGCGGGCTGACACCAGACAACGTCGCGGACGCTATCGCCGCCGTGCGCCCCTACGCCGTGGACGTTTCCAGCGGCGTCGAGGACCGGCCCGGCCACAAAGACCATGCCAGGCTGCAAGCCTTCTGTCGCGCCGTCCGCACGGTGGATGCTGCGTTAAAAACATAGCTCTCCCATGATTAAGTTCTATCCTGCCCACCGTTGTCTTCGGTCCTCCCCAGGTCAAGAAAACCGGATAGCCCTGAAAACGTCTCCAATGAGACGATCTAGCCCTTTCCACTACGAAGATAGGCACCCATGAGCAAACACTATCCTTCCAATCGGCCTCCGCTGCAGCCGGAGGCGTTCACGCCGCTGCCGCTGGGAAGCGTCAAGCCGCTGGGCTGGCTGCGCGATCAGTGCCGCCTCCAGGCGGAAGGGTTTACCGGCCACCTCGAGGAGTATTGGCCCGATCTCGGTCCCGACAACATGTGGCTGGGCGGCAAGTCCGAGGGCTGGGAGCGTGGGCCGTACTATCTGGACGGTCTTGTGCCGCTGGCGCACATCCTCGATGACGAACGGCTGAAGCGCATGGCCGCCCGCTGGCTCGATTCGATCCTCGCCATGCAGGACGAGTCCGGCTGGATCGGGCCGGTCCAGGCCCCGAACCGCACGGCCTACGACCCCTGGCCGGTCACGATCGTGCTGAAGGTCCTGACGCAGCACTACGAGGCGACCGGCGATCCGCGCGTCCTACCCGCCATGCTCGGCTTTGGACGCTACCTGCAGAACCACCTCGCCGAACGCCCGCTGTTCGAGTGGGGAAAGTTCCGCTGGGCCGATCTGGTCCTCAGCCTCCATTGGCTTTATAACCGTACCGGCGAGCCGTGGATTCTCGACGTGGCACAGGAGGTGGCGCGGCAGGGCTACGACTGGCGCACCCACTTCGAGCGGTTCCGCTATACCGCCAGGACCCCGCGCGAAGCGTGTACGCTGGAGACGCACGTGGTCAACAGCGCCATGGCGGTCAAAACCTGCGGAGTCTGGTGGCGCCAGTCCGGCGATGAGCGGGACCGAATGGGCGTCTACCGCACGCTGGAGATGCTGGACACCTACCACGGCCAGGCGACCGGAATCTTCACCGGAGACGAGCACTACGCGGGCAAAGACCCCTCGCAGGGCACGGAGCTGTGCGCGGTTGTGGAGATGATGTTCTCCCTGGAAGAGTTGCTGTCCATCCTCGGCGACCTGGACTTCGCCGACCGCCTCGAAAAGATCGCCTACAACGCCCTGCCAGGTGCCTTCACGCCGGATATGGGAGCGCATCAGTACGACCAGCAGGCCAACCAGGTCCTATGCACCATCGCGCCGCGCCAGTGGACCAACAACGATGACGATTCCAACATCTTCGGCCTGGAGCCCAACTTCGGCTGCTGCACCGCCAACCTGCACCAGGGCTGGCCCAAGTTCGTGAAGAGCCTCTGGATGGCGACCCCGGACGACGGCCTGGCCGCCCTCGCCTACGGTCCCTCCCAGGTCACCGCGACGGTGAGCGACGGCGCGCAGGTGACGATCCGCGAGGAGACCGAGTATCCGTTCCGCGAGACGGTCCGCTTCACCCTGGAGATGGACCACCCTACCCGTTTCCCGTTGTTGCTCCGTATCCCGGCCTGGGCGACCCAGGCCAGCGTCCAGGTCAACACGGAAGCGCCGCAACGCGCCGAGGCGGGCAGCTTTGTCCCCCTTACCCGCGCATGGCAGCCCGGCGACACGGTCACCCTCATCCTGCCGATGGCGGTCCGCCTGGAGCGGCGCTATCACAACGCCGTGACGATGCATCGCGGCCCGCTGGTCTTCTCGCTTCGGATCGGGGAGGCCTTCCGGCTGCTGCGCGGCGCGCCGCCCCGCGCCGATTGGGAAATTCTTCCCACGACCCCCTGGAACTACGGCCTGGCGCTTGACCCCGCCGCGCCCTCCTTCTCTATCCAGGAAACGCCGGTCAGCCCCATTCCTTTCGACCCGAAGGCCCCGCCGGTCGTCCTGACAACTCAAGGTCAACGGCTGCCACAGTGGACCCTGGAGCTGAACTCTGCCGGCCCCCTGCCCCAAAGTCCCGTTTCTACCGATACGCCTCTGGAACCGATCACGCTGATCCCCTACGGCAGCGCCCATCTGCGCATCACCGAATTCCCCCTGACCTGAGCCTGTACCTACCGCCAGTTTGCCGAAGATTAAACCACCCACTCGCCAGGCTCTACCTCAAGCGTGTGCCTGCTGTCAGGCTGCAGAGATTTTCACCACCCGCTCGCTTCGCTCGCTAGAGCCACAGAGCACACAGAGGAAAAGCCAATGCGAGAAAAACAAAAGAGAAAAGAAAGCAGGCTATACCAAATTAGCAAGCCATTGCCTCTTCCTCATCACGAGGGAGAGCACAGAGAAAGGCCTCTCTTCTCTAGGGTTGGTTTTTCTCTGTGTTCTCCTTGTGTGGATAGCAGCGGCACAGGCATCTCTATTTGCACCAGCCTCTTTCTTGTCTTCTTGCTTTTCTCGCATTGGCTTTTCCTCTGTGTGCTCTGTGGCTCTAGCTCGCGTAGCGAGCGGGTGGTGACATATTAAGGAGCTTAGGAATAAGGACACGCTTGGGGTAGTGCTTTGCGAGCGGGGGGTTCGATCTCTTGCAGCTTAACGGCAGGTACACGCCTGGGCGATGCAAGGAGGGGGATAAGCAATCTATCGAGAAACTATAGGCATGAAAGACTTAAAACGACGCCTTTCTCTGTTTGGAGTGGCTGGGCTCTGCGCCGTCTCCCTTGCCGTGTATGCGCAGGGCCGACAGCAGGGCCGGGTGGTCGCGCGCCCCCCCAGGTCGAAAACGGCGCCGCGTCCGATGCTGGAGGCGACCCAGACGGACATCCGGCGCATCGTCCGCGAGATCGACTCCTACTATCTCCAGGCCGCCATCCGCAAGCTGGTCTCCTTCGATACGCGCAACACGCTGTCGGTACAAGACGATCCACGGCGCGGCATCGGCGCGGCGCGGGACTGGATCCTGAGCCAGTTCCAGCAGATTCGGGCGCAGTCCGGGGGGCGGCTGGAGGTGGAGATGCAGACCTTCGAGCAGCCGGCCGGCCCGCGCATCCCGCATCCGGTGCGCATCACCAACATCGCCGCCATCCTGCCCGGCGACCTGCCCAACCTCAACAAGCGAGTGTACGTGGTCAGCGCGCACTACGATTCCAGAGCCAGCAATGCCGACGATCCCACAGCGGAGGCGCCCGGCGCGGACGACGATGGCTCCGGCGTGGCCGCCGTGCTGGAGATGGCGCGGGTGATGTCCCAATACCATTATGGAGCCTCCATCGTGTTCCTTTGCGTGGCGGGCGAGGAGCAAGGTCTGTACGGCTCGACCTACTTCGCGGACCGGGCGAAGGAGAAGGGCTGGCGGATCATGGGGATGCTCAATAACGACATCATCGGCAGCTCGCACGGCGCCAACGGCATCCACGATAATCATTCTGTGCGCGTCTTCTCCGAAGGCGTACCCTCGGAAGAGACGCCTACGGGCCTGCGCATCCTGCGCGCCGTCGGCGGCGAGAACGATTCGCCCTCGCGGGAGCTGGCCCGCTTTATCCAGGGGGTCGGCGCGCGCTACGTGCATCATTTTGACGTGAACCTGGTCTACCGGCGGGACCGCTTCCTGCGCGGCGGCGATCAGATCCCCTTCCAGGAGCGCGGCTATCCGGCCGTGCGCTTTACCGAGCCGAACGAGGACTTCCGGCACCAGCATCAGAATGTGCGCTCGGTAGGTGGCGTGCTCTACGGCGACCTGCCGCAGTTCCTGGACTTCGATTACCTGGCGCAGGTGACGCGCGTCAACGCCGCGGCCCTGGCGATGCTGGCGCTGGCGCCAGCGACGCCCCAGGAGGTCGGGATCGTCACGCGCGAGCTGACCAACGACACGGAGTTGAAGTGGGCGCCCAATACCGAGCCGGATCTGGCCGGCTACTACGTCGAGTGGCGATCGACGACCGCTCCGTCCTGGGAACGCTCGCTCTGGGTCGGCAACGTGACGCGCTACACGCTGCACGGACTTTCCAAAGACGATTACTATTTCGGGGTGCGTGCCATGAATCGCCAGGACGACTGGAGTCCGGTCGCGTTCGCGCAGCCGACCCGATAATCTCGCTTTGCAACAGAAGATGCCGGCGAAACCGCTCTCTTGAGTGCAGGGTATTGAGTGTTAGATTTAAACACCAAATACCCATGAAGGAGAGAGCCATGGCAGAGGAGGTCAGCCCCGAGTTATCCTGGGGAAGACGGGCCGTCCGGTGGATTATCCGCCCATTTCAGGTCTGGGCCCAGCTCGGTCAGCGTCCGTTCGAGTGGCTGGATCGCCTTCGAGAGCGGGACCCCTACTTACATATCGCGGTTCATGCTCTCATTATCAGTGTAGTAACGGGTCTCTGCGCCTGGGTTGAACTGGATACCCGATTCGTGATCTTCAGCCGCACGAACGGCCCTATCACCGGACCGGGACGTCTGCTTATGGGTGTGGTGCTGCTCTGCGTATCCCTGGGCTGCGCGGTCTTCGGCATTTTTTACCTGCGCCAAAGGCGACCGAAGGGACCTCATAGAGACAGATAGAGGACGAGGAGATGGGCAAGAATTTCAGCCTCTGGCGTGACCGGGTCCTGATCGTTCTCTTTATCCTGGTGGCTGCAGGGATCGGAGCCAATCGCCTCTATCGCAACCGTATGCCGGAGAGACTGCTGCAAGCGGCGCAGCATGGGGATACCGTGACCGTTGAGTCGCTGCTGAAGCAGGGGATCGATCCGAATTTAAATTTAAACGGACATACTCCCTTAACGGAGGCCGTCCGTTCCGGCTCCGGGGATACGGTCGATGCCCTGCTCCGGCATGGGGCCAGGCCGAACGATACTCTCGTGGCATATGCGCTGTTTCAGCAGCGCCCGGAGATCGCGCGCCGCCTTCTCGCTCAGGATCACTCCCTGAACGGCGAGAATTTTATGCCCACCGCTCCCTCCGGCTATACCCTGCTCATGAACCGCGCCGCAAACGGAGACGCTGAGGGCGTTCAGATGCTGCTAAAAGCGGGCGCCAACGTCAATCGTACCCTGCAAGGCTATACGGCGTTGATGGAGGCAGCCCGAATCGGCAGAAACGACATCGTCAAGATGCTGCTGCAGCGGGGCGCAGACGTCAATATGCGCGCAAACGACGGCACGACAGCCCTGCGTATAGCCATCCGGCAAAGACATCCGGACACCGCGCGCCTGCTCAAGCAAGCAGGCGCCAGCCGGTAGTCCTGTCGCGGTGAAGAAAGCGATAAAAAGTTTGCCAAAACGAAATGTACAGTTAATGGAACTGTTCAGGTAGAGGCGGTGGATCGCTGGAGTGCGAAATGCGGTAGTCTCATGCCCTCTATTCAGCAGGACGTCCTTTGCTTTCTTGCGGATTCTCCTGAAGGGCGTATTCAATGGCCTGCTCGAAGGTCATGGCCTGTCCCTGTTCCCAGGCACTCGCAAACGCCTCTTCTCCCAAAGACGCTCGTGCTGTCGCCACCTTACGGTCAACCTCTTCTTTCTCCTTCGGTGGCAAGGGCGAGCCAATCGTTTCACGCAAGACTTCTGCTGCAGCCCATAGTCTGGCGGCCATCTCGAATTGTCCCTGCCCTGCCGCAAGATCAGCCATGTCTCTCAGCGATTCGGCAATGCCAGGTTTTTCCTCTATTTTTCGTCTGATAACTAGACTCTCCTTATAAAAGCAACTTGCCTTGGCATAGTCGCCTTCCCGATAGGCCACCTCTCCCAGGTTACTGAGGGCGCTAGCAACTCCGCTCTTCCCTCCTGTCTCTTTGCTTAACGAAAGACTTTCCTCGTATAGAGCGCCTGCCGCTCCATAGTCGCCGCAGGCTTTAGCCACACCGCCAGCACCGTTTAATGCGATGGAAACGCCCCACTTGTCTCCTAGCTGCCGAAATAACGCCAAACATTCTTCATAGAACGCATGTGCGGCTGTATAGTCGCCTTGATGATATGCCACATTTCCAAGATTATTGAGCGAGATGGCAATGCTCCGCTTATCACCTAACTCCCTTTGTATCTCCAGACTTTCCTCTTGTAGCGCTCGGTCGGCTTTATAGTTGCTTTGATGATAGGCCACATTGCCCAAGTTGTTGAGCACAACAGAGATACCCCTCTTATCTCCTAGTTCCCTGAATAATGCCAGACACTCTTCATAAAAGGCCTGTCCGGCTGCATAATCACCTTGATCCATGGCCACATTCCCAAGACCGATAAGCGAGGCGGCCATATATCTCTTATCTCCTAATTCCCTTGATATCGCCAGGCTTTCCTCAAACTGAGAGCGCGCTGCGGCATAGTCTCCTTGCATCAATATCAAGCTGCCTAATCCATAAAAGGCCTTAGCCCATGCTTGTGAGCGAAAATTCCTCGCATCTTGAGATAATGCGGCTTGCAGCTGCTCTCGGCCCTCACTATAGCAGCCACGGATATACCAATACCGCCAGATGGCTCCCCAAAGCTGCACACATGGTTCGACCTTCTCCTTATCTATCGTGCAACAGTTCAATGCAGCCTGCAGGTTCTCATTCTCCTCCTGCAACCTCTCTAGCCACTCGGCTTGCTCGGCTCCTGTCAGTTTAGTCTCCGCCTCTTCGGCCAAATTCAAAAAGAAATTTAGATGACGACCGTGCCAGAGCTTTTCCTCTCTTTTCTCTCTTAGTCTCTCAGATGCATACTCTCGAATGGTTTCCAGCATGCGATAGCGACTCTTGCCTTCCCGCTCCTCGACAATTACCAGCGACTTTTCTACAAGAGAGGCCAGGATGTCCATCATCCCTTCTCGTTCGACCCGCTTGCCGGAAGAGAGCATAGCCAGGACAGAATCCTGCTCCTCTGCGCAAACGGCCTCAGCGGCTTCCAGGGTCCATCCTCCGGCAAACACACACAGCCTGGAAAGCAACAGCCTCTCTTGCTCGGTCAAAAGCTCATAGCTCCAATCCAGAGTTGCTTGCAAGGTCTGCTGTCTGGGCAGAACAGTACTACTACCGCTTATGAGCAAGCGGAACCGATGCTCTAAATGCATGCTGATCTCTTCGACCGAGAGGACACTGACTCTAGCGGCGGCCAGCTCGACAGCCAGGGGAATGCCGTCCAGACGATAACACACCGAAGCCACGACAGCCGCGTTCTGGGTTGTCAGCGCGAAGCCTGGCTTCTTCAACCCGGCTCGCTCCACGAACAGACGCGGAGCATCATATCCAGAGACGATTACAGCGAGGTCTTTCTCATTTTTGGGCAGGTGAGCAGGATATGGGGCGAACAGAGGGGGCGTCCGATAGATCTGCTCTCCCGGCACTCCCAATGCTTCCCGGCTCGTGGCAAAGATGCCCAGTTGCGGACAACCTCTCAGCAGTCTATCTGCCAACTCCGCACAGGCTGTAATCAGATGCTCGCAGTTATCCAGCAACAGAAGTACGGTCCTGGGTTGCAGATAGTCCCGTAGTGTCTCTGTTAGCGTTCTGCCTGGCTCTTCTCTCAATCCCAGGACAGTCGCCAGTTGCTGGGGTACTAAGGAAGGATCGGAAAGATCGGCCAGTTCTACCAACCATACACCGTCTGGATAAGCGCCCAGGTTCGCTTTTGTTATCTCCAGAGCCAGCCTCGTCTTGCCGCATCCGCCTGCTCCTGTCAGCGTCAGCAGCCGCGCCTGCAAGAGCAGTTCCCCGATCTCCTGCATCTCCTTCTGACGTCCGATGAAAGAAGTAGAGGCAAGAGGCAAATTCTGGTCGAAGCCCTCAAGAGATCGTTCTAGCTTCACGCCCAATCTAACCAGAGAGCTCCCCAATGCCTGCCATCTCTGTTGCAGTCCCTCTCCGAACAGTATCACCTGCTGAATATCTTCAAGAAAGAGAAGAGCAGGAGGAAGTGCCACCGGCTCCAGAACCAGGGGAACGATGGGCTTTTCCAGTTTCTGAGCAAAAACAATCTCCTTACCTACCTCTTCCGAAGCAGCCGAGGAAGCTGAAAGCATCAAGAGCACAACTTGGCAATCTTTTATGCCCTTTTCAATTTCCGGTCGCCATTGCACGCCGGCATCAATGTCGCTGGTATCCAACCAGACGGAAATACCTGCGTCTCGCAGATGCCGCACCAGTGGCAAGACCTTTCGGTTGTCTTTGCGGGCATAGCTGATAAAGATTTCTGCAGCCATATGAGCTCACCTTCGGCAGCAATTCCATGGCTGATACTATAGCAAGTTCAAGTCTGCTCGTCAAGACTTTCGAGCGTGAAATTCATCACACCCTCTTGACAATCGAGAGGTCAACCTCTACAATTGGGCTGTGCTATAAAGTACTTTCACTATCGAGCATCCTAAAGGCAAATATTGCGGCACGAAGGTAAGGAAAGAAAAGCCATGAAACCGCTATCGCGCAGTCAGGTCATCGGCGTGCTGGCGCTTTTGGGAATCCTGGTGATTATCACCGGCGTGACCGTCGTGCGGGCAATGGTCTCGGCCGCCGCGCCCGGCATTACACTCCACGACGCCTTTCCGCAGGCGCCGGCCGCGCCGCCTCCCATCCGCCCTGCCGATAGCCTCGCTTCGGCTTCGACGCGCGGCGAGATGTCTTCGGCGCCGGCCAGCGCGCCCGCGCCGGATGCTGCTCCTGCCGAAGTGGTCGTGCATGTCGCAGGGGCCGTGAAAAAGCCGGGGGTCTATCATTTAAAGCCGGGCGCGCGGGGCGAGGACGCTCTTAAAGCGGCAGGAGGACCGATGGCCGACGCCAACACAGACGCCATCAATCTGGCCGCCAGGCTCGACGACGGCATGCAGCTCTATTTCCCCACGCGCCAGGAACAGCCCACCGGAGGCGCGCCGCCGGAAACCGTTTCCACGCCGCCGGATACAGCAACCTCGACCCTCAAAAAGAGCGCCAGGTCCACCGCGCATCCGGCCCGGTCCGGCAGCCGCAGCCGGGGCGGCAGCGAGAAACCGGCCAAGCTGAGCGATCCGAGCCAGGGAACCGTGAATATCAATACGGCCAGTTCCGAGGAGCTGCAGCGGCTGCCGGGCGTCGGCCCGGCCATGGCCGAGCGCATCCTCGCCTACCGCCGGCAGAACCAGGGATTCAAGCGCGTCGAGGACCTGCTCGAAATCTCCGGCATCGGAGATAAGAAGTTTGCCAAACTACAGCCGTTTGTACGCGTGCATTGAGTTAGCGGATCGGCGGCACGAAGAAATCGAAAGCTTTTAGAAAATTCTAAGTTGCCGAGACGTGCTGTTTTAGCTCCTGGCTGCGTCATTAAAGACGAGAGCATGCCCAAAACAGGTTCTTCTACCGGCTGGCTCAGGCCCGGATAGATGGCATCCTTAGTTTTGGAAGCTCGGCTTCCTTCCCGTCCCCACTAGCATGCGCTTCTTTTAAAGAAGCGCATCGCGCAAACATTCGGTTGCCCTCTCGGGGGCAGCGGACTCTGTAAGCCGAATCCTCGCCTTTCCTTCTGTCGTTTCCAACCATAAGGCCCATCGGCACTATCGATGCGCGCAGGCCTCTGCCTTCGCGCTATGTCCGGCTTGCAGGCAGGCTGGACACAATCGTGCGACTGCGTTCGCGCCCGTCATGCTGCCTGGCGGCCGGTGTTTTTGCCGCCTCGTCGCTTTGCGGCAGCGCGCGAACCGCAGAATCGCGTCCGGCGAGCGCGCTTCCGGCGATTATACGCGTAAGCAATAATCTGCCGTCCGCGCATAATCCCAAAGGGAATGCAAGGGTTCCCGTTGCCCTGCAGGCAGGACTGCCTGCAGGGTGAGCAAGGAGAGGGTTACACGGATGAAACAGAAAAAAGGAGTCAGGGTACTATTTGCTATTATAGCAATACTACTCTCGATTTTCCCCACCATCAGCCAGGGCCAGCAGGTGCCCATGCCGTTCAATACCGCGCAGGATCAGGCGATACGCCAGAAGATGGTCGCCACCAACAACGTGTGGTTTTCTTATCTGCTGAAGTACGCTTCCGATTCGACGGGCCAGACCGGGATCGAGAACCAGGGGACAGCCGCTGCGTACGCCTATCTCTACACCGGCAATCCCAAATATGCTCAAAACGCCTGGTCGGCCATCAAACCGTATGCTGAGGCAAGAACGCTTCCCTGTGGAAACAATAACAATAGCATCCGCATCTACTTCGGGCTGTACGCCATCTGCTTCCGCATTCTCTACTCCACGCTCTCCTCATCGGACCAGCAGCTCTACATCGCCTGGATGAACGGCATCGCGCAGAGGGCGCGAACCGGTTTTTTCAGTGGAAACGCGAACGGGCTGATTGGCGAATACCTGGGGTTGTGCCTGTGGTCGCTCATCTCCGCGCCCGACAATCCCCAGGCCAGTACGATGCTTTCCGGCACCTGGGACGACAGTGGCGCCTGGAAGCCGTATGGCGGCCTGGACTACGATGCCACCCTGGGGCCTCGCGGCAGCGCCCGCAACGCCATCTACGACTATGTGACCCGCACCTGCCCGACCCCCACTTCGGGAGGCGTCTGGCTGGAGGGCACGCAGTATTTCAACGCTTCCCTCGAACCCCTCTTGCTCTATACCCTGGCCATCAATGAGATCACCGGCCAGGACCATTTCCCGGAAGTCACCGCAGCCCTGCCCCAGATCGGCCAGGCCGCAATCGGAATCCTGACCAACTCCCTGATCGACGAGTTCCAGTTCGGAGACGATGGATTCCCACATCAGCTCCACATCGCCGATACCCTCTGCACGATGACGATGCTGGCCCGCCAGTTGGAAGGCACCGGCGTTGGCGCCGAACTGCAATGGCTGGTCAACTACTGGGCCAGTCTCTATGGCTACCGAAGCTACGCCTGCCGCATGTATCTTTGCATGGATCCCTTTGCGCCCGCCACCGATTTCCGCTCGGAGACATGGCCCGTCAACGGCAGCGGCCTCTCCGTCTGGAGAAGCGGCTGGGATACGACCGGCGACAGTGTCTTCGGCGTGAACACCGACCCTATGAGTCTGGTCGATCACACGCAGCAGGATGAAGTCTTTAGAAGCTTCCGTCTGTACCGGAAAGGCGAATGGGCGCTGACGCATCCGATCACGTATGGCGGCATGGGCTGCGATGAGAACGGCAACAACACGGTCGTGGCCGGTGGGCTAGGGGTCATGTGGCAGCATGCCGCTACCGCCTGGGAGGACGGCTCCAACTACTGCTACCAGCGCAGCGAGACTTCGGGATCGCCCTATAATTCCAACTACTATACTCCGCCCCCTGCCTACATCTCCGAGCAGACGGGCAGCGTCCTCTACGTGCATGGGGTCAATAAGACGGCCGACGTGCTGATCGTGGCCGATCGGGTCAACGCCACCAATCCCATGCTGGCGGGTTCCTTCCTGAATGATTGGCGATCCTGGGATGCCGCCAATATCCAGAACGCCGAGACGAGCGTCTTTCCCTTCGGACCGCTGCAATGGACCTTGCACATGCCCATCGCCCCGGCCATCCAGAATGGCGCGATCGCCTGGAAAACGGCGGGCGGGCAGTATGTGGTGTCCCAGGAGCTGGCGCCCAGTCCCACGCAGACTGCCTTTTCCATCGTCAACGAGTCGGCGACAGATAGCCTGGGAAACTATCTCTATTTCAATTATGGAGGCGTTCCGAATACAGAGCGCAAGTACCAGGTCAGAGAGACATTCAGCGATGACAATGCCTGGCATTTCCTCCTTCATGCCCTCTGTATCTACGATAACTCAACGCCGGCGATCGGCCGGGTAGATGGCAACGGGATCAGCGGCGCGCTGGTCTGCCCCGGCAAGGAGGCGGCGACCCTGGCGGTCTTCTCCAACAACGCGGCGAGCCGGCTGGTGGAGAGCAGCTACAGCCTGAGCTTTACCATCACCGCCAGGGAAACGGACGCGTACTTGTTGGATCTGGATCCGACCTTAAGCTGGACGATCCAGATCGACGGCGGCCAGCCGTTTGCCGCTCAGTTCGGCAGTGGCGGCGTGGTACGGGCGGTGATCTCCGGGTCCGGTCAGCACACCCTGACCGTCAAGCCCTAGTCGCCGCTGCCATGAAAAAGCTCTCTGTCAAAAGGCAGAGAGCTTTTCTGATGAAACAGCAATGGCTTACGGATCGACGGTAAACGTCCGGGCGCTGGTCGCAGTGCCGTTGGGCGTGGTTACGAAGAGGGTGTAACTGCCCGTCGGAGTGGCCGCGGCGAGTTTGAATTTGACTGCTGTGGCGGTCTTACTCAGGATTGTTTGCGCGACACCGGCGATGGTAATGGCGCTGGCGCTCTCCAAATTGACGCCTCGGACGGATACGATCGTGCCTGCCGAGGCGCTGCCGGAAGTGGGACTGAAGCCCTTGATGATCGGCAGTTGGGTCGGGAGTAGATACACCGCGCCGGAGCCGTTCGCTCCGCCCGTACCGGAGATCCCATAGAGGTTGCCATCCGGCCCTTCCCGCAGCCCGCATATCGGGTTGGCGGCGTCCGTGCTCGAAGCGCCGAAACTGTAGAAGCTGTTGAAGACGCTGCCGTTCAGGCTCATTTGAAAGGCCGTGCCCCCGCCGGTCGCGCTGCCGGTGAAGTCGGGGCCGCCATAGCGAGTCGTGCCGTAGAGCAGCCCGTCGGTAGCCGGCAGCAGGGCGCTGATCGGGTCCGCGCCATCCGTGCCGTCAAAGGCATGAAGGGTATTGAAGACACCGCCGTCCCGGCTGATCTGAAAGACCGTGCCATGGCCCGTGTTGGCGCCTGTCCAACTGGGGCCGCCATCGGCGGTCGTGCCATAGAGCAGGCCATCGCTGCCTTCGATCAGGCCGGCAACCGGGTAGGCGCCGTCCGGCCCGCTGAACGTGTGCAGCGTGTTGAAGACGCGGCCATCCTGGCTGATTTGAAAGACGGTTCCTCTCCGTTGGCGCCGAAGCCCGTCGTCCCGTAGAGGTACTTGTCCGAGCCTTCCACCAGCGGACCCCACATATTTTCTCCATCCGATCCGGAGAAATAGTGCAGGACTTTAAAGGTCAGCGACCGGGTGGCGGTGGGCAGCTCGATCTTGTAGACGACACCATTCCCCAGCCCGCTTCCGATTCCACCAAAGTATGTCACGCCATACAGGTTGTTGCCGATGAGCATCACGCCGTTGGGGCCGTCGCCATCCGGGCCATGAAACTGGTAGAGGACGGTAAAGGTATCCGTTGCGGGCGAATACTCGTAGGTAACGCCGAAGCCGCCGATGGCGCCGTTCGCCGCATCGCCATACAGATTACCTTTGCCGTCGAAAACGACACCGTTCGTAGGGTTGGCGCCATCGTTGCCATTGGTGAAATTATGCAGGACGGTCAATTGGCCGGAAGGGCTGACCTCGAACAGCGTGCCATAGCCATAAAGACCACCCCCAACGGTGGTGCCGTAATAGTTGCCGTCCTTTCCTAAGGCCAGGCGACCGGTGGTATAGCTTGAATTCGCGGCGCCGCTGGCGCTATTGAAGCTGTAGAGAACGCTGTCGGTCAATTGCGCCTGCGCCGGACGAACAGACGCCAGGCCAAGCGCCAGACAGAAGATCAATAAGAACGTCAGAGCGCGATCGAGGCGGACCGCCTTGGGCCTATGCGAGAACGCACGGCTGTCAAACATGATGCTATCTCCTTTAGAGTACAACCGGACAAACTGCCGGGATGAATACCGGAATGGTCTGCAAGGCAGAAACATCCGAATCGGTGGACGCCACAGCGGTGGGCGCTATTGCGAATGAAGAGGGGCACAATAGCCCCTCGCTTTTGAAGCCATACAAACTGTTCCAGGTAATTGTATCATTTGAAATGTGATTTGTCAAAATTTGTCTTTGTGTCTGCCTGTTTATCCGTGGTGCAATGCTCTCTTTACCGTCTGTATCCCGCCTTTATCGTCGCCTGTTTCCGGGATGGGACCTGATTCCGGAGTTCCTTATTTTACGGAAGAGACAAAAACAGCCTGTTCCGTAGGACTCTCTACCGGCCCCGTAGAAAACGGAGCTGTGCTCTGGGGCATTTCGCGAGCGGTCACCCAACGCGGGTAGGCGCATAGGAAAGGGTATCTATGGCAGAAGCTCCACCCCTTACCAGGGACCTGGCCCTTCGGATCGAGCGGCGGGTTGGGGAAGGCAGTCTCCGAGCGCCCGATCAGGCGCAAGACCCCTTCCCGCAGCAGGCCGCGGAATTCGGCCGAACGATCGCCGTCAAAGCCAGAGGCGGACGTCCCCGCAATAAGGTGTTCTGCTTCGGACACGATGACATCCACCATCTCGAAGACATTCTAAGCTTCTACGCGCAGGACGACCTGGAGCCCCATTTCTACCTGGCTCCCATGGGATTTTCGCGAAAGGTCGCCCGGGCATTGACGGCGGCAGGATTCGGGCAGTGCGACTTCGAGCAGGCGCTCCTCTACGGTTTGCCGCAGGACGCGCCGGTCTCGCTGCCATCCGCCGTGACCATCGAGCCGGTCACGGCGGACAACCTGGAAGAGTTTGTCACCGCCACCGCCGACGGATTCGAATGGCACGCAGCCTGGCGGGAAGCGGCGATGCAGGGGGTGCGAACGGAGGCCGCGCCGGGCGAGCGCCGGTTTCTCGCTCGGTACGAGGGCAAGCCTGCCGGCGTTGGCGCGCTTCGGGTGGATGAGGACGGAGTCGCGCACGTGGTCGGGGGCGCCGTCGTCCCGCAATACCGGCGAAAAGGCTGCCACCTGGCGCTCGTTCACCATCGTCTCCACGTCGCCCATCAGCTAGGATGTCCCTTCGTGACGGGCGCCGCCAGCTTCAACTCGAGCAGCTTCCGCAATCAACAGCGGGCCGGCCTGCGTCTGGCCTACATCGAGAGCGAATGGACTCGACAACAACGATGAGGCAGATCGCTATCGAAAACTCATCAACTCTCATAGCCCTCCACGCCGTTGCTCAGAGAGGCCAGGAAGGTGTAAACCGTTAGGATGGCTGCCGCTTGCTCCATATATCTATCGCCAGGGAGATCGTACTCACCGCTCCGAGAAGAAACAATACCTTCCCTATGGCTTTTCGCCGGCTCGTATCCAGTTTATCCCCCAATAACAGGGCCACTCCTGCCCCAAGCATTCCACGCGTTACGGCTATCAGCCCGATCTCCGGCAATGTCAGCCTCGTCTCTTTCATTTCGTTCCTCCAGAGACAGCATGATGAAATCTCGCCCTACAAGCCGTAAGAGCGGGAAAGCCTCCTGCTTTGTTCCTGAGAAGGCGCGTGTAGCCTGTTCCATGCCTTCCCTCTACTGCCGGGAGAGGAAGGTACAGATTTTGGTGGCCAGGTCCTGCGCGGCCGGGGCGTCGTAGTTGCCCATCACAATGACCGTATAGCTTCCGTCCCAGAACATCTCCAGGTCGGAATTGATGCCCGAATTCGGGCCCCCGCCGTTATGCCCGCGCACCGATCTGCCGTTAAAAAGAGATTCCCCAAAGCCATAGCCGTACCGGCGGTCCGGACCGAAGGGAGTGTCTACCTTCCCGCTGGTGATGGTCTCGGTCAGAGCGGCATTGAGCAGCTTATGGCCGCGCAGCGCCTGCGCGAACTTGAGCAGGTCGGGCGCGGTGGAGTAGCCGCCTCCCGCCGGGTTGCCCTTCCATGGAAGGAACATCCAGTTGCTCCGGCGCGGCTCGATGCCGAACGGGTCTTCATCGTCATAACGCATGTAGCCCACCGCCAGATTCGGTACCACCTGATTCATCTCATAGGAATCGGTATCGTGCATTCCGGCCGGAGTATAGACGTGCTCGCGAATGTAGTCGAAATAGTCCTGGCCGGACACCTTTTCGATCACCGCGCCGAGCACCACGAATCCGGCGTTGCTGTAGGACCAGCCTGTCCCCGGCGCGAACAGGAGCGGCTGGTGCGCGAAAAGCGGGAAGTAGTCGGCAGGCTTGCGATATCGCTCCCGGTTCTGGAAGAATTCGGGCACGAAGATGTCCCCCAGTCCGGCGGTGTGCGTGAGCAGGTGGTGGAGGGTGATTTTGGCGGCTGTCTCCTTGTTGGGATATTCCGGCAGTACGTTCGCCAATGTGTCCTGATACGAGAGCTTGCCGGCCTGCACCAACTGCGCGATGGCCACGCTGGTAAACATCTTGTTCATCGAGCCGAGGTTGAACTTCGTATCGAGCCGGTTGGGGATGCGGTTGCCTTTCTCCTGAAATCCGTAGGCTCGGTTAAACAGGATCTTCTCTCCTTTGGCGACCAGCGCCACCCCAGAGAAGCGGTCCTCCGCCACCGCTTTCTCGACATGCTTCCTGATTTCCCGGACGATACCGGCCTCGCTTAACCTTCCCTCCGACCAGGCATCCGCCTTTTCCGCTTCGGGATCTCGGCGAGGAAGCAGGCCGAACCCGTCCAGCTTCTCCGGGTGGGCTGCATTGACGCGCAGGTAGAGTTGCGCCCAGTGGTCGCCGCGCTTGCTGCGTACGTTCATACGCAGCTCGCCGCGCATCCGCTCCGGCAGAACCTGCATGACCTCCAGGCCACCGCTCTGTTCGTAGATTCGGGTCATAAAAGTCACCTGGTCTTCCGCCGGGTAGCGCAGCAGCCCTTCCTCGGTGGTCGATGTGGTAACGAACCGCAGCATTGCGGCCCGATCGCCGCTATCGATCGCCTCCAGCAGCGCGCGGTCCAGTCGTCCTGCCGGCGTATCTGGAAGGGCCGCTGCATTATTGGCAGGCGGATCGCTTTGCGCAGCCGCCGATACCGCGCCAACGGCCAGGGCCAGGCTAGTGATAGTAGCAATAAGACCCAAGTAAAGATAGTCTCGCATCGAAAATATCTCCATTCGTCGGTGTGTACCCGGTGAACCGGGTGTGTTACTTGTAGCGAACGTCGAGAGCCCGTACGAACATTCTGTGTAAGCGACCTGATCTTGACTTTCCCGCCCGTAGGATTGCCCGAAGGTTCGAGTAGACGCCCCGCGGGCCGAAGGACCCCCAGGTGGGTAATTCCGTGCCCGGCCCACACGGGCTCAAGTAAGCGGCGGATCGGGCTTGTCCTGAAAGAGAATCCGGGCGAAGAGCAGCCGGCGGCGATCCGGAGCCGAAGGGTGCGCGCGCCAGGGCTCCAGAAACGCCTGCAGCGCCTCGACGAAGCCCTTTGTCTCTTCCGGACGCAGATAGAGCGGCTCGACCAGACAGTTCAGGAAATCCGCGCCGGGTTCGGGATCGTTCTGCTCCAGCTTCAGACGATAGCTCTCCAGCAGAGTATTGAGAAACGTCGTAAAGTGGCGCAGGCGGTCGGCGCGGTCAGCGTCGGCGACATCCTGGGGTTGCAGTCGCCCGCCGCCCTCCTGCAGAGCATAGACTTTCATCAGCGCGCCATGCACGCGGACCTCCTCGACCGCCTTCAGAACGCCCGCCTCCACCAGCAGCCGTACGTGCCGGTAGAGAGAAGGCAGGGGAATGTCCGGCAGCAGCTCCGCCATCTGCTGGGTGGTAAGCTGCCTGCCCATGAGCGCGGCGATGATGCGCGCCCGCATAGGATGGGTGATCAGGTCGGCCCTGGAAGTAGCCATGCTCCCTCCTCGCGTTCCGGCTTGCTTGCCCCTGTATTATCATTATTGATAATGATTATAGCAGAGGCTCAGAGAAATGTCAAGCGAAAATTCCTGGCGACGGAGGGAACGGAGGGATCGGTCAAAGTAGGGCCGGTCTTACCGAGGTGAGTTTTGCCTGCAGCTATCTGTCCAGCCCATTCGTAATCCATGATACGGAAAGAACGGCATCGAGATTCGCATTCCCTTGCCGTGTCCGCAAGGAGGAACCTCATGAGCACGCTCGTAACTCCCGTTCGCGAAAGCGATCATACGCTGGGTCCGGCCGACGCGCCGGTCACGCTGGTAATGTACGGCAGCTACGACTGCCCGCACTGCCGGCAGGCCATGGTCATCGTGGACGAAATCCGCGAGGCCGGCGACCCGATCCGGCTGATCTATCGCCATTTTCCGCGCGAGACCGCCCACTCCCCCTCCCAGCGCGCCGCCGAAGCCGCCGAAGCCGCGGGCAAGCAGGGCAAGTTCTGGGAGATGCATCGCCATCTGCTGCAGAACCAGGATGTTCTGGACGAAGCGAACCTGCTGGCTTACGCCACCGCGATGGGCCTGGATACCCGCCCGTTCGCCGCCGACCTGGAAAACCATACCTTCGTCGAGCGGGTCCTCGAAGACCTCCACAGCGGCGTGGCCGCCGGGGTGCGCAGCACCCCGACCTTCTTCGTCAACGGCGTCCGCCACGACGACTTCTGGGACATCGATACCCTGCGACTTGCCATCGAGAAAGCCCGGCTGCTGGCCATGCGCCCGTAAGCCCGGCCCGTTCTAAACCCTCAACAAGAGCGCCTGCCGGCTTTCCGGCAGGCGCTTTCCGGTTGTTTGCTCCCATTTGCATCATCGAACATAAAAGCTAGCGAAAATTCTTATTGACAATGCGACGGCAATCTGTTATTATGCGCGTATGATCGCCACTTTGCGGCAGCCTGTGCTGCTCAGGAGAGATGCCTATCGAGCCACTTCCCCTCTGTCACCTTCTATGCAACTGTAGTGCCGACCATCTTCGGTCTGTTCGTAACTGGGTAATACTGACCAAGTTCCCCACGTGTGGATCTAGAAAGGAACCCTACATGCACGCAGCAACCGTTCGGAGAAGTCATCGGCAAGACGCCTTCACGTTGATCGAGCTCCTCATCGCCCTGGCGGTCGTCGCCATCCTGGCCGCCGCCCTGTTCCCCGTCATCGCTCAGGCTCGCGACTATCGCAAAGTCTCCTGCCTTTCCAACGAGCGGCAGTTCTCGGAAGCCTATTTCTTGTATGCCGCCGACCACAATGGCATCGCCACCCAGACCGGCGAAAAGCTGATGGCCTATGTGGACCGCAACTCCATTCTCCCCTGCCCCAGTCATTTCCTGGCTCGCGCCAACTTCCTTCGCGTTAAAGGCGGCGGCGGTATTCAGCCTGCGGTCGTCTACGGCGACATGACCTGGCATAACGGCGCGATCATGGTGACGGCAGCCAACGCAGCCATCTTCTGGGGATCGAGCTGGCCCAGCTATTCAGGCGACAAGATCAGCGGTATGGACTCCTGGTATAACGGCTTCAATGGCAGCAACTACGCAAAGGCCTCCGATGAGTATACCGGCACGAACGGCCAGGTGACGGCCACCACCTCGTACTACGGACACTTCATCGACGGCTCGGCGGCGCCGAAACGCGCGCCTTCCGTCTCGACCATCCAGTCCGAGGTCTGCAAGGTCATCCCCGCCTCCGACCTGGTCGCGAACGGCTACTATGCCGTCTACATTGACAAGCCGCGGCCCGCCAGCGCGGGCTACTGCGCCTGGCACAGCTATGGCTCCTGCAGCGGCGTTCCCGTTCAGTTCGCCTTCTTCTTCAACCTGGACGGCGATCCCGGCTGCGATCCCGGAGACACCTCCGGCCTGCACTCGCAGGGGCTGGCGGCGCTGGCGAACGTGAGCGGCCACGAGCTCTCCGAGGCGCGCACGGATCCGCGCAATGGCGGCTGGTACGATGCCGGCAACAACGAGAATGGAGACAAATGCGCCTGGACGTTCGGGGCGCCGCTGGTCACCTTCTCCAACGGCACGCAGTGGAAGATCCAGGGCGAGTGGTCTAACGCGGCCTACAATGCCGGCACGGGCTACCCGAACAGCAGCGGCCAGTTAGGCTGCCTGTCCGGCCAGTAAGCAGTGCAAAAGCCGTGTCTGTCAGGCAGGCGTCCTTCGTCTTTGCATGGCTTTACCTCCTGCGGTTGGTAGGCTTGCAGTCGGTCAAGAGGCAGCAAGGACGCAGGAATGCTCTCCCCGGCAAGACACGGCTTTTTTAGTACTGCAACCTGTCTTCCTGCAAGAAGCGTGCCAAAAGCGATAGAAAGAAGGAGAGGGAGGCGAAATCGCCTCCCTCGCTTACTCTGCAATCAATTTGTCTCACTCTTACTCGCATTCTCTACTCGCATGTTCATTCTAACAGAAAATGCAGACGTTGGGAAGAGAATTTCGTCACATCTTGACTGTGAAATTCGTCACACCCCCCCGCGAACGGCCTCGCCGAAGCAGCGTATCAAGACTCTTTTAAGATGCGTTCGCTCCTCTTCCGAAAGCCGGTCCGCCTCCAGCGCCTCCATGACATCGGCCAGGTAGCGCTGCTCCTCCAGCCTGGAATGCGTTGAGTCGAGGTTTTGCTGCGTGGCATGCTCCTCTTCCGCCTGTCTCGTGGCAGGCAAGCGATCGTCGATCGGGCGCATGAGATCTCCTTTCGTCCTGAAAAGGCGGCGTTCCATCCCTGGGTCTGGACAGTATCATTACCGGTCTCTGCATAAAGCGTGCCAGAAGACGGTATTTTGGCGGAGGATCCCGAAAAATTTATTTTGCCTGAGCCGCCCGGCGATCAACCTGGTAGGTTTACGGGGAATGCCCTGCGTGTGAAGGACCATAATAGAAGCTAAGACAAGCCTACCCGCTGTCCTACGCGCCGGATCCAGGCCGATCCGGCGCTCTTTGCTTTATCCTGGGGTTTTCCATATCCTAGGGTATCAAAAAGTAACATTTTCGGATCGTGCCCTATTTGGGGCGGTGGAAGCGGGTCAGGTTGTTTTTGACGCTGCTCATGGGCCGCTTCTTTTCCCGCTTGAGGACCCCGATCTTGGTCAGCAGGCCGCTGATGGGATCGAAGTAGTCGTCCACCACGCGCTCTTTGAGGGGGATGATCGCGTTATCCGTGATGTGAATGTGCTCCGGGCAAACCTCCGTGCAGCATTTGGTAATGTTGCAGAATCCCACGCCCGCCTCGTGGCGCAACTGCTCGCGGCGGTTGAGGTCGTCCATCGGGTGCATCTCCAGAGCGCCGAGACGGCACATCTGGCGCGGGCCGAAGAAGCCGTCCATGCGCTGGTGGTCCCGCAGAACGTGACAGACGTTCTGGCAGAGGAAACACTCGATGCACTTGCGGAACTCCTGCACGCGGTCCACGTCCATCTGCTGCAGCACGAACGGCTTGCCCGCCACCTCCGGTTTGGGGACCAGCGGCGGGATCATGGCCGCCGTGCGGTAGTTCCACGACACGTCCGTCACCAGGTCCTTGATGAGCGGGAAGGCGCGCATCGGTCCCAGGCTGATGTCGCCGGAAGGGTACTCGTCCACGCGGGACTTGCACATCAGGCGCGGCTTGCCGTCGATCTCGGCGCTGCAGGAGCCGCATTTGGCGGCTTTGCAGTTCCAGCGGCAGGCCAGCGTGCTGTCCAGATGGGATTGTATGTAATGTACCGCATCCAGCACGACCATGCCGGGGAACGTCGGCACTTCATAGGCGATCATCTTGCCGCCTTCCGAATCGCCGCGAAAGACGCGCAGAGTTATCTTATCCATATTTATTTGATCTCCTCGAAGAGCGCTTTCAACTCCGGCGGCATCTCCTTGAGCGGTCGGGGCGCGATCTCGATGCGATCTCCCGCCTTTTTGGCGATCAGGTTCTGCTTGCCCCAATAGGCGTCGTCCCGCTCGGGAAAGTCCGTGCGCCACTGCGCGCCCCGGCTCTCCTTGCGCTCCAGGGCGCAGCGGACGATGATCTCGGACGTGACGAGCATGAACCGCACGTCGCGGGCGGCGTGCCAGCCGGGATTGAAGAGGCGGTCGCCGGGCACGCTGATGTGCTGCGCCCGTTGCTGCAGCTCCTGAATCTTCTCCAGCGCCTCCAGAAGCCCCGGCTCCGTACGCGCGATCATGGCGTTCTTCTGCATCGTCTCCTGCAACTCCTGATGGATCGCATACGGGCTTTCGCCGCCCTTCGTTCCTAGCGGAGCGAGCAGGACATCCGCCTCGGCCTCGATCTGTTTGGGATCGATCTGGCCGTGCGAGACCGTTTTGGCATAGGCAGCGGCGCCTTCGCCAGCGCGCTTGCCGAAGACCAGGATGTCCGAGAGCGAGTTGCCGCCCAGCCGGTTCGCGCCGTGCAGGCTGGCCGCCACCTCGCCCGCGGCAAACAGGCCGGGCACGCTGGTCGCGCAGGTCTCCGGCTCGACCCAGACGCCGCCCATCGTGTAGTGGATGGTCGGATAGACCTCCATCGGCTGCTTGGTGATGTCGATCTCGCCGAGGGCATGGAACTGCTCGTACATGCTGGGTAGCTTGCGCTTGATGTAGTCCTCGCCGCGATGGGAGACGTCCAGGTAGACGCCGCCATGCTCGCTGCCCCGGCCGGCCTCGACCTCTTTATAGATGCTGCGGGAGACCACGTCGCGGGGAAGCAGCTCCGGCGGGCGGCGATTGTTCTTTTTATCGTCCAGCCAGCGGGCGGCCTCCTCCTCCGACTCGGCGAACTGGCCGGCATAGAGGGCCGGCATGTACTCCGGCTTGAACATGAACCGCTCGCCCTTGTTGTTGCGCAGGATGCCGCCTTCGCCGCGCACGCCTTCAGTGACCAGGATGCCGCGCATTCCGGGCGGCCAGATCATGCCGGTCGGATGGAACTGGACCATCTCCATGTCGATCAGGTCCGCGCCCGCCTCATACGCCATCTGCAGGCCGTCGCCCGTTCCTTCCCAGGAGTTGGAGGTGTACTTGTACATGCGTCCCCAGCCGCCGGTCGCCATCACAGCCGCTTTGGCCTTGATGAGCACGAACTGGCCCGTCTCGCGGTAGTAGCCGAACGCGCCGACGACCCGGTCGCCCTCTTTGAGGAGCCGCGTGAGCGTGACCTCCATGAGGACGTCCATGCCGACTCCGACCGCCTTATCCTGCACGGTGCGGATCAGCTCTAGCCCGGTGCGGTCGCCGACGTGGTTCAGGCGGCGGTATTTATGGCCGCCGAACGGGCGCTGGGCGATCAAGCCCTCCGGCGTGCGGTCGAAAACGGCGCCGTACTGCTCCAGTTCCAGGACGCGCTCCGGCGCTTCCTTGGCGAAGATTTCCACGGTGCGCCAGTCGTTCAGGAAGGCGCCGCCCTTCATCGTATCGACGAAGTGGACCTTCCAGTCGTCGGGCTCGCGGGTGCCGTCAGGAGCGACCATGTTGCCCAGCGCCGCCGCGATGCCGCCCTCGGCCATGACCGTGTGCGCCTTGCCTAAAAGCGATTTGCACACCACGCCGACGGTGCAGCCGGCCTCCCGCGCGGCGATAACGGCCCGCAGGCCCGCGCCGCCCGCGCCGATAATCAGCACATCGAATTCAAAGGTATCGAAATCCAATTACCCCTTACCCCCTGTTCCCCTCCCTGGTTGGCTCGCTACGCTCGTAGGAAGGGGGAACATAGTTGGAAGCGGATAGCCCGCTTAGGCGGGCTTTGTATTTCAGACCGGGGTTTTAACCCCGGCACTACCCCAACAGGTGAAAATCCGTAATCCTGCCGCTGGCGACGAGCCAGACGTAGACATCGGTCAGGCCGACGGAGATGAGACTCAGCATCGCCCAGAGGCCGTGCCACTCGTTCAGAAACGTAACCTTCTTCCACATGCCGTAGCGCGTCCGGTTGGCGAGGGAGCAGGAGTAGCAGTTCACCGTGCCGCCGATCAGATGCCGCCAGGAGTGACAGGAGAAGGTGTAGCAGGTCAACAGCAGGATGTTGACCAGGAACACCAGCGACCCGATGCCGATGCCGAAGTGGATACCGTTGCCGGTGGGCGTGTTCCAGAAAAGAAAGGCCTCGACGGTGTCATACCAGAGGATGACGATGAACACGACGGCGGCATAGAAGGCGAAGCGGTGGAAGTTCTGGATAATGAGCGGGAACCCGCGCTCTCCCATATAGCGCTTGAAGCGGGATTTCTCCAGCGGCGCCGGCTCCGTGACCGCGCAGGCCAGCGGATCGGCCAGGTAAGAGCGGTAGATGGCCTTGCGGTAGTAGTAGCAGCTCAGCCGGAAGGAGAGCGGGAAGATCAGGATCCAGATGGCCGGCGAGATATGGTAGCCCAGGACCGTCCAGCCAACGACGATGGTCGGCGAATAGAACGGCGACAGATAGTTCTGATAGTCGTAGTAGGCGTTCTGAAAGGTACGGAAGGTGGTCCACACGACGAAGGCGCTGAAGAGCACGAAGAACCAGAGCGGTCCGATCCACCAGGCGTCTTTGCGCGCGATTTTGGGCAGATGCGGCGACTCCGGGGTCGTCGGACGCGGCGCAGGCGCGGTTTGAACAGCCATTCCCTCACTCCCTATCCTCTCGTCACTTGAGGGGAATTGTACAAAAAGGTTGCGATGTTGGTTGCCACTACACCGCCATGCGTATAGTATGGCACAAGCTTGCAGAAATGAGAAATGAAATGTTAAGATAGGAATTAGAAGCAAGGCTAATAATAAACCAAAAGAGGAGATAACGGCTTTTCCGCCCGCAGGGCGGTTGGCCGAAGGCCCTAGAGACGGGTAATTCATTGCCCGGCTAAAACGACACGGTCTATGGAGAAAAGTATGGAGTTGCGAACACTGAGGCTGTTTTGCGATCTAGTGGAGACACAGTCGTTCTCGCGGGCGGCGGAGCGGAGCTACCTGTCGCAATCGGCGGTGAGCCAGAAGCTGCGCGCACTGGAGCAGGAGTACGGCCATGTGTTGATCGAGCGGGGCAAGGGAAAAGGTCGCCTCCAACTGACGGAGGCCGGTCAGATTCTCTATGAGGGCGCCAAGCCGATCTTGAGCGAGATGCAGGAGCTGGATGCCCGCCTGCGCGGACTTTCCGATGAGGCCGCCGGGACGGTGAATGTGGCGACGGTCTATTCGGTGGGCCTCCACTCCCTGCCGGGCCGGCTCAAGCCGTTTCTGGCCGCGCATCCGAAAATCTCCGTTCACCTGGAGTACAGCCGGACAGGGAAAGTGTATCAGGACGTGCTGTCGGGCGCGGTCGATGTGGGAATCGTCGCCTGCCCCACGCCCAGAAGCGGTATCGAGATCGCGCCGTTCGGCGAGGAGGCGATGGTCTTTATCTGTGCGCCGGAGCATCCGCTGGCGCGAAAGCAAAAAATTCCTTTGCGGCAGTTGGAAGGGCAGCCGTTCATCGCCTTTGCCGACGACATTCCCACCCGAAAGCTGATCGACGCGCATCTCAGCGCCGCCAGTGTGAACGTCCGCATCGTAGCAGCCTTCGACAATATCGAGACGATCAAGAACCTGGTGGAGATCGGCAGCGGAGTGGCGCTCGTTCCGGAGAACACGGTGCGGCAGGAAGCACGGGAAGGTACGCTGGCCGTCGTGCCGCTCTCCGCAAAAGACGCCTTTCTGCGCCCGGCGGGCCTGCTGGTAAAGAAGTCGCGCTCGCGCCGCGCCGCCGTCCGCGCCTTCCTTGAGGCCATACGCCTGACCGACACCTCTTCCTTATAGGGAAGGACCCGACTTTCTTGACATGAGGCTAAGCAGCATCTTATTATCTGTTCGTCCGTAGACTGCGTAATAAGAGCTGGTTTGAACGTGATATTTCCTATTCACCAGTGCTTATATAGTTTGCCAGAGATCGTATAACAAGAGGGAGCGGATGAACTATATTCTTTCTGATCATACACAGGAAGAGATGGTCAAGCGCAATGTGACCGCCGAGGAAATCGATGCGGTCATGCAGCATCCGCAACAAATTCTGCCCGCGAAGAAAGGGCGTAAAACCTATCAATCTCTCCTCGTTAGAGGGAATAAAATCATGATGCTTCGTTTGATAGTAGACGACCGAACCGACCCGGCAGTAGTCGTCACCATCTACCCGACTACGAAAGCAAAATATTGGAGGCAGTCATGAGACTTCGCTATGATCCAGAAGTGGATGCTCTCTCGATCGATCTGTTTGATGAGCCCGTGGAGGATACGGAGGAGATTGAAGAGGGTGTGATCGTCGATTACGATAAGAGTGGCCGAGTTATCAGCGTAGAAATCCTCGACTTCATGGAGCAGTTGGAGGCGGCACGGCAAGAACGCTCCGTGAAGCGCGGCTTGCCTTTGAGCGCAACAGAGCCTATCCAGCAGGCGGCAGATGCAGCAGGAAGGCAGCCCTGAATATTGACATTCCTACAGGGAATATGATACTCTTTCGCTGACAACCGTATAGCGAAGCTTCTTATCGAGAGTGGTCGAGGGAACCGGCCCGACGACACCACAACAACCACCCGCCTTTTTCCAGGAGGCCGGGCAGGTGCTAAATCCGGGCAGTCGCACATTCTGCCAACTGCAAGATAAGAGAGCGTAAGGCAAGGACACGGTCCCTTTACGTGAAGACCGTCCTTTAACCCGCCGTTACGACCTCTTCTGCAACGCAGAAGGGGTTTTTGTTTGTCGCCGCATTTGCCGGCGACGGCAGAACGCAGACCGAAGCTTGCGCATCAGGAACGACGCCGTTCTGCAGGAGGGCCATGCTCTTCCGGCAGCGCGCCCATTAGGAACTTTCCAGCCCGAAGCTGCCTCCACTCAACGCAGAGCGAGGTCGGGCCGCGAAGAAAGGATCGATTTGGATATGTCGGATTTCACCCTGTTTACCTCGGAGAGCGTTACGGAAGGACACCCGGACAAGCTCGCCGACCAGATCAGCGACGCCGTTCTGGATGAGCTGCTCAAGAAAGATTCCCGCTCGCGCGTGGCCCTGGAGACCTTCCTGACGCGCGGGCTGTGCGTGGTCGGCGGCGAGTTGACCACCGAAGCCTACGTGGAGATCGCCGACGTGGTCCGCCAGACCATCGTGGGCGTGGGCTATACGCATACGGACTACGGCTTCGACGGCTATACCTGCGGCGTCATGCTCGCCATCCAGCAGCAGTCGCCCGACATCGCGCAGGGCGTCGACCGCGAGGACCCCAACGAGCAGGGCGCGGGCGACCAGGGCCTCATGTTCGGCTATGCCGTCAATGAGACCGAGCACCTGATGCCCCTGCCCATCACCATCGCCCACGACCTGACCCGGCAGTTGGCGGCAACGCGCCGCGCCCATCCCGAGCTCGGCTTCCGGCCCGACGGCAAAGCCCAGGTGACCATCGCCTACGGCCCGGATGGGCGGCCCGATCACATCGAAACGTTAGTGGTCTCCACGCAACACGATCCCTCGCATACGCAGGAGAGCGTGCAGGCGAACGTCCAGGAGTACGTCGTCAAGCCGGTGCTGCAGAAGTACGATCGGGTCAACAAGGGCAATATCAAATACTATATCAATCCGACGGGCCGCTTCGTCATCGGCGGCCCGCAGGCGGATACCGGCGTGACCGGCCGCAAGATCATCGTAGACACCTACGGCGGCGCGGCGCGGCACGGCGGCGGCGCTTTCTCCGGCAAGGACCCCTCGAAAGTGGACCGCTCGGCTTCCTACACGGGCCGCTACATCGCCAAGAACATCGTGGCGGCGGGCCTGGCCGATCGCGTCGAGATCCAGCTTGCCTATGCCATCGGGGTTGCCGAGCCGGTCAGCGTTCTGGTGGACACTTTCGGCACGGGCCGCGCCTCCGACGCCGAGATCGTGCGGCGCGTCCGCCAGGCGGTCGATCTGCGACCCCGCGCTATGATCGAGCGGTTGTGCCTGCTGCGCCCGGAGCGCATCCAGTACGTCCAGACCGCCCGCAACGGCCACTTCGGCAACCCCGCTTTCCCGTGGGAAGAGACCGACCTGGCCGACGCCCTCGCCTGACCATAGCGTGTACCTGCTGTCAGCTTGGAGGAAATAAACCACCCGCTCGCGTAGCGAGCGGGTGGTTAAATTTCTTCGTCGAGGGAGGCGACACGGCGCTCGTACTTTTCCAGCTCGGTCTGCAGGAGCGTATAAAGCTCTGGGTCCGTCTCTTTGGCTTCCGCGAGGGCCGTATAGAGGATCTCATAGCCTTCGATGGGGCAGCCTTCCAGAGCGAACTTCCGGGCGCGGGCGCCGATCTTGAAGGCGATCATCTGCTTCGCGCCCGGTGGCTGGGAGGACATCGGCTACTCCTCCGAGCCGTCCGGCGGCGCTTCGTGGACCGGGTCGAAGGGCGTACCTTCCGGCGTAGGAGGCGCGCTCATTTCCAATCCGGCCCCCTCGGCAAGCTCCGAGGCATTTCCCTGCCGGCGCCGCCCATGCCCGCGCCCGCCCCGCCGGCGGCGACGGCGGCCGTTTCCAGTCACCTCGCCCGGCGTTTCCGTCTGAGGCTCGGCCGCCTCAATCCCGGACGCTTCGATCCTACTGCCCTCGAACATCTCCGCTCCGTTCGTCTCCAGGTCCTCCAACTGGCTTACATCCATCTTCAGGATGGCCTCCAGCGTCTCCAGATCCTCTCGCAGCGAAGGGGGCGGGACCGCCTCGTCCGCGTGGATTTCGCGGGGCGCTTCACGCTCTTTGGGCGGTTCGAGGACGGCGCGCGCGCGATCCTTGCCGTGCGCCGGGATGTCCGGCAGGCCGCGCCGCACCAGCTCTTCGGTGGGGCCGACGGCAAAGAGGCGCGTCGCGCCGGCCCGCAGGAAAAAGCGATGCTCCCGCGTTGCGCCGCCCACCCAATGCCGCTCGGTCAGGTCGTAGAGTCCGGTCACCTCCGGCAACTGCAGCGTCCGCTGACCGTCGCGGGCGGCGTGGATCATGACCCAGCCGTTGCCGATCTCCACCACGTCATCGCCCTGCGGCGTCCAGACGTGAACGCCGGCATAGCGGCAGATGCCGCGCAGCAGCTCCAGCGGCAAGGTGGGCTCGCCCACGAAGACCGACTGCCACGTTCCGAAGTTGCGGGCCGCCAGGGATGGCAAGCCCGAGCCCTGATATTCCGCCAGCATGATCGCGTCCGAATCATCCACGTAGAAGGAGGGGTTCAGGCGCTCCCGCACGCCGATCTCACGGCTGGGCAGCCGCTCGGTGATCGTATGATACGGCTCGATGATGCGCGAGCCGATCTCCGAATTCCATTCCTGCTGCCGCAGCGCGATTCCGATGGCGTCGGTCACGCCCTCCTCCATGCCGGTCGCGGCGACGGGCCGCTCCTCACAGGCGCCGGGCGCATAGAGCCAGACGAGCGTCTTGCCGCCGCGATGCAGCTTCTCTTTGATGGCCGCGCGCTGTTCTGACGGCATGCGAAAGGGCGTCAGGAAGAGATAGAGCTTGGCGTCGGTCGGGAAATCCCTGGCCAGCAGGTCGCTCTGAAGATAGAGGCCGAAGTGGACCCCGGCACGCTGCAGCACCTCGCGCAGGCCGTTGGTGAGCTTGCGGAAGAAGGCCTCGCCGCGCTGGATGTGCAGCAGGCTCTTCTCCCCGATCAGCGCCACCACCTCGGGCGGCTGCGCTCGCTCCCGGTGCTTCATCCAGGCTGCATAGGTCTGCGTATAGCCGACCAGGCGGTTCCAGATCTCCTCGCCGTCGAGCCAGCCTTCGCCCCACAGGTCCATCCAACTGATGCCGGCCTCATGCACCAGCGCCTTTCCGAAGGCGCGCGCCTGCGCCTGCTCGGTCAGGAAGCGGTCGCTCAGGCGTGGATTGAAGTCTTCCGGGTCCTGGTTCGGAGGAGACAGATAGGTCTTGGTATCGTCTTCCGACAGCCACAGCTTGCCGTGCAGCGGCAGCGAGTCGACTGGGGCAGGATAGGAGGCCGCGCCGCCGGGTTTGCGGTCGCGATAGGAGGGCGGGCCGCAGATCAGGTTGATCGCCTGCGCGGCGAGCAACAGGTTCAGCGCCAGGTGCCCGCTGAAGGGATGGCCGAACTCGAAGGTGTAGCCGTAGCAGACCGATACCAGCGCCGTGTTGTTGGTGGCCTTCTTGACCACTTTCGCCAACTGGACCAGCCGCCGGGCCGTGCTCTCGGCGGTGAACTCGTGGAAATCGATGATGCGTCGCTCCCGCCGCGGCTCGTAGAACGCCTGCTGCGGGTTCGGCTTGGCGGGCATCGCGGGGATCTCGGCGGTATGGAACTGGACGCTGCCGTCGTACCAGGCGGCGCGCAGGGAGACGAGGTTGTGCTTATACCTCTCGCGCAGCCAGTCTCGAAACGCCTCGCGGTTGGCCATGCTGCGGTCGTAGCCCGTGCTCATCGGCTGGAACCACTCCCCGCGCTCCAGGTGGAAGGCAAAGACCCGCTGGCCCCACTCGGACATCCTCAGGTGCTCGATCAGGGCGACCAGAGATCGCTCCGCCTCCTGCCAGAATCGCTCGCTGGTGATGGAGGGATCGCCGGTGGTGCCGTCGGCATACGTGGCGATCTCAGTCGGGTACTCGCGCCGCCAGCCGCGGCTGGGGACAAAGAGCAGGCGCGGCATGACGTAGCCTTCCGGGTCGGCTTCCAGGATCTCGCGCAGGCGGTCGTCGATGATGTCGAGGGCGTCGGTCGCTTCGGTGAGCGGACAGGGCAGCTCGATGAGAGTCGAGTGCAGGTGGACTCCGGCGCGGGCGGCGCGGCGCACTTCCGAGAGGACACGCTGCGCGCTGGACGCGCTCTCCATGTTCCCGAAAAACAGGATGGGCGGAAAAGGCTTGCCGTCGATATGGATTTCGGGCATCCCGTGGCGAGAGAGGAGGTGCGCGCCGACCGAGCGGTCGATGCGCTCTTCGATCTCCTCGCCTTCCGGCGCCCGCGCTTCCACGGTCTCTTCGGCGCGGCGGGCGCGCTCTCCGCGCCGCCTACGGCGCGAGGGCTCTTTGACAGCGGGAGTAGCGGCTTCCACAGGGGTGGAGGCCATCGGCTCACCCGTCTCCCAGGCCGGCCCCAGCTCCGTTTGTCGGAGTGCAGTCGGGGCCTCTGCCGCTGGCGCGGCCTCCCGGGCGGGTCGACGGCGGCGCGAGCGCCGTCCTGCCGGACGCTCCGCTTCCGGAGCCGGCTCGACGTGCGGGGAGATCGCCTCGGCGGCCAGCTCTGCGGAGACGGCTTCGACCGGTGTTGCGCTCTCCGCGGCTCCTTTGCGCCCACGACGGCGGCGCGGCGTTTTGGCCGGAGGTGTCGCCTCTTCCGGAGGCGCCGACGGAAGCGTCTCGGGCATCGGGGAGATGGCCTCCACAGCGGCTTCGGCAGCCGGGGCGGCCTCCGCTTTGCGGCGCCGGCCGCGGCGGCCTTTCGAGGCCGGTGTCTCCGGCGCTGGAGCGGCGTTCTCTATCAGCGGCGCAGCCGCCTGTTCCGGCTGCTTGCCGGAGGTACGGCGCCCGCCGCGCGGGCGCCGGGAGGGCGCTTCCGGCTCCGGCGCCTGTGCAGGTGCGCGGCTCTCTACGACCGGCGGCGCAGCGGCCTCTTCCGGCGCCGCCGCCTTGCGACGGCGCCGCGGCTTGGGTGTCTCGGAAATGGGTGGTTCGGAAACGGGGGGAGCGGGATGGGAGGCGGCGGCAGACCCCGCCGTCCTTCCGCGACGACGGCGCGCGGGCGCGGCAGGTGGCGTCTCCGGCGCAGAGGCTTCCGGCCTGGACTCCGCGGCGCTGTCCCCCAGGGGACGGGCCGGCGCCGAGTCCGGCGGGAGCTCGTCATGACTCATGCGATTTTCTCCTAAATTGTGCTTGCCAAACGGTTTGCGCCGGCTATGATTCCTACTGCACGCGCGATGCTTCCCGACTAAGGAAGCAGGCAGCAATATCAAAGGAACCGGCTTACCGGGCGCTTCAGGTTTCATCGGACGGCTGGAGTCGCTGCAACCACGGAACCAGGCCCGCCTGCGCAGACTGCCACCGCCGACAGCCGAAAAACAGCCTTCCCTGGGTGCGTTCACGCCGATTGCGCTAGCTTCGATCCGGAAAACGCACCCCTTGCGCTAGCTACGGAAGGATGAAAAAGCGGATGATAGCGCGAATAGTAAAAGTCGAGTTGCCCTCATTATACTCTATCGGCCAGCAATCTTCAATCCGCGCCGACAGGCAAACGGAGGCAACTCAAAGATTGAACGGGCGCAGATTGAGCGTCCTCGCATTTTATGCAACCAGTGACGAATTTAACACGTTATGTGTTAAGAAATAGATTGCAAGCTACGAAAGCAAGGCGTATAATGGAAGAGAACCTCCAGAATGGGCTGGAGGTCCGGAGGTCATAACGCTATGACGACAGATGCAACGCTGCTCTTGCAGTGGCACTATTTGATCTTCCTGCTTCCCCTCGGCACGGCCCTGCTCCTGCTGCTGCTCTCCTCCCTGCGCCTGGGACATCATACCGGCCCTGGCGGTCACGGCCATGTGGCCGCCCACGGGCACGCCGCCGTTCACGGCCACGCGGCTCCGCATGGCGCGCATGCGGCAGGCGGGCACGCCGGGCCTGCTCACGGGCACGCGACGGCGACGGCGGGCGGCCATGCGCAGCCGCACGGCGCGGCGGCCCGGCCAGGAGGAAAAGCCCATCCGACAGCGAATGGGACCAAAGAGAACATTATCACCCCGGCGGGCCTGCTGCTGGGGCTGCTCGGCTTCGGGCGCGCTCCGGCGCCGATGGTCCTGGAGGCGTTCTGCATCGCCTGGGGGCTGTGCGGCTTCTGGGCCAACGAGTTTCTGGTGCGCACGCCCACGCCATCGCTGCTGCAGATGCTGCCGTCCCTGGGCATCGCTCTGGGAGGTGGGATCGTCGGCTCCCGGCTGGCGGCGGAGCTGCTTTCGCGCGTCCTGCCCAAAGAAGAGTCGTTTGCCGTCTCGCAGCAAGAGCTGTTCGGCCTCACCGGGGCGATCGCGTTCCCGGTAAGCGAGGAAGCCGGACGCATTCATATCTATGATTCCTTCGGAACGCTTCACGACGAAATGTGCCGGGTCCCTTCCGGCCATCCGCCGATCGAAAAAGGACATCGGGCCATCGTCGTGGACATGGATACGCAAGGTCGTTTGATTGTCGAGGAGATCCCCGACTCCGTCCGGTGATCTCCTGCACGCAACGTTCGATAGCCTTCAAAGGAGGAGGCACACTATGGCAGCATTTTTTGTTATTCTCGTGGGCATCGCCTTGATGATTCTGGGCATGTTCGGCGCCCAAATGGGGATTGCCTTGCCCGGAGCGACGCGATTCATTCTCAGTATCGCCGGCGCCGCATTGGGTTTGATCGGACTTGCCCTGACCTACATGTCGTTCTACCGGCGCACCAGCGCCGATCAGGCGTTCGTGCGGACCGGCATGGGCGGCAGCCGGGTCGTACTGGACGGGGGCATTCATGTCTTCCCGTTCTTCCATAACATTCTTGAGATCAACCTCAAGACGATGAAGCTGGGGGTCAATCCGCGCGGGGTGAACGCGTTGATCACCCACGACAATCTGCGCGCCAACGTCCTGGCCCAGTTCTACATTCGCGTACAGGCCGATACCGAGCACATTCTGAATGCCGCGCGCTCCCTCGGCCAGAGCAGCGTCAATGCCGAAGCGGTCGAGGCGCTGGTAAGCGAGAAGCTGGTTTCCGCGCTGCGCGCCATCGCCTCGCAGATGGACCTGTTCGAGATCCACACCAAGCGCGACGAGTTCGCCGAGCGGGTCAAGGAGCACGTTAAGACGGACCTGGAAGCCAACGGTCTGCTGCTGGAGTCGGTGACCATCTCCGAGCTCGACCAGACCGATCCGGGCGAGCTGAGCGACAACAACGTCTTCGACGCGCAGGGCAAGCGCAAGATCACCGAGATCACCGCGGCGGCAGCCGTTGAGCGCAACAATCTGGAGCGGGAGGCCGAGCGCGCCCGCAAGCTCAAAGACGTGGAGACGCGCCAGCAGATTCTGGAGTTGGAGCGCAAGCAGGCCGAAGCCGAGGCGCAGCAGGCGACCGAGATCGCCAAGGTGCGCGCCGATAAAGAGCGGGAGTCTCAGGAGGCACAGATCACTCAGGCACGGCAGGTCGAGCTGGCCAAGATCGAGAAGGAGAAGCAGGTCCAGGCGCAGGAGATCGCCCGCCAGCAGGTCGTCGAGGTCGCCCGCGCCCAGCAGGAGCAGGCGGTGCAGGCCGCCCAGATCGCCAAGGACCAGCAGGTGCAGATCGCCACGGTCGAGCGCGAGAAGAGCGTATCGCTGGCCGAGCGGCAGAAGCAGATCGCCATCGCCGAGCAGGAAGCGGCCCGCGCCAAAGCCGAGGAGGAGGCGCTGCGCGCCGCCGCCGAGCGCGAGAAGGCGGGCCAGCAGGTGCAGACGGTGACGCAGTTGGCGGAAGCCGACCGCGAGGCGAACAAGAAGCTCATCGCCGCCCGCCAGGAGATTGAGCAGGGCAAGCTGCGCCAGCAGACCACGGCGGACGTGGAGGCCTACAGCCGCGTCAAGCAGGCGGAGGCCGAGCAGGAAGCGGCGGCCAAGCAGGCGGAGGCCAAGCGCCAGCTCGCCGAGGCGGAAGCGCAGGCCAAAGAGCTGGTGGCGCGCGGCGAGAAGGCCCAGCAGATGGTCTCAGTGGACGTGGCCCGCGAGCAGGTCAACGTCGAGCAGGCGAAGGTAGCCGTCGAGCGCCAGCAGTGGGAGAACCGGCAGGAGTTCGCTGAGGCCGGTATCCAGCTCGAAATCCAGAAGCTGACCATCCAGGCCAGCCGCGACGTGCAGATCGCCTTCGCGCAGGCGTTAGCCAACTTCCTGGCCAGCGGCCACATGACCCTTTACGGCACGCCGGAAACGGCCACGACGATGCTGGACAGCATGGCAAAAGGGTTCGGGCTGCGAGCGATGGTCGAAGGCTTCGTCAACGGCGCGCAGGCCAATGGCGCCATTGCTTCCAACGGCCACATTCCGGCGGAGGGCAACGGCAAAGGCAGCGGCGATGCGGTCGGCAGCCTGATCTCCCAGATCGGCGGCCTGCTCCAGCCCGCCCTCGCCAAAGTGACCGGCGGCGATCCCGCCCGCGTCACCCCGGAGATGACCGAGCAGGTGGCGCGCAGTCTGGCCGAGAACCCGGCCTTCCTGAATGCCCTGCAGGAGGCGCTGACCGCGCCCGGCCCGTCCGCTCCCAGCCAGCCTGCTCCGGTGGAGGCGATCGTGGAAACGCAGGCTCCCGCCAAGCCGGGCAAGGCGGACGGCAAGAAGGACCTCGTTCCCACGCCGAAGGCTTAACATTCAATAACACACCTCTACACCTAAACGACAGTCGGGGTATCGTTCATACCCCGGCTGTCATAGTTTCTACCCGTTTAGCTAAATGAATGGAGTTGGCCTGGAAAATGGCATTTTGCGTGATTTTTTCTCCTAAAGCAAACTATTCTCGTGGAAACGTGGTATAATCTTATTGTGCGAGACACGCAAGTTAGCGAGGAGCCAAATGCTAGTACAATTTACGGTAGAAAATTTTCGATCTTTCAGAGACAAGACTACCTTTAGTATGGCAGCTATAAAGGATGATCAGCGCCATCCCGATCATCTGATTGCTGACGACAGTAGCAAGGTGCCAACTCTATTACGGGCTGCTGCCATTTATGGCGCTAATGCATCAGGGAAATCCAATGTAGTGAAGGCGATTCAGTTTGCACAGAATCTCATTATCAAGGGTACACGCAGCAACAAAACAATTCCTATCTCTCCCTATAAGCTTGATACGCCTACCATGCGGCCGAGCAGATTTGAGTTTATTTTTGCTCATGAAGGCGTTCTCTACTCTTATGGATTTGTGCTAACCTCCAGTCATATACTGGAGGAATGGCTGTATGCGACTCCAAATAAAAAAGAGCTTCGTTACTTTGAGCGTATAACGGATGGGGATAAAGTAAAGGTAGAATTTGGTGCTACTTTCTCCGGCAAAGGTCAGGAGCAGAAACTGTTCCTGTCATTTGTTGCGAAGGGAACTCGGCCTAATCAACTCTTCTTAACGGAAGCAGTAGATAGAAATGTGGCACAAATCCTTCCAATCTATCAATGGTTTAAAGACGTGCTGATAGTCATTCCTGCGGATTCAGAAAGTGCGGCCCTTGAACATTATATACACACAAGGTCGAAATTAACGGATTTCCTGGGAACATTTCTGCGTGCGGCAGGAACAGGCATAGATGGTTTGACGACTGAGGAAGTAGAGGCTAATTTTGAGCAGTATTTTCCAGGTATGCCAGAGGAATACAAAGACAAACTTCTACAGCAAGCATCAGAACTTGGCGACCGTGGTGGGCTGCTTATACACACACCCGAAGGAGACAGGTATCTAATTACTCATGGATCCGAAGGACAAATTGCCTTTATTCGTCTTCTAACACAGCATCGGACTAGCGATAACCGTCTTGTTAAATTTGATATTGATGAAGAGTCGGATGGGACTCAACGCCTCATGCATCTTACTCCTGCGCTATTTAGCTTAAAGCAGGCCCGTGAAAGAGTATTCATTATTGACGAACTAGATCGTCGATTGCATCCACTACTGTCGCGCTTGTTTCTACAAACGGCTTTAGATTGCGAAGATCATGCAAACAAAGGTCAACTTATTTTCACAACCCATGAAACAAGTCTACTCGATTTGGATATTTTGCGTCGCGATGAGATCTGGTTTGTCGAAAAGGATTTGTCAGGGGCGTCCCATATGTACTCATTGGCGGAATTCAAAATCCGTCCAGATCTAAAAATCGAAAAAGGCTATCTGAATGGCCGCTTTGGGGCTATTCCGTTCATCGGCGATATCTGCAATCTTGGCTGGGTCCCGTCCGATCAGAAGACTTCGGCAGCGTCAGGGGAGGAGAGATGAAGCTTGACCGCACGAAACTTCTGCAACGTCAAGACAGCGTCCGCGATGCTAGGTTATATATAATCGCTACCGAAGGCGAAAAGACAGAGGGGCAATATTTCACAATCTTCCAAAGTCCGCGTGTCAAGGTGAGGGTCATACCAACGGGGCCAGACGGGAAATCAAGCCCTGCGCATGTCTTTGATAGACTGAGCTTATTCCATGATGAGTATAATCTTGGGCCAGAAGATAAACTGTGGCTTATGATCGATGTAGATAGATGGTCCCTTGAAAACTTGGCGACAGTTTGTAAACAGGCCAATCAGATGAATATAGGGTTGGCTGTAAGTAATCCTTGTTTTGAGCTCTGGCTTTGGCTTCATCATGGTGATTGTGAAGTTTCTGATACAGACTGTAGAGCCATAGAAAGCCGTCTGCGGTCACAATTGGGTAGCTATAGCAAAAAGAACCTTGATATCGATGCTTATAAGCCCTATATCCGACAGGCAATTCAACGGGCTAAGAATTTGGATAGTGCCCCTAACGAACTCTGGCCTTCATTTCCAGGGACTCATGTCTACAAGGTCGTCAAGTCTCTACTTGATTGATGGAGACAGGACGATAGGTATTGTTCTCGCCAAGTTGATAGAACTCTGCCTGATTGCGCTCTGAATGTATCAGCCAGTATTCACGCACGCCGGACTGGGCATAATCGTTAAGCTTTTCGTTTCGATCCCAATCTTCAGTTTCCGCTAGGCTGATTTCGACGATAAGATCGGCGGGGCCATCGAGATAGTATTCTTTGAAGCGGTGGAGATGTTCATTGGCGACGAACATGATGTCCGGTCGGCGTCCGGAGGGGCGTACCGGCAATCGCATCAGGAAGGGGACGGAAAGAACTTCACCTAATCGGTGTTCTTCGGAAAACGTACGCAGCAGAGCCATCAGGAAGCCTACCTGATCCTGATGCCGCCAGGTAGGCAGGGGCAGTTCGACGACTTCCCCATCGATCCATTCGGCAAACGAGGTTTCGTCTCCCCAGTGGATAAACTCCTCGAAGGTCATTTTACCGGGATGGATCGGATGGGGCAGCGATTGTGCCATCGTCTTTTGCCTTTTCCCTAACGTATGGGCGCTATGGCGTCCTCCTCCAGGTCCCGGACGAGGGCTTCGAGTTCGATTTCCTCTTCCAATCCCGCAAAGTCGATTGCGGCTTCCGGCGATTCGGCAACCCGCTCCTCTAACAGCGACACCTGCGACGCGCCGGCTTCCAGGCGCTTGAGAATGATGGTGGCGTTGTGGCCGCCGAAACCGAAGGAGTTGGACATGGCGACACGCACGTTGGCCTTGCGGGGCGCGTTAGGAACATAGTCCAGATCGCATTCCGGATCGAGGGTCTCGTAGTTGATGGTCGGGGCGAGAACACTGTCCCGAATGGTCAGCGCGCAGAGAATGGCTTCCACCGCGCCCGCCGCGCCGATGAGATGGCCGGTCATGGATTTGGTGGAGCTGACCGGGACCCGATAGGCATGCTCGCCGAGCACGGCCTTGATCGCCGCCGTCTCGTTTTTGTCGTTGAGCTCGGTGGAGGTGCCGTGCGCGTTGATATAGTCGATGTCTTCGGGCCGCAAGCCGGCGCTCTCCAGGGCGGCTTTCATCGCGCGGGCCGCGCCCTCGCCTTCGGGAGACGGGGCCGTGATGTGATGCGCGTCGCCCGACATGCCGTAGCCGACGATCTCCGCATAGATCTTCGCGCCGCGCGCCAGGGCCGACTCCAATTCTTCCAGGATCAGAATGCCGCTGCCTTCGGACATCACAAAGCCGTCCCGGCCGGCATCGAAGGGACGGCTGGCACACTCCGGGGCATCGTTCCGAGTCGAGAGCGAGCGGGCCGCGCAGAAGCCCGCCATGCCCAGCGGCGTGATGCACGCCTCCGCCCCGCCCGCGATCATCGCGTCGGCGGCTCCCCGGCGGATGACTTCGTAGGCGTCGCCCAGGTTGTTGGTGCCCGTGGTGCAGGCCGTCGTGATGCAGGCATTGGGACCCCGCGCGCCCGTCACGATGGAGACCATGCCGGCCCCCATATCGCAGATGATCCCCGGAATGAGGAACGGGCTGATCCGGCCCGGCCCACGCTCCAGCAGGACCCTGTGCTGCTCCTCGATGGTCGCCAGGCCCCCGATGCCCGAGCCGATATAGACGCCGATCCGGTCCCGGTTGCCGTCGTCGATCTGAAGCCCGGCATCTTCCAGCGCCATAGAAGCCGCCGCGACCGCAAACTGGACGAAGCGATCCATCCGCCGCGCCTCTTTACGGTCCATGAAGGGGGAAGGGTCCCACTCCTTGATCTCCCCGGCGAAGCGGGTCGTGTAGTTGCTGACGTCGAAGCCGCTGATGGGCGTGATTCCCGAGCAGCCGGCCAGGCATGCTTTCCAGAGCGACTCGGCGGTCTGGCCGAGCGCCGTCACCGCGCCCACGCCCGTGATGACCACGCGCCGCGCGCTCGCCCTCTGCTTGCTCTCTGCGCTCATAACACGCTCCTCATCGCCCCCTGCCGGACCTCGCGCGGCCGGAAGAGCGGCCTCGTTCTCCTTCCCTTAGCCCTTGGCCTTATCCTCGACGTAGTCGATGATCTGCTGGACGGTGGTGATCTTCTCGGCATCCTCATCCGGGATCTCGATGTCGAATTCCTCTTCCAACCCCATGATGATCTCGACCACGTCCAGCGAGTCGGCATGCAGATCATCGACGATGTTCGCCTGCGGCGTCACCTCGTCCTCGCTCACGTCCAACTGCTCGACCAGTACCTTCTTTACACGCTCGAAAGTGTTCATGCGCTCCCTTTCTCCTTCTCGATGGTCATGATAGGAAAGATTTCCGCTGCCGGTTTTTCCGTCCGGCAGGACGGTTCTTCGCCAGGCAGGCGCAAGCGCCGCTCGCTACGCAGGCCGAAGGCCCCCCAGACGGGTATTTCATGGCCCGGCGCCTCACATAAACAGCCCGCCGTTGATAGAGATCACCTGTCCCTGGATATAGGCGGCATCCTCGGAACACAGAAAAGCGACGACACGAGCCACATCCTCGACCGTCCCGAAGCGCCCCAGCGGAATCTGGCGCAGGATCGCCTCCCGATAGTCGGGCTTAAGGACCTCCGTCATCTCGGTCTCGATAAATCCCGGCGCGACCGCATTGACCCGCACATTCCGCGAGCCCAATTCCTTCGCCAGCGACTTCGTCAGGCCCACCAGGCCGGCCTTGGAGGCGCTGTAGTTGGCCTGGCCGGCGCCGCCGACCGTACCGATCACCGAGCCGACGTTGACGATGCCCCCACCCTTCTGCTTTAGAAAGAGCGGCGCGACCGCGCGAGCGCACAGGAAGGCGCCCTTGAGGTTGGTATCCAGAACGGCATCCCAGTCCTCTTCGCTCATGCGCAGCAGCAATTTGTCGCGGGTGACGCCGGCGTTGTTGACCAGCAGGTCGATGCGCTCGAAGCGCTCTCGCGCCGCCGTAAAGAGGGCTTCTACCTGCGCCGCATCCGCCACGTCGGCCTGAACGGCGATCGCCTCTCTGTCTTGCGCGCGGATTTGCGCGACCACCTGCTCGGCGGCTTCGGCGCTGCGGCTGTAGTTGACGACGACCTTCGCGCCCTCTTCCGCCAGCTTCAGCGCGATCGCCCGGCCGATCCCGCGCCCGGCGCCCGTCACCACCGCGACTTTATCCTGTAATTTCATCAGGCTTCTGATTGAAGGAGATGGCAGGCGGCCTGCAGGGAATCGGCATCCTGTACGCTGAGCGCATGAACGGACTTATCCATGCGCCGGATCAGTCCGGTCAGCACGTCGCCACAGCCTAATTCGATAAACGTGTCCACGCCGTCCTGCAGAAGCAGTTGCATCGACTCTTCCCAGCGGACGCTGCCGCTCACCTGCCGCGTCAGCCCGCCCATCAGATCGTCCGGCATCTCGACATAACGGGCCGTCACGTTGGAGACGACCGGCACCTCCGGCTTTCGGAACGCCGTGTGGGAGAGATGCGTAAACAGCGCATCCCCGGCGCTGACCATCAGCGGAGAGTGGAAGGCGCCGGATACGGATAGCGGAATCACGCGCTTTGCGCCTTTCTCTCGCGCGATCTCGCCCGCCTTCTCCACCGCCTCCGGCGTGCCGGAGAGCACCATCTGCCCGGCGCCATTAACGTTCGCCACCACGACCAGGCCAGCGCCGCTCGCTCGCGCCTCCTCGCACGCCTGCCGCGCCGTCTCCGCGTCCAGCCCGAGCACGGCCGCCATCGTTCCCGGCGTGCTTCTGGCTGCGTCGCGCATCAGCTCGCCGCGCTTCCGCACTAGATTCAGGCCGTCGTCGAAGGCCAGTGTCCCCGCGGCCACGAGCGCCGCGTACTCGCCCACGCTATGGCCGGCAACGACGTCGGGCCGGCGCGTGCAGATGCTTTCCAGGCACCGCAAGGCGGAGATGCTCGTCACAAACAGGGCGACCTGAGCGTTCTCCGTCTCGCGCAGGCTTTCCTCCGGCCCCTCGAAGCAGAGCCTGGCCAGATCGAAGTCCAGCAGCTCATTCGCACGCAAGTAGACGGCTCGGCCCTGGGGAAAGTTCTCGTAGAACTCCCAGCCCATCCCGACCTTCTGCGCGCCCTGCCCTGGAAATAGAAAAGCGACTTTCATACTTAAACCCGGCCTGAATGACTAAACAGCTTCCTCGGCTCTGTTCCCCTCTCCTTCATAAGGAGAGGGGGAACATTAGCGGGGCCGTTACCCCGCACCGATGGCGATTGGACAGGGGTGAGGTCTATTTTCTTCACGGTTCCAGCGCAAGACATTGGTGGCCCAGGTCAGACCCGCGCCGAAGCCGGCGGTGACGACGACATCGCCTTTGTGCAGCCGCCCCTGCGCGGCGGCTTCCGCCAGGGCGATCGGGATAGAGGCGGCGGACGTGTTGCCGTACTTTTCGATATTGACGAACACCTTCTCCATCGGGATATCCATCCGCTCCGCGACTGCCGTGAGAATACGGATATTCGCCTGATGCATCACCAAAAGATTCACGTCGCTCGGGCGCAGACAGGCGCGCCGCAACGCCTCCTCGATCGCTTCCGGCACGACTTCGACGGCGAACCGGTAGACCTCGCGCCCGCGCATGAAAATGGTATTCTTTTTCTCTTCCAGGGCTTCCCGCGTCATTGGCCGGCGCGTGCCCCCGGCGGCAATGAGCAGCATATCCACGCCGCTGCCGTCCGCGCCCAGCACGGAGGCCAGGATCCCCTCCTCCGGCGCGCAGGGGCCGAGGACGGCCGCTCCCGCGCCGTCTCCAAAGAGAATGCAGGTCCCCCGGTCCTCCCAATTGGTCTGCCGGGTAAGCATGTCCGCGCCGATCACCAGAATACGCCGCATGGCCCCGGTCTGAATAAAGCCCGCCGCCGCCGCCATGCCATAGCAGAAACCGGAGCAGGCGGCGGCCAGATCGAAGGCGGCGGCGCGCACGGCGCCGATCCGCTGCTGGACCACGCAGGCGGTCGCCGGCCAGACATAGTCGCCGGAGGTCGTGGCGCAGAGGATCAGATCAAGCTGCGCGGCCTCTATCCCGGCATCTTTGAGCGCCTCCTGCGCGGCAGAGACGGCCAGGTCGGACGTAGCCGTCTCCGGCCCGGCGATCCGCCGCTCCCGGATGCCGGTGCGGGTGGTGATCCACTCATCGCTGGTGTCCACCATCCGCGCGAGGTCGTCGTTGGTGACCACACGGTCGGGCACGCACAGACCCAGCCCGAGAATACCGGCGCCGAAGCCGCCTGCCGTCGTGGAGGGGAGCGGAGAGTTGTTGGGAAGCGCGCCTGGAGTGGAAGTCATTCCCTTCCCTTCTGTTCCGAGGACGAATCGTCCGAAAGCTTGGATGGCACGAGAGGCTGGTCGCAGATTCGCTGCCGGATCGTCTGAACGAGATCGTGCTGAATGGCCAGCTCGGCGACGCGGCAGGCGTTGGTGACGGCGTAGGCGTCCGAGCGGCCGTGCCCGATGATGCAGACGCCGTTCACGCCCAAAAGCGGGGCGCCGCCGCGCTCGGCGTAGTCGATACGCCGGTGCAGACGCCGCAGGGCAGGCATTAAAGGAACGACAAACGGCTTCAGCCAGACGTGCCGGCCTAGCTCTGCCTTGATCAGCCGCAGCACCATCTCCGCCACGCCCTCGCCCGTCTTGAGGACGACGTTGCCGTCGAAGCCATCGCAGACGACCACGTCCACCCCGCCCCGGAAAATGTCCCGTCCCTCCACGTTGCCGATGAACTCGAAGCTGCTCAGGTTCTCCGGCAGCCGCCGAAAGAGGGCGTGAGTCCGTTTGACCAGCAGGTTGCCCTTGCTGGCCTCCTCACCGTTGGAGAGCAGCCCGACCCGCGGCCGCGCGACCCCCAGGACCGCCTGCGCGTAGGCGCCCCCCATAATGGCGAACTCATAGAGGTTGTTCGGGTCGCAGTCCACCGTCGCGCCCACGTCGAGCAGGATGACGGTGCCTGTCAGGGAGGGCAGGGGCGCGGCGATGGCCGGGCGATCGACGCCCTGGATCGGTCCCCAGATGCGGTGCGCGACCACCATGGCCGCCCCGGTGTTGCCGATGGTGACCAGCGCGTCGGCCTTGCCATCTTTGACCATGCGCGCCGCCACGACGATCGACGCGTCCGGCTTGCGCCGTACCGCCGCCGCAGGCGGCTCGCACATGGCGATGACTTCGGCGGCCGGGACGATCTCGATGTTAGCCGGCTTCGCGGGCAGGCGCTCCAGCTCCGGCTGCAAGACGCCTGGATCGCCCACCAGCGAAAAAAAAGCCTGCGAGCGGCGCGCAGCCTCGATGACGCCGCGCGCTACCTCCGGCGGACCCTTGTCGCCGCCCATGGCATCGACGGCGATTCGGGTCGCCCGATTCACCTCCGCTCGCGGGCCGGTAATCAACCCTGGCCCTGCTGGGTCTCATCCGCCACGTCAAAGACCTGGCGACCCTTGTAGCGACCCGTCTCCGGATCGACCCGGTGCATTAAGGTATATCCGCCCTGCTTCTCGAAGCTGGGCACCATCGCGGGGTGATGCGCGAGTTTATAGTGCGTGCGTCGCTTGCGCGTGCGCTGATTGGAATGACGACGTTTGGGAAGCGGCATGCCATGACCTCCTTTCTATCTATTTCCTTATTACGTCCTATTGTATCAGGTCGGCTTGTTTTTATCCAGTAGCTCGCCGAGCTTGGCAAAGGCCGGGTTGATCGGCGCTTCGTCCGTTTCCGTCTCTCCGGTAGCTTCCTGCAGGACCTCTTCCGGAGTCCGGTGGCAGTGCGCGCAGCGCCCGCCGGCATCCAGCGGCGGCAAGGGCTGCGTCGGCTCGGCCAGCAGGATATACTGGCGAAGCATCTCCGTCAGGTCGAGCACGTAGCCCTCAAACAGTTTACCCGCAATCGGGCTCTGGTCCTCTTCCAGAAGCGTTATCGCCTGCGGCCCGCGCGGTCCCGACACCCGATGGATCTCGAACTGCTCCTCGATCGGGAACGCGACAGGCTGTTCGTAGTAGAGCGCGCAGCGGCTGCACGGCAGGGCGACCGCCGTCCGGGCATTCCCGCGAATGAGCAGCAGGCCGCCCGTATTGGTAAAGGTCGCCTTGCCCTGGATAGGCTGCGTACATTCGACATCCTCATCCACGAGGGGAGGCTCGTTGATGTCGTATTCTACCTGCTTCCCGACTTCATGCAGAAGCTCGGTTAGATCAAGCCGCATCATGACACCTTGAATCGACCTCAGCTTTTTTCCAGTAGCACGCGCCCCTGCTGGACCTGCGCGAGCGTCTTGCCGAGGGTGATCTCCAGGTTGGCAAGCACGCCGTGCGCGTAGTCGTCCGCGCCGCGCTGCATCTTCTCCGCTTCCTGCCAGGCGCGCTTCTTAATATCTTCGGCCACGCCCTCGGCCTGCCGGAGGATGCCGCTTTCGGACACCAGCGCGGCCGCCTCCGCATGCGCGGCCTCCAGAATCCGCTCGGCCTCCACGCGGGCCTCGTCCTGGATTCGCTGCCCCTCCTGCACGGCGGCCTCATGGAGGCGCTGGGCCTCCGCCACGGCCTGCTCCTTCAGACGCGCCGCCTCGGCGCGCCCGCGCTCCAGCTCGGTCAGCGCCGCTTTCCGCGCCCCTTCCGTGACACGCTCGACGTTCTCCCGCGTCTCCTCTACGATACGCTCGGACTCACGGGCAAGTTTCGAGGCGCGCTTCAGGTCCTCCGGCAGGTTGGCCCGAATTTTCATGAGCGTCATGTGGAAGCGGTCCTCGTCGAAACGGAACAGCGTGCCCATCGGCAGGCGCGGCGTCTTCTCGACCAGCTCTTCCAGCTCGGTCAGCAGCTTTAACAGGTCCACGCTGCCCTGAGGCGGCACGACGAAGCGCGGCGGATCGGCGGCCTGGGTAGGCGCGACCGGTACGGTATCGGTATTCTTGGGGGGAGAATCGGGATTCATGAGTTCGGTTTGTTCGGTGTTATCCGACTTTCTGTCGTAGTCGTTCTTCAACACGGTCTGGTACCAGCCCTTTCACAGACCCACCGAGGCGGGCGATTTCTTTGACGATACTGGAGCTGAGGTAGGAGTATTCCGCCCCCGGCATCATAAACACGGTCTCGACGGCGCTGTTGAGCCGCCGGTTCATCAGCGCCATCTGCATCTCGTACTCGAAGTCCGTGACGGCCCGCAGCCCGCGCACGATGACGGTCGCTTCGTGCGCGACGGCGTAATCCACCAGCAGGCCCTCGAAGGCGTCTACCGCGACGTTGGGGTAGGGTACGCAGACTTCGGCCAGCATCTCCATCCGCTCCTCGATGGTGAAGAGCGGCGCTTTGGAGTAGTTGCGCGCCACGGCCACGAGCACGCGGTCGAACATTCCCGCCGCCCGCTCGATGATATCGAGGTGTCCGTTTGTGACCGGGTCGAAACTGCCCGGCACCAGCGCGCGTGGCATCGTTTAGCTCACACTGATCAGCTCGACGCCCATCTCCGTGCGCTGCAGCGCGCGGCGGAGCGGCTGGTGCTCCGATCGGGAGAGCGTCGGGTCCGACTCGACGAGACGGAACGCGGTCTCCCGCGTCTCCGTCAGGATGTCCATGTCGCGGACGATGTCGGCGACGATCAGCTCCGGCATCCCGCTCTGGCGCGTGCCATAGAACTCGCCGGGACCGCGCAGCCGCAAGTCCTCCTCGGCGATCTTGAAACCGTCCTGGGTGGCCGTCATCACCTCCAGGCGCGCCCGCCCGTCCTCGGTCTTGGGATCGGCGACCAGGATGCAGTAGGAGGCGTACTCCCCGCGTCCCACGCGCCCGCGCAACTGATGGAGCTGTGCCAGCCCGAACCGGTCGGCGTCCTCGATGACGATCACACAGGCGTTGGGCACGTCGATGCCCACCTCGATGACCGTCGTGGCGACCAGAACGTGCAGGTCGCCCGCCTTGAAGCGGGCCATAGCCGCCTCTTTTTCATCCGAGCGCATCTGGCCGTGCAGCAGTCCCACCCGGTACTGCGGGAAGACCTCGTTGGCGATGTGCTCGCAGAGCTGCGTGGCGCTTTTGGCCTGCAGCTTCTCGCTCTCCTCCACCAGCGGGCAGACGATGTAGAGCTGGCGGCCCTCTTCCAGAAGCCGCTGCGCCCCGGCATAGACCTGGGCGTGCTTGTCCTGCGGCTTCCAGTGCGTCGTGATCGGCTTGCGGCCTGGCGGCAGCTCGTCCAGCAGCGAGACGTCCAGGTCGCCGTAGAGCGTCAGGGTCAGCGTTCGCGGGATCGGCGTGGCCGTCATCACCAGGACGTGCGGGCGCTCGCCCTTCTTGCGCAGCGCCTGCCGCTGCAGCACCCCGAAGCGGTGCTGCTCGTCGATGATGATGAGACCCAGCCGGGCGAACTCGACGCCCTCCTGAATCAGGGCGTGCGTGCCGACGACCAGCCGGGACTGCCCGCCGAGCAGCCGCTCCCGCACGCCAGCTTTTTCTTTGACCGTCTGGCTGCCCAGCGACAGCTCGACCGCCAGGCCCAGCGGCTCCAGCAGGCGGCGCAGCACGATGGCGTGCTGCTGGGCCAGAATCTCGGTCGGGGCCATCATCGCCGCCTGATAGCCGTTCTCCACGGCCATCAGCATGGCCGCCAGCGCCACCATCGTCTTGCCGCTGCCCACGTCGCCCTGCAACAGCCGGTTCATCGCGTGCCCGCTGGAGAGATCGGCGGCGATCTCGGCGATGGCCCGCTGCTGCGCGTTCGTCAGCGTGAACGGCACGATCTGCTGGAGATCCTCCTGCAGCCGCTCCAGCGAAACCTGAAATCGGATGCCCTGCGCCTCGCGGCTGTGGGCCTTGCGGCGCATCGCCAGCAAGGTCTGCAGGACAAAAAACTCCTCGAAGACCAGCCTTCGCCGGGCCGCTTCCAGCGCCTCCAGGCTGTCCGGGAAGTGGATGTTGCGCACCGCTTCCCGCGCGCCCACAAGCCGGTGCTGCCGGATCACGTCCGGGGGCAGCGTCTCCTCGATCAGCGGCAGGTAGGCGCGCAGCACGGCATCCACCATGCGCCGCAGCCGCCCCTGCCGCACGCCCTCCGTGGCGGGATAGACGGGAACGATGCGGTTGGACGAGAGCGTGTCGCCGTCCTCGCCCAGCTCTTCCCACTCCGGGTTCTGGATCTCCACGCCCCAGCCGGCGCGCCGGGCCAGCCCATAGACGACGACCGGGCGGCGCGTGGCCGCCAGCCCCTTGAAGGTCCGTTCCATGTAGGGCTGGTTAAACCAGACCAGCTTCAGGGCGCAGCCGCCGTCGTCTAAGAGCGCTTCGGTGATCTGCAGGCGCGGCCTGGGATACTTGGTGGATGCGGCGATCACCACGCCGCGGACGGTCACCATCTCGCCGCCGCGCACGTCGGCCACCCGCCGGAAGTTGGTCCGATCCTCCCAACGGCGGGGGATATGGCGCAACAGGTCCGCTACCGTGCGCAGGCCGATCTTGCCGAGCACGGTCGCCGCTTGCGGCCCGACGCCTTTCAGATATTGCAACGGGTCATCCAGGCTCAAGCCGCCCTTGTCGTTCATATGGGTTGTACTGGGAATTACGCGCGCCGGGTCTTTTTGGCCGGTCGGCATGGCGCCTCCTGCGCGAGCCATCATCGGAGAAACTGCTGATACTGTCTCTGGCGGCGGAGGCCGTTATCTTAGACGGCGTTTCCATCGCCATCAACCCCAACAGTATACCTCCAAAAGAAGGCGCTGTGGGAAGGAATTTTCCCCGTTTTTAACATCGTTTTAATGCTGGGCCCGCTTTTACCTGACCCCTCACTTGACCACAGGCCTGGTGGCCCTGCCTTCCCTGCTACGCTCACTCCATTCGCAGGGAATGGGGAACGCGTCGGCGATTGGATGGGGTAAGGGGTGGGCTAGGCGATTGGAAGGGGAGGACCCAGGCTTCTATCCCTGGCCCATCTATGCCGGGCCGATAAACGACCCGGCAGGAAAGACACACCGTCCTACCGGACGGGAAAGCAGGCGGACTTGTAACGGTGTTGTAACGATAGCGTAACGTAGCTGGCGTATACTGTCAATAGTCGGAGGCAGTATTATCATGAAACACCTTCGCCTGATCGTAGGCTCGCTTCTTTTGCTGATGGGTGGCACTCTCGCAGGACTCCATTCCTCTGCTATCGGGCAGGCAAACAGCACCGACAGGGCCAGGATTTCGATCTCGTCGGTTTCCAGATGCTCAAGCAGGCGGGCGCAAAGGAGTAGCCAGGGACAGGACTACGAGTACCCAGACCTTCCCGCCCGCAGGGCAACGGGTAGTGCCCCGCAGGCGGGTAATGCATGGCCCGGCTAAAACGACCGGCAGGTTTTCCGTATAGGCTGGAAGGCACAGGCGCCGCAAAGCAGGAACCGTCCGGAGATCGGGTAGGATAGCTCCTATAGAGAACATCCGGGGGACGCAAGCATGAGCATCTATGTCGAAATCCTAATGCGCACGGATATGGATAAACTCTGGGAATACACGCAGAACCCGAACGTTCACGCGCGCTGGGATTTACGGTTCAGCACGATCGACTATCTTCCGCGTCCGGACGCCGCACAGCCCCAGCAGTTTCTCTACGCCACCCGCATCGGCTTTGGGATGACTATCCGCGGCAAAGGAGAAACGGTCGGCAGCCGGGAAGACAGCAGTGATTGCCGTACCTCCGCGCTCAAATTCTGGTCGGACGATCCCCGCTCGCTCATTCGCGAAGGTTCCGGCTACTGGCAGTATGTCCCGACTTCCGAAGGCATTCGCTTCCTCACGCAATACAACTATCAAACACGCTTCGGCTGGCCGGGGCATTGGATAGACCGCCTGCTGTTTCGTCCTCTGCTGGGATGGGCCACCGCCTGGAGTTTCGACCGGCTGCGCCTCTGGCTGGAACGAAACGTCGATCCGACCGCCGCGCTGGAACGGAGCGTCCTTTACGGCCTGGCACGGGTAACGCTGGCCTGCATCTGGATCTATCAGGGCCTGTTTCCCAAGCTGCTGTTCCACGACACCGGCGAGATGGTCCTTCTCCAACACACGCGCCTGTTTGGGGGGCGGGAGACGACGGTTCTGAATCTGATCGGCCTGGGAGAGATTCTCTTCGGCTGCCTGCTCGTCTGGCGCTGGCATTCTCGGTTCCTGCTTGCGCTCAACATTCTGATTTTGGTCCTATTCGGAGCAGGAGCTTTGTGGAGCCAGCCGTCCCTCTTTGTCGCTCCGTTTAACCCGCTGACGCTGACTCTGGCGATGGCGTCTCTTTCGGGTATCGGTCTCTTGTCGGCGCACGATCTGCCTAGCGCCCGGTCTTGTCGCCGCAGACGGCCGGAGAAATGGTCGTGACCTCGATTTATCAGCAGGTTTTAGGAGCCGATTTCTGCCGCTTGCATCCCAAAATCCAGCAGCGCTTCGGCTTTAGCAGCCAGGACAAGATCGCCGCGATCGGAACCGGAACGATGGACCGGATATGGCATGGCCGGCTCTACACGCTGCCCTTCCTCTACATAGGAACCTGGCGGCGGATCATGTTTCCCGAATATGGCAGAAACGTTCCCTTCACCATTCAGAATTACGCCTACGTAGATCGCTTCGGCCGGGAAACGGTGACATGGATACGCACGTTTGAGACCCGGAAGAAGCGCCGATTCGATGCCACTATGATTTACAGCTCGCAGCGTGGACGCATTGTGGACTACCTGGGAACGCATCAGCATCTGGCTGTCGACATTCATCTCTCCGTAGACGAGCAAACGAAAGGGCTTCGTCTGCGCTCCGGTGAACAACGCTTCTATGAAGGCCGTATCGGCTTTCGCTTTCCCATGCTCTTTTCCGGCGTGGCCGACGTCTGCGAGTGGTACGACGATCGGGCAGAGAGATACCGAATCAGCGTCCATGTGACGAACCCACGATGGGGATCCCTGTTCGGCTATGAAGGAAGCTTCGATGTGGAATGGAAATCGGTGCGTGCCGAGGAAGTCCCTATCGACGTTAAGCCTATACGTGAAGAACGCCGCGAGTAGTGTGGTGGATCGGATACGAATCTATGAGAACTCTGTTACGCTCCCAATTAGAATCGCTCGGACTGCAGGCCGGCGACATCGTTCTCGTGCATTCCTCCTTCAAATCTCTGGGCATCACGGACCCGGAGGAGATCATCGGCGCGCTGCTGGATGCGCTGGGACCGCGGGGAACCCTTCTCATGCCCGCCCTCACGTACCAGCAGCAGCCGCCCGACCTGCACGACACCCGCACCGCGCCTTCCTGCGTGGGCTTTCTGACCGAGTATTTCCGCACGCGTTCGGGCACAGTGCGCAGCCTCCATCCTACCCATTCCGTCTGTGCGGTCGGAGCGCAGGTTCCGGAGATGCTGGGAGAGCATTGGCGAGACACGACGCCCTGCGGCAAATATTCGCCGTTCAATCGCCTGATCGAGCGGGGCGGAAAGATCCTGATGATCGGCTGCGGCCTGCGGCCCAACACCACCATGCACGCGGTCGAGGAGTATGTCTGTCCGCCCTATCTGTTCGGGCCGGAGCGGGAATATACCCTCACCGACCAGGACGGCAACGTCTTCCGCAAGACCTACGTCCGGCACAACTTCCGGGGTTATCGGCAGCGGTACGACCGGGTGGCCGGGCTGTTGAACGAGGCTGAGCTGCGTACCGGCCCGGTGGGAAATGCTTCGTGCCACCTCATAGATGCCCCGGCGCTGCACCGCGTGGGCGTCCAGAAGCTGCAAGAAGACCCTTTCTTTTTCGTGGAGGCGGAAACAGAGGCAGAGAGCCGCTGACCAGTTGCCCTATTTGCCGGTAAAAACGCCTTCACGATGGACTACAGCGTTTCGCTGTGAAGCCTTCGGCTGGGTGTCCTGCGGACGGACCTCACCCCAGTCCGATCGCCATCGGTGCGGGGTAACGGAACCGCACCCCTCCCCTCTCCTTCGTAAGCAGAGGGGAGAAATCGATCTGGAAAGCGTGTGCGCAGCACGCCCGGCGCGACACGAGCGAGCGGCGCTTGCGCCCGCCTCGCGAAGGGAGCGCCTAAAAGCGAAGGACTTGCGTCCATCGCCAAACCATTCCATCGCGCTTTTCCATACATCATGGCGCATCTCATTTTGTTAGCACGCCGATGAAGAGCAGTGGGCCGGTCAAGGTAACGTTGCGCAAGGCGTTGTCGCTCCAGGTTGCCCCGGTCGGGAAGGGATGGCCCTGCGCGTCGTAGGTCTTTAGATGGCTTCCAATTCCGGCGGGCAGGCGGATCGTGACGACCTCTTGCCTTGTATCTTTCGCCTGGCCGGAAGCGCCCGCGACCTCGCCCTGGCGCGGGCGGCGCAGCCAGCCGATCACGACCTTCTCCCCATTCTTCTTCTCGAAGACGTGGACCTCGCTCTGGGAGTGAGGAGGCGCTTCGATCCGGACCCGGTCGTCGATACAGCGGACCGGTTGATCGAAAAGCCGGGTGATGAAGCGGAACGCATAGTAGGCCGGCTTGGGATGGCCTTGCACATCGACAAGACCCAGGAACTTGTTGTTCTCGTCGCCGATCACGCCGACGTTCGGCTTAAGGTCGTTGATCCGGTACCAGGCCGTCAAGGAAAGCTTGCCGGCGGAAAGCGCCATGACGTGCGACTTGATCAGCGCGACCGCCTGGTAGGCACGCGTGTGCTCGTAGTCGAAGAAAATCGGCCACATCCCCTGGCCGGCAGGAAACCGGAAGTCGCTGTAGCCAAACTCCGCCAGCCATAGGTCCGGTTTCTGCCCGGTCGCGTAAACATCGTGAGCGAGCGCGTCGATGTGGTATGGGTAGTCCTCGATCCGGTCGGCGTTCCAGGTCTCCGCGTAGCCGTGCAGGTTGATAACATCCACCGTGCGGGTAATGGCGTATTGGCTCAGAAGCTGGCGAAAAAAAGGCGATTGCTCGTTGGAAATCCCACCGAGGACGATAGCAGCCTTCGGGTCCGCCCGGCGCGCCTGCCGCGCGCCTTCCGCGACCAGCCGGGCGTACTGGTCCACGCTGCCCAGCCAGAAATCCGGGTTGTCCGGCTCGTTCCATAGCTCCCAGGAGTGGATCTGGCCGCGATAGCGATGGGCGATGGCATACATAAACCGGCCGAACGCGCGGACATCTTTAGGCGGCTGCCGCCAGAAATTGTCCTGGCTCTGCGCCGCCCACTGGGGCGTGTAGCAGACGTAGGGGATCAGAGTCACGCCGGCGCGCCGGGTCTTCTCGACGAGCAGGTCCCAGAAACGCCAGTCGTACTTTCCCGGCCGCGGTTCTGTGTCCAGCCAGGAGATGCCGACCCGCAGTATTCTGGCTCCTACCTGCCGCAGGACCTCCAGGTCGCGCTGCACTTTCTCAGGCGTGCGCGATTCCGTCGGATAATCCTCGCAGAGACCGGCCGGCTGATAATAAAAGCCCTGCGGGTCTTGTTGAGCCTGGCGCGACCAGCGGAAGCGGTTCAGCGGCAAGAGCCGCTTCGCCTGGGACGAAGCCGGAGCAGACGAAGAGGATGGGGAGGCGAGGGCCGGCCTGCCCAGCATTATCAGAGCCAGCAGACCGCAGAAGAGAAGACGTGCAGGCAAGAGCGAGTAAGAGGATCGAGCGCGACTACTGTCCACCGGAAGGGGTGGCGCCTGCCGCGGGCTTGTCGTGCTGCTGGTGCCATTTGATCATGGCCTGCCGCTGTTGCGCGGGCGACAAATTAGGATTGTCCGGCATCACGTTCTGCCCTGTCACCGCATGCGTACAGCCGAGAAGCATAGCCACGAGCGCCACGGTAAGTCCGGCCAGAAGTGCATAACGAAGTGTCTGAGCCATAGGGTAGATTTCGCTCCGAAGGACGACGTTGTCAGCGACCGATTTTGCTCCGCATCGCGGATTCAGCCTATCCGCGATGCGGAGCGAAGCGATGCGATTACGGGTTTACAGTCACCAGGTTGCTGAAGAAGTCGCTGACCGCCTTCTGGCACGTCTCTGTAGGATCCTGCATCGGATAGCTGCCGGCGCCTCCCCAGTCGTAGGTTTGGAAGATCGAGCTGGGAGTGACACTGGGATCGGAACACCACATCAGTCCGTCGGTCTCGCTGGCGGGCTTGCCGACGTGCCCATAGCCGTTGTACTCCGCAGACTGGACGCGCACCACCTTGGCGTGGCCGTCCGCGAACGCATAGTTGAAGGTTCCTCCCATGTGACGCAGGGCCTTGGTGCTGGAGCCATCCGGCAGCCGGCTCAGGATATTATCCATCGCGACCGAGTAGCCGGGATTATCGTACGTGTCGCCAAAGGCCACCATCTGGGCAGGGGTCGAGATCGCCGCCAGAGCCTTGCCCGGACGCATCGTGTAACCCTCCGGATCGGGCTGGGAAGTCTCCGACAGACCGTAACCGGTGTCGCTGATAAAGCCGTCCTCATAGCCGTAGCCTAAGCAGCGAGGCGAGAACGGAATACCAAGTTGGGCCGCGGCGCTCTCGGTGCATACGGTATCCGATCGATCGGGGCAGAGCAGCATGTTCCAGTTCTTGACATAGGGCTGCATGAGGACATACCAGTAGCCTCCGTGGGAGATCGGGCTATGCACCTCCTGGGGCAGGCAGTTCTCGTCGTAATCCTGCGTATACATGGCAAAGGCGAGGCCGGCCTGCCTCAGGTTGCTGAGGCAACTGATCGCTCGGGCTTTCTCGCGGGCCTGCGCGAAGACGGGGAAGAGAATGGCTGCCAGGATCGCAATGATGGCGATGACTACGAGCAGCTCGATCAGGGTGAACGCACGGCGCTTCATGACATTTCTCCTTTAAGAATTGGGGATGAGTGTATCGTCTAGCGACACCAGCATTATAGTATTATAGTCATCGATTGTAAAGAGAATATTAAGCAATTGTTAAAAGCGGATTAAGGAATGAAGAGGATAAGGTCCAGGCGCGGAGAATTTCGGCGACGCTCCAGGCCTGCACGATGCAGCCGTTCGGCGCGTGCGGGGGGTCGCCATCGAAGATTTCGGAAATAGATCCGATGCCGGCCTCTTGGAGATGGGCCTGAAGCGGCAGCAGATAGGCGCGGGCGCGGTCTGCGTCCTGGTAGACACGCAAATGCGCCGTCACGAACGGCCCCAGCAGCCAGGGCCAGACGGTACCCTGATGGTACGCGCCGTCCCGCTCGGCAGGGCTGCCGCCGTAATGCGGGCGATAGGCCGGGTCTTTGGGCGAAAGCGTCCGCAGCCCGAAAGGAGTGAGGAGCTCTTCTTCGACGGTCTTGACGACCGCCTTCTGCTGGGGCAGGGTCAGCGGCGAATAGGGCAGGCTGACAGCAAAGATTTGATTGGGACGGATAGAGGCGTCCGGCCCTGTCTCCGCGAGGACATCGTAGAGGCCGCGCTTGTCGGAGCGCACAAAGGCGGCGCGGAAGCTTTTGGCCGCTTTCTCCACGCGCTTGCGATAGGCCGCCGTGTCTTCGCCGAGCCGAGCGGCCAGGTCGGCCATGACCTGGAGCGCATTGATCCAGAGCGCGTTGATCTCCACCGGCTTGCCGATACGGGGTGTTACCACCCAATCGCCCACCTTGGCGTCCATCCAGGTCAGCTGCACGCCCGGCTCGCCCGCGTGCAGCAGCCCGTCCTGCGGATCGACGTGGATGCCGTAGCGCGTTCCCTTCTCATGCCAGGCGAGGATGTCTTTCAGCACCGGCCAGAGCTCGCGCGCCAGCTCCAGGCCGTCCTTTGCCTGCTCGCAATAGGCGATTATCGCCTGGAAGTACCAGAGCGTCGCATCCACCGTGTTGTATTCGGGCGTCTCGCCCTGATCGGGAAAACGGTTGGGCAGCATTCCCTCGCTGACGAAGCCGGCAAAAGAGGTCAGGATGGTGCGGGCCACTTCCGGTCGCCCGGTAGCAAGGCAGAGGCCCGGCAGGGAGATCATCGTATCCCGGCCCCAATCGGAAAACCAGGGATATCCGGCAAGGATCGTGCTGCGCCTGGGACCCGCCGTACCATCCTTGGCGCCTTCGATCACAAACGCATCGGCCGCAAGAACGAGCGCACGGGCATAGTCGTCGGAAACGTCAGCGCGGCCCAGCAGCTCCTGCTGCCGGTTTAAGAGGGCGTTTCTGGCTTGCTCCGGCGTGTCGCAAGCGTTCTCGATGGTGGCAAGAAGCGTCAGGCTGCCGCCGGGCTGCACGGTAGCCAGGAAATGGCCGGGAGCGTAGAGGTCCTCCTGCCAGTCCAGGCCCCGCTCCCTTTCGCGCTCGTGCTCGATATGGACATGCCAGTAGCCTGCCGGCTGCCAGTCGGCGCTTCCTGCGACCAGACGCAGCAGCGGGGCATCCGAGGTGGCGCGCATCCGCATCTCGCCCGGCCCGGCGGAGAGATACAGCGGGAAGCCTTCCCAGGGATGCATCTCCGCGTGGAAGGATTTCCAGCAGACCAGCGGCGTCAGGCGCAAGGCGACCGGCTCCGGCGCCGCCGCTAATCGGTACTGGATATAGGTCGTATTTCGCCCATACGCCATCCAGATCCGCTTTTCGATCAAAATATCCGGCCGGATACGGTAGGAAAACGTGGGAACGGGATAGACTTCGAATTTCTCCAGAAAGCGATAGCCCTGCGGATGGATCGCGCCGGGATATTGGTTCGCGGAGAGCTCATAGACGGCGCCCTCGATCGTGACCGCCTCGTCGAGCTGGGAGAGGAGCGTCATGCGGCCCGTCGGCGGAGTCAGCGCCGCGACGAGCAGGCCGTGATACCGGCGCGTGTTGGCGCCTGAAAGGCTGCCGGAGGCATAGCCGCCGATACCGTTGGTTACCAGCCATTCGCGCGCGGAAGCGGCGGCAAAGTCATTCAGCACTCCAGCCTCTATCGTCAGATCCATCCTGTTCCTGTTTCCTCCGGTCTCCTGTAAAATGAATAGAACGCATGAATGATCTGTTGCACGCCGGCAGCAGAATTGCCGCTGACGCGTTGCCCCTCACCCTCCGGGCCGTAAACGCCTCCCCTGTGCCGGGATTGCCGATCATTCATGTCTGAGTGTTTGGATACCATAAAACCACCGAAATTTCCGAACCAGATCATCTTAACGTTTTTCGGCTCATGAATAGCACGGGAGTGGCAAACGTGGTACAATATAATACAATTGCATTATGCAAGAGGAAACTGGAATGGCTTCACTTTCAGAGACAAACCCTTATCTACGCGATCGTCAACAGCGACAGCGTATGATCGAACAGGACGCGCGGGCCTCGTCTGTTTTGGAAGGCGCGCGAGGACTAAAGCCGGCTCAACCTCAAACGGAGCCGGATAAGCGCCGTTCCACTGTTTCTCGGAAAAAGTCAGCCAGGGCAGCGTAATTCTCCAAATACCCTTGCTGGACGGCTTCCAGGTAGCGTGCCCGCTCCGTTTTGTCTCCAGTTCCCTCCCTTTCTAGCTTTCGGAAGCACCCAGAAGGATAAGGAGTGTTAATCCGCTTCGGCAGCCTCTTCGCCACGGGCGCGCAGGGCAATGGGATGAGGCGCCTGCCGGCGGCGAAGCGCGACGTAGAGCAGCGGCGCGAAGAGCAGGGTGAAGACGGTCGAGAAGCTCAGCCCGCCGATGACGGCGATGGCCAGCGGCTTCTGCATCTCGGCGCCCGCCCCGATGCCCAGCGCCAGAGGAACGAGTCCCAGAATCGCCGTCAGGGTGGTCATGAGAATAGGCCGCAGCCGCACTCGGCCCGCCTGCAGGACCGCCTCTTCCAGCGGCGCGCCCTCCGCCTCGCCTTTCTGCGCGCGGTCCAGCAGCAGGATACCGTTCTTGACCACGATGCCCACCAGCATGATCGCGCCCATGAAGGAGGAGACGTTCAGCGGCGTCTTCGTGACGAACAGTCCCAGCACCACGCCGAACAGGGAGAGCGGCATGACCAGCAGGATGACCGTTGGCGCGGTGAACGAGCCGAACTGGAAGATCATGACGGCGAACACGAGCAGGATCGCCAGCGCCAGCACCATGAGCAGGTTCTTAAACGATTCCGCCTGGCTCTGGAACTGGCCGCCCAGCACGTAGGTGACGCCGGGCGGCAGCGTCATCTTGCCCATCATGGCCTCGACGTCCCGCTTCACGCTGCCCAGGTCCCGCGTGCCGTCCAGCTCTCCGGTAACGGAGACGACCTGGCGCTGGTCCTCCCGGTTCAGCTCGGTCGTGCCGGGAACGCGCTCGACGGTCCCCAGCGCCGCCAGCGGGACGTTAAAGCCGCCGGGCGTATGGATGGCCAACTGCATCAACTGCGCCTCGTCGGCGCGGTAGGCGGCGGGATAGCGCACGCGCACGCCCACCTGCCGGTCGCCTTCCAGAATCTGGGTGACCACGTCGCCGAACATGGCGGCGTTGACCTGCGTGGCGACCGCGTCCGGCGTCAGCCCGACCCGTCCGGCCCGCATCGGATCAATATGCACCACCAGCTCCGGTCCGGACTCGACGGCGCTCGACTTGGTGTCCGAGACCCCTTTGATCTTATCCAGCCCGTCTTTGATCTGGTCCCCAAGCGCATTGATCGCCTGCTGGTTCTCGCCGAACAGCTTGATCTCGACGGGCGAGGGGGCGCCCTGCAGATCGCCGATCAGGTCCTGCAAGACCTGGTGAAAATCGGGATCGACGCCCGGCACCTCTTCCTGGATCTTATCGCGGACGCCGTCCATGATCGCGTCGATGGACCGATGGCGCTCCGACTTCGGCTTGAGGGTGACGGCGAAGTCGCCCGTGTTGGGCTCGGTGATCGCAAAGCCCAGCTCCGTGCCCGTGCGGCGCGAATAGGAGCTGACTTCCGGCGTTTCCGCCAGGATCGCCTCGATCTTGCGGAGCAGGCGGTCGCTCTCCTGCAGCGAGGTGCCCGGCGGCGTCCAGTAGTCCAGCACGAAGGCGCCCTCGTCCATGTCCGGCATCACTCCGGTCTGGAGTTTGAAGGCGAAGAAAAGGGTGAGGCCGATGATGACGGCGGCGGTGACGGGCATCAGCCAGCGGTAGCGCAGCCCCACGCGCAGTATCCGCTCGTACCCGCCGATCGCGCGCTCGAAGAGCCGCCCATGCTCCGGTGCGCCCTGCCGCACCTGCAGGAAGGCCGCGCACAGGGTCGGGCTGACCAGCAGCGCCAGGGCCAGCGAGACCATCAGGGCGATGGTCAGCGTGACGGCAAGCGCCGTGAAGAACGCGCCGTAGACCCCGGAGACCAACACCAGCGGCAGGAAGACGACCACCGTGGTCAGCGTCGAGGAGATCATGGGCGCGGCGATCTCGGAGGCGGCCTTCTGGATGGCGATGGTGCGCTGCTCGCCGTGCGAGAGATGGCGGAAGACGTTCTCCACCACCACGATCGCGTCGTCGATCACCAGGCCGATCCCGACGGCGAGCGCGCCCAGGGTCATCAGGTTCATTGTGAGACCGGCCAGCCGCATGAACAGGAACGTAATGAGCACCGTCGCCGGAATGATGACCGCCGTCACCACCGTGGCGCGCACGTTCCCCAGGAACATCAGCAGCACGATCACCGCCAGAACGGCCCCGATCAGGACCGCGTCGCGTACGCTGCCGACCGCCTCGCCGATCAGCACGGACTGGTCGTAGAAGACGCTCACGTCCGTTCCCTGCGGCAGGGAGGGCTGCATCGCCGCCAGTTCGCGCCGCACGCCGTCCACGACGGTGACTGTGTTGGCGTCCGGCTGGCGCACGATGTTGATCAGGACCGACTGCGCCCCGTCCGCCGTGACGATCGTCGTGCGGTCCTGCACGCTGTGGCGGATGTCGGCGAGCTCGCTCAGGGTGATCGGCACGCCGCTGCGCTGCGCCACGACGATGCCGCCCAACTGCTCCGGGTCGGTGGTCTGGCCGGAGATGAGCGCCTGGTACTGCTGGAACTGGCGGTCCATGCGTCCGACGGCGCGAATGACGTTGGTCTGGGAGAGCGCCTGCTCGACTTCCGGCAGGGACAGCTTAAAGGCGGCCAGCCGCTGCGGATTGACGTCGACCTCGATCTCCGGCACGCTCCCCCCCTGCACGACCACGCGCGCCACGCCGGGCACGCGAGTCAGGTGGGGCCGTATGGTGTAGGTCGCCAGGCTCCAAAGTTGGGACTGGGTCAGCCCTTTTGCGCGCAAGGAGAGGCCCAGGATCGGAAAGACCGTCGGGTTCATGCGCTCGGCGCTGACATCCGTGTCCGGCGGCAGCAGCGGGCGGGTTTCGTTGACTTTGGTGCTGACCAACTGCTGGGCCATCACCATGTCGGTGCCCCAGACGAAGTCCACCGAAATCTCCGCCGCGCCGCGCTGCATCTTCGTGCGTATCTTCGTGACGCCGGGAACCGTAGCGATAGCCTCTTCCAGCGGGCGCGCGATCCCGACGTCGACCATGCGCACGGGCCGGTCGCCCGACTCCGCGATGACTACCACGCGGGGAAAGGTCACGTCGGGCAAGATGGAGACGGGGAACGAGCCGACCAGCCACGCGCCAATGGCGCAGAGGATGACGGTCACGAACAGGATGGCTTTGATGTGGTGGGTGGCGAAGCGGCTCAGACTCATTTCTTGTCCTCGTCCTTCGCCGCTTCCGCCTTCTCGGCAGGCTGCACCTTCGCGCCGTCGCTCAACTCATATTGCCCCAGCTTGATCACTTTCTCGCCGGGCTTGATGCCGTTCAGGATCTCCACCAGGCCGTTCTCTTCCGCGCCGGTCGTCACCTCGCGCTGATGGGCCACGTTATCGTCGCCGGCCACGAACACGACCGTCTTGTCCTCATGGGTCACGATCGCCTGCTTGGGCACGACCACAGCGCGCGGATCGGTGCGAAGGAGGATGTCTCCCGTGGCGAACGAGCCGACCTTAAGTATCCCTTCGGGATTGGCGACCGCGATGCGCGCGGTCATCAGGTTCGTCTGCGGATCGACCTCGCCCACGCTGAGCACGCGTCCGGCGAAGGGATGGCCCGGCGCGTCCGCTGTGGAGATGCGCACCGGCATCCCGACCCGGACTTTCATGCCGTCCTCGGCAGGCAGGTTCGCCAGGAGGTTGAGGGCGCGCGTGTCGGTGATCTCCAGCACGGGGGTGGCAGGATCGGCCATGTCGCCGGGATTGAGCGCGCGGTGGGTGACAACGCCGCTCAGGGGCGCGTGCAGCGCGGCATAGCCGGCGGCGGCCTGCGCGCCGGCCAGGTCGGCGCGCTTCTGCGCGGCGGTCTGCTGCATGGCGCGGGCGTCCTGCTGCTTGACGGCGACCTGCAGCGCGGCCTGCTCGGCCTGCTGCAGCGAAGCCTGAGCCTGCCGAACCTTCGTGTCGCCGCCGGTCTTGGCGGCAGACAGCGCCTGCCGCGCTTGATCGACGCGCAGTTGAGCCGCGCGCAGATCTTCGGGACGCGCCCCGGCCTTCACCAGGCTAAGGCTAGCCTGAGCGCTCTTCAGCGTCGAGTCGGCGATCGCCAGCGCGGCCTGGGCATCGTCCAACTGCCGCTTGGCATCGATGCCCTTGCCGTAGAGATACTGGACGCGCGCCAGCTCGGTCTCTGCCCGCTTGTACGTCGCCTCGTCCTGGGCGACCGTCTGCTCGGCCTGCGCGATCTCCTGCGGGCGAGCGCCGGCCTGCGTTTTGTGCAGATCGGTCAGAGCCGTTTCCAGATCGAGGCGGGCTGCCGCCACGGAGCTATCCCGGTCGCGCTGCGCCGCTTCCAAAGCCAGCCGCGCCAGGCGGACGGCGTTCGTCTGGTCGGTGGCGGCGGCCTGGGCCGCCAGCGCGGCCTCGCGCGCCTGCGACTCTGCCGCCGTATAGGCTGCCGCCGCGCTTTGCGCCTGCGCCTGCTGCGGGCGGCTGTCCACCAGGGCGACGACCTGCCCTTTGCGCACGCGGTCGCCCTCCCGCACAGGCACGCTCACCAGCCGCCCGGCCGTCACCGCCGCGACGTGGGCGACGGCCCCCTGCCCCGGCGACAGCGTGCCCTGCGCGAGGACGGTGGTGCTCATCGGGCGAGTCTCGGCAGTCGCCATCTCGACGGCGACCGGCGCCGCCGTGTCGGATTTACCTCCCGCCGCAGGGTCACTGCCGCCATGCGAGCATCCGCTAAATACGAAAACCGCCATGAGAAGCGCCAGCGCCGCCAGAGCGGCGCGGCGTAACGATGGCGGAGATGAAATCCTCAAAACAGCCGTCCTCCGAAATAGATAGCCCCTAGGCGTCGCCTACTACTACGCAATTTACCTCCTTCTCTGTTAGCACCTGATCTAGTCTCCCCTTCCCCAAATCTAGGAGAAGGGGACTAGATTTAGGGCTAATACTCTTTCCCAAAGGCTTCCTGGGACCAGGAGCATAACTGAAACTATTTGCCTAGCCTCTCTCGCTGCTCAGGTAAGAGCGAGCGAGCTTTGAATAGAATCTCCCCTCCCCTAGAATTCCGAAGGTTCGAGGAGGGGTTGGGGGTGGGGGCTTTTTCACTCCCCCACGACAATGAGATGGAAGGAGCCGGGCACGAACCGGCGGCGGAATCGCTGCGGTCCCTGTCCCTGCTCCTGACCGGCCGGCGGCGGAGTAGTGTCTATCTTGGCGGTACACAGATAGATCGAGTGCGTCTTGGGGTCCAGCGCCATCGTGCGCGCTCCCGGCTCGGTGGTAACATTCTGCGCCACTTCGAACGTGTTCGGATCCTTCTCCTGCACCACCGTCAGCGTGCCGTCTCCGTTGGAACTGAACGCCAGTCCGGTCTTGGGATCGAAGGCGGACGCATCCGTGCCCCGGCCTATGGCGGGCGTCGCGATCACTTTGCCGGTATCGGCGTCCATCACGACCATCATGTTGTTGTGGCAGGTCGAGAATAGGCGGTGGTGACGGCTGTCGATGGACAGGCCGGAGGGACTATCGCCGGGCGCGATGGGCCAGCGGTTCAGGACCGTCAGCGCCTTAGAGTCGATCTGGACGATCTCGCTCTTGTCCTCGATATTCACATAGACGTGGCCGCGTCCGTCTGCCGCGGCGAACTCCGGCCGGCCGCCCAGCGCGATGGTGCCCGCTACTTTCTCCGAATCGGCGTCGATGGCCGTGCTATCCTGGCTGCGTCCATTGAAGGTGAAGACGCGATTGGAGCCCGGATCGAAGAGAATGCAGTCCGGTCCCTGCCCCACGGAAACGGGCGCGTCGGCCTTGAGAGTCTTCAGATCGAAGGGCGTGACGCTGTTGGCGCCGCCGTTGCTGGTAAAGCCGCGATTGAGCGCGTGGTCGATGGCGATTCCATGGACTCCCTGCGTATCGGGGATGTCGCCCACCTGCTCGCCCTTGTCGATGTCGACCACCATGACGTGCGTGCCGCGCGAGATGTAGAGGCGGTGGGCCGCGCCGTCGATGCTCAGATAGTCCCAGCCGCCATCCCCGGTGAGCGGGATAGTCTTGACGACATGGTATTCGGGCGCCGGTGCGGACACGGCGACGGGAACGAGAAGCCCGAGAAAGGCTCCGGTGAGCAGAAAAGCACGATAGTGCATAGAGGTTCTCCTTTTCGTAATCCGAGTGGTGACGTGCCTCGATAGATCGCAGGCATCGCCTGGAGTTGTTTTCGGCGTGGGCGCTATGTTGTCAATCGGGGCACGGATAGTATAGAATTGAGAAGATGAGAAAAGGATGTGCTCCCGTTTCGCCTACATAATTATCCCTGCTCCACATTAAAAAATATTGTGTGTTCCCTTAGAATCGGCTTAAATTTCAGGATACCCGGCGCGAATGGCCGCAGAAAGCGCCTCGTATTTAACAAACTCTCAGGTTTCTTTAAGGCCCGTTTAAGAAACAGACGTTAAGATGGGAGAGTACTCAATATAGTATCTTCCGCCAGGAAAGGAAATATCGGCTACAATGAAAACGGTACGAACGGCGATAGGCTCTGTCGGCGTGTTCGCTTTGCTCGGGGCGTGCCTCTGCCCGATAGCGGCTCAGGCACAGCACACCCACGGCCATGCCAGAATAACCACACAGCAGGCCCGCGCGGTCGCGTTGAAGCGCTACCACGGCCGCGTGGAAGGGCCGGTCAAATTGGAAAACGAAGAGGGCGCCTGGCAGTACAGCGTGCTGGTCCGCTCCGGAAAAATACTGCGCGAGGTCATGGTGAGCGCCAAAACGGGCAAGATCGCTACCGTAGAGGTCACCTCGGAGGCCGAAGAGCAGCGAGAGGCCAGGGCGGACGCTGCCAAAGCGCGCCACGGCGGCAAATCGCCGGCGCATCACCGTCATAAACCATAGACCGGAAGCGCGGGGTCGATCCTTTTTCCGGCCGGGTTCTCTCCAGGCCCGGCCGCTGTCGTTCCGCTGACAGGCAACACTCCCCGCAGCTTCCGAGTTCTGAGAGGGAATCAAGAAGATATGGCAGGGGAGAGACGGAGTACCCACATTCGATCTTTCCGGGCGAAACGGCGGCGCGGCCTCGTTCTGAGTGCCGCGCTTTGTCTGGCCGTGTTTTTGAGCCGGACGGTCTCGGCACAGATGCCCCCGACGAATCCAACGCCCCTTGACGATACCCTTCCCGAGCCTCTCACCGTCGAGCAGGCCGTCAGCATCGGCCTGAAACGCAATCCCAATACTTCCGCCGGGATCGCCGGGATCGCCGCCGCTGCCGGTACCTACCGCTCCCTGGCCGCCTTCCCCCCCATCGACCTGAGCGTCACCGGCGCCACCGGTAACACGTCCGCTCCCACCGTCAACAACCAGAACAGCGACGTCTTCATCGATGTCATCGGCAACCTGGATACCAGCGGCCAGCGCCATTTCCAGGCAGCCGGCGCCAGAGCCCAGCTCAACGCTACCCGCTACCGCTTCGAGGAATCCAGCCTCACGCTGGCGCAGCAGATCCGAGATGCCTACTGGAGCCTCGTGGCCGCCCAGGCCCAGAACCAGATCGCGCAGCAGAGCCTTGCCGACGTCGAGAAGGTCTACCAGCTCACCCAGACCCAGCTTACGGCCGGAGAGGTGCCCAGGACCGATGTGCTGCGCGCCTCCATCGACGTCGCCAATGCCAGGCAGAGCGCGGTCTCGGCCCAGGGCAGCGCGCATGCCGCCCTCGTCGCCTTCAATGCGCTGCTGGCTCGCTCGCCCGAAGCGCCCGTGCGCCTGGCCGACACCCTCACGACCGCCTCGACCACCCCCACCCTGCTGCCCGACCTGCCTCCCCTGCCGGAGCTGCTGCGCCAGGCCCAACGGAACCGTCCGCTGCTTCTGGCCGCAGCGGAGCAGGTGCGCGCCGGCGACTACGCCGTGAAGCAGGCCCAGGCGGCGCGCCTGCCGGATCTCTCCCTCGACTACCAGCGGTCACTACTGGAGCCGCTCTACGCGGTGATCGGCGTGATCCGATTTCCCTTGCTGGATTTCGGCAGCGTGCGCGAGGCGATACGCTCGGCGCAGGCCAGCCGGCGTCAGGCCATAGCCCAGAAACAGCAGAGCGAGCAGCAGTTAGAGCAGCAGGTGGCCCAGGCGTATGCGGATTTCGAGCAGGCGCGCCGGATGGCGAGCCAGTATCAGACCGATATTCTCACGCCCTCGAGCACGCTTCTGGAACTGGCCCAGATCGGCTATCAGCAAGGCGCGACGGGAATCTTGCCGGTGATCGATGCGGAGACGACGTTGCGGAATGCGCGGGTGGGCTATATCAACAGCCTGCTCGCCCTCTACAAGGCCCAGGATGAGATTCTGGCGGCGACCGGAGCCGCCCTGCCTGTCCAGCCGCAGGCCGGGATTACCTTACACTGAACTGGAAGAGGGTGAGAGGTGAATATCCTGATCGTAGAAGACGATGAAAGCGTCGCGCGGTTTTTGAAGCAGGCCGTCGCCGAATCCGGCTACGCGGCGCAGGTCGTGGCCGACGGGCCAACGGCGCTGGACCTGGCGCTGGCGGGAGATTTTGACCTGATCCTGCTGGACGTGATGCTGCCGGGGCTGGATGGCTACACGATCTGCCGCCGGCTTCGCAACGCGAAGATCAGCACGCCCATTCTGATCCTCACGGCGCGAGATACGCTGGAAGACAAGATCGAGGGACTGGACAGCGGAGCGGACGACTATATCGTCAAGCCGTTTCAAGTGGCCGAGCTGCTTGCGCGCGTCCGGGCGCTGCTGCGGCGCAGCAGCTTTTCTCCGGCGGTGCTGCGCGTGGATGACCTGACGCTGGACCTGGCGTCCCGCCAGGCGACCCGCGCGGGCAAGACGATCGCCCTCTCCGCCACGGAATACGCGCTCCTGGAGTACCTGATGCGTAACGCCGGGCGGGTCCTGACGCGCGCCATGATCCTGGACCACGTCTGGCAGTACGATTTCGAGGGCAACGACAACGTCCTCGACGTCTACATCAGCTATCTTCGCAGCAAGATCGATAAGGGCCACTCTTCTCCCCTGATCCACACCGTGCGCGGCGTGGGATTCCGGATGAGCGCCGACCATGATAGCTAAATCGATCCGGGCGCGCATGACCCTCGCCTTCGCCGGCAGCATCGCGCTGCTCATGCTGCTGGCCTGCGGAGGGCTGATCGCGTATGCCCATTATGTGGCGGAGCGGAATGCCGATGTCCTGCTGCAGGCGGCGGCCCGGAAAGTGCGCAACGACCTCAATGGGGAAGACCGCAATGTGCCGCTGTCGCGATTGATGGAAGACGAGCGACAGGACCTGCTGCCCGACCGTCTGGCGCTGCTGATCGTGGATGCCAGGGGGCATGCCCTCCAGCAATCTCAGCCAGAGGCGCCGGCCTGGCCGCGCCGGGACGATGGCTGGCGCGTCCGGACGGTATCCGCCGGCCCCTACACTATGGTTATCGGTCTGCCCTGGCAGCAAACGGCGGCGGACCTTCGCCGGCAGGCCTGGACCTTGCTGTCTCTGGGTCTGTTTGTCGTCCTCGTCGCGGCGGGCGGCGCCTGGCTGCTGGTCGGACGGACGCTTTCGCCCATCAGCTCGCTTTCCCGTCAGGCGCGGGCCGCCTCCGCCGATTATTTGCGCCTCCATCTGAGCGCGCCGTCGGGCGATTCCGAGATCGTCGAGCTGGTCTCGACCCTGAACGGGCTGCTGGCGCGGCTTTCGGAGACCGCCTCCGCGAAGGGACGTTTCCACGCCGCGGCCTCGCACGAGCTGCGGACGCCCCTGCAGGCGCTTTCGGGCCATCTGGAGCTGGCCTTGCGCCAGCCGCGCACCGGGGAAGCCTACCGCGCCGTCGTCGAAGAAGCCTACACGCAGACTCGCCGGCTGATCGCGCTGGCCGGCGACCTGCTGCTCCTCAATCAACTCGACACCGCTCCCCCTCCGCCGAAAGAGCCGGTGAACCTGGCCGGCATCTGCGAGCGTATCCTCTGCGCTTCCGCGCCTCTCATTGAGGCCCGCGGTCTGCAGGCGCAGAGCGCCCTGCCCGCAGAGATTATGGTAGAGGCCCCGCCGACACATATCGAGATGCTGGTCCGCAACCTGATCGAAAACGCGATCAAGTATGCGGAAGCTGGTGGATGCGTGCGTGTACGGATAACCGGCGCGTCCGCCATTCCACGGCTGGACATCTTCAACACGTGCGCGCCTTTGCCGGAATGGAATCCGGACAAGCTGTTCGAGCCGTTCTACCGTCCCGACGCCTCTCGCAACTCGAAGACCGGAGGCACCGGACTGGGATTAGCCATCTGCAAAGCGATCGCCGACGTCAACGGCTGGACCTTGACCTTGCAACAGGAGAGCAACGGCGTATCGAGTACGGTCCTGTTCCAACCGGGGGCATTAGCCTCCAGGGACACTACTAAAATTTTCGGCGGCCCTACAAAACGCGCCTCGTAAACCTTCCCGAAGGGATTTAAAACTCCTCGCGGAATTCGACGAGTTGGGCGGCAAGCAGGCCGGCGGCGGCGGCGGCCAGAAAGAACGGACGCTCCTGGTCGAGCGTGCGGCCCATCGTGGTCACGTCCAGGCCGCTGGCCTCGAAGGCTGCCAGTCCGCGCTCGGCATCGACGGTAATGACCTCATGCTCTTTCGTGATGCCGGACTGCACGCAGGCGGCTCGGACCGCTTTCATCTGCGGGGCCGGCAGGCGCGGGATCGGGACGAGGGCCGGCGCGCGGGCGATGGTCGAGAGAACGGTGACGGTATGGTGGCTGAGGCCCTGATGCCGGTCGCGCGGGTCGGCGAAACTGATCCGCGCGACGGCGATGGGGATGCCGCCCAGAGAAGCGGCGGCGTTGACGGCCAGGCCCTGATCGACCCCGGAAAAGCCGAGCGGCGTCTGAGTCCCCACGTTGCCCGGCCCCTGGGAGACGACGATGATGTCCGCCTGGACCACCGCGCGGGCCGCCGCCAGCGCGGAATAGAGATTGACCGCCTCGTAGTCCCCGCCGAACGCCTGTCCCGCCGTGAGGGTGGCGTCTACCCACCCTCTGGCCTTCAATTCCGGTACTAGCCGGCTGAGCGCGAGGGGCAGCGAGGCCCCGTCCGTCATGATGTAAGCGATTCGAGGCGCACGCGACCAGCCGAACTCCTGCAGCGCCCACCGCGCGGCGGCGCAGATGACGGGCACCTGGCTGTGCAGCTCGGCGCAGACGACCGGATACTCCTCCAGAGAGACGGTCTCGCGCAGAGCCGGATGATGCGGGCTTTCCGGGGCACAGACGGCCAGAACGGGCGTTTGAAGCGGGGTATAGCGCAGCTTGAGGATGTGGCCGGGCGCGAAACGCTCTTCTAGAGGAGAATCCAGGTTGGCGATGATGAAGTCCAGGCCGCCCGTGCCGAGTCCCAGCTCCACGGCCACGGTGTTGAGAAGCACGCGGTCACCGGCCTTCGCGCGGCCCGTGAGGGCGATCAGATTGAGGGCCGGGCGGCGTTCCACCTTCCCTGCCGGATCGTCCGGGACGGTCCGAACGGTCAGCTCCTGCGCGCCGGGCCGCTCGGCGCGGATCGCCTCCACAACGCCTTCGGCGCGCTGTCTTACCGGGCCAGCGTTCGCCCCTTTCTTGTGTTCGATCGCCATGCTTGCTTTCAGCGGGTGAGCGTCACTTTGGTCAGGCCGCGCGGCCGGTCCGGGTTGTGGCCCCGCGCGCGGGCCAGGTGGTAGGCCCAGAGCTGGCCCGGCACGATATAGAGCAGCGGGCTGAGCAGCTCGTCGATAACGGCGGCTATCTCCAGCGGGCGGGTCGCCAGCGCCAGGATTTCCGGCGAGTGCGCGATAATGACCCGCTCCGCCGCGCGCTCCTTGAGCTTGACGGCCAGCTCGACCAGCGACGGGTAAGCCGGCCCGTCCGCCGCGTACAGGAAGCAGGGAAAGCCTTCCGAGATGATGGCGATGGGGCCGTGCAGGAAATCGGCGCCCGAATACGGTTTGGCGACCAGATAGCTGGTCTCGGTCATCTTGAGGGCCGCTTCCAGCGCCGTCGCCAGGTTCAGGCCGCGCGCCAGCACGGCGCACTCCTGGATATAGCGGTAGCGCTCGACGGTCTGGGCGACCGTCTCATCTATGGCGAGCGTAGAGCGGATCTGCTCGGGCAGGGCGCGCAGCCCCTCCAGCAGCGCGACCCGGTTCGCCCATTGCCCCGCCAGCAGCGCGATCAGCGCCAGCGTGCAGGTGTAGGTCTTGGTGGCGGCGATGGACTTCTCTTCGCCGGCATGGCAGAGCAGCGTGTGGTCGCTGACGGCGGTAATCGGCGCCCCCTCCACGTTCGTGATGCAGGCCGTCAAAGCCCCCGTCGCCCGCGCCGCCGAGAGAGTCTGCACCACGTCGGTCGCCTGGCCGGACTGCGAGATTCCCAGGACGAGGCTGCCGGCCAGATCGACGTGGGCGTCGTAGAGCGTATAGATCGAGGGCGCCGCCAGGGCGACCGGCACGCCGGCCACGATCTCCAGCAGATACTTCGCGTAGGTGGCGGCGTTGTCCGAGGTGCCGCGCGCAGCAATGACGACGTGGCGCACCTCGCGCTCCCGCAAATCTTCTACCAGCGCCGCGACATCCGTATATCCCTGCTCCACCGCTCGCGCGATCGCCTGCGGCTGCTCGTAAATCTCCTCCAGCATGATGGACATGATGTTCTCTTTTTCCGTCTAAAACCCATCGGCGGGCCAGAAGACCGGCGCGTTCCGTGGAAACAGAGCGGCCAGCAAGGAATGAAGCCCTGTATCGGCGGTCGCCTGTTCGGGAGAGAGCATTCCGAACAGCAGGCCGAAGAGCGTCTCCTGTGGCAGCGCCTGCGTTTCATCCTGAGTCTGTTCCACCTGGAGAAAATCGCGATTGGCGTCCAGGCGGATCGGACCATATGGCGTTGCGAAGGTGAGCGCGCCGCGCGGGCGTCCGGCGGCGATCCAGCGCTCGTTTAGCCCCATTGCGACACTTTGAAGCAGGCTCTCCCGATGCAGCAAGCGCGCCATGCTGCCGGTCCCCACGGGCCGCTGCAGCTCTGGAAGCAGAGTAGAGAGGGTATCTAAAACCGCCGGCTCCGGGGCGATGTGGAAACGGATTTCCGGCCTGCCGTTTTGGAGCGCGTTTCCTGCCGCCGCTTCCAGCAGCGCCCTGGTCGAGTCTTCGCCTGCCATCCAGGTACCTGCCGCGCTCACGCCTGATTCCCGAACGTGAGTATGCCCCTCGTCCTCGTGGATCCAGATATACCCGACGATCTTCTGGCTATCCCCCACGGCGACCAGAAGCCTGTCGGAAGGGGTGCCGGGAATCTTCTGCGGCGAAACCCCGATCCAATCTCGCCAGTAGGCTTCGGAGCGCTGCACGGCGATCGGCCTGTGCGAATTGTACTGCGTGTAGACCGCCCGGATAGCGGGCAGGTCTTCGCCCGTAGCCTGCCGGATCGTATAGATGGTCGGGCGCGGCGTAAAGCCGGAGCGAACGGTTCCCTGCAGCCCCGGCCAGGGCAAGGTTGCAAAGCCGAGCCGGGCATAATAGCTGTTGATGCCCGTTCCCAGCAGGGAAAAGTCCATCGCGTCGGCTTCCATGACGGCGATGGCGCGCTCCAGGCAGGCCGTGTTGTAGCCATGCCCCCGGTATTCCGGCAGGGTAGCGACGTTGGCGATACCGCCCATTGTCAGCCGGAAGTCGCCGCAGGCGACCGTGCGCTTGCAGATATGGACGGCGCTGACCAGTTTGCCATCCAGGACCCCGACCTGCGTGTAGTAAGGCAGCCATTCCACATCGCCATAGAAGTAGCGATGGAAGTAGGGACGGCTATCCCCCGACCAGACGGTACACCAGAGGTCCAGACACTCCTCACGCTCCTCTTCGCGGATCGCCCGCGCTTCAAAGCCCATGACCATTCTCCATGGCTGCCTCGATTCGCGTCGCCAGAGGCTCACCGGGCGCGACGCCGCAGACCCGCTGGAGCGTTGCGGCCAGACCCTGCTCGCGCCGCAACGCTTGCAGCGCGCAGGCGGAAGGGTCTTCGGAATCTTCGTAGCGCAGGGCGGCGGCGATGGCGTATGCCAGCTCTCGCGGCGGGACCTGCTGTGCTTCGCACAGCCGCGCGGCGCCGATCAGCCGGTCGTCCGGCGCCAGCTTGCGCAGCGGATCGCGCGCCAGGCGCCGGCAGGTATCCTTCAACTCCGCGTTGTCGAAGCGATGCAGGAGGTCCGCCACGTGCGCGGCATGCTCTTCGGGCGCGAAACCGTGCTTGCGGATCAGCGCCTGGCCGGTCTCCTCCATAATGGCGTGAACGCGTCGGCCGATTTTCGGATCGCGCAGAGCCTCATACCCGTAGACATAACCGGCGGCATGGCCCAGATAACCCAGCGCGGCATGGGCGCAGTTGTGCGTGTAAAGCTTGCGCTCGACGTGCGCCGTAAAATGGGTGACCGGCTCGATGCCCCGGATTTCCGGCAGCGTCCCGACAACGGCATCGGCATCTACCGGCAGCCGTTTGTAGGCTTCTACCCGGATCGCGAGCTTATCGGCGGCGCGTTCCGCTTCCGTCTGCACCGGGACCATGCGGCTGACCACCGCCTGCACGAAACCCGTCTTCTCTAAAACGGCCTCGCGGTCTTTGGCGGGCAGATGCTCGGCGACAGCGCCGCGCAGGAGAGCAGCCGCATCGTGCAGGTTTTCGCAGAGCAGGATATTGACAGGCTGGCCGGAGCTTTTATGCCGGGCCAGAAGTCCCGCCGCCAGCGCGGGCGCGACCTGTGGCAATGCGTTCGCGCCGACCGCCGTGCAGACGATCTGGGCCCGCGCGATCTCGCCCGCGACGCGCACCCGGTCGCGGCCATGCACGGCGCGTACGCCTTCGATGGAAACGGTCTCTGCGCCCGGCCCGACGATGTGAATGGGATACGCTCTGCGTTCGTTCAGAGCATCTACCACCGCATCGGCCACATCGACGAAGACGACTTCCAGGCCGCTTTCATAAAAAAGCTGCGCCAGGAAACCCCGGCCGATATTACCGGCTCCGAATTGAACGGCGGTCGGTTTCACTGTCTTCGGATTTAGGATCAGAGCGCATGGCTTCGCGGAGGCGGCGGATAACGCGGCCGGCGATGTCATGGAAGAGGGCGTCGCCGCAGAGCAGGCGGGTGGCCGTGCGCGTGGCATGGGGGCGCTTGACGCCGTGCTTGTAGCAGAGGCCCGGCCACTGATAGAAGAATTTGGCCAGCTTGAGCGCGGCGTCGAAATTGGCGCGGAACTCGGCGGCGATGCGGTCCGTGTAGGCGGCCGGCTCGCCTTCCAGGATGCAGCGGGCGGCGATCTGCCCGCTCTTAATGGCGTGCAGGATGCCATCTCCAAAGAACGGATTGATCAGTCCCGCCGCGTCCCCGGCCAGCAGGACCCGGCTGTCGCGCGTCTGGAGGGTATCGAGACCGTTCCAGAGCGGCAGCGGGTGCGCATGATAGGTCAGCTCCTCGGAGCGGCGGGGCACGCCCAGCATCTTCAGATAGCCTAGAATCGCCCCGCGCAGCTCGTCCCGGACGGCCGCATCGTGATCGCCTGCGGCCGCGGAAACAACGGTGGGGACGGACATGTGGCCGCGCGCGTGCTGCGCGAGCTCGGACGCGAGGTGACGGCCGTCGATGTCGG
>Ga0209810_1000589_pt1 | contig 75860 bp, 59 predicted proteins | sample Coa_R1_7_FD_187159 | JGI IMG/M metagenome (GOLD analysis project Ga0209810, IMG submission 187159) | Surface soil microbial communities from Centralia Pennsylvania, which are recovering from an underground coalmine fire - Coalmine... | ecosystem: Environmental > Terrestrial > Soil > Unclassified...
CCGCGCCACTCCGGCCGCCTCAACGCCGCCTTCTTTGACGGGCATGTCAAATCGCTCTCGCCTTCGTTCATGAATGCCAAGCAGGGCTCCCCGGAAGACCTGATGTCCAACCATCCGTAACGCCTGCTAGGGTGGGAAGACTGCGGGCAACCTTACCTCTGATAGCTGCCTTCCGGCTTTTTCAGCCACATTTTCTTCGGGCATCACCGCAGCAGCTATCAAGGCATCGCTAAGGTAGGATATAATATCAAGTCCGGTCGACTACTTGGCGTATTCTGAGCGTCCTGTCGTTTGCAATACGACAAGTGTTCCAGCGGAGTTGATAAAGGTACGGGCCGGAGCATTTTCCGGCCCGTATTGTCGAAACGTGAGGAAAGGAACTAACCAATGCGCTTGACCCCGGAGCAGATCGCCCAATTTCGCGCGCAGGGCTACCTGGCGGTGCCCGACTTCTGGACCCAACGGGAAGTCCGGGCCATTCAGGCCGAACTGGAGCGTCTGGTGGCGGCAGGGAAGCTGCGCAACGTCGCCACTGAGGGCGATGGCAAGACGCATTCAACGACGCAGGCGAACCTGCAGCTCTGCCCCATGTGGCCGCACAGCGATTTCTTTCGAGCCATGCCCTTTGCCCCCAAGGTCGCGGAGGCCGTGCGCCAGTTGATCGGCGATCCGGTCCTGCTGCATCTGGATCAGGTGTTCTGGAAGCCGGGCCGGCATGGCTCAGGCACCAACTGGCATCAGGACAACGCCTACTTCCAGATTGACGACCCGCTCAAGGGCACGGCGTTGTGGACGGCGGCGCACGAGGCTACAGTCGCCAATGGAACCATACACATCATCCCCGGCAGCTTCCGGGAAAAGTACGAGCATACCCGCGATCCCTACAGCGACCATCATATCCGCTGCTACCCGCCGGAGGAGCGCGCCATTCCCATCGAGCTGTCGGCGGGCGGGGTGCTGTTCTTCGCTTACGGCACAGCCCACTGCACCCGCGCCAACGCCACCGAGAAGCCGCGGGCGGGCGTAGCGTTCCATTTCATCAATGGCAAGGTGAACGGTCATGCGCGAGGCGGATTCGAGCCGGGCAAGCGCCCCTATCTGACCGGCCCGGAGGCCACGGGCGGCGAAAAGGAGTACGGCATTCGGGTCGCTGGCACATGGGAGGCCGAGGTCGAGCGCGTCCTGGCCGGTAAATGAGGGACGGCCCTCACCTCCTGTCCCGGCAGGCTAAACCCTGCCGCTGTGGGGCGCTGCCAGGGGCGGCGCTGCGCTCGCTCGACTGCCAGGGACGCCGCTCAACGGTTCGCGGCTCTGCCTGGCGATCTCCGCCTAGCCAGGCCCGCTGACTGCCAGGGTCGGGCCTGCAACGGACTGCCAGGGTCGGCAGGGTTACGGCCCCTGCCTCCGCTTTGCCACAGCCCTCCGCCTTGCGACACCTACGCGGGCAGAGACAGGGAGCGCAGAAGCCGGGTCACCCCCTTCCCTCGTAGGGAAGGGGGGTTAGGTCTACTCTTCCAGCCGGGGTGCGGCGGCAGCCACTTCCGGGGCCGCTTCGGCCCTGTAGCGCTCAAAATTCTCCACGAACAGGCGCGCTAGCTGGCGGGCCTGTCGGTCGTAGGCGGCCTTATCGGCCCAGGTGTTGCGCGGGTTGAGCAGCTCGCGCGGCACGCCCGGAACTTCGGCAGGCATGTGCAGCCCGAAAATGGGGTCGGTCTGGTATTCGACCTCCTCCAGCGCGCCGCTTAAGGCCGCGTTGACCATCGCGCGAGTGTAGGGCAGGCTCATGCGCTGGCCCACGCCGTAAGGTCCGCCGCTCCAGCCCGTGTTGACCAGCCAGACGGTCGCGTTGTGCAGGGCCAGCTTCTCACCGAGCATATGCGAATAGACCGTCGGGTGCAGCGGCAGGAAGGGCTGGCCGAAGCAGGCGCTGAAGGTGGCCTGCGGCTCCGTGCCCAGGCCGCGCTCTGTGCCGGCGACTTTGGCCGTGTAGCCGCTGATGAAGTGGAAACGCGCCTGCGCAATCGTCAGGCGGCTGATGGGCGGCAGCACCCCGAAGGCGTCCGCGGTCAGGAACAGAACGTTGCGCGGGTGTCCGCCAATGCCGGGAATGCGCGCGTGCGGAATGTAGTTGATGGGATAGGCGACGCGGGTGTTCTCCGTCAGAGCCGCGCTCTCAAAGTCGAGGGCGCGCGTTTCCGGGTCCATCACCAGGTTTTCCAGTACGGAGCCGAAGCGAATGGCGTTCCAGATCTCTGGCTCGGCCTCCTGGCTCAGGCGGATGGTCTTGGCGTAGCAGCCGCCCTCGAAGTTGAAGATGCCCTCGTCGCTCCAGCCGTGCTCGTCATCGCCGATCAGGTCCCGGTGCGGATCGGCGGAAAGCGTCGTCTTGCCGGTGCCGCTCAGGCCGAAGAAGAGAGCGGTCGTATCGGTATCGGGGTCGGCGTTGGCCGAGCAGTGCATCGGCAAGATGCCGTGCAGGGGCAGCAGGTAGTTCAGGATGGTAAACACGCTCTTTTTGATCTCGCCCGCGTACTCTGTCCCGCCAATAAGCGCCAGCCGTCGGCCAAAATGAATGGCGATGAAGGTCTCCGTGCGCGTGCCGTCCTCCGCCGGAACCGCCGGGCAGCCCGGCGCCGCCAGGAGGGTAAAGCCTTCCTGGAATCCGAGCGCAGTATCCTGGCCCCGGTCGAGATAGAGTTCGGGGCGCACCAGCAGCTGATGGGCGAAGAGGCTGTGCCAGGCGTACTCGGTGATGACGCGCACCGGCAGGCGATATCGTGCGTCCGCCCCGGCGAATAGGTCTTGAGCGTAGAGGTCCCTGCCGCGCAGGTAGTCGGCAATACGCCCTTGCAGGCGCGCAAACGCCTCCTCGGAGAGCGGCTGGTTGACCGGCCCCCACCAGATCTTATCCTTGGCGGACGGCTCCTCCACGATATACTTATCCCTGGGCGAGCGTCCGGTAAACTTACCGGTCTGCACCACGAGCGCGCCGTTGTCGGCCAGCGCGCCCTCGCGGCGGCGCAGGGCGTGCTCGACCAACACAGCCGGCTCCAGATTCCAATAGACGTTGGGGTTATCGCGAAGGCCAAGCGCGGCCAGGCTATCCGGATGGAGCGGAGTCCCGACAGATGCCATAAAGAATCCTCCTGTGTGTTACGCTTGCGCGGCGGCATATCCTGTTATCGGCATGGAAAGGGCGTGCGGTAGAGAGAACGCCTCAGTTTCCTTTACGCAATCGCCGCGAGGATTTTTCTCTAGTACGGCGCGAAGCGGCATAGAACTTCAGGTAACGGCAAAAACGTATGAAGAAGCAACAGGAGGCTTGCTTGCCGTAAGACGGCTGCGGGCAAAGACAAGGGGAGCAAAACAAAAGCAATGTTACGAATGCGATTGCTGCTTATCTTATTGGGCGTTGTCCTGGGGGCGTTGTTTGTGCGGCTGGTGACTATCCAGCCGCCCGGTACAGAGTCGCCCAGCGTGCAGAAGCCGGAGCCTGTGCGGCAGGCGCCCGATCTGAAGTTTCCGAAGCTGCCCGGCGGCGAAACCTCGCTTTCGGCGCTGCGTGGCAAGGTCGTCCTGCTGGACTTCTGGGCGACATGGTGCGGGCCGTGCCGCATGAGCATCCCGGAGGTCGAGGCGCTGTATAAGAAATATAAGGATCGGGGCTTGCAGGTCATCGGCGTCTCGGTGGACGATTCCTCCACGCGGGCGATGGTGCCGCAGATGCGGAGGGAGCTAGGAATGACCTATCCCATTATCTTTGCGGAGGACATCCCGGATATTGCCGACAAATACAATTCCCCCTCAATTCCAACCCTCTACGTAATTGACCGGAAGGGCCAGATCCGCTCCCGCATCGAGGGCTATACGCCTGGCGACACCTCGCTGGAGGAGCAGGTAAAGGAGCTTATCAACCAATCGTGACGCCGATGGGCTTTCCTGGCAGGCTAAACCTGCCGCTGTGGGGCCTACGGCCCGCTGCCTGCCTACGCAGGCAGAGGCCCCGGAGCGAGTGGGCCGTTTTCCGAGAGGGGAAAGCGACGCGATGGCTCTGAGCGCAGGCTTAGAGGGGCTTGCGCCCGGCAAACCCGCCGTCGAGGGTGTGCCAGTAGCGGATGTCCTCCTCACCGTAGAGCCAGCACAGGTAGACCTCATGTCCCTCGCGCCAATGGGAGAAATCCACCAGCCCGCTCGCCAGGTCTTTGATTTCGATGCCGCGCTCGGTGATCTGGGTGACGAGATCCTGTAATTCGCGGAGGGTCTCCCCATAGTCGGGATGGCTGGAAGCCTGCCCATTGCTGCGGATCAGCTTCTGGATCTGCTCTAGCTCCATCTGCGCCTGCTGGAGTTCGGCCAGCAGTTCCCGGATGCGGGCGAAGCGACGGCGCAGCCCCGGCAGTTCGTTGCGCGCCTGCTCCAGGGTGAAATGCTTCTCGTGCACGGCCATCTCTCGCCTCCTCGTTAGGCTTTCGCGCGGCGGACTTAACCCCAGCTAGCCCCGCTGCCGCTGCTGCAGCGCCGTCGCCAGAACGGCCAGAAGCAGCACGCCGCCGACCACCGTGCCCCGCCACAGCGACGGCTCGCTGAGCGTCAGGTTAATGGCGCTAAAGATCGAGTGCAGCAGACACGCGCCCAGTACGGTTCCCAGGACGCTGCCCTGCCCGCCGGTAAGGCTCGCCCCGCCGACGACCGCCGCCGCCACCGCGTCTAGCTCATAGGCGTTGCCGATCTGCGGGTCGCCCTGGCCGCCATAGCCCGCCCACAAGATGCCCGCCACGCCGCCCAGCAGCGCGCTCGCCCCGTACGCAAACAGCTTGACGTAGAAGACGTTCACGCCCGAAAGGAGCGTAGCCTGTTCATTGCTGCCGACGCTATAGAGATAGCGTCCCATGCGCGTGCGCGTCAGCAGCACATGCGTGGCGAGGGCGATCAGGATCAAGAGGATCGCTGGCACGGGAATAGGAAAGCGCGGCTCGGCAATGCCAGCTGCACCGGGACGCCAGCCGAAAATCGGCAGCTTGCCGTTAGCCAGCCAGTCGAACAGAGGATACTTCTCCGGCGCGATGACGATCTGCTGGTGATGGTTCATGACCAGGGATTGGCTGCGCAGTACCAGCAGCGAAACCAGGGTGACGACAAATGCCGGCAGCCGCAGCCGGTGGATCAGCGTGGCGTGGATGCCCCCGATCCCCAACGAGATCAGCAGCGTCAACGCAATCGCCAGCCCAACTGCCGCGCTGGTATACATGCGCTCGTCGAAATGGGTCACCATCCAGGCCAGCAGCATGCTGGTAAAGGCGATCAGCGAGCCAAGCGACAGGTCAATGCCGCCCGCGATGATGACGATAGTCTCCCCGATGGCAAAGATGGCCAGGAGCGCAACCTGCAACAGGATGTTTTGCAGGTTGCGCTCGCTATAGAAGGCCGAGCGGGCGGGAGTGAACAGCATGACGACGCCCAGCAGGATCAGCACCGCCAGCACGCTGAGCTCGCGCGTGGCCAGCGCCTGAGCCGACAGCGGAGGAGGCTGGCCGTGTACCGCCTCCACCACCGCCGCATCCGTCGAAGTCTCAGGTGGATGTAAGATGTTTCGCATGTAGATCCTTGATGAACTCCTTGGCGTTGGCCGGCGTCACGACGGTCACGCCGGTGTCAATGATGTTGCCGTTGCGCTTCATGCCCAATTGATCGAGCTCGGGCTGTAGTTGACTGAGGGCGGCCTCCAGCCCTTTCCGGTTAATGAGATACAACAGCTTGGCCGAGAGACGCCCGAACTCATAGGGCTTCTGTACGACCGTGGCATCTACTACGCCCCGTTCCAGGTTGTCCAGGGTGCGCGGCTCGCCGTCAAAGCAGACGATCTTGACCTTGCCGATCAGGCCGGCCTTCTGCACCTCATCCACGATGGCCGGGCCATTATAGGAGTAGAGGCCGAGGAAGCCGTTGATTTTGTTGCCGTATTTGGTGATGGCGTCGGCGACGTTGGCATGGGCGCGTCCGACGGCATCCTTGTCATCTTCATACGGGTCTTGCAGCATCGTAATGTTGTGCCCCTTGACGGCATCTAGGAAGCCCTGGTAGCGTTTCTGGGCGTTCTCGGCGGTCATGTTGCCCACAAAGGCCACGAAGCTGCCGCCGTTGGGCAAGAGCCGGACCGCCTCCTCGCCAGCTTTGATTCCCGCCTGATAGTTGTCCGTGCCGATATAGGCCAGCCGCTTGCTTTTAGGCGCATCCGAGTCGAAGGTGATGACGGGCACGCCTTTGTCTATGGCGGCGTCAATGACGGGCGCGAAGGCGTCCGCCTGGATCGGGGAGACGGCAATGCCGTCCACGTTGGCCGAGAGCGCCGACTCGAAGACGGCCTTCTGGCTGCTGTTGTCGGTTTGCGGCGGGGCCGCCCAGCCGCCCTGCGCGCCGACCTCCTTCAGGCCCACCTTCAGCCCTTCGCCCATCGAGTCCCAGAAGGGCGAATTGCCGTTGGTGATGACCTTGATAGAAATGGGACCGTCCGGCTTGCGCGGCTTGTTGAACGCCTGCGCGCTCGCACTCGCCGCCGCGTTGGCGGCTCTGGTTCCGGCGCCTGGCGGGCCGCTTTCCGCCGTGGCCCCCTGGTTCTTGCTGGGCTCGCAGCCGGCCAGCGCAACAAGGAGAAGCAGCGCCAGTCCTCCAAAGAGAGATAAGCGTTTCATCGTCAATTTAGACTCCTGCTGAGAAAGTGCGTGTAACCTTCTGGCTGCCCACCCCGAAATGGCCCTCCGTCACAAGGGAATAAATTCCCTCACTCTGTAGCCTACGGCTCAGTGACTGCCAGGGTCGGGCCTACAACGGACTGCAAGGGTCGCGCCTGCCATGGTTGGGCGCTCCGTCTAGCGGCACCCTTGCGGACACCACCTTTCAATAGGCTCTTTGGTGTCCGCGTAGGCGGACACTAGGCGGAACGCTACCCTGCGAAGGAATTTATTCCGTCGTCGAGAGGAGTTAGACGCCGAGGACGTCACGCATATAGTTGCGGCTGATGGTAGCCGCTTCCAGGGGCGACAGCTTCGTATTATCCTGCTCGGCCACGATCCAGGTGGCGCCTACCTGACGTGCCGCCTCCATCGCCGCCTTCAGATCCACGTCGCCGCGCCCCAGCTCCAGGAACTCGGGCTGCGCCTTGCCCGAGGCGTCCGTTACCCTGCGGCCATCCTTGAAGTGGAAGTAGCCGGCGCGGTCGGCGTGACGGCGAATGAAGCCCACGGGATCCTGGCCGCCGTAGTAGACCCAGAAGACATCCATATTGAACTTGACGAGATTCGGGTCGGTCTCCTGGCTCAGGATCTCCATGCCGTTGACGCCGCCCAGATCCTCGAACTCCCAGGCGTGGTTGTGGTAATTGAAGATCAGCCCTTCGTCCTTGAGCCGTTTGCCGGCCTCGTTGAAGACCCTGGCCGACTGCCTGTAGCCCTCGGCGGTCTTGGGGTCGGCCACGCCGGAGCACATCAGGTTTTGCAGGCCGACCGCTTTGGCGTAGGCGATATGCCGGTCCAGCCGTTTGGCGTCGGCGTAATCGCGATAGCCGAAATGGGCGCCGGAGACGCGCAGGCCGGTTTCGGCGAGCAGGCGGCGTGTGGTCTCTTCGCCGTAAGACTCGTACATATCCCCCGCCTCAAACGCGGGGTAGCCGGCGGTCTTGACGTCCCGGAGGACGCCGGCGATGTCGTCTCGATTGCGCTGCCCGAAAACGATCAATTGAATGGATGCGGTCGGTTCTGGCATGATCCGTAGCTCCTTTAGGTGTTGGATTGCAGGAATGCGCCTGATTGCCCTGCATTCCTTTGACGTTGAGTTTCTCAACCTTTAGGTGTTGGATTGCAGGAATGCGCCTCCCTCCTTCGAGAGGGGACAGGGCCGTTTCCCATGACCAGGGCGCGCGGGGTAGGGCTTCTCTGCCTGGCATTTTGCTCTGCCGCATAGGTTGGCGGCCTCGTCGCGGCCCTCTTCCATCGGAGGGCTCCCGGGCAACTTGCCATGCTTTTCTGGGGCAACATTCGCGAAGGCCGCAAAAATGTCCTCCCTTGTTTCCGGGCCTTTCCGGCCTGGCGCCCAGCGGGGAAGATGCGCCTCCTGCGCGGCTCTGCCGGCCCGTATTTTTTCCGGATTTCTTGCCAGAATCCCTCGTGTCGGAAAAGGAAAAAGCGTTCTGCGGCTTGACAGCCCTGCCGCTTTCCCCTATAATAGGGAGTGCGGTTCCTGGCAATGGTGGCCTCCCTCAGGGAAGGCTCCGATAGCCTTGCTGTCTTGTTGGCCGCTCCTGTCGGCGGCACAGAAGCGGGAACCGTTCGCGCTTTCAGCCGGCAATCCTCTGAAGCCACCGGCAAGACCAGCCGACAATGGAAGGCGACAACAGGAGCGACAGACCTGGCACAGCTGTTTCGGAAAGCCCAGGAGACGCGCGCTAGATAAGGGCTTTGCCAGCTCCTTGCGCTCTGGAAGGCTAGACACCGGGCGTGGATCCCTTCCCGACGCGATGCGGAGGTTCCAACGGTGCAGATCCAACACGATCAACGGCAAGTTATCACCCAGCGAATCGATCCCCGGCTGATCATGGCCAACAGCATCTTGCAGCTGACGACGATGGAGCTGATGCAGACCGTCGAGAACGAGCTGTTCGAGAACCCGGCCCTGGATACGATTGAGGATCAGCCATGCAACGGGGATTGCATTGACCCTGCCGCCTGCCCTTACTGCTCGGCCCGCCGCGCCAAAGAGCAGGAGACGGAGCGGCAGGCGGAAACGCTTGACTCCGGCGACCACGAGGCCGAATACGACTCGTTCTTCGGCACGCCCCCCCTGGAGACCGATGAGGATTATGACCCCGTCGGAAATCTGGAAGCCGAGATGACGCTACAGGAACATCTGCGGGGCCTGCTGCGCGCCGCCGTGCCCAGCGAAGACTACTGGATCGGCGAGTACCTGATCAACAACCTGGACGATAACGGCTGGCTGGGCGATACCGTAGAGAACATTGCCGAGGAGTTGGGCGTCTCCTGCGAGGAGGTCTGCCGCATCCTGGAGATCATCCAGACCTTCGATCCGCCCGGAGTGGGCGCGCGTAACCTGCAGGAGTGCATGCTGCTGCAGTTGCGCTACCTGCGCGATGAAGACACTACGCCCGGCAACAGCAAGCGCAACGCCATCGCGGAAAAGCTGGTGCGCGACCATTTCGAGCACGTCACCGCGCGCCGCTACCTGAAGCTGGCGCGCGCTGCCGGCATCTCCGTGGACGAGGCCAAGCAGGTCATCGAGTATATCCGCACGCGCCTCAATCCCTATCCGGCCAACCAGTTCCGTCCTCCCTGGGCCTACCGTCCCACCAACAGCCGCGCCGCCGTGCGTCCCGATGTCATCATTCGGCGCACCGAGCTTGGTTATGATGTGGAGGTGCTGGGCGCCGAACCCTTCATGCTTGGGGTCAACCCCACCTACCGCGACGCCTACAACCAGATCAAGAGCGGCAACGGCCACCACAGCGATGACGACAAGAAGCATATCACCGAGTATGTCGAGCGCGCGGAGCTGTTTATCCGCCACATCAACCAGCGGCGCAAGACCCTGAAGATGATCACCCGCTGCATTGTGGACTGCCAGACCGGGTTCCTGGAGACGGGCTCGCGCCAATTCCTGCGGCCGCTGACCCGCACGCGCGTCGCCAAGATGCTCAATATCCACGAGTCCACGGTCAGCCGCGCTACGGCCAACAAGTTCGTGCAGCTTCCCAATCAGGAAGTGGTCAGCTTCGACATCTTCTTTAATTCCTCGCTCTCGATCAAGGATGCAATTGAGCAGATCATCCAGAACGAAGATCCTGCCAGCCCACTCTCCGACCAGCAGATCGTCGAACGGCTGAAGGAGCGGGGCATTACCGTGGCGCGGCGCACGGTCGTCAAATACCGGGATCAGGAGAAAATCCTGTCCTCGGCACGCCGCCGCCGCTAAGTCTGCCGTCCTCATTGCGGCAGGCTAAACCCTGCCGCTGTGGGGCGCTGCAAGGGTCGGCGCTGCACTCGCTCGCGCCTCCGCCTAGCCAGGCCTGCTGACTGCAAGGGACGCCGCTCAACGGACTGCCAGGGTCGGGCCTGCAATGGTTCGGCCCACTGCTAGGGTCGCCGGAGTTACGGCCTCCGGCTCCGCCTTGCGACACACCTTGCGACAGCCCTCTGCCTTGCGACAGCCCTCCGCCTTGCGATGCCTGTGCAGGCAGAAAGCCCCGCCCACCTGTGCGGGCGGGGAAAACCCCTCCACGGCGGATTCAAGGGTGGACGGATAAGCTTTCGAGCGGCTAATCCTAATCCTGCAATCCTTCCGGCACGCCGTTGGGATAAAGCTGCTGAATATCTTCCTTGATCCGGGTGATGCGATTCTCCGGGTTGGGGTGCGTGCTGAAGAACTCCGGCGTGCGCCCCTGTTTCTGGCCGACCGCTTCCAAGACCTTCATCACTTCGATCATGGCCCGTGGGTCATAACCGGCCTCGGACATGAACTTTACCCCGAGCTTATCCGCCTCTAATTCATCTTTCCGGCTGTATTTCAAGTTGATAAGCTGTCCAATGGCCGCAGCCAGCGCCGCCGTGCGCTGGCTGCTATAGGGATGGTTGGGATCGTAGGAAGCCACGCCAATCGCGCCCACGAGCCCCTGAGTGAGCTGCTTCTGCGCCAACTGCTCCGCGCCGTGCCGCGCGACGACATGACCGATCTCATGTCCCAGCACGCCCGCCAACTGCCCCTGCGTGCGCAGCTTGTTCAGCAGGGCCATCGTGATGAACACCGGCCCGCCCGGCAAGGAGAAGGCGTTGATCGTGCTGCTATCTGCCAGCACATGAAACTCGTACTTATAGGGCGTCTTCTGGGCATCAGAGCGCTCGACGATGCGCTCCCCAACCTTCTCCACCAACGCCTGAGCGCGCTCATTCTTCGAGAGCCCGCCGAACTCCTGTTCCATCTGCGGCGCCGCCTGCAGCCCCAATTGGATCTCCTGCGTCGGGGTCAGGCTGACATGCTGCGTCTCGCCCGTGACCGGGTTCTTCTGCGTCGAGCCAAAATAGTTAAAGAGCGCAAAAGCGGCTATAATCAGCGCGATGAACAGCGTGCATCCTCCTGCGCGTGTGCGCGTGTCATCATTAAGCATTGTCTGGGCCTCCCTCTCCGACGGACAAATGCGCCGCCCACAAAGCGCTTCCTGGCGGCACGGCACGCAAGATATGCCGCCGTTAGGACGGCCAGCCATCCCCTTCAGTTCCAGCAAACGTGTCGCTCCGCCCCCTTCTGCTGCCTCTCCTTCCCTGATGTTCTCGCCGGAACCTACCGATAATACTGGCGAGCGCAGCTCCGAACGCTCCCATAGCCCGGAGGACCTTGCCGCTTTCTGACCACTTCGCAGTCCTTCCATCATTCTACCCTGTTTGCGTCGCGCTGGCGTCCCCTACGGGCGCCGCGATAGGCCGCGACGTCGCGCAGAGGATAGGCACGCTATGCTCAACTCACGCCTTGCGATCATTCCGGCTCGCGGCGGATCGAAACGCCTGCCCCGCAAAAATATCCTGACCTTTCGCGGCCTGCCTCTCCTCGCGCACTCCATCCGCACGGCGCAAGACTGCGGCCTCTTCGCCCGGATCGTGGTCAGTACGGAGGATGCCGAGATCGGAGCCATCGCGCAGGAGCACGGCGCGCAGGTCGTCTGGAGGCCGGCCCATCTCGCCACGGACACGGCCACGCTGGAAGCGGCAGCCCTACATACGCTCGACGCGCTGGAGACGGAAGGCGCGACGTTTGATCTGCTCTGCCTCCTGATGCCCAACTGCCCGCTGCGCCTGCCCTCCGACCTCTGCGCCAGCCTGTGGCAATTGGAGGCGGAAGGAGCCGACTACCTCATGTCGGTCGTGGATTACGGCTGGCTCAAACCCTATTGGGCGCTGGAGGAGACCCCGGCGGGCTTGCACCGCTACTTCGATACGGCCGTCGGCTGGGCCAACGGAGAGGCCCCACGGGCGCTGGTCTGTCCGAGCGGGGCGATCCGCTGGGCGCGCGTGGAGGCGTTCCGGCGCGACCGCACCTTCTACGGCCCCGGCCTGCGCGGCTATCGGCTGCCCTGGGAGCGCTCCGCCGATATTGACGACGCAGATGACTTGGCCCGGGCCGAGATTCTGGCCCGCTTGCTGGAGATCTAGAGACCTCAGCCTCCCATGTCCCTATAGGGCGCCTCTCGCGCGAAAATGCCTCCCCTCTTCCGCAGTGTGGGAGAAGGGGAGGGGGTGAGGGCTATTTTTAAGTCAGAGGAGCAGCTTACATGGCGCACACCGTACAGTTTGGCAACCGCTGCCTGGGCGAAGGCCACCCGGCGCTGATCGTGGCCGAAGCGGGCATCAACCATAACGGCGATCTGGAGACGGCCAAAGAGATGATCCGCATGGCGGCGGCCTGCGGGGCGGACGCGATCAAGTTCCAGGTGTTCCGGGCCGAGGAGTTTGTCGGCGCCGGGCAGGAGTATGCCTACGAGACGGGCGGCAAGCAGGTGCGCGAGAGCATGCTGGAGATGTTCCGCCGCTACGAGCTGCCCTACCGGGCGCACGCCGAGTTGGCCGCCTGCGCGCGGGAGGCTGGCATTCTCTACTTTTCCACGCCGGCTGACCTGGAGGCCCTTAAGGTACTGGTAGAGATCGGCGTGCCGGCGATCAAAGTCGGCTCCGACGACTTGACCAATCTGCCGTTGCTGCGCGCCTTCGCCTCGGCGGGTCTGCCGATGGTGATCTCAACCGGCATGGCGCGGCTCGGCGAGGTCGAGGACGCCGTGGAGGCCATCCGCGCCGTCGGCAACGACGACATCGTGATCCTACACTGCATCTCGCTCTACCCCACCCCCATCGAAGAGGTTCACCTGCGCCGCATGGAGACGCTGCGGCGCGCCTTCGACGTGCCGGTTGGCTTCTCCGACCACAGCGAGGGCGTAGCGGCGGCCATCGGCGCGGCGGCCCTGGGCGCGTGCTTCATCGAAAAGCACTTCACGCTGGACAACCGCCGGATCGGCCCCGATCATCGGTTCTCTGCCGACCCGACCACGCTGAGCCGGCTTGTGGCGGGCGTGCGGGACGTGGAGGCGGCGCTGGGGCGCTCGGTCTTTGCGCTGAGCCCGGAAGAAGAGGCGATGCGCCGCGACTGCCACCGCAGCATTGTGGCGCGCGTTCCCATTGCGCCGGGCACACGGCTGGCCCCGGAGCATCTGACGCTCAAGCGGCCCGGCACCGGCCTGCCGCCGCGTGAATGGAACAACGTCGTCGGGCGCGTGGCCCGTGTCTCTCTGGCCGCCGACCAGCCGATCACCTGGGAGGTTATCTGAGATGGCGGTTCGCCTGCTGCGCGTGGATGCGAACGCGGCTATCGGCTATGGGCATCTGGCCCGCATGGCGACTCTGGCCGATGAGTTGGCCCGACGCGGGCATACGGTCTGGTTTGCCTCGCAGGACCGGCTGGATCAGACGCACTGGTTCCATTCGGCCTGGCGCTTCCTGCCGCTGGAAGCGGAGCACGACCTGCACCTGGTGGCCGAGAGCCTCCAACCAGACGCCATTGTCTGCGATCTGCCGGCCTATGACGCCGAGACGCTGGCCCTGCTGCGCGCCCAATATCCGCTGATCGTTCTCGATGATTTTCAAGCCGCGCCGCTGCCCGCCGACCTGCTGATCAACACACAGATGATCTGGCGCGAGGCTCCGGCGGACTCCGGCCAGCGCGTTTTGGGCGGGCCGCGCTACGCCCTCATCCCGCGCCGAGTCGCCGAGACGCCGCGCGTTCCCCCGACGCGAGACCTCGTCGTCACCCTGGGAGGGAGCGACCCGACCAACCTGACCGCGCGGGTTCTGGAAGGGCTGCGCGCTTTGGAACCGCCCGTGACGATGACCGTAATTCTGGGGCCGGGGTATCACCATCGCGAGAGCCTATGCGACCTGCTGGAATCATACCCGCACGCAGTGAGCGTGCGCGCCGCCGTCACCGATATGATTTCGGTGATGAAGGCGCATCGGCTGGCCGTGACCGCTGTCGGGGTAACGCTGTATGAATTGGCGGCGTGCGGCGTGCCGGCTATTGCGCTGGCCGAGGAGGCCCGTCACATGGCCCTTGCCACCGTCCTGGAGAGCGTGGGGACGCTCCGCGCCCTGCCCGCATCGCAAGCCGAAGTGGGGTCTCTAGCCGCGGAAGTTGCGTGCCTGCTGGCCGATTCGCGGGAGCGCGCCGCTATGGCGGAGGCAGGCCGCGCCCTGCTGGACGGCAACGGCCCCGCCCGCATCGCAGACGCGATGGAACGCCTGATCCTGCGGCGGCAGGCCTCCACGCTCACGCTTGCAAGCTGATGACCTAACCCCCGGCCCCACCGGGTGACAAGGCAAAGAGGAGACGGCATGTGCACGCTTTTGATGAATAAGGCCGAGAGAGACGATTACTGGCTGCGGTTCTGGGAGGAGACGGCGCAGGCGGAACATCCGGCAAAAGCGAATGGCCGCAGCAGCGCCAGCGCCGCCGAGTTCTTCTACCTTCTGGCCGACATCTGCGCCAAGCTGGAGTTCTCCGGCGAGAGCTCTCTCCTGGACATCGGCTGCGGCAGCGGCCACGTCCTGCAGATGCTCGCGCCCTGGGTACGCTACGCCGTGGGCGTGGACTACGCGCAGGGCCAGGTGAAGAATGCAGCCCGCCATCTCCTCAAGTTTCCCCATGTGGAGGTACGGCAGGCCAACGTGCTGGCCCTGCCTTTCCCGGAGGGAACCTTCGACAGGGTTCTCTGCTGGAGCGTTCTTCAGTACCTTCCGGATAGAGAGCAGGTACAGACGGCGCTCCGGGAGGTGGCGCGCGTGCTGGCTCCCGGCGGCAGGGCGCTGGTGGCGGGCAATCCCGATATCCAGCACAAAGCGGACTACCTATCGGGTATCGCCAGGCTGGATCGCACGCCAGAACAGAAGGCGCTGCTGCGCGCCCGCAACGAACGCCTGCTCTGGCTGGCCCCGGAGGAGATGGCCGACCTGGCCGGTCGGGCCGGCATGGCAGCCGAAATCCGTACGATGGACCCCCATATCTGGCAGTCCTGGTATATGTACGATCTGGTTCTCGCCCGATGCTAACCGCCGAAACACGCCCGCTCCTACGAACGGACGCTGCGCGCAATGAAGCCGAAATGAAGACGGAGACGCTAACCGCCGGGGCACGCCCCCTGATACCGCATAACCGCCCGCTGATCACGGACGCCGATATCGCCGCCGTCAGTGGGACGCTGGCCTCCGGCTGGATCGCGCAGGGTCCCCAGACGCGCGCCTTCGAAGAGGAGGTCTGCGCCTTCCTGGGCCTGGAGGGCGACGCGGTCGCGGTCTCCAGCGGCACGACGGCGCTACATCTGGCGCTGCTGGCGCTCGGAGTCGGGCCGGAGGATGCGGTTATCCTGCCCACCTATGTCTGCTCGGCGGTGCTGAATGCGGTCTGCCACGCGGGCGCAGCGCCGGTTCTGGCCGACGTGTCGCCAAACGATTTTAATCTGGATCCGGCCCACGTCCACGCCCTGCTGACCGCGCGCACGAAGGCGATCATCGCGCCGCATACGTATGGCTTTCCCGCCGACATCGGCGCGCTGCGGGCGCTGGGCGTGCCCGTCGTCGAGGACTGCGCGCAGGCCATCGGGGCGGCTGTGGCGGGGCGCAAAGCCGGCACGCTGGGCGACATCGCCATCTTTTCCTTCTATGCCACCAAGCTGATGACCACCGGACAGGGTGGTATGGTCGTCGGGCCGCGCACTCTCATGGAGACGGTGCGCGATCTGCGCGACTTCGATTGCCGCCCCACCTACCGCGTCCGCTACAACTACCAGATGACCGACTTCCAGGCGGCGCTCGGCAGGAGCCAGTTAGCCCGCCTGCCGGAACGACTGGCACGCCGCGCCGCCATCGCCGCCCGCTATCGCTGCGCCCTGCCCTCTGGCTGGCGCGCGCAGGAGGCCCGCGCCGACGCCCAACCGGTTTACTATCGGTTTGTCCTTGTGCCGGAGGTGGAGAACTCCGCCGAGAAGGGAAGCGCTGACTGGCCGCTGGACTATTTTGCCGCAGAGGGCATCCGCGCCATCCGGCCCATCGCCACCTACGAGTTGCTGCACCGCTATCTGCGTCACAGCCCTCCTGTACTACCTAACCCCCCGGCCCCCTTCCCTGAGAGGGAAGGGGGTGACCCGGATTCTGCTCTCCCCTCCCCTACAATTGGGGGAGGGGAAGGGGTGGGGGCGACCCTACCCCCTACCCCCTATCCCCTACACCCTGCACACGGGGCCGGGGGTGAGGGCTATCTCCACCTCAATCCGGCGGATTTCCCCAACGCGGAGCGGCTGGCCGCGCAGGCCGTCTCCCTGCCCCTCTACCCCGGCCTTACCGACGACGAGGTGGAGCATATTGCCCGCGCCCTGGAGCGACTGCCATGATCCTAACTGCCCATCAGCCCGTCTATCTGCCCTGGCTGGGCCTGTTCCACAAGATCGCCCTGGCGGATGCCTTCGTCTACCTGGACACCGTCCAGTACCTGAAAAAGGACTGGAACAACCGCAACAAGATTAAGACCGCCAACGGCCCGGCCTGGCTGACCGTGCCGGTGCGCACCAGCAGGCGCTTCGACCAGCGGTTGACCGAGGTGGAGATCAATAACCAGGAAGACTGGCGGCACAAACACTGGCGGTCGTTTGAGCTGAGCTACGGCAAGGCGCGCTACTGGAGCCGCTATGCGCCCTTCCTCCACGACCTCTACAGCCGGGAGTGGACGCATCTCAATGCCCTCAACGAGGCCATGTTCCGCTATCTGCTGGAGGCGCTGGGCCTGCGTCCGCGCCTGATCCTGGGACGCGAGATCGACCTGGAGGGCCAGAAATCTGACCTGGTGCTGGATATGTGCCGAAAGCTGGGAGCAGACACCTATATTTTCGGTGCGCTCGGTAGGGACTATGCCGACGTGGCGAGCTTCCATCGCGCGGGCATCGCCGTTTATTTCCAGGACTACCGCCATCCTACCTACCCGCAGCTCTGGGGCGAATTCTGCTCGCACCTGAGCGTCTTTGACCTGCTCTTGAACTGTGGCGACGATAGCCTGGATATTCTCCTGTCGGGCAACGCCGCGCGCGCAGACCTGCCGCGCCTCTGCGAGCACCGGCTATCCGCCGCTTGAAGCGCGGACTCTAGCCTAACCCGCCGGCCCCCTTCCCTAAAAGGGAAGGGAGTGACCCGGCTTCTCTGTTTTCCTGCCCACGTAGGTGGGCAGCGGGCCGCAGGCCCTACAGCGGCAGGGTTTAGCCTGCCGGAAGCAGGGCCGGGGGTGAGGTCTATTTTACGCCATGATGGAAATAGAAGAGTTTGAGCGCCTGTTTTTGGCGATGATGGACAACATGCCGAATCGGTTTCACCCGCTGGTCTGGATACACGGCGAGCCGGAGATCGGCGCCAACGTCTACATCGGCGGCTTTTCCGAGGTAAACGCCAATCACAGCCGCGTCGTCATCGGCGATAACTGCGACATCGCCTCCTTTGTCGCCATCAACGTCGCCGACTCGCACAAGAAGTGCCTGGGCATCCAGGAGACAATAGACCGGCGGCCCATCGTCATCGAGCATAACGTCTTTATCGGCTCGCATAGCGTCGTCAAGGGCGGCGCGCATATCGGCCACCACAGCGTTATCGCCGCAGGAACCATCGTGGACGGCGTGGAGATACCGCCCTATTCCCTGGTATCCGGCAATCCGATGGTCGTCCGCGCGGGCTACTACCGCAACGCTGTCGAAGGAGCAAAGCCATGACCCTCACCCAATCTGAACCGTATCGCTTCTCCACGAATTTGCGCACGGATCGCGAGAAGACCTACATGGAGCAACTGGAGGAGCGCTTTGAAGGCAGCCCTTACTCCGCCGTCGAGAAGCTGATGAACTTCCCGATGTACGTGCCGCGCCAGAACCTGACCAACTTCCTGATCAAGTATGAGATTTTCAAGCGCGCGCTCAACGTGCAGGGTTCCATTGTCGAGTGCGGCGTGCTCTTCGGGGGCGGGCTGATGACCTTTGCCCAGTTGAGCGCCATCTTCGAGCCGGTCAATCACCAGCGGCGCGTCATCGGCTTTGATACCTTTGAAGGCTTCCGCCCGCTGGATGCCAGGGACGCCGGCAGCGCCTCCGGCGAGGCGCACACGGGCGGCTTCGCGGTCGACTCCTACGCCGAGATCCAGCGCTGCGTCGCGCTCTACGATCAGAACCGCTTCGTCGGGCACATTCCGAAAGTGGAGCTGGTGCGCGGCGACGCGACACAAACCATCCCGCAGTACGTGGCCGAGAACCCACACCTGATCGTCAGCCTGCTCTACCTGGATTTCGATGTCTATGCGCCCACCCGTGTCGCGCTGGAGTATTTCCTGCCGCGTATGCCCAAAGGCGCGATCCTCGCCTTTGACGAGCTGAACCTGAAGGATTGGCATGGAGAAACGGCGGCCGTGCTGGAGGCGTTCGACCTCAACCGCCTCCGCATTGAGCGGTTCGCCTTCGGCTCGACGATCTCGTTTGCGCAACTCGATTAGAGCCAACGGCTACCGCAATTCTATATGCGCTACCACGAAAACAGGCCCCCACCCCCAACCTCTCCCCAAGAACAGGGGAGGGGGAAGCCTTTTCATGCGCATGGGTAAAGGACCATTCATGGGAACTCTCTCCTTTCTGAGCCACGGAGGACGACGAGGGAGGGAGCCACGGACAGGAGCATTTTCATGGAGGAGATTATGCACGCGACGGGCATTGTCGCTATCGTGCCGGCGCGGATGCAGTCGTACCGCCTGCCGGGCAAGCCGCTGCTCCGCCTGGGCAAGACGACGGCGCTGGAACAGGTATTGCGCCGGGTTCGCGCGGCCCAGTTTGGGGCCAACGTGGCGGTCGCCACATCGGAGCATCCGTCGGACCGGCCTATCCGGGAGCTTTGCGCTGACATAGGCGTTCCCTGCTTTACCGGCAGCCCGGATGACGTGTTCGAGCGCGTCCTGCACGCTGCCCGCATGGTGGAAGCGCAGATCGTGGCGCACTGCACGCTCAATAACGTGCTGCTTGATCCGAAGATGTTGGATGCCTGCGTCCGTTATGCGCTCGATAGCGGCATGGATTACGTCACGGTCAGCCGTCTGCCTCTCGGCACGGCGACGGCGGCCATGCCACTGCGTACGCTCCGGCGCGCCGCCGGCCTGGCCGCCGAGTCCCGCGAACGGGAACAGATCCACGCCTTTCTCAGCGCCCGCCGCGATCTGTTTGAGGTGGCGCAGCTTCCGCCGCCGCCGCGCCTGACCTGCCCGGATCTGCGCCTGGCCCTGGAGACCGAAGAGGATTACCGCTTCCTTTCCCGCCTCTATGCGGAGGTTCGGCCCCGCAAGGATGGCCTGATCCACCTGGAGGACGCCATCGCCTACGCCTGTCCTCCCCAGGAACATCCTTCCTGGAGGGCGCACTACCGCCCGGCGGCCCATGCCGCCTAGAGAATCGAACATGAAGCTCCTGGTTGTTGGCTGCGGCTCGATTGGCGCGCGGCACTTGCGCCTGCTGCACGCGATGGGAGGGCATATCCTGCTGGCCTATGACCCGCAGCCGGAAGGCCGCGCCCGCGCGGAGGCGCTCGGCGCACTGACGTTTGGGGACTATGCTGCAGCGCTGGCCGCCGCCCCCGACGCGGCCCTGATCTGCTCGCCGACCCACCTGCACGCGGCACAGGCGCGGCAGGCGGCGGAGGCGGGCTGCCATCTCTTCGTCGAAAAGCCGCTCTCGCATACGCTGGAGGGCATGGAGGAGCTGCTGGCGCTATGCGCGGCGCGCGCCCTGCGCCTGATGGTGGGCTACCCCATGCGCTTTCAGCCCGGCCTGCGCCGCGTCAAGGAGTGGCTGGAGGCCGGCGAGATCGGGCGCGTCTTGTGCGGCACGATCCACTGCGGGCAGTACATGCCCGAAACCTATCCCTGGAAAGCAAACTACGCGCAGGGCTATGTGGCGCGGCGGGAATGGGGCGGTGGAGTGACGCTGGATGCTTCCCATGAACTCGACTATGCGGGCTGGCTGTTCGGCCCGGCGTGTGAGGTCAGCGCGCTGGCGGATACGCTCCACCTTCAGATGGAGACAGAGGACGTATCGCTGGTCACGGTCCGCTATGCCGGCGGCGCGCTCTTCCACATCCACCTGAACTACCTCGACCCGGTCATGACCCGCCGCTGCGAGATCACCGGCACAGAGGGCATGATCCGCTGGGAGGAGACCGAAGAGACCGTGCGCCTCTGGACGCGCCGGACCCGGCAGTGGCGCTGCGAGCGCGTTCCCTGCCCGCCGGATGCGATGTACCGTGCGGAGTTAACGCACTTCCTGGAGTGCGTGCAGTCCGGCCAGACGCCGCTGTGCGATGGCGTCGCGGGCCGCGAGGCGGTGGCGGTGGCGCTGGCCGCCCTGCAATCGAGCGCGCAGAAGCGCGTCGTGGCCGTTACCGAGCTACTGGAAAGAGCGAACCGATGAAATCCGTCCTGTTCTTCAGTCCCTATACGCCCTGGATTCCCCATACGATGTGGGAGATCACGCTGGCCTACGCAATCCGGCAGCGCGGGCACTCCGCCCGGTTTATTACCTGCCAGGGCCTTCCGGATTGCGGCATGGCGCCCGTCCGCACGCATACGCCGGAGATGCGCTGCAAGCTCTGCCGGGGCTTTACGGAGCGGGAACTGCCCAAAGTGCATCACACGGCGGAGTATATGCAGGCCGTTCTGACGGATCAAGACCGGAAGGAACTGGCGGCCTGGGCGCAAAGCCTGCGCGTGGAGGAGTTTTCTGAGGCACAATACCAGGGGCTGCCGCTCGGCAAGTGGGTCTGGACAGAGCTCTTGAACTGCTGGAACACGCCCGATCCCGATCTCGGTCGCCCCGAGGTCGCGCAATCCTATCGAGACTATCTGCTCGGCGCGGCCACCGCCGCCGTCTGCCTGCCGCGCCTCTTCGAGCGGCATCAGCCCGATGTTCTGGTGACGCTCAACGGCGTGTTCTTCCTGCACCGGGTCGCCCTGGAACTGGCTAAAGCGCGCGGCATCCGGGTCGTCACGCATGAGCGCGGCCTCCAGGACAATACGCTCACGCTCAACGTCAACGCGCCGGTCTGGAATCAGGGGAGATTCGAGCGGATGTGGCGGGAGTGGAAGGAGGTGGCGCTGACCGCCGGGGAGTTGCGGGCCGTGGAGCGTCTGCTCACCGAGCGTCGGCGCGGACAGAATATGGGCTGGTGGGCCTTCAGTCCCTCGCCGCAGGACTTGCAGCAGGTGCGCGCCGCCGCCAATCTGCCCGATCAGCCGATGGCGCTGCTCTGTACCAGCTCGGAGTGCGAGGCTTCCATGGCGACGCGCGCCGCCCCGATCAGCCAGCGGGAGTGGATCGAGCGCACGGTCGCCTGGTTTGGCGAGCACCCCGAATACACGCTGGTCATCCGCATCCACCCGCACGAGGAGGAGTACGCCAAGATAGACGACCGCGTACTGCGCCGCTATGAGGCGCTGAAGGCTTCCGCGCCGCAGAACGTGCGCGTGATCCTGCCGCAGGAAGAGGTCAGCACCTACTCGCTGATGGACCTGGCCTCGGCGGGCCTGACCTACGGCACCACTGCCGGGCTGGAGATGGCCTGCCTGGGCCTGCCGATAGTGCATGCGGGCGTCGGCTTCTACAAGGAGAGCGGGTTCACCTATGAGGTCAATGCCCCGGAGGACATTCCCTCCATTATGGTGGAGGTCATGGAGCGAGGCCGCTCCCTGGAGACACAGCGCCTAGCGTACCGCTTCCTGTACCGCTACTTCCTCGGCATGAGCATTCCTTTTTCCAAAGTTCGGGTCGCAAGCGACTTTATCAACGCGGAGATCTGCTACCAGAGCACGGCGGAGTTGGCGCCGGGCCGCGACCGCAACCTGGATCGCCTCGTGGACTATATCCTGGGAGAGTCGGAGCTTTACCCGCCGCCCACGCCCCTGCGCGCCCTGGAAAGCCCCGATGCCGAAGATCGCTTCTTTGCCGAGCAGCGCATCGCCGGGCTTCTGGAGGCGGCGCGTCGGCACCCCGACCGCAGCGATCTGCTGATCGAGGCGGCTGATCGGCTGCGCGACCTGGGCCGCCTCACCGACGCTGCCGCCGTCTATGCCGCCGCCCAACGGCACAGCCCATAGGCCGAGGCCGCCCACTAGCTTTTCCTCATCTCCTGCCGGAAGGCTTGCGCCCGCGCGACCTGGGCCTGGTAGGCGCTCAATTCGGCCTGGCAACGGGATTCATCCCAACCGAAAAGGTCCGCCATCTCCTCCACGACCGGCAGCGCGGCCTGCTGGCCCTGGTCCGGGGTGAAGAAGAGGGGCGCACGGCGCATTAGGAAATCGCGGGCGGTGCGGGCAAACTCCTGCGCGACGGCGTGATGGACTTCCGCGCGCACATCCGAGTAGGCGGGGGCGAAGCGTCGGCCCAATTCCGGCCTCTGCCGGATAAGGTCCAGAATGTGCGTGTAGCGCGTGCCGTAGAGAAAAACGAGATGGTCGGCCTGATCCGCATCGAGGCCGAGAGCGGCGGCGTGTTGGCGGGCCTCCTCGCGCAAAGTCTCCAGATCCTTGAAGTCACCGCCGGGCAAGGGCCGTTTCTGGGTGGTGCAGGGCCGCAGCGGACGCAGGCGCAGGCGGACGCCCGGATTCTTTGCAAGATACTGCTCGGTTGGCAGCCGATAGGCTCTGGTGACGACCTCATCGGCAATAGATCGATATGCCGTGAGCTTGCCGCCCAGGACCGAAATCATGCCGGCCAGACCTTCTGCTTCCGTGTGGACAACCAGCCGGTGCTTGCGGGAGACATCCGACTCACGGGCGCTCGGACGGTCCTCCCGAACGAGGGCGCGCACGCCGGCGGTGGTGAAGTAGATGCTGCGCCAATCCGCCCGCGGAAGCACCTTTCCCACCGTCTCCAGCAGGTAGCAGACCTCCTCGCCAGTGGTGCGCACGGCATCGAGATCGCCGTTAAAATCCGTGTCGGTCGTGCCGACCCAGGCATAGCCCATCCAGGGAATAACAAAAAACAGGCGCGCATCCGTCTCCGAAAAGAGCACGAGCGCGTGCCGCACGGCGGGCGGCGCGGCGAAATGGATGCCTTTGGTCAGGCGGAGGCGCGGACGGGAGGAGCCGGCCAGCTTCTGTTCCAGCGCATCCACCCACGGCCCCGCCGCATTGATAACGACGGCTCCCCGCGCCTCCGCTTCCTCGCCCGTCAGCCTGTCCCGCACTCTCAGGCCCGTAACCCAGCCCTTCTCGCCGCGCAGCAGTCCTGTCACCTCGGTATGATTGTAAACCTGTGCGCCGTGCGCGGCGGCATCTACCACGTTATCTATGCAGAGGCGCTCGGCGAAGGACGCCTGCGCGTCATAGTAGAGCGCGGCGCCCTGCAATCCGTCCGGCGCCAGTCCCGGCTCAGCCTGTAAGGTCTCTTCGCGGCTGAGGAAGCGGTGGTTTGGGAGACTTTTGCCGTAGGAAAGCACATCATAGAGCCACATGCCGACGCGCAATTTGGCCCGGTAGAAGGCAGAGCGGCGATAGAGGGGAACCAGGAACGGCAGCGGCCTGACCCGATGCGGAGCGATCCGAAGTAGGATTTCGCGCTCACGCAAGTCTTGCTGAACGAGGCCGAAATCATAGCGCTCCAGGTAGCGCAGGCCCCCATGAATGAGGCGCGTGGAACGCGATGAGGTGCCGTAGCCGAAGTCTTCCTTCTCAAAGAGCGCCACACGCAGGCCGCGCAGCGCCGCATCCCGCGCAATGCCGCACCCAATAATGCCCCCGCCGATGATCAGCAGGTCAAACTCCTGGCCCACAAGCGCACGATAGCGACCGCTGCCTAAATCCTCCGATCCCAAGCGGAACCTGCCTCTCTATCTGAACCACCCGCTAAAAAATCTCAACAGGATGAACAGGATTACTCAGGATTTACAGGATTAGGGCTAGAGAGACAAAAGCCTTCCAATCAGCTTGAAGTCCAGAGGCATAGGTATTCGGTTGGGTTGGTTTTAAGAAATCCTGTTTAATCCTGCTAAATCCTGTTCATCCTGTTGGAATCTTATGCCGCCCAGGCGCGGGCGCGTTCGACGGCCCGCTGCCAGCCCTGCACGTGCGCGGCCCGCTCCTCGGCGCCGATCTGCGGGTGGAACGTCGAGCCTATGGCCCAGTTGGCGGCGATCTCCGAGGTGTCGCGCCAGTAGCCGACGGCCAATCCTGCCAGGTAGGCCGCGCCCAGGGCCGTCGTCTCCGTGACGGCGGGCCGGACGACGGCAACGCCCAGAAGGTCGGCCTGCATCTGAAGAAGCAAGTTGTTGACCGTCATGCCGCCGTCCACACGCAGCTCTGCGATCTCCAGGCCGCTGTCGGCGCGCATGGCTTCCAGCACGTCGCGCGTCTGGTAGCAGACAGCCTCCAGGGTGGCCCGGGCGATGTGCGCCCGCCCGGCGCCGCGCGTCAGCCCGACGATAGTGCCCCGCGCGTAGGCGTCCCAGTAGGGCGCGCCCAGCCCGACGAATGCCGGAACGAAGTAGACGCCGCCGCTATCCGGCACGGAGGCCGCCAAAGGCTCGATCTCGGCGGCGGTACGGATGATTTGTAATTCGTCGCGGAGCCACTGCACCGCCGCGCCCGTGATGAAGACGCTGCCCTCCAGCGCGTAGGTGATCTTGTCGCCGATCTGCCAGGCAATGGTTGTGAGGAGGCCGTTGTCGGAGAAGTGGGGCGTCTGGCCGGTGTTCATTAGCAGGAAGGAGCCGGTGCCATAGGTATTCTTGACCATGCCCGGCTGAAGGCACGCCTGCCCGAAGGTCGCCGCCTGCTGATCGCCCGCCACGCCCGCCAGTGGGACGGGCGCGCCCAGCAACGAAGGAACGGTTTCGCCGTAGAGGGCGCTGCTCGGCTTCACTTCCGGCAGGAGAGCGCGGGGAATATCCAGCAGGGCCAGGATTTCGTCGTCCCAGTCGCCGGTAACGATATTGTAGAGCAAGGTGCGGGAGGCATTGGAGACATCGGTAGCGTGGATCTTGCCGCCGGAGAGCCGCGAGAGCAGGAAGGAATCCACCGTTCCGAAGGCGATCTCGCCGCGCTGCGCCCGCTCACGCAGGCCGGGCACGCTATCCAGCAGCCAGCGCACTTTCGTGCCGGAGAAATAGGGATCGAGCGTCAGGCCGGTGCGGGATTGAAACAGGGGCGCGTGGCCGGCAGCGCGAAGTTCGTCACAGAGCGGGGCCGTGCGCCGATCCTGCCAGACGATGGCGTTGGCGACGGGCCGACCGGTGGCCCGCTCCCAGAGGAGGGTTGTCTCACGCTGGTTGGTCAGGCCGATGGCAGCGATGTCGCTGGCGGATACATTTTGAGATTGCAGCAGCCGGGCCGCAACCGCAAGCTGGCTGTTCCAGATGTCTTCCGGGTTGTGCTCGACCCAGGCGGGCTGCGGGTAGATCTGCGGGAACTCCTGCTGCTCGACGCCGCGCACCCGTCCCGCCGCGTCAAACAGTATCGCCCGCGAGCTTGTCGTGCCCTGATCCAGCGCCAGGATGAACTTTTCCGTGCCCACCTTCCCCTCCCGCGAAATGATAGCGGCTCAATCGTTACGAGGCTGCCCTCGGATTAGAAACCTTTCTAGCTTGCAGACATTTTACCACAGGCGCGTAAAGGCCGCTTCGGGCTTTAGGTTTCGGCATCAGTAAAGGTGCGGACGGGAGACGGCGCGGGGTGGAGCAGGCGGTCGGCGCGGTGGAAGAGATCGAAGAGGGCAGTATGGAGCCGGATGAAGCTCTCGAAGAGGTTGCCGTAGGCGCTGAAGTACTTATGCACGTCGCCGTCGCTCAGGGCCTTGTCGGAAAGGTAGTAAAGGTGATCGCTGGTCTGCATCAGCCGCCAGGCTTCCAGGAAGTAGGGATTGCCGGTCGCCTTGATAGGCTCCTCCATCCGCTTCATCTCCTCGAAGCAGAACTGCTGCATCTCGTTGCCGAGCCAGGCGGAGGTATCGCGCTCCTTATCGGCCCAGGAGATGGTGGCGTAGTCGTCCACGGAAACCTCGCCCCAGCGCGGCAGGCGGCGAATGGCCTCGGTCGGCGTGGAGAACTCCAGCTGCGGATGCTTTTTGATGGCGTCGGGGAGGGCGCGCAGGAAGTCAAAAATGCCCGTATCCGCCCAGATATGCTCCCCGAACGCCTCGTAGTCCAGGGCGAGCGTGACGTTCATATCCGTATTCGCTGCCAGCCAGTTCGCAAACGTCTCGGCAGACAGCGGCCAGCCCTCCCAGTTGCGATTGGGGAAGCGGTAGCCGATGTCGTCGGAGAGGCGGTAGTTGCGCAGCAGCACGGGCAGGCCGCTGGGGGCCGTGTAGACGAAATCGGGCGAGCGCCAGCCCGCCATCAGCCAGTCCACGCCCTCGGTGAGGATGCCCTCGAAGCCCAGGCTCTGGACAGTGGCGGCGATGCCGTTATTGAACAGGCATTCGGTGTTGCGGAAGAAGGTCGGGCGGCGGCCAAACAGCCGCTCGATCTCGGCAGCGTGCTTGTTGACCTGCTCCTGGAACTCGACGCGCTGCCAATCGAACAGGCTGCTGAGCGAGTGATAATACGTCTCTCCGGTGAACTCGACGCAGCCGGTGGCGGCCATCTCCTGAAATATCTCAATCAGATGCGGCTCGTAGCGGCGGGCCTGATCCAGAAACGTGCCCGACAGGCCGTAGGAGATGCGGAACGGCTTATCGGTATCCTTGTGCTGCCGAACCAGATCCAGGAACAGGCGGGTGGCCGGGTAGTAGCACTTTTCGGCCACCTTCTGGAAGACGGTGCGGTTCAGCTCCTCATCAAAGTAGTAGTCGTAGAACTGTTCGGGCGCGACCGGCCCATCGTGGCGGCGGCGCTCATAGGGAAGCAGGCGCACAGGCTGGTGCGCAAAGAAGAAAAACGTAACGAGGGTCACCGCAGGCGTTTCCTTTCGGGCTGCGCCGCCGGCGGGCGGCTGTTTGCCGGGAATATCCTCAAGGCTCGCGCTATTATAGTCGGGAGATGCGGGCGGTGTCAAGGCAACCCCGGCCAGGGATTATCTAACTCAAGTTGCTACCTTGCCTCTTCGAGAAGGCAAACGGTGATGCAAAAGCCGGTTTCCAGAGCGATTCTCTCTCAAACGTGTTCCTAGGTAGCAACTTGGGTTATCTAACCTCCAGGGACTCTTGCAACTTGCTTAGCCGAGTAGAACCCCAGCCCCTGGAACCTTGAGAGGGAATAGCTAACCTCAAGGCGCCTCCTGCAATAGCCGCTCCACCGCCGCTCGAAAGGTTTCAAAATCGCGCTCGCCTTCCCACCGATACCGGATAGCGCCTTTCCTATCAATCAACACCGAGACCGGCACCTCATGGATGTCGCCATAGGCTTCCTGCACCGCCTCGCTGGAGAGCGCCTGCCGGTAGCCGACCCCGTGCGCCCGGCACCAGCGCCGCAACCCTTCCGCGCCTTCCAGCTCACCCAGCGCAATTCCGATAATGTCCAGCCCTTGCTGCCGGTAGGTCTGATCGAGCTTGACCAGATCGGGAACCTCCTGCTGACAGGGAGGGCACCAGGTACCCCAGAAGCTGAGCAGCGTCACCTTGCCGTGCTGGGCGGATAGACTGATCGCGCCGCCCTCTGTGTCCCGGAGCCGAAAGTCGGGGGCCGGATCGCCCCGCAGCGGACGAATGGGGGCGACGTTGGCAAATTCCGTTGGCAGGTTCCAGTGGGCGCGTTCGCCTGCCCACCATTGCTGCCAATGACGGATGATAGCCTGCCGTTGAGCCGGAGGTGTCTGGTGCTTGATCCGCCAGGGATGCCCGGTTACTATCTGGAGCACGCGCATGGCCAGCGTGGGAACAACGAGATCAGGGTCGTCCAGAGCGGCGATGAGGGTCGGGACGGCGCGCTTGCCTGTGGCGGGCGCTTGTCGGACGACCAGGGCCAGCTGCGTTACGGCAGCCTCCCGTATCCAGGAGTCTTCATCGCGCAGCCCCGAAAGCAGCATCCGGAAGCCGCGTTCCGGGTCCACTTTAGGCAGTACCTCCAGAGCGCGCTGGCGGACAACGGAAGAGGAATCGGTGAAAGCCCGCTCGATAGCCTCGGCTGCCGCCGGGCCATGTTCCTCGCCCAGGGCATCCACCGCCGCATAGCGCAAGCCCGGGCTGGGATCGCCGACGTCCTTGAGCAGGAGCGGGACGCGCCGTGTCGGGGGCGTTTTCTCCAGGAGGTCCGAGAGCGCCGCGGTGGCCTCCTCGGAGTCGCCGGTTAAGGCGTTGGAGGGCTTGTGGCGTTGGAAATACTGCACGGTCGCGACCACCATCAACAGGAACAGCAGCACCAGCGCCCAGGAAAACCACATGGCGCGTTTCTCGGGCGCTTCGGTCGGTCCGGTATGCAGCGAAGACTGGCCCATGCGCGAAGATCTCCTTTCCAGATGAGAGCGGAAGGAGGGCTTTTTCTTATAGACAGCAAAGATTGGTTAAGTTAAATTCGTTCCGAAAAGCGACTGCAAAATGAGCGCTAGCCAACAAATTTTCCCGCCGTTCGAGAACTCCGTCCTTGCCATCCAACCGCAGCCCGGCAGACTGGATGAGCTCCATCTCTATCACGGCTCCCGGTGCAATCGCGCCTGCGCCTTCTGCTGCGTTAGCGGCGCCCCGGAAGGGCACCACGTCCCTTTCACGGAGGAGGTATTGCGCGCCGCCGTGCGGCTGGTGGCCCGGCAGGGCAGCCTTAAGATCTATGGCGGGGAACCGACGCTCGATCCCCACAACCTGCGCTGGACGATTACCTGCCTGCGCACTCTAGGCTTTGCCGGGGCCATCACGATCTTCAGCAACGGCCTGCGTCCGCATGTGTTGACCGCGCTGCTGGAGGCCGATCTCGATCTACGTATAGTTCTCAACTACGCCATCACCACCGGCACCGGCGAGCCGCCTCTGCCGGCCAAAGCTCTAGCCTATCTCCGCGCCTACCACGCGGCCCATCCCGGTCGCCTCTTTCTCTCCCATGCCTTTGTGGTGCCGGTCGGCAGGCAGCGCGAGAGACCCGAGGCGCCAGGGGAGCCCAACCTGTGTTACCGGTGCTACCCCACGCTGACCAGCGCCGGCCAGTTCCATGCCTGTCCCTTTGCCGTAGAGTACGACCGTCCGCACTTTGCGCTCGGCGACATCCATACCCCGTCTGAGGTTGTTCAGGCGCGCTTTCACCGATTCCTCGACTGGATAGAGGGCCGGCTGAACCCGGAAGCGCGAAGACAGGGACGCAGCGCGTGCGCGGTCTGTACCGGGCCGGAACCACCGACCTTGGATCCGCCCGGCGACCATGCGCTCAGATGCTTTTGACGTCCCAGATGTCCCTGGCGTATTCCGCCACCGTGCGGTCGCTGGAGAACTTCCCGGTCCGAGCCACATTCAGGATGGCCTTGCGCGCCCAGCTTGCCGGATCGGTGAACGCCTGGCCCGCCCGTGCCTGCGCCTCGCTATACGAGGGCATATCCGCCAGGTGGAAATAGGGATCTCCGCCGTACAGCAGCACCTGATAGATCCAGCCAAATAAGCCCGGCTCCCTGGGACAGAAGACGTTCTCGTTCAGGGCATCCAGGACCCGCCGCAGCGCCGGAGAACGCTCGTAGTGCTCCCAGGGGTGATACGTCCCCTGCTCCCGCATCTGCTGGATCTCCTCGGCCTTGAGCCCGAAGATAAAGATATTTTCCGCACCGACCTCTTCCTGTATCTCGATATTGGCCCCATCCAGCGTGCCGATAGTTAGCGCGCCGTTCATCGCAAATTTCATGTTCCCGGTCCCTGAGGCTTCCTTGCCAGCCGTCGAAATCTGCTCGCTCAAGTCGGCGGCGGGGATAATCTGCTCCGCCAGGGTGACCCGGTAATCGGGAACGAACACGACTTTGAGGCGTCCCTGGACGCGCGGATCGTTATTGATGACCTGCCCGACGCTGTGGATGAGCTTGATGATCTGCTTGGCGGCCCAGTAACCCGGCGCGGCCTTGCCCGCAAAGATATAGACGCGGGACACGACCGGCTCCTGGCCGTCCTCGATCAAGCTCAGGTACTCATCCATGATATGCATCACGTTCAGCAACTGGCGCTTGTATTCGTGAATTCGTTTGGCCTGCACGTCAAACAGCGCGTCCGGGTCAACAGCCACACGGGCCGTCTCCCGAATAAGGCCCGCCAACCGGGCCTTGTTGTCGCGCTTGACCCGCAGAAACGCTTGCTGGAACCCCGCATCCTCCGCGTAAGGCTCCAGTTCCCGCAGGCGGTTCAGGTCGGTAATCCAGCGGTCGCCGATGGTTTCCGTGATCAGATTGGACAGGCCGGGGTTGGCCTTGAGCAGCCAGCGGCGCTGGGTCACGCCGTTGGTCTTGTTGTTGAACCGCTCCGGCCAGAGCTGGTAGAAATCGGGCACCAGCGCGGTCTTGATCAGCTCGGTGTGCAGGGCGGAGACGCCGTTGACCGAATGGCTGCCGACAATCGCCAGGTGCGCCATCCGTACCTGCTTGTGCGCTCCCTCCTCGATCAGGGACAGACGCTGCAGCCGCCCGATGTCGCCCGGCCAGACGGAGGCCACCTGATCCAGGAAGCGGCGGTTGATCTCATAGATGATCTGGAGATGGCGCGGCAGTACGCGCTCCATCAGGGACACCGGCCATTTTTCCAGCGCCTCCGGCAGCAGCGTGTGGTTGGTATAGCCCAGCGTCGCCTGCGTGATCTCCCAGGCCGTCTCCCAGGGCTGATCGTTCTCGTCCACCAGAATCCGCATGAGCTCCGCGACCGCCAGCGCCGGGTGCGTATCGTTTAGCTGGATGGCGACCCTGGAAGGAAACTGATCGAAGGTGGCGTGATCCTGCGTGTAGCGCCGAACGATGTCCCGGAGGGCGCAGGCCACGAGAAAATACTCCTGCTGCAACCGCAATTCGCGCCCTGCCTCGATGGTATCCGAGGGATAGAGGACTTTGGAGACCGTTTCGGAGCCGATCTTTTGCTGCACGGCCCGGATATAGTCCCCCGTATTGAAGATCTGCATGTCAAACTCAAAGGAGGAGCGGGCCGAAAAAAGCCGGAGATAATTGACCGTGCGCCCTCCGTAGCCGACGATGGGCATGTCGTGGGGCACCCCGACGACATGCTTCCAATCGAGCCACATCGGGTTGTAGTTGCCGTAGCGGTCTTCGCCGTGCTCGATCCGTCCATACATTGGCACGAGGCAGGCTTCTTCGGGCCGCTCGATCTGCCAGGGCGTGCCGTAGGCCAGCCAGTTATCCGGGTTCTCCTTCTGGTAGCCGTTGTCTATCTCCTGGCGGAACAGGCCGTACTCGTAGTTGATGCCGTAGCCGTAGCCGGGCATATCCAGGGTCGCCAGGGAGTCCAGGAAGCAGGCGGCCAGGCGTCCCAGCCCGCCGTTGCCCAGCGCCGCGTCCGGCTCGCTCTCCTGCGCCTCCTCCAGATCGGCGCCCAGCGCACGCAGCGCCTCGGCGCAGTGGTCCCACAGCCCCAGGTTGCAGAGGTTGTTGCCCAGCGAGCGCCCGATGAGAAACTCCATGGAGAGATAGTAGAGGCGCTTGGCATCCGCCTGCCGATATCGGTGCTCGGTTTCCAGCATTCGGTCTACCATCCGGTCGCGCACGGCCAGCGCCGCGGCCTGGAAGACGTCCCGATGGGAGAGATTTTCCGGCTCTTTGGCCAGCGAGTACTGCACATGCTGGCGAATGGCGACCTCAAATGCGGATTGCGCCGCCGTTACGTCCCTGCTTATCGTGCGTCCCATCGTTCTCCTCCGCCCAATACAAATTAAACCACCCGCTCCGCTAGAGGCACAGAGACACAGAGGAACAACAAAAACAGAGAGAAAGACCAGATTTTTAGACAGGATGAACAGGATTTACAGGATTGCGCAAAGACGGAGAAACAGAGTTTGTCTAGGTTGTTGAAATCCAGTTCATCCCGTTCATCCTGTCTGAATTAGTTTTTGGTTTTTCTCCGTGTCTCTGTGTCTCTAGCGGAGCGGGTGGTTTATTTCTAGCTTTTCCGCTCCGCTGCGGTCGGCGTGAACAGGGGCAGCGTCGTCGCGTTTTGCCAGGCGCGCCCATCGCGGGCCAGCAGCGCGTCGGCGGCAGCCGGTCCCCAGGTTCCCGCCGCGTAGTTGGGAAAAGAGACGAAGGCGCGCGTGGCCTGCCAGGTCTCCAGCACCGGCCTCAGAATGTCCCAGGAGAGCGCGACCGCATCGCTGCGGTTAAACAGGGTCGGGTCGCCCAGCATCGCGTCGAGCAGCAACGTCTCATAGGCGGTGGCCGGAAACTCCCCGAAGGCCGCGCCGTAGGAGAAGTTCATCTGCATCTGGCGGATGACCATGCGCGATCCGGGGGCCTTCGCTCCAAGCTTGAGCGCGATGCCCTCGTCCGGCTGGATGCGGATCAGCAGCGTGTTCGGCTCGATCTGGTCCTGCGACGTTCGCCGGAAGAACAGATGGGGCACGCGCTTGAACTGAATGGCGATCATGGTCAGCTTTCGAGGCAGGCGCTTGCCGGAGCGCAGATAGAACGGCACGCCCGCCCAACGCCAGTTATCCAGCGTTAGCTTGAGCGCGGCGTAGGTCTCCGTGGCGGAGTCGGGGGCGACGTCCGGCTCCTGCCGATAGCCGGGCACCGGCACGCCGTCTATCTTCCCCGGCCCGTACTGGCCCCGCACCGCCGATTCCGCCAGATTCTCCGGGTTGAGGGGCACCACGGCGCGCAGCACGTCGGCCTTGCGGTCGCGCACCGATTGCCCGTAGTGGCGCACCGGCGGCTCCATCGCCACCAGGGCCAGAAGCTGAAAGAGATGGTTCTGGAACATGTCCCGCAGAGCGCCCGCCTCCTCGTAATACTTGCCCCGATGCTCCACGCCCAGCGTCTCCGCCGCCGTGATCTGCACATGATCAATATACTGGCGGTTCCAGATAGGCTCGATGATGGAGTTGGCAAAGCGGAAAGCGAGGATGTTCTGGACCGTCTCCTTGCCCAGATAGTGATCTATCCGATAGATCTGATCCTCCTCGACGACACTGCGGAGCGCCTTGTTGAGCTCCTGCGCGCTTGCCAGGTCACGCCCGAAGGGCTTCTCGACGACGAGGCGCGCCCAGCCTTCGCCGCTGCTGTTGCGGTTGATGAGGCCGTGTTTTGCCAGGTTGGCGACGATGGGGGCGAAGAAAGTGGGGGCGGTCGCCAGATAGAAAACGCGATTTCCGCCACAGCCGTATTGCGCGTCCATCTCGCGCAGCCGTTCGGCCAGCTGCTGGTAGCCCGTTGGGTTTTCAAAGTCGCCGACGAGGTAGTGCAGGGCCGGGGCAAACTCGTCCCAGAGCTTCGGGCGGAAGGCCAACACCTCCGGCGAATCCTTGACCTTCTGGCGCATCTGCTGGCGGAAACTGGCGTCCTCCATCGGCGTGAGCGCGTAGCCGATCACGGCGAAGCCGCGCGGCAGCAGCTCCTGGCAGAAGAGGTTATAAAGCGCCGGAATCAGCTTGCGCCCGGTTAGATCGCCGCTGGCCCCGAAGATGACAAAGGCGCACGGCTCTTCGGGGCGCTCCAGGAGCGGCCCGAGCCGATCTTCCATCTCCTCTATCTCGGCGGTGATGGTCGGCGTTTCCTCGGCGATGGGAGGCGACGCCGCAAGCTCGTTGGATGCCATGGCTGGTTCCTCTCTCGGCTAGAACCGGGCTAATAAAGGCCCCGGCGCTAATGCCGAAAAGCCTGGATTCCCTCTTCGCGCGTGTTGGCGATGTCGAAGATGCGGTGCATGCGTGCAATCTCGAAGACGGCGCGCACCGGCCTGGAAAGCCCGCACAGCTTCAGATCGCCCTCGGCTGCGCTCAGCCGCCGCAGGCACGACAGGATGGCCCCCAAACCGGCGCTGTCCACAAATTGCAGCTCGCTCATATCCAGCAGCACGTTGCGATTTGTCTCCAGTATCGGCCCGATGTCGCGCTTGAACTCCTCTACCACGCTGGCATCCAGATGCTCGGCGCGCGGCGTCACCACCGCTACATCGCCTATCTTCTCCACGCTCATCTCCATCGTGTCTCTCCTTATGGCGTTCGGGCGAATGAATTCGCGGCAACAAAGGCACCCAGTCGGCGTTCGCCGACTCTTTGCTCCCCTCCCCCGCAGCGTAGGAGAGGGGTGGGGGGTGAGGGCCTCATCCACCCGGAACCGGTTTGCGGTTTTTGATAAGACAGATCGTGTTTTGTCCCTGCGCGTTGCGGGAATAACGGACCTCGTCCACGCTCTGGCCGATCATATAGACGCCAAAGCCGCCCTCGCGCGTGCCATCGAATGCGGGCGGACGGACCTTAGCCGGATCGAACTCTTCTCCAGAATGGAGAATACGAATGCGGATCTGGTCGGCAAACGCCTCGGCCTCGATACGGATCGGCTGATCGGTGCGACCGCGATAGGCGTGGCGCATGACGTTGCTGGCGGCCTCATTGACGGCAAGCTCAAGCTGGCTCTGGCTATCCTCGTCGAGCGTCGGGGACGGGAGATTGCGGCAGAACTGGCGCACGAACGCCCGAATCGGGGCCAGCTGCGAGAGATCGCTGGAGACCTCCAGCTCGGCATGGGCGAGGGGCGAAGCCGCCTCGACAGCGCCTATCTTGATGGCCACGCAGGTCAGATCGTCTGAGAACGTCTCCGCGCCGGAAAACGCGACGACGGCCCCGTGAATGCGGTCCAGCAACGCCTGCGGCGCGCTCTGCCCGTTGGCTCGCACCAGCTCGACCAGGCGGTCCACTCCAAAGAACGCATCCTCCGGGTTCCGCGCCTCCGTCACTCCGTCCGAATAGAAGCAGAAGAGGTCACCGGCCTCAAAGGGAACGGCAACCTGCCGGTAGACCTCCTTCTCGCTGACGCCCAGCGGCATATTCTCCCCCTCCAGCAGCGCGCACGCGCCCGCCTTTTGCCGGAAGTGGATGGTCTTGGTGTGCCCGCAATCCACAAAGGTAAGTTGGCGCTCCGAAAGGTCGAAGCGCGCGTAACAGAGCGTGGCGAAGAACTCCAGGCCGATGAACTGCCGGGTCACTTCGGCATGAACGAGCGTGACGATCTGTTCGGGAGTGGGCAGGTTGCCGGGGCCAGCAGGGCCAAGCAGGCGGCTGAGCGCGTGCAGGAAATGGCTCTTGATCGCGGCCCCCAGCAGCGCGGCAGGCACCCCCTTGCCCATGACGTCGCCTACCACCACATCCAGGCAGCCGTCGTTGTGCTGGAAGAAATCGTAAAAGTCACCGTCTATCTGCTGGGAGGGGATGGTCAGGGCGGCAACCTGCGCTCCGGGCAACGCACGGGGCGGCTGGCCCAGCAGCAGCGTCTTCTGAATCCGGGCGCCGGTCTCCACCTCCCGATGACGCGCCTGCTCCAACTGCTCCAGCGAGTTGCGCAGCGCGGTCTCCAGGTCCAGGATACGCTGTCCGGCGCGCAGGCGCACCTGTAGCTCATGGGGATCGAAGGGCTTGATGAGATAGTCGTCGGCCCCGGCGTTCATGCCCTCGATGAGGTCTTCCTTGCGATCCTTGGAGGTCAGCAGCAGGATATAGACATAAGGAGCCTGGGCCCGCTGGCGCACGCGGCGGCAGACCTCCACCCCATCCAGGCCCGGCATCAGCCAATCCAGGATCGCCAGGTTGGGCGCCTCGGCCTGCTGCAGGAGCTGCCAGGCTTCCTCGCCGTCCTTTGCCATGACCACCTCATAGCCGGCTTTGACCAGCGTGGCCTGCAGCAGGCGGCGGGGAATGGGGTCGTCTTCGGCGATCAGAATCTTCATGGCGCTTCCTCCTGGAGCGCGGCCAGGGCGCGGCCAAGCCCGGCGACCTCCTGCTCAAGTTCTTTGTAGACGGCTTCGGCCCCGTCCAGGTTTCCGCTGCGTCCCAGCGTTTCCAATTGCAGCGCCCTCGCAAACGCCTTTTGCCCGCCGACCGTGCCGACCGTGCCTTTGAGGGTATGCGCGGCGCGGGCCAGCGCGACGGCGTCCCGGCGCTCCAAAGCCCCGCGAATATCCGCCAACTGCGCGGGCGTGCCTTCGAAAAACAGCGCGATAATCTCCTGCAAAAGCTCCCGGTCGCCCTCGACGTGATTGAGCAGCACATTGCGATCAAAGGCCGGCTCGGGCGGCTCGGCCTCGCCGGGCGTAGTACCCGTTGCTTCCTCCGGCTCTGGTTCCGCCTCAGAAGCCGGTGCGGGGGCCAGGCTTTCGATGACGTGAATCAGCTCCTGCGCCTGCAACGGCTTGGATACATAGGAGTCCATTCCGGCTTCCAGGCAGCGCTCGCGGTCGCCTTTCATTGCGTGCGCCGTCATCGCCACGATAGGGACATGCGCGCCCGTTGTCTTCTCCCTTTCCCGAATGGCTTGGGTCGCCTCAAACCCATCCATCTCCGGCATCTGCACGTCCATCAGGATCAGGTCGAACGGCTCGCGATCCAGGGTGGCGAGCGCCTGCTTGCCGTTGTCGGCGACAACCACGGTATGCCCCCGCTTCTCCAGGATGCGCACCGCCAGCCGCTGGTTGACTGGGTTGTCCTCTGCCAGCAGGATATGCAGGGGGCGCTGGCTTGTGGGTAGTATCTGCGGCTTGACCGACGCCGGCCTGTGGCTCTCGGCGGAGGCCGAATGCAGCACCGTCAGGATCGCGTCCAATAGCTCGGATTGCTTGATCGGCTTGGACAGGTAGGCGGCAATGCCCAGTTCTCGCCGGCGCGCGCTGTCGCCGGAAGGCCCGGCGGAGGAGAGCATCATGATCGTCGCCCCGGCCAGCTCGGGATGCTGCTTGATCTGCTCGGCCAGGGCGAAGCCGTCCATCTCCGGCATCATGGAGTCGAGCAGCACCAGGGGGAACGGCGTGCCGGCCGCCGCCGCGCGCTCCATCTCCGCCAGCGCCGCCTGCCCGCCGTCCACCACGCGCGGATTCATGCCCCAGTTAGTAAGCATCTCTTCCAGGATGCGCCGGTTGGTCGCGTTGTCGTCTACGACCAGCACGGGCAGGCCCTTCACATCCATCCACGCGGTACGCGGCCCACGCTCGGCGCCCTGCTGCAAGCCGAAGCGCGCCGTGAAGTGGAAGGTGCTGCCCTTGCCGACCTCGCTCTCCACCCAGATTTTGCCGCCCATCATGGCGACCAGCTGCGAGGAAATCGGCAGGCCCAGCCCGGTGCCGCCGTATCGGCGCGTCGTGGAGCTATCCGCCTGCGAGAACGCCTCAAAGATCACTTTTTGCTTGTCGGGCGGAATGCCGATGCCCGTGTCGCGCACGGCAAAATGCAGCCAGACCTCCGCGTCGCTCTCCGATTCGACGGAGACATCCACGACCACCTCGCCCCGCTCGGTGAACTTGATGGCGTTGCCGGCCAGGTTGACGACGATCTGGCGCAGGCGCACCGGGTCGCCGATCAGGGCGTCGGGCACCTCAGGCGGGATATGGCAGGCCAGTTCCAGCCCCTGCTTGTGGGCGCGCACGGCCAGCGTCCGCATCGTGTCCTCCAGGCTGTCGCGCAGGTTGAAGGAGAGGGATTCCAGTTCGAGCTTGCCCGCCTCGATCTTGGAAAAATCCAGAATATCGTTGAGTATCGTCAGCAGAGCATCTGCCGAAGTCTTGACCATCGTCAGGTATTCGCGCTGTTCGGGAGTAAGCTCAGTATCGAGGGCCAGCTCCGTCATGCCGATGATGCCGTTCATGGGGGTGCGGATCTCGTGGCTCATGTTGGCCAGGAACTCGGACTTGGCGCGGTTGGCGGCTTCCGCCGCCTCTTTGGCCCGCTGCAGCTCCCGTTCCACGCGCCGACGTGCGATAAATTGCCCGATCTGGCTGCCGAGGGCGCTAAGCATGGCCAGCAGGTCGTCGTCGGGCTTGCGGATCTCGCGGCTGAAGAACTCGATGACGCCGGTGACCTCGCTGCCAAACAGAATCGGAAACGCGAACGCCGCGTGCAGGCCGATTTGCGCCGCGAGGGACGCGCGGGGAAAATTGGCGTCCTGCTGAACGTCGGGGATCCAGACGGGCTTTCCGCCGGCCCAGACGCGCCCGGGCAGGCCGATGCCGGGAGGGAAGGCCGTTTCCTGCGTCTCCGCTTCAAACGCCTCCACCTGGACAGCGGGCACATGCCAGACATCCAGGCAGCGCAGCACGTTGGCACTCCGGTCCACGTTCCACATCGCGCCCACTTCCCACCCCACGCTTTCGCACACCGCCTGCAGGATTCGGGGGGTCGCTTCCGTGAGCGTGGTCGACTCAGCCAGAACGCGGGTCACGGCGTGCTGCGTAGCCAGATGCCGTTCCGCGCGCTGACGCGCGGTGACATCCCAGAACAGGGCCTGCGTGCCGACGACATTGCCTTGCGAGTCCACCGTCGGCGTTTTCATGACATGCACGTAGAGGGTTTCGCCGTTGGGTTTGCGGTGCTCCTCAATCGTATCGTAGACCTCCCCGGTCTCCATCACGCGCCTATCGTCCTGCCGATACTTCTTTGCCAGTTCCGCCGGAAAGAAATCAAAGTCCGTCTTGCCCAGAATCTCCTCCAACGGCCTGCCCAGCGTCTCGCAAAACCGTCGGTTGGCGAACGTGAATCGGCCTTCCGCATCCTTGCGGAAGAGGTTCAGCGGCAGGTTCTCTACGAGAGAATGATAAAGCAGCTCGGAGTTCCGCAGGGCTTCCTCCGTCCGCTTCTGCTCGGTGACGTCACGGGCAATGGCATACACCACGCCCTCCGCCGGAACGGAGGTCCATGCCAGCCAGCGATACGAGCCATCTTTATGCCGATATCGGTTCTCAAAGTAGATGGTGGGAGCGCCGGAGGCCAGCTTTTCCATTTCGGCGACGGTTGCGGCCCGGTCTTCCGGATGCACAAAATCGAGGAACGGCGCTGCCAGGAGCTCTGCCTCGGTATAGCCGAGCGTTTTTTCAAAGGCCGGGTTCACCCGCTTAAAATAGCCATCCATGCCGGCGATGCACTGCATATCCAGGGAGAGCGTAAAGAAGCGATCTCGCTCCTCCTCGGCCTGCCGACGCTCGGCAATTTCGGCCTGCAAGGCTTTGTTGGCGCCGGCCAGCGCTGCGGTTCGCTCCTGAACCCGGGCCTCCAGCTCGTCGTAGGCCCGGCGCAGGTTCTCCTCGGCCTGCTGGCGTCGGGCCTCGGCGCGGTCTATCGTGCTGCCGATGACCTGAGCGGTCTCGGAGACCACCAGGCTCACGATCAGCGCCGAAACCAGCGCCGACAGCGCCGACAGCAGCGCCGGATTGAGCTTGACGTATTCCGGGGCGATGCGATAGAGGATGCCGTTGGCCAGCACGACGGCGATAGTCACCGGCAGAAAGGCGCGCAGCAGCAGCGCACGGGCCGACGAATCGAAGAAGGGCCGCAGGGGCAGGTAGTCGGGCCCGGCGGCGGCAATCAGCCCCACGGCCAGAAACAGGAAGGCGATGGCGGTTGTGAGCGCCACAGGGATGATCCTGCCGCCATAGAGCAGCGGCGTCCCGTACAGATACCCGAGCAGGACGACCAGATAGACCGCGACCACGAGTGAGGCCATACCCGCCGCCACCCCGGCGGCACGCCGTCGGCGCCTGGTCTCCGCTGCCAGCAGGATCATCGCCGCGCTGGCCAGCACAAAACTGGCTGCCGTAATCGGGGACATGCGCCCGGCGGGAAACACGCCGAAGGTTCCCGGATTATGGACAAGCAGTGCTTCGATGCCCAGGGAGATTCCGGAGAAAAAGGCGATGAGCTTGAGCAGGCTCTGCAGCAAGACAAGCAGCGCCGCCGACAGACTGCTCACTTTGCTTATCTGGTGGGCCGGCGCGCGGGCATGAAGGAACAAAGCGATGGCAAGCAGCACGAAAGCCAGCCCGGTTGATGGGGCCATCGGGATAGAATCGGGCCGGAGGCTGGCCAGCAGATGCAGCCCGGAGGCCCAGCCCACCAGCGCCAGAATACCGAGCAAAGCTCCTACACCGCTGCATACCTGCGCCACGCGCCGCATGGCACCGTCCGCGCCGCGTTCGCCGTTCCGCTCTTGCGCAGGCGGGCGCAGCGCATCCTGCGGCAGGATGCCGCGCGTTTCTACATCCCCCTCGATTTCTACCTTCATGGGTTGCGCCCTCCCCCGAGCCATCCGATGAGCGGCAAAAGCAGCGGAGAACTCTGTTGGCTGCCTACTTCTAGAGTAATATACGCATCTAAGCAGCAAGGATCACTCTTATAGTCTTCGCGGGAAAACCTTGCACCTCCTGCGATTAGAGACACCGTAGCGGCAATAAATCCTGTGTGCGGCAGGATTCGGCCTGCCAGAGGCATTCAATCCGGGCTTTGCTTGGATGCAGGAACATCGAGGCCGATGGCGAACAGGAAGTCAGAGTCTATTCACATGGGGGCGCCCTCATCCGCAAGAGAGGAGAAAGGCAATGGGACCCAAATACATTCTCAAAGCCTGCCAGGATGCCAACGTCCGCCTGGCCCGCTTTCTCTACTGTGACAACGGCGGAGTTATTCGGGGCAAGACCACCGGCCTGTCGGGCCTGCCTGCCCGCATACAGGACGGCATCGGCCTCACCGTTGCCATGATGGCGATGAACAGTCTGGATCAGCTCCAGCCGCTGGAGGGCATGGGGCCGGTAGGCGAGATACGCCTGGTGCCGGACCCGGACTCGTTTACGGTGTTGCCCTATGTACCCCATGCCGCCGCCTTTGCCTGCGATATGCTCACGCAAGACCACACGCCCTGGGGAGCCTGCCCGCGCTCTTTCTTAAAACGGATGCGGGAGCGCGCGACGGCGCAAGGGCTGAATCTGCGCGCGGCCTTTGAGGCGGAGTTCTCCCTGGCCCAGCGCCAGCCCGACGGCACCTTTGTTCCCTTCGATCAAACCCTGTGCTTCTCTTCCATTGCCATGACGCAGGCGGCGGCTTTTGTGGATGATCTGGTCGGCGCTCTCGACGTGCAGCGCTTGATCGTGGAGCAGTACTACCCGGAGCTGGCGCCCGGGCAGCACGAAATCTCGATCCACCACGGCGATGCCCTGGAAGCCGCCGACAATCACCTGAAGCTGCGCGAGACCATACGCGGCGTCGCCTGGAACCACGGCCTGTACGCCTCGTTAGCGCCCAAGCCCTGGCCGGATAGGGCCGGCAACGGAGGCCACATCCATTTTAGCCTCTGGGATGCGCAGGGGCATAACCTCTTCTATGATCCGAATGCCGCCGACAGCTTCTCCGAGCGCGGACGCCACTTCCTGGGGGGCGTGCTGGCCCATCTGCCGGCCCTGGTCGCGCTCACCTGCCCCAGCGTCAACTCCTACCGGCGATTGCAGCCCCAAAGCTGGAGCAGCGCCTTCGCCGTCTACGGCCACGACAATCGCGAGGCGGCCCTGCGCATCGCCTCCCCCTACTGGAGCGATGCCTCCGGGACGGTGAACCTGGAATTAAAAGCCGCCGATTCGAGTTGCAATCCCTACCTGGCGCTGGGAGGACTGCTGGCCGCCGGCCTGGATGGCCTGGACCGCCGACTCGATCCCGGCCCTCCCACCGAGGTCGATCCCGCCTCGCTCACCGAGGCCCAACGCCGCGAACAGGGGATCCACCGCCTGCCCACCGGCCTGGATGAGGCCGTAGCGGCCCTGGAAGCCGATACCGTCCTGACGGAAGCCCTCGGCCCATTGCTGGCGCGTTCCTACCTGACGGTGCGCCGCTCGGAGGTCGAGGCCTACCGCGGCCAGGATATAGACTTTGAGATCGCCAATCACTTTTACAAATACTGAGCTACCGTCATGGATCTCGCGGCCATTCCGTTGCTAGATCATCACTGCCATGCCCTGAGGCGCCCGCTGGCGGCGCTGGACGAGACGGCCTTCCGGCGCCACTTCAGCGAAAGCGCCGACCCGGCGATGGCGGCGCATATCCCTTTCCATCTCTTCTACGCCCGCGGACTGGCCGATCTGGCGGCGCTGCTGGGCTGTGAGCCGACCGAAGCCGGCGTGCTGGCAGCGCGTCGGAGCCTGCCGCCGGAACCATATGCGCGCCAACTGATCGCGGCGGCCCATATCGCGGCGATGCTGGTAGACACCGGCCTGCGGGAAGCAGAGAACTACACGCTGGAGGAGCAGCGTGCGTTTCTGCCCTGCGCCCTCTACGAGGTCTTGCGGCTGGAAACCCTCATCGAGCAGCTCCTTGTGGAGACCAACAGCTTTACTGAGTTGGAGGAGGCATACCGCGCGCGCTTGGCCGACGCCCGCGCGCGCGGTATCGTCGCCTTCAAAAGCATCGCGGCCTATCGCGGCGGCTTGCCGTTCCTGCCCCGTTCCCGCGCCGAGGCGGCAGACGCCTATCCTGCGCTCCGGGCTAGGGCGCGGCAGGAGGGCCGCGTGCGGCTGACCGACAGGACGCTGCTGGAGTATCTGGGGCGCATCGGCCTGGAGGTGGCGGCAGCGCAGGAGCTGCCGGTGCAGTTTCACACCGGTTTCGGCGACGACGACCTAGACCTACGCCTGGCGAACCCGCTCCATTTGCGGCCTCTGCTGCAAGAGGAGGCGCTGCGCGGGGCCTCCTTTGTCCTGCTGCATACCTATCCGTATTGCCGCGAGGCCGGCTACCTGGCCTCCCTGTATAGCAACGTTTTTGTAGACCTCTCGCTGACGATTCCGTTTACCGCCCATGGCGGGACGCCAGCCCTTCGCGCTGCTCTGGAGTTGGCACCCACCTCCAAAGTGATGCTGGCGACCGATGCCTTCAGCTTTCCCGAGCTGTTCTATCTGGGCAGTCTCTACATACGCCAGAGTCTGGAGAGCGCCCTCCGAACGCTCCAGGCAGACGGCTGGCTGGAGGCAAAACAGGCGGAGCGCGCCGCCCGGCAAATGCTCTATGAGAACGCGGCTTCCCTCTATGGCGTTTCGATAGCGGGCGAATAAATTCGCTGCAACCAAGGCACAAAGTCGGCCTACGCCGACTAAACCCGAACCCGCGCAGGCGGGTTTAGTGCTTTTGTTGCTGCGGCTTCAGCCGCCCGAAGAACAACCGAAGGGCTCTTTATGGCATGGAAGGAGGAAGGAGGAAATGGGCTTTACGCTAGGGGACCCGGCAGCCGACCTGATAGACCTGCGCCAGGCGACGATTGCCGTGCCGCCCGATCTTTCCGGGTCGGAGGCGAAAGCCGTGACGATGCTGGTGGAGGAGGTTGAGAAGCGGACTCAGATTCGCTGGCCGGTCGCCGAGGCCTGGCCTGCCCGCGCAGACCCCGTCATCGCTGTCGGGACCGCTGCCGCACTGGCCTCCTTTGTCCCCGACAACGTAGGCGCGCTGGCCCAGGATTCCGGCGAACGCAAACCCGAAGGCTACCGGCTCCGCGTGGTGAAGGAGGATCGGGCCTCCACAGTGCCGGTCGTGCTGGCAGCAGGCAACGACACGCGCGGCGTGCTCTTCGGCGTGGGCCGACTGCTGCGCATGCTGCGCATGGGCAGAAACACGGTCGCTCTGCCCGCCGACCTGAATATCGCCACCGCACCCCGCTCCCCGCTGCGAGGGCACCAACTCGGCTACCGGCCCAAGACAAACTCCTATGATGCCTGGTCGCTTCCTATGTGGGAGCAGTATATCCGCGACCTGGCCGTCTTTGGGACCAACGCCGTAGAGCTCATTCCGCCCCGCTCCGACGACGACGCGGACAGCCCGCACTTCCCGCTGCCGCCGATGGAGATGATGATCGGCATGGCGCGGCTGCTGGACGAGTACGGATTGGATGTCTGGATCTGGTATCCGGCTATGGACCCCGACTATTCCAACCCGCAGACGGTCGCGTCTGCGCTTGCGGAGTGGGGCGAGGTGTTCCGCCAACTGCCGCGCATTGACGCCGTGTTCGTGCCCGGAGGCGACCCTGGCCACACGCCGCCGAAAGCGCTCCTGAACCTGCTGGCAGAACAGGCCCAATCGCTCCGCCGCCATCACCCGCAGGCGCAGCTCTGGCTCTCCCCGCAGGGCTTCTCGCAGGCCTGGCTGGACGAGCTGGTGGCGGTCTTACGCGCCGAGACTCCCGCCTGGCTGAACGGGATTGTGTTCGGGCCGCAGGTTCGGGTGAGCCTGCCCCAGCTGCGCGCCCTTATCCCGGACCGATACCCTATCCGGCACTATCCCGACATCACCCACAGCCGGCAATGTGAGTATCCGGTTCCGGATTGGGATCTGGCCTATGCCCTCACCGAAGGACGCGAGGGCATTAACCCGCGTCCTCTGGCCCAGGCGCATATTGCTCGGCAGTTACAGCAGTTCACTATCGGCTCTATTACCTATTCGGAAGGCTGCAACGACGACGTCAATAAGATCGTCTGGAGCGCGCTCGAATGGGACCCGGATACCGACGTGCTCGCCATCTTGCGGGACTATAGCCGCTACTTCCTGGGCGAGGGCTATACGGAGGCCTTCGCGCAGGGATTGCTGGCCCTCGAGCGCAACTGGCAGGGAGCGCTTTTAACCAATGAAGGCGTCTACACGACGCTCTACCAGTTCCAGGCCATGGAACGGGCGGCATCCCCGCAAGACCGCCTGAATTGGCGCTTCCAGCAGGCGCTCTACCGCGCCTATTACGACGCCTATATCCGCAGCCGCCTGCTCTACGAACAGAGTCTGGAAGATCAGGCCCTGGAGATTTTACGCGGGGCCGCCCGGAGGGGATCGCTCACCGCCCTGACCGACGCCGAAGCCGTTTTGGATCGGGCGGTCACCCACCCCATCGCCGCCGACTGGCGCGCGCGCGTCTTTGAGCTGGCAGAAGCCCTCTACCAGAGCATTCGGATGCAGTTGAGCGTGGAGCGCTACCAGGCCATCGCCGTAGAGCGAGGCGCCAATCTCGATAGCATAGATGCGCCGCTCAATAATCGGCTCTGGCTGAAGCAGCGCTTTGCGGAGCTGCGCCAGCGGCCCCAGGAGCCGGATCGCCTGCAAGGGATCGAGGAGATCGTTCGCTGGACGGACCCCGGCCCGGGCGGTTTTTACGATGAGCCGGGCAATCCGGCACGTCGGGATCACCTGCTGACCGACCTGGATTTTGAGCGGGATCCGGGAACCTATCGCTCGGCGCGGATTGGCTTCTCAGGCACCCCCGGGCGGTTCGCCTGGGCCCGCCATGTCGAGACGCTCTACGACACGCCGTTGCAGATGCGCTATACGGGCCTGGACCCGCAGGCCGCCTACCGGATTCGAATTGTCTATGGGGGCGGTGATATACGCAAAATCCGCCTGGTGGCCGGAGAGGACCTGGAAGTACACCCCTATATTGCCAAGCCGGCTCCGCCCCGGCCCCTGGAGTTTGACATCCCTCTGGCGGCGAGTACGGGCGGCGAGCTGCTGCTGAGTTGGTCACGAGAGCCGGGCCTGGGAGGCAATGGCCGCGGCTGCCAGGTTTGCGAGGTATGGCTGTTTAAGAAATAATTTCTGAGAAGGCAAAGAGGAATTACCGTACTGCGTTCTTACGGCCAAACAGGGAATAGCTTCGCTTTCCCCTTGTAATTAGCGCAAATTCGTGGTAGAATGAAGGGCGTCAGGCTATCAAGGGTGAGCATATGCGGATCGCTTCTTGATAGCGCAACGTTACCGGGGTGTAGCTCAGTGGTAGAGTGCTCGTCTGGGGGGCGAGTGGTCGCTGGTTCAAATCCAGTCACCCCGATTTTCCTTCGCATTCAGGATAGAGAGTGTCCTACTCTAACCCCGGACAATCCGCGTGAGAGCCTGTGCTCTACCCCTTCACCTCCCACGTCACCGCCACGTGTGGAGGTGTTTTATATTCCTGGCGGACTGCATAGAAGACTACCTGCCCTACATTCAGCACGAGCACGGCCTCACCAACAAAAGTTACAATCGGACGTTTCCGAGATGCGCGCAGAGCGAACGCTGCGCGCGGAGAAAGGAGGACGTTCCTGATGGGCATTATCACCATCTCGCGGCAGATCGGCGCGGGCGAGACCACCATCGCCCCCGCCGTGGCAGAACGCCTCGGCTGGGAGTGCATAGACAACAAGCTCCTCGACCGGGAGGTGGAGGAGACGGGCATCACCCTGCCCTATGGGGTCCACTATGACGAACACGCCCCCGGCCTCCTCGAATCCTGGCAGCATCCGCACGAAGCCGAGAAGTATTTCCACGCCCTCAAGCGGATTATGGAAGAGTACGCCCAGAAGGGCAACGTCGTCATCGTCGGACGCGGCGGCAACTTCATACTCAAGGACGCCGACGCGCTGCACGTCCGCCTGGTCGCTGACATGCCTTTCCGTATCCAGCGGGTGATGGAAGTCCGCTGGGTCAATGAAGGCCCGGCAAAGGAGATCATCCGCCAGAATGACCACGACCGGGCCGCCTTCTTCCGCCATTATTTCAAGGCCAATTGGGATGACCCGCTCAACTACCACCTTGTCCTGAACACATCGCGCCTGCAAATCACCGGCGTAATAGAAACACTGGTAGCAGCGGCACGGGTACGCTGGGGAGAGAAGGAGGGATAGAAATGAACCAATGGCTTACCGCCGCGCTCTGGATGGCCCTGGCGCTGGCGGCCTCGGTCGTCTCCATCCGTTTTGCTGTCTCTGTCGCGCTCACCGAGATCATGTTCGGCGTAATCGGCGGCAACTTGCTGCACCTTCAAGTGACGGAATGGGTCACCTTCCTGGCAGGGTTAGGCAGCGTGATGCTGACCTTCCTGGCGGGCGCAGAGATCGAAGTCGAAACGATGCGCCGCCACTGGAAGCCCGTGCTTGCCATCGGCTTTGTCTCCTTCCTGGCCCCGTTCCTGGGAGCCTGGGCTTATGCCTACTACATCGCGGGCTGGTCTCCCAATGGAGCCAAAATTTGCGGCATCGCGCTCTCTACCACCTCCGTTGCCGTCGTCTATGCCGTGATGATTGAATCGGGTCTGAACCGCACCCAGATCGGCAAGTTGATCCTCGCGGCCTGCTTCGTCACCGACCTGGGAACCGTACTGGCACTGGGCGTGCTGTTCGCCAACGCTAACGTCTGGCTGGCCCTGTTCGCTATCGTGACGACGGGCGTGCTGATCGTGACCCCGCGCTTTACGCGCTGGTTCTTCGGGCAGTTTGGGCATCACGTCAGCCAGCCGGAGATGAAACTGCTGTTCCTGCTGCTCTTCTTCCTGGGTGGGCTGGCGGCGGAGGCCAACAGCGAAGCCGTACTGACGGCTTACCTTCTAGGGTTGGTCGTCGCCTCCGTCCTCGTCCAGCATAGAGAGATCGTCAAGAATATGCGCGCGACGGTCTTCACGCTACTGACCCCTTTCTACTTCCTCAAAGCGGGATCGTATGTCTCCATCCCCACCCTGTTGACCTGGACGGGGTTCAGCCTGACCGTGATCCTGCTGGCGGTGAAACTGCTGACCAAGATCGTGGGAACCTATCCCGTCTGCCGGGGCTTTCGGATGAAACATCGGGTTTCCACCTATACGACGCTGCTCATGTCCACCGGGCTGACCTTCGGAACGATCTCTGCCCTTTTCGGCCTGACGCACAAGTACATTAACCAGGGGCAATATACGGTTCTGGTGGCGGTCGTGATCGGCAGCGCAGTTGTCCCCACGATGATCGCACAGACATTCTTCCGTCCGCAGGTGGAAATACCACCGGAAGTGCAGGAGGGGGATAGCGCCCGTCCAGAAGCACGTATGCCCCAGGCGGTTCCCCAAGTGTCTCCTGGTCAGGGAGCCTGATGAAAGGAGAAGGCTATGTTCCGCAAACTGCTGGTCGCCTACGATGGCTCGGAGGGAGCCATCAAGGCGCTGATTGCCGGACTGGAGTTAGCGAAGTCATTCGATGTTGACCTCCATGCGGTCGCTGTCGAGGAGGAACTGCCCAGGTATGCCGCCACGATGGATGAGATAGAGGCGGTCAAGGAGCAGAAGGATGCCTACTACGGGCAACTGAACCGGTGTGCGGAGGCGATGGCGCACGCGGAGGGAGTGACGCTGCATACGACCATCATTCCGGGCCACGAGGTCAGCGCGCTGGTTGACTACATCCTTGAATATGGGTTTGATACGCTGCTGGTCGGCTTTCACGGACATTCAGCCATCAGCGAGCGGCTTCGGGGCAGCACCACCGGCAGCCTGGTGTTGCACGCGCCTTGTACGGTCATCGTGGTGAAATAATTACCTACGGCTCCAAGATGCGCCGCCAGCGTCGTCGGCGTGAACGCGGTGGCCCGCAGCACAGCCAGCAGAAACCTCTACGGGCCACCGCCTATGCCAGGCATTTGCATGTAAGCGAACACACATAAGGAGATACCTATGAACGCAGCCATTGACGCTCTACGCGCTCGCCAGATTTTCGACTCGCGCGGCAACCCGACCGTCGAAGTGGAAGTCCGCCTGGAAGACGGTGCTATAGGCCGGGCCGCCGTCCCTTCGGGGGCTTCCACCGGGAGCCACGAAGCCATCGAACTACGAGATGGCGACAAGGGCCATTTCGCCGGGAAAGGCGTGCGAAAAGCGGTTCAGAACGTCCGCGAGACCATCGCGCCGGAACTGATCGGTATGGATGCCCGTCAGCAGGTCACCCTGGATGAGCGGCTGATCGCTCTGGACGGCACGCCCAACAAGGCAAAACTGGGCGCGAATGCTATCTTGGGCGTCTCTCTGGCTGTTGCCAAAGCCTCCGCGCTGTCCAGCGGGCTGCCGCTCTACCATTATCTCGGCGGGGTGGCAGCGCGCACCCTGCCCGTTCCCTTGATGAACATTCTCAACGGCGGCAAGCACGCCGACAGCAACGTGGACTTCCAGGAGTTCATGGCGGCCCCGGTCGGGGCGGGCAGTTTCGAGGAGGCGATGGAGATGGGCGTGACGGTCTACCATAGCCTCAAGAGCGTCCTGCACGCACGCGGATTGAGTACGTCCGTTGGTGACGAAGGCGGTTTCGCGCCGAACCTGGCATCGAATGAGGAGGCCATTCAGTGCATTGTGGAGGCGATCCAGAAGGCGGGGTATACGCCGGGAACCCAGGTCGCTATCGCGCTCGATCCGGCAGCCAGCGAGTTCTATCAGGACGGCAAATACATCTTGAAGGGCGAAGGCGTCACCTGCACCAGCGAGGAGATGGTGGAACTCTATGCCGCGCTAGTGCAGAAGTACCCCATAGTCTCCATTGAAGATGGCTTGGGCGAACAGGACTGGAATGGCTTCCGCCTATTGAACGAGCGCATCGGTGATCGGGTGCAGATCATGGGCGACGACATCTTCGTGACCAACACCGACTTTCTCCGGCGCGGGATTGAGGGCCGGGTCGCCAACTCCATCCTCATCAAACTCAACCAGATCGGAACGCTGACGGAGACGATAGCCGCGATAGACATGGCGCGGCGGGCAGGATGGACTGCGGTAGTCTCCCACCGCTCTGGCGAGACCGAAGACACGACCATCGCCGATTTCGTCGTCGCGATGAATACCGGACAGATCAAGACAGGCGCACCTGCGCGCTCGGAGCGGGTCGCCAAGTACAACCAACTTCTGCGGATCGAAGAGGAACTAGGCAGCGCTGCTTGTTACCCCGGTCGCGCAGCGTTCAATGGCCTACCGGAGAGATCGAAAGGAAGTGCCCATTGAAGCCACCGCCGATAGGTTCTTCCTCCCGCTGGCTGACCCGCAACGTCTTCGCCATCGGAATGCTCAGTCTCTTTTCAGATATGGGACATGAGTTGGTTACTGCCGTCTTGCCCCTGTTCCTGGCGACTTTCGGTAGCGGGGCAGCGGCCCTGGGAACCATCGAGGGCTTTTCCGATGCCGCGTCCGGTCTCCTCAAACTCTGGATGTCCTTCTACTCTGATCGCATCGGAAAACGTAAGCCGATCATCGCCATCGGGTATTTTGCGACGGCGACCCTGGGCGCATTCGCCTTCGTGACTGCCTTCTGGCAGATGCTCATCCTGCGCATCTTCGCCTGGATGGGGCGTGGGGCGCGCGGCCCAGTGCGAGACGCGCTGCTTTCCGAGAGCGTCGTACCGGAAGCGCATGGGCGCGCGTTCGGGTTCGAGCGGGCGATGGACACGCTGGGCGCAATCATCGGCCCTGCGATTGCCCTGTCTCTTGTCGGAGTAATCGCCCTGCGCCACATCTTCCTGATCTCTTTCATTCCTGGCGCGATCACGGTTCTGATAGCCGTGTTCGTCCTCAAAGACCTTCCCCGCGCTGCCCAACCCCATCTGTGGATGCTCGCTTCGCTGCGAGAACTGCCCCGCCCCTTCTGGCGGTATGTCGGGGTGGTCGGCGTGTTCGGCCTCGGAAATTTCGCGCATACTCTGCTCGTCCTGCGCGCGGTCACCCTGTTGACGCCGCATTATGGCAGCGTCCGGGCCGGACAGTTGGGAATCGGACTATACATCTTCCACAACATACTCTATGCCGCTGGCTCCTATCCGGCAGGCGTCCTCGGAGACCGGATGGATAAAAAGCCCTTGCTGGCAGTCGGATACGCGCTCTTCGGAGTGATGTGTCTGGGGTTCCTAATCGCTGATGCCAGCCTGCCTGCCCTCGTGATTCTCTTCGCGCTGGCGGGCATCTACATCGCGGTTGTGGACACCATCGAACGGGCACTCGCCGCCGAACTGCTTCCAGGGGAACGGCGTGGAACAGGCTTCGGGGCATTGGCCTTCATCAACTCCATCGGTGACCTGCTGTCGAGTATTATTGTGGGAGAACTGTGGAGTCATGTTTCCATTGCGGCGGGCTTCTGGTACGGGGCCGTCCTGACGCTGCTCGGCGCAGCGGCTCTGGCGATGCTGCCACGACCGGGAACCGGGGCTATCGCGCCATCGGAGCAGGCATGATGGAACGGCGACGATCTGCAAAGCGCACTTGGCTCGGTCGAACGGACAGGACTTTTCTGAGCCGCAATGAAAGGAGAGAGGGCTTGTTGAAATATCTGGTGGTTGGAATGGGCGGCTTCGTCGGTGCGAATGCCCGGTTTATCGTGGCGCAGTGGGCGGCGCGGAAGTGGGGAACGGCGTTCCCTTATGGGACGTTCATCATCAATATCACAGGTTCGTTCATTCTGGGGCTGTTCGCAACCCTGCTGCTGCGCTTCGCGTGGAACGACTACTGGCGGCTGCTCATTGCCATCGGCTTCGTCGGAGCCTACACGACCTTCTCAACTTTCGAGTACGAGACCTTGCAGTTGGTGGCGCAGGGAACCTGGTCGCGCGCCCTGATGAATGCGTTCGGCAGCCTGGTGTGCGGTTTTGCGGCGGCCTACGTCGGCGTAGTCATCGCGCGGCTCTTGATGCGCGGACATGTCGGGTAAGAAGACAAGGAGAGGGAGCATGAAGATCGAAGGCGCGGGAAAACTCATCCGCATCTATGTCGGCAACTCGGATCAGTGGCATGGGCAGCCGCTCTACAACGCCATCGTCCAGCGGGCCAAGCAGGAAGGGCTGGCAGGTGCGACCGTGACACAAGGGGTCGAAGGCTTCGGGGCCAATAGCCGTGTCCACCGGGCGTCCATTCTGGACATCTCGACCGACCTGCCCATCAAAATCGAGATCATAGACATTGCCGAACGCATTGAGCGGTTCCTGCCGCTTCTGGATGAGATGGTGACCGAGGGGTTGATTACGGTGCAGGACTGCGAGATCGTCAAGTACGTCCATGCTCCGAAAGGCAACCCGTGAAAAAGGGAGACTATCGCCGGAGGGCATGGGACTCCTTCCCCATCGGGTTCGATAACGAAGGCAGACGGGGGGAGGGTTCCAAAAACAGGAGGTTGACGCACCGCTCCTCAGTCAAGGAAGCGGTTGCCATAGAAAGGTTCAAGCGGTCGAGCGAGCGGCCCCGCCCTGGAAATAGAGTTCGGAGCCACAACCGTTACACCATAAGTTATTCGTTCTCCCTGCCTTCCCTTGTTATTAATTCTTGAAGGGCTGGGAGCGTTTCCAATGCTTCCAGCGGTTCTAATCCAGTCACCTGATTTCCCTCGTCGTCGGAATCGTCCCAGGCGTCGTTCTGGCCCTGTAAGCACGCGATCATACGCTCGGTGCAGAACCTCCCCAGGTCGGTTGTCCCCAACTCTTTCCCGACGCGATAGAGGTTCGGCTGTGATCGCCAGGCATAGCCCGCTGTCTTGTGCAGCATCTCCACCACACAGGACTCTCCATTCGATAGACGTGCGATCATCTCTTTGACTCTCATGTGGTTGGTCGACTCGCCGGGCCAGCGGGCATTGATCGAAGCCGCCAGGGCACGATAAGAAATCTCGATCATCCCAGAAGGGGAATCGCGCAGGGCGATCAGGATGGTCTGAATCGTGTGGTCGGCGATAGTCTCGCTCCATTTCCCTTTCGGCTGGCGTTCTCGCATCATGGCGACGAACCGCGCCGCCAGTTCCTCGATCTCATCGGTAGCCTCTCCCTTAACCAGCGGAGGCAAGGTCTTCTCGCGCGGGTTATAGGCCGTAAAGTCCTTCAAGCGGAAGGTTTGCCAGAGTCGCCCGATGGTGTAGAGCCGCGCCCGCAGATCGGACGGGCTACGGGCGGGAACCTTCTGAGCCAGATCGCACAGGGCTTGCTCGGCACGGTCGGAGCCAAAAAGAATGACCGAAGCCAGAATCCCGCGCTTTCCGTTCATGCTGATCCAATCCCAAAAGCCGCCAGGCAGAAATTCCTCCGTCCAGACCTGCAACGCCCAGTCCATCGTGTAGCGTGGAGGGGACGTTGCTTCTGCGCCTCTGTGGGGCGTTTCTGGCGGCTTGGTAGCCTCATTGGGCAATATGTCGGGCGCAGGCTCCGCCTGGGTCTCTTGAAACACAGGAACCGCTTCTGCGGCGGTTGACTCCGTCCCGATTACAGGAGCGCGCCAGGACGCGACCAGATCGCGGGCCTGCTGCCAGCGTAGGACAATCGGATTGTCGGGCAGAAGCCGATGCACCTCCGCCATCTGGTCGCGGGTGAGCAGGTCGGCCTGCCCGATGCCGATGTCGGTGATAGCCCGCAGGATCGCGTTGCCTGCGGTCACGAATGCCTGCGGTTCCCACCCCAACGGGCTGTCCTCCCGCCGATACCGGAACGCAGCGTCCATAAGGCGGGCCTGCTCCTCCACACCATACAACCCGCCCGCTTCAATATCAATCCACAGAGCCAGGTTGCCCGTTTTGGCGTGCTGACCACCGGGCAGGCGCATCAGGGCGCGCAGATTGTTCTTATCGGCATGAGTACGCCCATCATCGCGCTCTTCCAAAAGCCAGAGGAACGATTCCAGCAAGTAGGACGCAAAGTGGTGAGGGCAGCCGCAAGGGAGGGCGATCACGGCCTGGAGCCCCCTACCCGCTGTCCGAAAGGCGCGGTACGGCAGTCCCAGCGCGTGCGCGACGGTGCGCTGCTCCCGAAGGTCAGTCAATATTGGCGCGGCGCGTTCGTACAGCCAGGCAAGGTTATCGTCCACATCCAGCCGCAGGCATCTGACCGCGTTGATCTCCGACTTCCACTCATAGTCAGCAAAATCGTACCAGGAAGTCACGCGCCGGATGTCGGTCGTGCCGACCGCATAGGTCTTCCCGATAAAGTGCTTCACGAGGTCTTGCAGACGGAGCGGCTGGCCTGGGCGGGTCTGCATCACTCCCGACGCCAGGCGGCGGCATGGCACAGGTTCCCCCTCGGTTTCTGTGATCCACTGCTCGAAATTTAACTGGCGACCCCAGATCGCACGCTGCGGCGTGCGCGCCAGAAGCCGTCGCGCCATCGCCACCGTCGCGGGCAGAGCCTTCCCATAGGTGTTGATATTCGGTCGCCTATAGCCCGCCAGGGCCGCGAAGCCATCGGATTCCAGATAGGCCGCGAAGGGATGCGGGTGATAGGCAAATAGATCGGTTGGAAACGCGCCGGGCGCGTCATTGTCATCAGGTTCCATCGTGACCAGGCCAACAGAAACCCCGCAGGGGAGCAAGTCCCTGCGGGGCGGTAGTCGCTGGTCAGGCGACAACTGATGATGCTGGAACCGCGCCGCTTGCTCCCAGCGCGGGATCAAAAAGTCAAGGAGCGGCCCACTGATTGACCAGATCGGCAGGCACAGGGTTCTATTCCTTTTTTGGTGTGCTGTCTAGGGCGGAACTCGCGGCGCGATACCAGCCGGGAGCGGCATCACTGCACACGCTATCCAGGAGACGGCGGAGGGCATCCCGGCCCCCGTTCGCGATCCCGGTCTGCTCGAGCAGCCGCTTGAACTGATGGTATGCTTTGGACTGCTCCTGCGCCGCGCCTACGAGCGCGTTTCTGGCGCGGTCTTTTCGGGAAGTGTTGGAAGCGGACTCGTCCTTAATCCAGTCCGCGTGCGCACGGTTATAGGTCGTCTGTGCGTCGTCCAGTTTCCGGCTGGCATTGGAGAGCGCATCCCACGCCCTTTCCAGATCGTACAGCAGGCTCATTCGGCAAACTCCTCAGCCCAGGCCGCCGCGTACCGCTCATTGATCTCCTCCCACTCCGCTGCAAACTCGTCGCGTTTGCGCACGGCCTCGGCACGGCGGCGCAAGGCTTTCGGCGTTGGTGTCTCAAACGCTTCTCGATCAGCATCTTCGAGAGCGATCTGCGCGTGTTCGAGGTCGCGCTGCACGTCCTCGCGCTCGGCAATGAGAGCAGCCAGATAAGGGCTGGGTTTATTGTCCATGATAGTAGTCTCCTTACGGGCGCAAACGAAACGCCCCTCGCGCAGCCTGACCGAAAGCGCAAGGGGCGTCTGTGTCGCCGCTGAACTGGGTTCTGCCAGCGGGAACGCATGAAATCTTGTGAGCGGTCAGGCTACAAAAATGATGACATGTGAGAAGGCTCGTCGCGCCAGCGACTACACGCTTCCCCTAATAGGGCTTTCTCAGCCCGGTGGTTCTCCACCTGCCCCGTCCGCATTCACACGCCCACATGGTCGAATTTCGCAGGGTTGGGCGAAATGGCTCTCCGCGACCAAAATCCAGAAGAATGGCGAAAAACCTGTGAACTGGGCGTGTATCACTCCGAATAAAGTCGTCAAATGGCGGCTGCCCCGGTTAGGTTAGATCGGGCGATTATAGGGCCGCACGCCGTCCCCGTAGGTCACAGGATGCGCACGCCGCCATTCTCTTCGATGGAAAGGGCGGCGGCGTGCGTATGCGCGTTCGCAAGTCCAGAAATCTTCGGGATAGACGGCTGGCAATGGCGGGGTTGCCGTCGTCATCAGGCGGCAGGTTCGGCCTTCTCCTGCTGCGCGAGCATCCGGCGATCCCCCTCCTGCGCGATGCGGGAAGCCAGTGCTACCGCATAGTGCATGACCGCGTTGAACGCCTCATCTTTGGTGAGCGTCTTGCAGGTCTCGACGATCTCTTTCCACTGGGCATCGTCGGGAGCGGCGTGCTTGCTCCACTCTACCGCCGTTCCCTGGTCGGTCGCTACGAACCATACTTTCAGGTGGCAGTCGCCGACGTACCACACTTCCACGTCCTGCGTCAACGAGCCGACCACCACTTGTGCCTTCGGCATTTCCCCGCACTCCATCGCGCGATTCACGCTCTTCATCGCCGTCATTCTCCTTCTGCTCGCTTTGTTTGCCTCGCGAGCGGGTTTCTATGTTTGTGGGCCGCACACTGGCGGCGTTGTCGGTGCAGCATTCCTCGCTCGGAACGTCTGCGCCGGAACCGGACGCGGTGAGGTCGGGGGCGACGGCGGGCATAGACACTGAGCGCAGCCGCTCCTCTCGCCGCGCGATACCGCGCAGGAGAAGCACCGTTGCACGCACCCAGGCGTTGTTGACCGACACCTCCGCCTCGCTGTCCCATTCGATGGGATCAGCGGACGGGGGCAGGGCCATCTCCGCGTGAATTGTCCGTGCCTTTCGTGCCACCCGATTCATCCAGTCTATTCCGATTTCGCGGTGGCGGTCTGAGCAGGCTACAAAACAGCAACCCCAGGCCGCGTTCGCGTCTGGGGTCATGGTATCAGAGCGGAAGAAAGTTATGGGGCTTCTGGTCAAAAGACCCGAAAAGGGCAAAAACGGTCTGATCTGACCAAATTTCAGGATCGGCTGACGATCAGGCGGATGGCATTCTGCGTGTGCGGCGGTTCCCGCTTCGGCATCTCGTCCACAAACCGCCGTTGATCGGGCAGGCCGCGAGCGATGGGCAGGTGATAGAAGATGTCGACAAGCAGTTTCCAGAACTCGATAGGCCGACGCTTGGTGGACGTTTCCGCCTGTCGGAGAATCCGCGCCAGTGGCGCAGGGGCAGGAGGATCGCGCTCGTCGCTGGCGTGTTTTTGAATGGCCCGCCACAAGGACTTCGCCACCGTCTTGTAGACGGCTTTGATGATGGGCGAGCCGGGAACGCAGCGATCCCGCAGACGGTCTTCTTCGCCCACCGTCCACTCGGCGGGGGCAGCGGCTCGCCGCAGGTTCTCCAATCCGCGTTCATACTGCGGGGCAAGCGGGGTTTTCCGTAGCAACGTGGAAAGACTCTCGACAGCCTTCTGGATGCGTGCGCCGTGCCGCTGAAAACTGACCCATTTTTCCAGATCGTGTTTCCATAGGACGAACCACAATGGCTTCGGGACATTCGCCAACAACGTCTGATAGGGCGCAGGCAGGTTCTTGTAGAAAGCGCGCACGATGGCGTCCTCGACCGTCAGCCAGGACACACCGAGAACGTGCAGCAGGTGTTCCAGATAGAGGTCGTAAGCCAACCAGTCCTGGGCGTCAATACTGGCGTGAACTCCGTCCAGTTGGTGTAGGCGTTGCGGCACGGTGCGGTGCGGAGAGCGCGGAAAGTCGCCGAATTCCATCAGATCGGAATCGTAGTTGCGGCTGCCGAGAAACGACAGGTAGTAGAGCGTGCGCACCGGGCCGATACCCTGGCGTGTCCAGCCCTCATCAGGTACGGCTTGGCGGAACGGTTCAAAGCGGTCATCGGAAACAGGTTGCTCGCGCGGAACGGCTGCCTCCTCGATCACGCGCCCGGTGACATCGCGAACGTCCTCCGCGATTTCTAATTCCATTTCCATCTCCGCCTCGAAGTCGGGCATCTCGCCGAAATCAGGGGCGGCGAGCGGGTCACGACCTTCGGTTGCCGACAGTTGAGCGATGGATCGGCATAAAGACTCCGCGATTCGGAACCGTGCGCTCGTCGGGAGGGTCACAATCAGGTCGCGGGCGCGCTCCGCGCCTTTTTGTTGGAGCGCGAGCCGCTGGTTAGGATCATCCAGGCGGTAATAGGGCAGCCGCTCACTTTGGGCGGGTCTTGTGGTCGGACGGGTGGAATCAGGCATACCATCAAATACGTGCGCCGTCCCGACCATGTTTCGGGTGCTGGATCAGCCTGGGACTCCCTGGCGGTCGTTTTTCTGTGGAGAAACCGGGGGGGGTGGGTCGAGATTTAGGGGTGTCAAGGAAGCGGTTTCAGCCGGGGGTGTGGATCGTTCCATCGAAAAGGTTCATCGGTCGGCGGCTTCGGATAGTTCCAAGACCTTTGATGGCAGAAGCAGGTAGCAGGGTGTCATCCTGCTACTTGCGTCTTTATCCCCGCGTTGCCGATAATCTCTCCCAGACAAACATGGCGACCGTGCCATGATCTTGACCTACGCGGCGGGGGCGTTGCCCCGCGCCGCCGCTCAGGGGCCAGGTTGTGTAGAGTGCCTGACGCTGTTCCGCTGTTGGTTTGAGAAGCGGCACTTCGACCACAATGCGGGCATAATAGTTAGCGATAAGCCGTGCTGCCGCTCCCATGTTCAAAGTTGATCCGAACTTTGAGAAGGGCCGCGCTGTGAAATGCAGCGCGGCTCTTGTTTTTTCTGTGATCTCTACCGCATCGATAACGGTCGCCAGCATCGCGGTTCGCTCCCGCTCGGTGCTGTCTCCCACAAATCTACCATCTCCGCGAGAATGCTTTGCACCTGCTGGGCCGTAGGGCGCACCACCGTAGCCTGCTCGATCTCCGCCGCCACCTTCTCCAGCCCGGACTACGAGTATCGCTGCAAGAGGGCGGGACTCGCGTGCAAACACATGATCGCTCTGGATAGCGGATCGTGGTGTAACTATAAGCCTCGGAGGTATTGTTGGACAACACGGTGGCTTCCCTCCATTCTATCGCCATCTACGATCTTGCGCATCCCGTTGGCGCGCTCCATCAGACAGGCAATCAGGTCGCCGGGTTCCACGCGCGCCTGCCTCCACCCGTCGGCGGGAACCTGTTTCGGCTCTGTCCATGAGAGATTCAGGGAGCGGCAAGAACATCATCCAGGATAGCGATAGGCAAGCCGGGAACGCGCCGGAAGCCGGTGTCATTGGTGACGAAGAGGGCGCAGCCGTGCAGGAGCGCGGTGGCGGCGTGGATCGCATCGGGGGTGCGAAGCGCGGGAATCGTAGCGCGCAGGCGGGCAGCTTCCCGTAAAACGTTTTGCGTAACGGGAAGCAAGCGCATATCTGATCCCAGCAGAACGGCTTCATACGTGGCGAGCAGGGCCGTGTCGTTGTTCCTGAGTGGGCCGACCAGAACTTCCATCAAAGTCAGATCGCTGCTGATAACCTCCAGGGTTCCTGACTGTGCCGCGCGCCAGAGCGGTTGCAGCGTCGGCCAATAAGCGGAGTAGGTTTCTACGGTATAGATGAGCGTCACTGTGTCCACATAAACGAAACCCGACGTGGGCAGGATCAACGCTCCCATGCGTCGCGCTCCTCTTGCAGATAGCGGTCGGCCTCTTCCGGGGTTTTGAACTGGCGCGGGCCGGGCGGCAGCGATTCGATAATATCCAGCACAGAACGTCGCTTTGGCGCGGAGGAGGCTGGCAGCGCGATGAAGATTTCGACTTCTTCGCCTTCGATTAGTTCCGGTGCAGTGACTTCGATCCGTTTTCCCGGCAAAACGCGGGTCGTGAGTTTGAGGGCGGCTTGTGTCATGGTTTCTCACCTCCTGCGGTTATTATATCACAGCACAGCCGTGCAAAGCCTCGATACGAAGCGACAGTCAGGCCATACCATCTTGTTCGCCTGCTTTCATCGTTCGTTCAAAGCGACCCAGAAGTTCGATGGTACAGCGCAACTCCTGGCCGTTACGCCGGGATGTCTTTGCAGCCTCACCCACCACTGCCGCAGCGAACAACAACGACACGCTCAGATCGAAACTGGCGTCCGTCTGGAGGGATAGTCTCACTCGGTTCTTTCCGGGCGCAGTTTTCGCTGCGCCTGATACTCCGACCATGCCCCCACGCTGCCATCCCGCAAAGCGATAGGGAAGTCGAGGCTGCTGGCGTAGAGATGCCGTTCGGCGAACGCGGCGGTGCGCTGGTTGATGAAGGCTACCGACGGGCGATCTACTTTCACCATTATCGAATGGCCGTCGAACTGCCCATACAAGGCCATGCGCCGCGACAGCGGGGCGGTTACGATCACGTCTTCACAGCCGAACCCCATAGGCATTCGCCGTCTTGCCGGGTCGGTGGACATCATCGCTACCGGGCTATCGGAACAGATGAAATCGCCCGCATCCTCCTCCGCGACCAGCAGCGACCAGGAGCGCGCCCTGAACACGGGAACCAGTTCTTCGGCAATCTCTAGCATCGTCTCCATGTGCCAGTTCTGATCCATAAGGAGCGGAGGGTTCGCCAGAAGGTCTTGCCGAAGGGCTTCCAGATCGGCTCCTTCCGGGAGCCGCACTCCCTCGCGTTCCATCTGCGCGACAAGCCATTGAAAGGAGTCGGGGCGCTGGAGCATCATCTCCGTCGCGAACCGCTCGATCCGCCGAGTATCCTCCCTTTCGCGCCTGCGGATACGTGGGACTCGGATCGCCAACATCGCGAGGAAGCGCATCAACGTTTCGTAATCCTCCGGGCCGAGCGGAAGGTTCTGGTCAGAGAGCCGCGCCATGACCTGCGCCATCGGCCCTTCCACGCGGTCGCTCAGGGTGTCTTCGATGGTGTTGGGATCGGCGTCAGGATGATCGAACGCATAGAGGTTCTTCTCGAAACCAATTGCGCTTGGACGCGACTCCCAGGTTTTGCCAGACGACAGAGCGAGGACACTGAGGCGGTCGTCAGGGCTGCCCGACGGCATGAATTTCGCCAGATAGGACACCGGAACGAAATGATGTTTGCGCTTGACTTCGCTCATGGTTCTTTTGAGGTAAGTACGCACTTCATAGCCTGTAGAGAGCGGCTACCTTCTCGTCAATCTCCGCCTCCCATGCCTCGCACCCAACGCCTTTTGCATCCAGGCATTTGTCCACGAGTGCGACGATCTCGGCCTGTTGTTCCGGCGTAGCGGAGGCGATAGGCAACCGCTTCCAGTCGTCGGGGTAGATGTGGAGTTTGCTGCGGCGTTGCTTTGCCAGCCACTCTTTTGCATACGCGGAGTTCATGATTCCCAGTAGATACTTTAAGGAGAACTGGCGGGAGCGTTCCTCCAACTCTTCGCGGAGAATCGCAGGCGATTCCTCGCCGGGCTTAACCTCATCACGGTACTTGGCTGTCTTCTGGATAGACTTGTTCCGTACACCTGATAGGAGATGCCAGGGTACGAACGACCATGCAGAGTGATTGTGGTATAAGCGACGGCTATCGTAGGCGACCCTCGGTGTACTGCCCGCCAAGTCCATCGATATCAACTTCTCAGGCACTTCATAAAGTTGTGGAAAGGTCGGTCGTCGGAAAAGTGCAGGAGCGCGCTCGGTTCCATACTCCAGATATCGGATTCGAGTTGGAAGCCATTTGTTAATATTTTTGCCCTCAATAAATGGCTTAGGGTGGTCTTCATCTTGCATATTCGAGATTAGTTCTGCCGTCCTGAACGCCATGTGCGCCTTACGTTCATCAGCGTGGATTACCATACCAACGCTAATATAACAGACCTGTTCGAGCGGTACATACCCTTCCGCCGCCTCTTCGTTTTGTTGCCCACCAACTTTTAAGAGACTTGCGCCAGACTGAAGTTGGGGGGCAGTAGAAAGAATTTCCTCGTTCCTATCAAATTCCTCGCGGCTCTCTCCCCATCGGCGGACTCGGACAGGCGCGTGTATGGCACTTGGCTTGGATTTCGCGAAATGAATGATAGTGTTGTTCACCCCAGCGTCGAACAGATCGATTTCAGAGCAGAAATCCACTCGTTCGAGACGCGCGCGTGTCAAGAAAAAGGTATGTGAGCGAGCCGCATATTTCGCGAAGTTGTAGGCGTCAGGGATGATGAAGACCATACGCCCGTTTGCTTGCAGAAGTTGAAAGGCTCGTTCCAGGAAGGGAAGGTACAAATCCCATTTCTCGTACAGCGTCTCATAATATCCCGGCTTAGTCAACGCCACTCGGTATCTCTTCCACTCTTCAATCGCCTTCTGTCTTGCCGCCTCATCAGGTTTCAGGTGCTTGAACTGCGCGTCGGCGCGGACATAGGGCGGGTTTGCCAGAATGATGTGAAAGCCGCTCTGTCCCGTGTCGTCGTCCTCTTCCACAAAGGTCTGCTGCGCGGCGACCTCATTGGCGAAGGCAAACCGACCGTCCATCGTTCGGACAGGCGACTTGGGTGCAAACACCTCGGCAAAGCATACGCGCCAGTCCACCGCGCCGTCAGGAGCCTGGGTTCCGCACAGATCGGCGATATCCTTTTGTACGGCAGCGATCTGTTTCTCCATGTCCGACTTCGACCGGCCCTGCTTATCGTGAGCCAGCAGGAAATATTGATCGTAGAGAGCCGCCAACTTCTCCGCGTCGGCGATGTAGTGGTCACGCTGCAGCGACAGCCCTTTGAGGTCGGGCGCAGGAGCCGTCAAACTGTCCCCGATACAGATTTTGAACTTGAGGTTCGGCAGGCTCACGTCGGCAGTCGGATCGTGAAGCGGGTCTCGCTCGTCATCCACCACGAGGGAGAGCCAGAGGCGCAGCATGGCGATATTGACCGCGAACGGGTCTTTATCTGCGCCGTAAAGGTTGCGTTCGATGATCTCCAGTTTGCGGGCATAGAGGGCAGCGTGATCCTTCACCTTCGCCGCGAACAGGCTGGCGCGCAGGCGCAGCAACTCCTGCATCATGCCGAGCAGATAGGCTCCGCTCCCGCAGGCCGGATCGCACACCGTCACACGCCTGAGGGCAGATAGAGCCGCCTCCGGGTTGGGCAGACCGGCGGGATCGTCGTCATCCACGAAGGCGGCGACCGCCTCTCGCACCGTCTTGCTGTCGCCGCCCAGCGCGTCCGTCAGATAACCTTTCAACGCCTCCCGGCACATGAAGGCGACAACGGGTCGCGGCGTGTAGTAGGAGCCGGTCTCATGCCGCCCGGTCACCAACTCCTCGAAGACTTTGCCGAGCATCTCCGGGTCAACCGCAACCATGACATCGAGCGGCGCGCTCTCCATGATGGTGAAGTTGTGGCGCGAGAACAGTTCCAGAATGGCGGCAAAGGCGTCGTTTTCGATCTGGACGGCTCCGCGCACATCGTCGGCGTCTACCATCTCGAACAGACCGCCGTTCAGATAGGGAACCCTGCCGCGCCGCTCCTGCAACTCTTCCAGAGCGTGCGCCTCCCGGCTGTCAGCGAGCGTTCCCAGGCCGAAAAAGAAGAGCCAGTAGAGCCGATCTCGATAGAAGTTCTCGCCCTTCGTCTCTGCCGCGGCAAAGAGCGCGGGCAGGTAGTCACGGCTGTTCTCAAACTCCAGCCAGCCCTTGCGGGCCACGAACTGGATGAACATCAGGCGGTTGAAGAGCCGTTGCGTGAACAGGCGTCGGTCGCCCTGTACACCTCGAACCATGCCCTCCACCGCTCCGAACGTTTCGCGGTACTCCTTGAAGAAGGCTTTGGTCACCGCCTCTACATCGAAAGCGCGCGTTATCCTGTCCATTACCTGCGTGATCGGCACGTCGCCATACAGTCCCAACTCGGTCGGAGCGAAGGCGAGTTCCGCAAGACGTTCCAGCGTTGTACGCCCCGGCTGTCCGACCGTGTAGGGCAGCGTTCGCAGTTCCGTTTTTCCGCCTGCGACTCGGCGCGCGGAGACGAACTGCGCCTGCTTCTGGTCGGCGGTCGTGTAGACGAGGAGGTGTTCCTGCGCGGTCGGCGTCAGAGCCTTGTGGACGGCGCGGCGGTAGATGATACCGGGCAGTTTCGATCCGGTGGGCATCTCCGCATGGAAGACGGGCAGACCTCCGAGTTCCGCAAGCGGCGTCAGCACGAGCGTCTCCCCATCTACCGCTACAGGCCGACGGGAGCCTTTGCCCGCGCCCCATCCCAGCGTATCATAGAAGAGCGGCGCGAGGTTTTCCCGCAGCGCGCCCGATTCCAGACGGGTTTGTATCTGCTCCAGTAGTCCCATCTATTATACATCTCCTCCTGCACATTCCGCCGCCGGAAAGAACCCCAGCGAACAGAGGATGCGCGGCTCCTGTGGCTCCTGCTCCTCCTCGATGATGCTCAGGCGGTCTTCTTCGCGCAGGGCGATAATCAGTTGTACGAGGTCAGAATCGTGCGCGCCGGTGCGGATCATGCGATTGATCTGCTCGGTGGCGCGGTTGGTCAGGCGGTAGGTATAGAGAGCCTGAATACAGGCGTCCAGTTCCGCCATATCCACAAACAGACTTGGCTTTTTCTTTAGTTGCTCACGATAGGCGGTCAGGCGTTCCCAGGCGCGGCGGCGCGCGCTGCGGGGCGGCCCCAGCGTTCCCGCGCCGATAGCCTCCTCTTCCAGCGCATGACGCACGGCAGCCTGAACAAGCGCATGGTGCTGCGGATGGCGCGGCAGGCCCGGCGTATCGGGTGTGCATTGCGCCGCCTGCAAAATGGCCGAGAGGGACTGAGAAACGACCTGACCACTCTTGTCCATGCGAACGAGCGCGTCCGTGCCATCGTCGGTCTTCAGGTAAACCATCACTCCTGGCAAGCCCTCTGCACGCCCCGCGCCGTGCGGCTTCGAGGCATAGATCACATTCGGCAGGTTCTCGACCTTACTGCGTATGCCGGGATCGGCTTTGACGGCATTATTCCAGATTTGCAAGGCCGCGCTGCTCAGGTCAACCTCCGTATCCTGATCGTCTTCCAGCGCAGACGATTTTTCCGTGTACAGATCGCGAATCCGGCTCTCTGCGGACTCACCGAAAAAGGCTTCATCGGAACCAACGACTTCCGAGTTGGCCTCCAGACGCTGCTGCAAGCGACGCTGCAAGCGAATGACTTTTTCGACGCCCTCCGCAGGCAAAAACGAGTAGACAACAATGGTATCGCTCTGCTGGCCGATGCGGTCAACGCGCCCGGCGCGTTGGATCATGCGGATGATGGCCCAGGGCAGATCGTACTGCACCACAATCGCCCCATCCTGAAGGTTTTGCCCTTCCGAGAGGGTGTCAGTCGCGACGAGTACCCGCAGTTCCGGCTCCCCGGCAGTCAGTTTGTGCTGATTGCTGCGCGGGCTGAAGCGACGCACCAGAAGGGTTGGATCGGCGGTCTGTGCGGTCGCCACCGCCAGATTATCCACGCCCCGTTGCCGCAACTGTTCGTGCAGGTAGAGCGCGGTATCGGCAAACTGGGTGAAGACCAGCACCTTCTCCTCGGCGTGGGTGTCGCAGATCAGTTCGGTCAGAGCCTCTAGTTTCGCATCTCGCTTCGGGTTCCAGGCTCCGGCCTCCTGGAGCAGCCCCAACAGGCTTTCCGCGTCCTGTCGCAACGCCTTCGCCAGTTCTTTGCGAAAGAAGGTCGGCGGTATCCACTTGAAGCGCGTCGGGAACTGCGTTCGGTAGAGATCGTACACCTGCGCCGCCCGTCCTTGATAGGCATCCCAGGTCTGCGCGGGCGAAACGGAGGAGGTCGTCTCCTCCGGCGCAGGGACGTCCTCTTCGGTGTCTTCCGTGTACTCCTCGTAGGTGGCGGACGCTTCCGGCGCGTCGGCATCGGTGTCCGTGCGGGACGAGTCGAGCAGTTCGCTCTCCTGCGTCCCTATCGGAATCGGCTGCCCGGTCTCGATGGCGTGCAAGGTGATGAGGTTGCGGAGAACGTGCCGCTCCAGGGAGAGCAAGAAACTGTATCCGCTCGACTCCAGCCGCTTAAAGAGGTTCGTCCGGCAGAAACCCATCAGACGCGGCCCGGCGCGGCCCAGATCGTCGAGCAGCCGCTTTTCGGCGGGTGTTCCGGCCTTTGCCTTCTTCTCGTCTACATAGTTTCCCAGCCCGTAACGGGGCAGGGAGAGCGCATTGATGATGTCCACGACACGATCTTGATAGAGTCGCGCATACTGATCGTTCGGGTCACGGTCATCCAGCCGGAAAGTCAGGTTACACGGCTGCCGTTTCGGGAAGTAGGATGGCTTGCCCTCGATGGTGACGTAGTAGCGATCTTTCCCGGCGTCATAGGCTGCGTAGTTTTGAATGATGAACTGGCGGGTGCGGCGCACCATGTAAAGACGCATCAGGTCGCGCCAGTCGTCCGGGTATTCCGACTTCTCGAAGGCGGTCAGCGACCGGGCCGGAGCCTGGAAACGCGCGGTAAAGTCGAGTTCGTTGACGCTCTGGAAGTAGCGTTCGGGACGGATACCCAGGTCACGCTTCTCGTCCACGAACAGCCGCAACTGATTGCCCAGATCGAGATACATCTTATTGAACGGCGTAGCGGTCAGCAAAACGCAACGGCTTTCGTTGCGCTCGATGTAGTCCCGCACGACCTGATACCGCTTGCCCTCCCGGTTGCGGAGGTTGTGGCTCTCATCCACCAGCACAAGTTTGTGGCGGCGCAGGCCCGGCAGTTTCCCCAGAGCCTTGCTGAGTGGCACGATCTCGGCCTTCAGGTTGTAGAGATCGATCTGCTGCTGCCACATGGAGATGAGGTTCTTAGGGCAGAGAATCAGCGTGCTGGCGTCCTGATCCTCTTCGTAAATCTTTGCCATGGCAGCGGCGATGCGCGTCTTGCCCAATCCGACGACATCCCCCACCAACACACCTCCGCGCGTATTGAGGTGCTTGACGGCCAGCGACACGGCAGCGGCCTGGAAGTCGAGCAGTTGCCCTCGGAATTCTTTCGGCAGTTTGAACTCGCGCTCACCTTCCCGCGCCTCCTGCGCCAGATGATAGGCCATCTTCAGATACACCAGGTAGGGCGGAACGATGTCCTCCCGCGCCCAACTGGTTTCAATCAGGGTCGCCAGTTCGTCGGAGATGTCGAGGCAGGCCGTATCGTTCCAGCGATCCTCAAACCAGCCCTTCAGTTTGTTGCAGGCGTCCTGTTCCAGCACGTCCACGTTCAACTCCCCGCCATGCTTCAGGCCGGAAGCGGTCAGGTTGCTGCTGCCGAGGTAGCCGAGTATCGGCGTGGCATGATCCTGCCGAAAGCCCAGGTACAGTTTTGCGTGGAGGGTATGGCGGAGAAACAGTTTGACCTGGAGTTTGCCTGCCCGAATCTGCTTTGCGACCCGGCGCAAGGTAGCCTCATCCTCATCAGTCGGCGCGCCGAGTTCCAACTGCTCCCGGAAACTCTGGGCGACCTGGCGTTGCAGCCGCGCGCGGGTCGGGCCATCCAGCACGTCGGGCTTCTTGACCAATCGCAGCGACCGGCGCATTTCCTCATCGGGAGCCTGATACATCCCGATCAGGACACGCGCCCGCCCGTTCTCCGACCCGTCAAAGTTTTCCACAAGGTCATGGATCGTGGCCCAGCCGCGCAGGTTGAAATAGCCCACGCAGATGTCGGCGCGGTAGGCTCCGGCGAGCGTCTGGCGCAACGTCGGCAGGAGCGGCGTCGCAATGTTGTCGAAGATGGTCGGCATGGATAGATGACTGCACGCAAGGTGAAAAAAGTGGGCGCGCGGGAAGGTGAAACCCGCGCGCCTGTATGTTCCCCCGACCGCGTGCATATTCCTGCCGGTTTTGACGGCAGTATGTCACGTCGCATTCGGAGCATTTTGCGTGGTGAACACATCTCCGATCTTTTGCTGGATATCAGCCAGTCCCCCAGGCATCGTTTTCGAGGCCATCGAACTGTCTATGGGGACTCGGATAGGCGTCTTCCTCTCCACCGTACTGGTCGACTGACTGGCGGCTTCTGCCTGCTTCTTGAGGTCGCGAAGAATCCTGCGGATGGTTTCTGCCTCTGAGAGCAGAGCCATTCTGAGGATGTAGCGGACACCCTGCATCGCCCAATCCCGCCTTTCTGTCGAGATGTCATGTGGCAAGTGGGCGCGCACTTCCCGAACGCACCTGTCCACATCTCTCTTCACTCGCTCCGGTTCGACGAGAACGGCTGTGGTCTGCACGGCGTCAGTAGGTTTTTCTTCGGCTTCACCTCGGCCAGTCAGCATATCACTGACTGCCTGCTTGGTATCCTTATCCTGGCGTTCCTTTCGGCCAGCAGACTGCGCGATAGCGTTCGCCCGCTGGAGTGCCTCTCGTTTTTCCTCCACGCTGGCGAGACGGTTGAGTTCTCTTACCTCGCGAGCCGTGCGTGGGAACATCTCAAACCCGGCCTTGTCCGACACGTCGGACATTTCGCGATACAGTTCCCAGGCGTTGATGATCGCATAGGCTTGCGACTTAGCGAGGTTCGGCAGTTCGCCCTCCAGGAAGTCCCGGAACGTGCGGTACTTCTCGCGATAGAGACGTTGGGCGTTGATGCGGTACAGAGCCTTGCCCATCTGCAGGAAGCCTCTCTCGTGCTGTTTGCACAAACCGAGATCCATGGCATACTGCTGCCGCTCCTCGCTCGTCAGTTGCTCTCCAGTCGAGATCACTGCCTCTTGCGCCTGCTCACTGTTCGGTTGCTTGCTCGGATTGTTTTCGGTGTCCATTGTTTTCTCCTGTGGCATGAAAAATCGCCAGTCGGTTTCGGCTGGCGATCACGTAATGGGTATGGGCCACCACTACGGGTACGAGGGTGGCGGAATGTTATAAGATAGCGGGCTTCACCTCCTTCCCAGAAGGCGCGACATAGCGAAGCCTCCAGGCAGAGAGCATCTGGAGGCTTAAAAAGTGGCCGAGTATGGACGGCAGAACGCCCATTGTCGAGAAAAAGCGGAAAAATTCACCGCTTTGAGATGAGAATGTCTCGTATCACGAAGCGCGGATAGTTCTGAACAAGAAGGATAGATGCTCTTGCTAGGTCGCCTGGTTCAATTGGATCAGGCGACCTTTTGTTTTGGTATCACTATCCAATCTTCGTGATCACATATCCTAACCGACCAAGCTGGCACTGTAAACATCCTAGTAGTGCTTCAAGGTAAAACATTGGCATGAATTTGGGTACTCTATCTCCATTCCCTTGTGAGGAGATTCCTATCATGCCAGCCAAAAAGCATCTGGTTGCTCTGACACCCAAGCAACGCGAACAAGCCGAAGTTGTCGCCCGCTCCTACAAGCACTCGGCTCTGGAGCGCAAACGCGCCCGCATCCTCCTGCTCGCCGATACCAACCGACCCGAAGGCGGAGCCAACGACCAGACGATTGCCCGCGAGGTCCAGGTCAGCGATGTCACCGTCCAGAACGTGCGCCGACGCTTTGCCCAAGGGAGCCTCCCCGCCGCTCTCTATCGGAAAGAACAAACCCACCGCAAAGACCGCCTGCTGGATGGCGCTGCGGAAGCCTGTCTGATCGCCACCGTCTGCTCGGCCCCGCCCCAGGGCAAGGGACGTTGGAGCCTGCACCTGCTCAAGGACACGCTGATCGCCCAGGGTTATACCGACACGGTCAGTCATGAGACCGTGCAGCAGACCTTGAAAAAAATGAACTCAAGCCCTGGCTAAAGACCTGTTGGTGCCTTCCCCCCAAGGAGAATGCCGCCTTCGTCTGCGCCATGGAAGACGTGCTGGATGTCTACACCCGTCCTTTCGACCCCAAGCGCCCGCTGGTGTGCCTGGACGAAGGCAGGAAGCAACTGCTTTCTCAGAGCCGCCCGCCGTTGCCGATGGAGCCAGGGCAACCCCTGCGGGAAGACTACGAGTATGGCCGCGAAGGCACGTGCAGTTGCTTCCTATGTCTCGCTCCGTTGCTATCCTGGCGTCATGTGGAGGTTGACGGGGCGGCGCACCGCCCAAGACTTCGCCCACGTCGTCAAAGACCTGGTGGACGTGCAGTTTCCCGATGCTGATAAGAGCGTGGTGGTACTCGACAACCTCAACCCCCCACACGCCCGCCAGCCTTTACGAAGCGTTCACGCCGGCGGAGGCCAAGCGCCTAGCGGACAAGCTGGAGATCCACTACACGCCCAAGCACGGCAGTCGGTTGAATATGGCCGAGATCGAGTTGCCGGTACTGGGCAGGCAATGTCTGGACCGACGCTTACCGGATGTGGAAACGCTCACCTCGGAAGCAGCGGCCTGGGAAGCGGCGCGCAACGCCGCCGAGATGACCGTCCACTGGCAGTTCACGACCGAGGAGGCCAGGATTAAATTAGCTAGACTCTATCCAAAACTTCTACCTTGAAGGACTACTAGTGACATGACAGCTCTCCTCTTCCCTTGCCGATAGGTAGTCTCCAGTCCGGATGAGCACCCCTGCGGCGCACAAGGTTTGGACATAAGAAGTCCCAGAATAGCGGCCTGGTTTCTGCGGCAAAGGGCAAAAGATTAAAGAGCGCCGAGAACTCTTATTGTTTTGAGGCGCAGCGGAATCCATTGACATCGCTTCTGACATCGGCAAGAAACCAGAAGCGGCGAGACGCGCGGAAGTTGTCTGGAACGCTGCCGCCGTACCACCCGCCACCATGTCGAGATCGCTGCAATATCTCGTCGACTCCGACGTCGGCAACGCTGGCGTACCAACCGCCACCGCGCATTATGCGTTCTGTGAATTCGCTCATGATCTGATTCTCCGGGTCCGCTACTGATTGCGGCAGGCGCAGGTGTTCCGCCCGCACTTCCCGCGATTGGTGAACATGATCTGATTCTCCGGGTCTGCTACTGATGCGGCAGGGCTGCACCAGAAGCATTGGTCAAACCAGTCCCGACACCATTGCCAGACTTTGCCGGCCATGTCCGTCAGACCGTACGGGCTAATGGCATACTTACCTACCGACGCCGTACCACCTGCATCCCCAGGCTCGTTCTTGCTGCACCAGAGTTTACGGGCATCCCATCGGTTGCCCCAGGGATACTTCCTGCCATCGGTGCCTCGGGCGGCTTTCTCCCACTGGGCTTCCGTGGGCAGACTCACCGTGACACCTGCCTGGGAAGCCCATTGACAGCAGGCCATCGTATCCGTCCAGGAAACATTGACAATGGGATGATCCTCTCGGCTCCAGTTGGGATTGAAAGCCGGGGCAGCCGGCATAGGCATTCCGATCTCCTGACAGAACCGCTTGTATATGCCCACGGTCACCAGATTCTTGTAGATCCAGTAGCCGGAGAGACGGACTGTATGGCGAGGGTTGTTGTTACCCACAAGTTCGCTGGGTATCCAGGGAGGGTGGTCTCGTTGGATAATGTACAGCCCCTCATCCTCATCGCCCATCAGGAAGTCTCCCGCCGGTATGTAGATCATCTCAGCACTGTCCTGGGGATTGATCCTGGTCTGTGCGGATTCTTGAGCCTCTGATCTCATAGAACGGTTCCCTCCTTCAGAAGAACGTTCGTTAGCTCCCTCTAATCGTCCTTCATGGTTGTCCTTAGCCCGGATTACCCAGAAAGTCGCCAGACTGGCGAGCGAGCGGTCAAGCCTCGTCACCACCTGGACTTTCATCCCGGAGTAGCGAGCGTAGCTCATGACTATTATTCACCAGATGAGTAAAAGGAGGTAGACACTCCCAGCCGTGTGGATCAATCTCAAGCAGCCTGCTGCTGAGGAGATACGTCAACACCGTTGGGAGGGATTACCTAGAAGGAGCACACTACGTCGAATCTGGAGATGACCAAACCTTCAGAGGGCGGAGGGGCTCTTGTTAGGCCGCTCGGTCGCCAGGATCGAGCGGCCTTTCTGTTTTATCTCTCGTCGCTTCGGTCATCCAACGTATATGCTGAGAGTTTTGAGACGTAGTTTTCTGGATGGGCGCGCACCCGCTCCCGCTTTTGAGTCACGGACGCAAGTGAGCGCGCATAATCGGCCGGATGGCGCCAGCACGACGAAATCTCAGTTCTTGACACCGGTGGTGGCGATCCCCTGGATGAAGGTACGCTGCGTGAAGAAGAACAGAACGATGATCGGAACCGTGAACAGCGTCGCACCGGCCATCAAGTGCGTCCATTGACCACCGCGATTAGAGACGAACTGTTGCAGGCCATAGGCCAGCGTGTACTGTGCCGGATCGTTGATGTAGAGGAGCGGGCCGAAGAAATCGTTCCAGGTGCCGAGGAACTGGAACAGCGCGCAGGTGGCGAGTGCCGGCTTGGAGAGCGGCAGAATGATGCGGCGGAAGATCGTCCATTCGCTCGCGCCATCCACACGCGCTGCCTCGGCCAACTCGCCCGGCAGCGTGCGATAGAACTGGGTGAGCAGAAAGATGAAGAAGGGAGCGCCGCAGAAGGCGGGAACCGTCAGCGGCAGATAGGTTCCGTACCAGCCCAGCGCGCGAAAGAGCGCAAACACCGGGATCATGGTCACCTGGGCCGGCAGCGCCAGCGTGGAGATCATCAGCAGAAACAGCGCGTTCTTGCCTTTGAACTCCAGGCGCGCGAACCCATAAGCGACGATGGCGCTGGACAAGACGGCCCCGAGGACCGTCACGGCGCAGAGGAACAGGGTGTTACGGAGATAGGCGAGGAAGGGCACGGCCCGCAGCGCGTCGGGATAGTTCCGCCACTGAACTGGATGCGGCACCAGGCTCGACAGCGTGAGGGGCGGCGCGCTTTGAGCGCCAACCGCGTAGACCTGGGCGTCCGTCTTCAGCGACGTGGAGATCATCCACACGAGCGGCAGCAGCACCGGCACGCTCAATGCGATTAGCGCAGCGTGGATAAGCAGGCGCTGAAACCGCGAGAGCCGGAACGGAGGGCTAATCGGCATAGCCTAGCTCCTTACGGCGCGCACGCTCCTTCGCAATGTCCGCTTCCAACCCCACCAACGCCTGCTCCGGTGGGCGCGTTCCCCGCACCGCCAGGTCTTCGGCCCGGCTGATGTGGTCTACCAGGTAGGCCTGAAACGGAACGGGCGGCGGCGCGACGAGGTTCGGGCTTGCCGCAAGCTCCAGAAAGGTGCGGAGTGCCGGATGTTTCTGGATGTAGGACTGATAGACGGGCGCGTACGCGATGGCGTCCGCGATGGGCAGCCATCCGCCCCAGAGATAGAACTCGGCCGCGCGCTCAGGGCGCTCCAGCCCGGACCAGAACTTGATGAACTCCCAGGCCCCCTGCGGCTGCCTGGAACCCCGAGGGACCAGCAGCATATCGGACGTGGCCCAGCCGGCGAGCCGCCGCCCTCCGGCCGGCGGCGGCAGCGGGGCCGTGCGATACTCCAGGTGCGGCGCGAACTTCTCCAGCTGCTCGATCCGCCACTGCCCATCCTGGGTAATCGAGTAGGCACCGCTGAGGAAAGGCCAGTCCACCCCACCTGACGTATCGCCCGCCAGCCCCGAGGTGAAGCGAATGACGTTGCCGAATCCCAGCTTGCGGCGATAGTCGGCCAGGAAGGTCAGCGCGCGCCGATTCGGCGGCGTATTCAGCGTGAGCGCGCCCGTGCGTTCGTCGTAGAAGCCGCCGCCAAACAGAGGGGCGAACTGCGTGAAGTACTGCGGGAGAAACCCGATCCGCTTGAGTTGGCCGGACCGGTCGAATTGGTGCAGCCGATCCGCCCACTGCACGAGCGTTTCGAGGTCTTCCGGGAACCGGTCTGGATCGAGGCCGGCCTTGCGGAAATGGTCAGGCCGATAGAAGCAGGCCGAGATGTTGGGGCCGAGCGGCATCGCGTAGCGCCGTCCGCGGAAGATGCCGGCCCGCCGGAACACGGGATAGGTCTCGCGCTCCGTCCAGGCGCGCTCCGCCGGAGTCATCAGCTCGTCCAGGGAGGTGAGGGCGCCATTCTCGGCCCAGGTGGGCAGGACCGGGTTCCACTGCGCCATCACGTCGGGCGGATCGCCGCCGGTGATCGCCAACAGGTACTTGGCGTCCGCGCCGCTGGCGGGCACGGAGAGCGGCACGACCTCGTAGCGCGCCTGGCTGCGGTTGAAGCGATCCGCGATCCGCTCCACGACCGCCTGCCACTCGGCCGTCCACATGTGCCAGAACCGCACCGGGATTCGGTCAGGATAGGCGCGACGCGCCCCGTCGCTCCAGCAGCCGCTTAGTCCGAGCGCGGCGGCCATCCCGAGACCGGACGCGAGAATTTCCCGCCGCGTGAGCCTATTGTCGCGTTCAGTCGCCATAATGCACCCACCGCCGTTGCGTTTGGAAGAGGAAGCCCGTAAGCGCCATGACGATCGCGAACAGAATCCACGCCATGGCACTCGCGTAGCCCATATCGAGGTAGCGCCAGGCGCGATTGAAGAGGTAGAGCGCGTAGAAGAGCGTGCTATCCTCTGGCCCGCCCTGGGTCATGATATAGACTTCGGTGAAGTATTGGAATGTGCCGATGACGCCCATCACCAGGTTGAAGAAGATCACAGGCGTCAACATAGGCAGTGTGACGTGGCGAAGGCGCTGCCATGCGTTCGCGCCGTCAATTACTGCCGCCTCATACAGATGCGCGGGAATATCCTTTAGCCCAGCCAGGTAGATGATCATGCTGCCGCCCACGCCCCAGAGCGACATTCCGACCAGGCTGCGGGGCGCCCATATCGGGTCCTGGAGCCAGGCCGGGCCCACCACGCCGAAGTGCAGCAGAAGTCGGTTGATGAGGCCGATCTGGGGATTAAGTATCCAGAGGAACAGGACCGACGTAGCGACGGCGGGAACGATGGAGGGCAGATAGAAGATGGTTCGATAGACGCTGATGCCGCCCACGTTCTGGTTGAGCAGGAGCGCTAGGCCGATGCCGGCGAGGATGCCCAGGGGAACGGCGGCGGCAGCAAACTGGAAGGTGACTCCCAGCGACTTCCAGAAGAGCGGGTCCTCGCGTAAGAGCGCCCGGTAGTTGGCGGCGCCTACCCAGACCGGCGGCGTGAGGATGGTGTAGCGCGTGAACGACAGATAGACGCTGGTGAGGAACGGAATCGCGGTAAAGATCAGGAAGCCCGCGATCCAGGGACCGATGAAAGCGTAGCCGACTATCTGCTTTTTCAGCATGCGCTTCTCCCCTTGCGGAGAGGAGAGGTCCTGCCCCTCCCTTTCCGTCCGCATCGTTTTGCTGCCCGCTCCCGCCCTCCCTGCGCGGGGGCGCACTCCCTCACATGAAAACGTCTCTTCCTGTTGACCTAACCCCCGTCTCCCACTGCCAGGGTCGGGCCTGCAATAATTCGGCCCTCCGCCTTGGCGACACCTTGCGATCCTACAAGGGAAGGGAGGAACCCGGCTTCTGCTCTCCCCTCTCCTTGTGAAGGAGAGGGGCCGGGGGTGAGGTTTCTCCCCTCTCCCGCAGCGTGGATCGCTAGGCGGAGGGGTGTCGCAAGGTGTCGCAAGGCGGAGGCAAGAGCCGTAACCTTGCCGACCTAGCAGTGGCGCGAACCGTTGTAGCCCCCACCCTTGCAGTAGGGGTTGGGGGTGAGGGCGATTCACGACCCGGCGGCGTGGCCTTCTGTCAGCGTAACAACCTGATCTGCCGGGATCGCTCGCCATATCTCCTCCAGGCCGCTCGGCCAGCGGACGGTCACGCGATCCGCCTGCCTGGCCTCGCCCAAGCCGAAGTGGAGCCGAGGATCATTCGCCGACAGATAGCTGGAGCCGCTGTGGGCATAGGCCGTCTGCCTCTCTCCCGCAGCCTCCACCATGACCCGCGCCCCGTAACCGTCGCGGTTGCTCCTCGTCCCGACGAGTTTCACCGTCAGCCAGTGATTGCGGCCGGGCGTTTCGTTATGGAGCAGGCGAGCGGGGCCGACATTGGGGATCAGCAGGATGTCTATACGACCGTCGTTGTCGTAATCCCCGCGGCACGCCCCGCGCCCAACGAGCGGCTGCGTGATCCCTGGCCCCGCCGCATGGCTGATGTCCTGAAACGCGCCGCTCCCCTGGTTGCGAAACAGCACGGACGGCTGCTCATAGGTCTGTCCGGTGTTGGCGTGGGTGATCGTGTCCTGGATGTGACCGTTCGTGATGAACAGATCGGCGCGGCCGTCATTGTCAAAATCGGCGAAGAAGAGGCCGAAAGTCACGTAGGGATAGCTCGGCTCGAACAGGCCGTTCTGTTTGACCCACTCGGCGCTGAGCGAGGCAGGATCGATCTGGTAGAAGGCGATCCCTTCAAAGCAGAAGTTGCCGATGGCGACGGCTAAGGTGCCGTCGTTCTTAACGTCTGCCGCATCAATGCCCATCCCAGCGCGCGCTTTCCCGTTCTCGTCGAAAGCCAAACCGGTCTTATAGCCGATCTCGGTGAACTTCCCATGGCCGGTGTTTCGGAACACGAAGTTCGGCTCTGTGTCATTGGCGACGATCAGGTCAGGGCGATTATCACCGTCCAGGTCGCAGACGCAGACGCCGAGCGCTTTCGCGTTCTTATTCCAGATGCCCGCGCTCCGGGTGACATCGCGGAAACGCCCTCGGCCCTCATTATGGAACAGGTGGCATGTCTCCCCAGGATACGATTGTGGGCGGCAATAGGCTTTCTCCACGGTCCCGCAATAGATGTCTGTCTTGGGGGTCCAGCGAATATAGTGGCAGACAAACAGGTCGAGCTTGCCGTCGTTGTCGTAGTCCAGCCAGGCCGCGCTCGTGCTCCAGCCCCCGTCTCCCACCCCCGCCTGCCCCGTCACCTCCACAAACCGCTTGCCTCCCTCAT
>Ga0209810_1000590_pt1 | contig 75845 bp, 69 predicted proteins | sample Coa_R1_7_FD_187159 | JGI IMG/M metagenome (GOLD analysis project Ga0209810, IMG submission 187159) | Surface soil microbial communities from Centralia Pennsylvania, which are recovering from an underground coalmine fire - Coalmine... | ecosystem: Environmental > Terrestrial > Soil > Unclassified...
CCGGTGGTGACACGCACGACGCCGGCGGGCCGCTCGAGGTCGTCCACGACCGCAGGACCGGCGTCGTCGTCGCGCCCGAGCCGCGCGAGCTCGCGCGGGCGTGCGCGTACCTCGCCGCGCACGTCGACGAGGCGAAGGCGTGGGGCGCCGCCGGCAAGGCCGTCGCCGAGCGCGTGACGTGGGACGCCTGCATCGACGCCCTGCTCGCGTGAGAGTCGCGTACTACTCGCCGCTTCCCCCCTCGCGCTCCGGCATCGCCGACTACTCGGCCCTCCTCCTGCCCGCGCTCGCTGAGCGCGTCGAGGAGGTGGTCGTGGTCGCGCCGGGCGCGCGCGCGCCGCGCGCCGACGTCGCCTGCTACCACGTCGGCAACGACCCTGGCGCGCACGGCTGGATCGTCGACGCGCTCCGCCGGCGGCCCGGCGTCGTCGTCCTGCACGAGTTCGTCCTCCACCACCTGGTCGCCGGGATCACGCTCGGCCGCGGCGACGCGCGCGGCTACCTCGAGGCGATGGAGCGGGAGCTCGGCGTCGCCGGACGGCTGCTCGCGCTCGGGGTCGCCGACAACCTCCTCCCGCTTCCGTGGGAGACGCAGCCCGAGCGGTTCCCGCTCGCCGGCGCGGTGCTCGACCTCGCGCAGGCGGTGATCGTCCACTCCGCCTACGTCGAGGAGCGGGTGCGCGCCTCCGGCTACGCCGGCCCGGTGCACCGGATCCCGCACCCGGCCTGGCCCGAGGCCCCGGTCCGGCCGGCGCCGCTCGCCGCCGACCCGCTCGTCGGCTGCTTCGGCTACCTGAACGCGAGCAAGCGCGTGCCGCAGCTCCTCGAGGCCTTCACGCTCCTGCGCCGGCGCCGGCCGGGGGCGCGCCTGCTCCTCGTCGGCGCGAGCGGCGAGCGCTTCGACCTCGAGCGCCGGCTCGAGCGGCTCGGGATCGGCGGCGACGCGCTCCTCCGCGAGGGCTACGTGGCCGAGGAGCGGCTCTGGTCGCTGATGGCCGCCTGCGACGTCCTCGTCAACCTGCGCTCGCCGACGATGGGCGAGACCTCGGGCTCGGTCATCCGCGGGCTCTCCCTCGGCAAGCCGATGCTCGTCTCCGACGTCGGCTGGTTCGCCGAGCTGCCGGACGACGTCGCGCTGAAGGTCCCGGTCGACGAGTACGAGGTGGAGACGATCGCGGCGGCGCTCGAGCTCGCCGCCGACCACGCCGGCGAGCTCGGCGCGGCCGCGCGCGCCTACGTCCGCCGGGAGCACGACCTCGACCGGGCGGCCGACGCCTACGTCGCCGCGCTCGAGCAGGCGGCGGGCGGCGAGGCGGTCGCCGACGCCGTGCTCTGGCGGATCGCGGAGGCGGCGGCCGAGGTCGGGATCGAGGACGCCGGCGCGCTCGCGCTGGAGGCGCGCCGCGCGGGGATCGTTTGAGCACGATCGCCGCGGTCAGAGCCAGGGCGGTCGCCGTCCCGGCCCCGGTCTGGCTCGCCGGCATCGTCGTCTCCTCGGCGGCGATCCGGATCGCGCTCGGGCGCCGCATCGTCGCCCCCTGGATCATGGTCGACGAGCTCGTCTACTCCGAGCTCGCGAAGTCGTTCGCCGCGCACGGCACGTTCCTCGTCCGCGGCGTCCCGAGCCACGGCTACGGCTTCGTCTACCCGGTCCTGATCGCTCCCGCCTGGCGGCTGTTCGCGGCCGTCCCCGCCGCGTACCAGGCCGCGAAGGCGATCAACGCCGTCGTGATGTCGCTCGCCGCGGTCCCGGCCTTCTTCCTCGCGCGCCGGCTCGCCTCCGAGCGCGCCGCGCTCGCGGTCGCAGCCCTCGCCGTCGCCGTGCCCTCGATGCTCTACACGGGCACGCTAATGACGGAGAACGCCTTCTACCCGCTCTTCCTCGTCTGCGTGCTCGCGCTCGTCGCCATGCTCGAGCGACCGACCGCGACGCGCCAGGCGCTCGTGCTCGCGCTCCTCGCGCTCGCCTACGCGACCCGCCAGCAGGCGCTCGCGCTCCTCCCCGCCGTCCTCGTCGCGCCGCTCCTGTACGAGCGCCGGCGGCTGCGCCCGTTCCTCCCGCTCTACGGCGCGGTCGGCGCCGGCGCGGCGCTCGCGCTGCTCTCGACCGTCGCGCGCGGCCGCTCCCCCTTCGCGCTCCTCGGCGCCTACCGCGCCGCGACCGAGAGCAGCTACAGCGCTGGGACGGTCGCGCGCTTCGTCCTCTACCACCTCGGCGAGATCGACCTCTACCTCGGGATCGTCCCGTTCGCGGCGCTGCTCGCCCTCTGGCTCGCGCCCGGACGCGCCCGCGCCTTCGCGGCCGCCTCGCTGCCCGTGTTCGCCTTCCTGCTCGTCGAGGTGGCGATGTTCGCGTCGCAGGCGCAGGTCGACAAGATCGAGGAGCGGAACCTCTTCTACGTCGCCCCGCTCGCGCTCTGCGCGCTGTTCGCGATCCCCCGCGACCGCCGAGCCGTCCTCGCGGCGGCGGGCATCGCCGGCGTCCTGCCCGCCTTCGTCGACTTCCCGCGCTTCATCGGGCCGAAGGCCGTCGCCGACACCTTCGCGCTCCTCCCCTGGTGGTGGGTGCAGGACCACTGGACCACCCTGGGCGAGGTGCGCTTCGCCGCGCTCGCCGCCGGCCTCGCCGCGGCGGCCGTCTTCGTGCTGCTGCCGCGCCGCTACCTCCTCGTGCTGCCGGCGCTCGTCGGCGCCTACTTCGTGCTCACGACCGCGGTCGTCGAGAACGGCCGGCACGGCATCCACCAGGCGTCGCTCGGCAAGCTGTGGGCGGGCATCCGGCTCGCGCATCCGGACTGGATCGACCGCGCGGTCGGGCGGGACGCGTCGGTCGCGATCCTCCGCACGCAGCAGACGCCCGACGAGACGGTCTGGGAGAACGAGTTCTTCAACCGCAGCGTGCGGGAGGTCCTCTTCGACGACGTGCAGCGGGTGCCGGACCCGCTCCCGGAGACGCGCCTCGCCGGGCAGCGCGTGCAGTACGCGCTGGCCGAGGACGCCGTCGGGACCCCCGTCGCGAGCGACCCGCGCATCGGCGTGACGCTCTTCCGCGTCGACGGGCCGCTGATCGTGCCCGACCACGTCACCGGCCTCTACCCGAACGACACCTGGTCCGGCAGGCACGTGACCTACACGCGCAAGCCCTGCAGCGGCGGCACGCTCGCCGTGACGCTCGGGAGCGACGCGTCCCTCTTCGCGAGGCCGCAGCTCGTGCTCGCCGAGGGCAGGCGCATCCTGGTGCCGCCGTCGCAGCCGGTCACGGTCAGGCTGCCGCTCCGTCCGGTCCACGGCGTCTGCACGGTGCGGTTCGCGATCCCGCGGACGAAGGTGCCGGGCCACGGCGACACCCGTCCCCTCGGCGTGCACTTCTACTCGCTCCTCCCGACCCCGTGAGAGTCGCCTTCGACGTCTCGCCGCTCTCCCACGAGCGGACCGGCGTGAACAACTACATCCGCGGCTCGCTCGCGGGGCTCGCCGAGGCGCTGCGGCGCGAGGGCGGCGAGGTGGTCGCCTTCGCCCCCACCTCCCCTCAGGGGCGGCGCGCGATCCCGGCGGCGCTCGACGGCATCCCCGTCGAGCTCCGCCTGGCGGCGCTGGTCGGCGCCCACGCCTGGCGGACCGCCTGGTCGCGGCTCGGCTGGCCGCCGGCCGAGCGCTGGCTCGGGCCGTTCGACGTCCTCCACTTCACCGACTGGATGTACCCGCCGCAGCGGCGCGGGCTGCGCGCGACCACGATCCACGACCTCGTGCCGCTGCACTTCCCCGAGTGGGTGACGGCGCGCACCCGGGCGATGCACGGGCGCAAGTACGCGAACGCCGCGCGGACGTGCGACGTCATCTTCGCGAACTCGGCCTTCACGGCCGACGACGTCGCGCGGACGCTCGGCTTCCCGCGCGAGCGGATCGTCGTCGCGTACCCGGGGATCGGCGCCGCGTTCGGCCCCGACGGCGAGGCGGCGGACTACGGCCGGCCCTACCTGCTCACGGTCGCGACGCTCGAGCCGCGGAAGAACCTCGGGACGCTCGTCGACGCCTTCGCGCTGCTCGCGGACACCGAGCTCGCGCTCGTCCTCGTCGGCGGGCGCGGGTGGGGCGTCCAGCCGCAGCTCGACCGCCCGGGCGTGTACCGGCTCGGGCGCGTCTCCGACGAGCACCTCGCGCGCCTCTACCGCGGGGCGGCGGCGGTCGTCTACCCCTCGCGGTTCGAGGGGTTCGGGATGCCGGTGACGGAGGCGATGGCGTCCGGGGCGCCGGTCGTCGCCTCCTCCCACCCGTCCCTCGACGAGGCGTGCGGGGACGCCGCCGTCCGCGCCGACCCGGAGGACGCGAAGGCGCTCGCGGCGGCGATCCGGGAGGCGCTCGAGCGGCGCGACGAGCTGCGGGCGAAGGGGCTCGCGCACGCGGCCGGCTTCTCCTGGCAGCGGACGGGCGAGCGCTTCCTCGAGGGGTACCGCCGATTCGCGTAGCGCTCGACACGACGCCCCTCCGCCAGACCCGGGCTGGCACCGCCCGCTACCTCCGTGGCCTGCTCGCCCACCTCGACGTGCCGGTGACGGAGGTCTCCTTCCCCGCCACCTCGCGCCTGCGCACGGCGGTCGCGGACGCGCTCTGGTACCCGCGCCTGCGGGTCGAGGGAGCCGACGTCCTCCACTGCCCGACCTTCCGCGGCCCGTTCGCCTCGCCGGTCCCGCTCGTCGTCACGGTCCACGACCTCGCCGTGCTGCGCGAGCCGCGATGGTTCAACCGCTGGACGCGGACCTACTCGCGCTACGCGGTGCCGCGCGTCGTCGCCGCCGCGAGCCGCGTGATCGCGGTCTCGGAGTTCACGCGCCGCGAGCTCCTCGAGCTGCTCCGCGTCCCGGAGGCGAAGATCAGGGTCGTGCGCGAGGCGGTGGACGAGGTGTTCTCGCCCGACGGTCCCCGGGCGGAGGGCGACTACGCGCTCGCGGTCGGCACGCTCGAGCCGCGCAAGAACCTCGCCCGCATCGCCGCCGCCGTCGACGGCGAGCTGCGCGTCGTCGGCGCCCGTGGCTGGGGCGGCGTCGACCCGCCGGCGAACGTGACCTGGCTCGGCGAGGTGAGCGACGAGGAGCTCGCCCGCCTCTACCGCGGCGCGCGCTGCTTCGTCTACCCCTCGCTGTACGAGGGGTTCGGGCTGCCGGTCGCCGAGGCGCTCGCCTGCGGCTGCCCGATCGTGACGAGCGCGGGCAGCGCGATGGCCGAGATCGCCGGCGAGGACGCGACGTACGTCGACCCGACCGACGTGGCGTCGATCCGCGAGGGGATCGCGCGCGCCCGCCGGCCGGCGCCGCGCCGCGTCGCGAGCTGGGCGGAGGTCGCGCGGGCGACCCGGGCGGTGTACGAGGAGGTGGCGTAGGTGCCCGCCGCCCCGGCGCCTCCGCCCGGGTCCGACCGCGCCGGCAGGCCCCTGGTCGTCCTCGACGCCGACGTCCTCGGGCGCGAGCGCACCGGCGACGAGACGTACGTGGCGAACCTGCTGCGCGAGCTGCCGCGGGTCGCGCCCGACCTGCGCTTCGCCGCCGTCACGCGCCGGCCCGAGCTCGTGCCGGCGGGCGTCGAGCCGGTCCCGCTGCCCGCCCGGCTCCAGGAGGTGCGGATGGCCTGGTCGCTGCCGCGGCTCCTCCGCCGGCGGAGGCCCGACCTCGCGCACTTCCAGCACGCGCTCCCGCTCGGCTACGGCGGGCGCTCGGTGGTGACCGTGCACGACCTCTCGTTCGAGAGCGAGCGCTCGTCGATGGGGACGCTCGACCGGCTCGTCTTCCGCGCGGTCGTGCCGCACGCGGTGCGGCGCGCCGACCACGTCCTCGTCGTCTCCGAGCGGACGCGGCGCGACGTGCTCGGACGCTACGGCGTGCCGGAGGCGAAGGTGACCGTGACGCCGAACGGCGTCGACCCGGCCTTCGCCCCCGGCGGCCCGCACGACGCGTACGTCCTCTTCGTCGGCGCCGTCCAGGCCCGCAAGGATCCGCTCGCCGCGCTCGCGGCGGCCCGCGCGGTCGGCCTGCCGCTCGTCGTCGTCGGCCCGGAGAAGGACGCCTCGCTCGCCCGCGCGCTGCGGGCCGGCGGCGCGGACGTCCGCGGCTACGTCGCGACCGAGGAGCTCGCCCGCCTCTACCGCGGCGCCGCCGCGCTGCTCCTGCCGTCGCGGTACGAGGGCTTCGGGCTGCCGGTGCTGGAGGCGATGGCGTCCGGGACGCCGGTCGTCGCCACGCCGGACGAGGCGCTGCGCGAGGTCGCGGGCGACGCGGCCGTGTACGCGTCCGGCGCCGACCTCGCGGACGCGCTGCGCCGCGCGCTCGCCGACCGCGCGCGTCTGTCGGCGGCCGGGATCGAGCGGGCGAAGCGCTTCACGTGGGAGGAGACTGCCCGCCGCACAGCCGCAGTCTATCGTGCCGTGTTAACACGCTAACATGATGGAAGTGGCGGCGGCAGGGTGAGGGTCGCGGCGATCGTCGTCTCGCACGGGAGCGCGCACGAGGTCGGCGTGCTGCTGCCGGCGCTCGAGCCGCAGGTCGACGAGCTCGTCGTGATCGCGAACGTGCCGGGGTCGGTGCCCGCCGGCGTCGAGGCGATCGAGAACCCGCGGCCGCTCGGCTACGCCGCGAACCTCAACCTCGGGGTGGCGCGGACGTCCGCGGAGGCGGTGCTCGCGGTCAACCCCGACGCGGTGCCGGAGCCGGGCGCGGTCGCCGCCCTCCGGGCGCTGATGGAGGCGCGCGAGCGCTGCGGGGTCGCCGGCCCGCGCATGGTCTACCCGGACGGGTCGCCGCAGCCGTCGCGGCGCCGCTTCCCGACCGTCTCGGGGACGATCGTGCGCCGCACCCCGCTCCGGCGGGTCGTGCCGCAGGGCCGCCACTACCACGCCGGCGAGCCGGAGCCCGAGGAGCCGGTGCGGTGCGACTGGATGCTCGGCGGCTTCCTGCTCCTCCGCCGAACGATGCTCGAGGAGCTCGGCGGCTTCGACCCGGGGTTCCGCCTCTACGGCGAGGACATCGACCTCCAGTACCGGGCGATGCGCGCCGGCTGGGAGCGCTGGTACGTCCCCGCGGCCGTCGTGCGGCACGAGCACCAGGCGGTCACCGACCGCCGCCTCCTGACGCGGCGCACGCTCTGGCACTGGGCAGGGATCGCGCGCTTCGTCTGGAAGCACCCGGAGCGGCTGCGCGCTCTTTGAACGAGACCATCGCCAAATTCGACCGGATCGCCCGCGGCTACTCGGAGCGCGACTACGCCGACCCGGAACGGTACGCGGAGCGGCGCGCCGAGGTGATCGCGTCGCTCGGGCCGCCGCTCGCGCCCGGCGACAGCGTGCTCGACCTCGCCTGCGGCGACGGGATCATGGCCCGGCCGCTGCTCGCCCGCGGCCTGCGCTACCGGGGCGTCGACGCGAGCGCGGCGATGGTCGACGCGGCGCGCGCGCGCGCTCCGGAGGCGACCTTCGCGGTCGGGCGCTTCGAGGAGTTCGAGCCCGCCGACCCGGTCGACGTGACGATCTTCCTGCGCACGATCTACCTCGTCGAGGACCGCGTCGCCTTCTTCCGGCGCGTCGCCGGCTACACGCGCAAGAAGCTCGTCGTCGACCTCCGCCCACGTGCCGACGCGCCCGGTCCGATCCTCGCCGACCTCCGCGCCGCCGGGTTCTCGCGCCTCGAGCTGCGGCCGTTCTTCCTGCCGCAGCGGCGCCGGCTTCCGGCCGCTGCGCTCCCGGCCGTGGACGCGCTCGAGCGCAGCGGGCCGCTCGCCGCGCTGCTCGTGCGGGGCTACGGGAGGCTCTTCTGCGCCGCCTCCTCCTGAGCAACCGGCGGCGGCTCGCCGCCGCCGGCGGCGTGTACGCGGCGACGGCCCTCGGGGTCGCCGGCTCGCTCGTCGTCTTCCGGGTGCTCGGCCCGCGCGGGGCGGGCCGCTACTCGGTCGTGGTCGGGGTCGTCGCCTTCGTCTCGCTCCTGCTCGAGCTGACGAGCGACGAGGCGCTCGTCAAGTACGGCTTCCGCTACGCCGCGCAGGAGCGCTGGGGGCACTTCCACCGGCTCGTCCGGCTCGCGTTCTCGTTCGAGCTCGCGGCGGCGGTCGTCTCCGGCGGGCTGATCGCGGCGCTCGCGCCCTTCCTCGGCTCGATCTTCCACGGCGCCGGCGGGCTCGAGCACGCGATGCTCGCGGCCGCGCCGCTCCCGGCGCTCGAGGCGGTGGAGGCGATGGGGGCGGCCGCGCTCATCCTCCGCGGCCGCTACGACGTGCGCGGGCTCCTGCTCGCCGGGTCGATGTCGCTGCGGCTCGCCGGGCTCGCGGTCGGCACGCCCTACGGCGTGACCGCCGCGATCGTCGGCGTCCTCGCGGCGCAGACGGCGACGACGGCGGCCACCGGCGCGGCCGGCCTCGCCGCTCTCCGGCGCTTCCCGGCGGCGGCGCCGGCGCCGCTCGGCGCCGACCGCCGCGAGATCCTCGGCTTCGTCGCGCAGAGCTCCCTCGACACCGGCCTCGTGTCGTTCCGGACCTGGATCGCCCCGCTCACGCTCGGGATCGTGCGCGACACCGTCGACGTCGGCCTCTTCCGCGGCGCGCAGGCGCCGCAGACCGCCTTCGCGGCGCTCTCCTCGCCGGTGCGGATGATCCTGCTGACCGAGCAGACGCGGGACTGGGAGCGCGACCGGTCCGAGCGGGTCTTCGCCGGGCTGCGCCGCTACGTGCTCGGGTCGGCCACGGCGATGGCGCTCGCGCTGCCGCCGCTTCTGCTCGCGATGCCGTTCCTCGTCCGCGTCTTCCTCGGCGCCCAGTACCGGCCCGCGGTCGACGCGGCGCGGCTCGTCGTCGGCGCCGCCGCCATCCAGCTCGTCTTCGGCTGGACGAAGTCGTTCGCGGTGACGATCGGCCGGCCCGGGCTCCGCCTCGCCGCGCACGCGGTTGAGACCGCGGTGCTGCTGCCGCTGATCCTCGCCTTCGGCTCGCGTTGGGGCGTCACCGGCGCGGCCGCCGCCGTCGTCGTCGCCTCGGCCGTGCACGCCGCCGTGTGGTCGGCGCTCCTGCTGCGCGTCAGGGCCGCAACCTGACGAGCGCGGAGCGGAAGCTGCCGGACGGCAGCACGATCTCCTCGACCGCGAACCGCGGATCGTCGCGGAAGAGGTCGACGTGCTTGCAGTTGTGGTAGACGATGCGCCGGTCCGGCCGCATCCCCTCGGCGAGGAACGCGTCGATGAAGCGCCGCATCACGCCGGCGTCGAACGGGTTGAACAGGTAGAAGACGGTCCCCTCGCGCGGCAGCAGCGCGGTCGCGTCGCCGCAGAGGATCGTCACGTTGCCGAAGCGGCGCAGGCGGTGCGCGGTCTTGCGGGCGATCTCCGGGTCGAGCTCGATCCCGACGATGCGGTTCTCCGGGTAGCGGTCGAGCAGCCAGTTGATCGACCGCCCCTTGCCGGCACCGACGTCGACGATCACGTCGTCGGGCCGCACCTCCGCGGCCGCGAACAGCGGCGGCAGGTCCTCGTAGTCGACGTTGCCGACGTCGTGCGCGCCGAGATGCGCGAACCGCGTCTTCACCGTCCCGCCGAGGAGGCCGCCGTAGCGCAGGTCGCGGACCGCGTTGCGCGCGATCTTCGGCGTGCGCAGGACCATGCGCGCGGCCAGCCGAAGCGTCCGGCGGGCGCTCATCGCCGCAAGCGTAGGCGCCAGCCGGTGCGGACGCGGTCGGTGAGCCGTGCGGCGTCGAGCGCGCGCCGGGCGCCGTCCGCGGCGAGCAGCACGGCGTTGCGGCCGGCGTTGATCCGGACTCCCCGAAGCGTCGGCGCGAACACGACCAGGTCGCGCTCGAGGTGGCTCTCCGCTGCGAGCTGCCGCTTGTAGGCGGCGTCGCCGGGGCCGAAGTCGACGACCGCGATCGCGGGGTCGCGGATCGCGTCCTCGATCACGCGCGCGAGCAGGTGGATCCCGACGCGGAGACCGGCGTAGCGGTCGTCGTAGCCCGTCAGCCGGACGAGCAGCGTCCCCCGGTAGACCGAGCAGATCCAGAACGCGACCGGCTCGTCGCGGGCGTAGAGCAGGTAGCCGCGCGTCCAGCCGCGCTCGAGCCCGACGCGCGTCGCCTCCCGGCGCTCGGGCGTGACGGCGAAGCCGGTGCCGAGGGCGCGCTGGTAGGTCGAGCGGGCCACGCGCTCGGCGTCGCCGAGCAGGCGGTCGAGCCCGCCCGGGTCGCGGACGACGGCGAGCTCGACCCGGCCGCCGAAGGCGTCGGCGATCCGGCGCGCGTCGCGGCGCAGCCGCCAGCGGGTGTTGGCGCTGCGCGAGGCGAGGAACTGCTCGAACGTCTCCGGGAGCGGCAGCCGCCACCGCGGCTGCGGGCGGCTCCGTCGCTGCCGCCGGGCCGGCCCGGCGCGCCGCTCGAACGCCTCGAGGACCGGGGAGTCCACGGGCAGGTGGGGGAGCACGACCGCGTCGAAGGCGCGCCGCCGGAGCTCTCCGTCGACCGCCGCGACGACCGCCTCGAGCGTGTCCCGGCGCGGGAGCCACAGGCCGCCGTCGAGCACGTGCAGCAGGCGCACGCGCGGCGCGTAGAGGGTGCGGTAGCCGAGCGAGGCCGGCAACCGGCGGACGTCGATCCGGCCGGCGAGCGCGCCGGCGACGGCTCCGCCGTCGCGGGCGATCAGGGCGAAGGGGGCGACCGCCTCGGGCCGGGCCTGCGTCCGCGCGACGAAGTAGGAGCGCTCGGCCTCCTCGCGCTGCCAGGGCACCGCGTCCCAGAGGTCCGCGACCCGCTCGACGTCCGCGAACGTCCGCACGACCTCGAGCCGGAGCGGCATCAGCGCTGCTTCGCGGGCACGAACGAGAAGTGGACCTGCGCCTCGAGGTGGCGCGGGTCGGCGGCGTCCGCGCGGAAGCCGTTCCCCTTGAACCGCAGCACCACGCGGACGGGCGTTCGCGCGACGGGGATCCGCAGCGTCTGCACCGATCCGTTCCGCACGATCGCGTGCACCTTCGTCCAGGCGTGGCCGAGGAACGGGAAGCCGCCGACGACCTTCACCGAGCCGACCGTCAGCGTGGCGCGGCCGGGCGGCACCGCCCCGTTGAAGCCCTGCCGGCCGAGCTGGACGACGAGCGTGCCGCGCTGGCCCGGCTCGAAGTACGTGTACGTCGACCAGTTCGGCACCCAGTTGTCGTCCCAGACCTGCTGCTCGGCGTCGAGCAGGCGCCAGGGGCCGCGACGCTCGTAGAGGACGAGCCGCGTCGGCTTGCCGCAGCCCAGGCACACGACCGGCGCCTGCAGCGTGACGCCGTTGTCGGCGACGATGAACGGCGTGTCCTCGAGGCCGGTGAGGCGCCCGTCGGGGCTGACGAGCGTCGGCGTCCCCGTCGGGCCGGGGCCGGGGGCGGTGCCGTCGAGGCTGTCGACGTGCTTGATCGAGCGGTTCCAGAACTCGGTCAGCCAGAGCCCGTTCGGGTCGGCGATCGCCTGGCCGACGTAGGTGACGCCCCGGCCGTGCGTCACCCGGTCGATCCAGTCGAGATGCGCGGGCAGGAACGACCTGAAGCGGTCGGCGAAGTTGACGATCCCGGCGGTCGTGCCGATCTCGGAGGTGAGCATCCACGCCGCGCACAGGACCGTGGCGCCGGCGGCGACGGCGCGCGCGTGGCGCAGGACGAGCACGCCGAGCGAGACGGCGAGGGCGACGACGAGCGCCCAGCGCAGGTCGGTCACGTCCCAGCGGAGGTGCCGGTTGGCGACCGCGAGGATCCCGAAGCCGGGCGCCTCGTAGTAGGGGAACAGGAGCTGGAGCGGCTTCGTCCAGACGAGGAAGAGCACGAACGCGGACGCGGCGGCGACGATCCGCCAGTCGATCCGGCGCGCCTCGACCACCATCGCCGTGCCGAGGAGCAGCGGCGGGGAGAGGTAGATCATGTTGCGCTCCTCGGTGAGTGTCCCGAAGACGGTCGAGAGGTAGGCGGCCTTCACGGCCGTGTACAGGGAGATGCAGAGGATCGAGGACGCGAGGTAGGCGGCGAACGCGCGGTAGGTCGGGTTGCCGCGGCGCTCGGGCAGCCGCAGGGCGGCGAAGCCGCCGAGCACCGGCAGGATCCCCAGGCCCACCGTCAGCGCGAGCCCCGCCTGCAGCCCGAGGTCGACCATCCGGTTCTTCCAGTACTCGGTCGAGATCTGCCACTCGCTGACGTGCTGCAGGATGACGCGGTTGAAGACGATCAGCCCGCCGGCGAGCAGCACGATCGCGCCGAGCGTGTCCTTCCAGTCCCAGCCGGCGCGCATCCTCCGCCCCCGCGGCCCCGTCACCCAGAGCCCGGCGCCGGCGATGAGAAACGAGGCCGGGACGGTGAAGAACTGCGGCGAGCGGACCGCGACGGCGACCCCGCAGGCGACCGCGGCGGTCGCGATCGCGACCGGACGCCGCGTCGCGAGCGCGCGGACGATCAGCCACGAGCAGGTCGCGTACCACGGGTAGGCGAGCACCTCCGGGATCAGCGAGCTCGCGTACGACATCCCCGGGATCAGCACCGCGAGGACCGCGACGACGACCGCCGTCCGCTTCGAGACGAGCATGCGCGCGAGCAGGTACGTCGGCACCGCCGCGAGCGACATCACGACCGCGTTCGCGTACTTGATCGCCGCGTAGGCCGCCGTCGTCGAGTGGATCCACCAGAACGGGGCGATCAGGTACGCGTACAGCGACTTGAAGTTGATCGGCTGGCCCCGGCGCGCCGGGTGGCCGGTGGCGTTGATCGCACGGGAGATCTGCGTCCACTCGATCTCGTCGGTGAACACCCACGGGGTCTTGCGGAGGTAGGCCTCGACCAGGTAGAGGGTCAGGACGGCGAGCGCGACCGCGCTCAGCACGACGACCTTCACCAGGCGGTCGACGCGCACGGCGCTCTCGGAGCGCGGGGCGGCGGCTGCCGAGCTCATTCCGCGCCGGCGCCGAGGACGACCCGCGGGTCGAGGTCGATCTCGCGGCGGACGAACCGGCAGGGCACCCCGGCGGCCGCGCAGGCGGCGACCGCGGCGTCGAGCCGCTCGCGGGGCGCGTTCGGGATCGTGACCAGCACGACGTCGGGCCGGATGCGGGCGAGCAGGCGCGGGATCTCCCCGATCGTGCCGACGACCTGCACGCCGTGGATGCGGCGGCGGCGCAGGCGCGGGTTGTCGTCGACGAAGCCCACGACGCGCTCGCCGGCGGTCTCGCGCAGCTCGCGCATCAGGCTGCGCCCGGTGCGGCCGGCGCCGACGATCAGCGTCCGCCGCGCCGTCCGGTCTCCGACCCGCCGCAGCCCGACGACCAGCGTGCGCTCGGCGAAGCGGGAGGCGCCGACCGCGAACATGCAGATCAGCGCGTCGACGATGAAGAACGACCGGCCGAAGTCGCGCATGTTCTGGGAGAGGACCATGAACGCCAGCGTGACGATCTCCGAGAGGATCACCGCGCTGACGATCGCCGCCGCGTCCCGCGCGCCCGCGTAACGCCAGACCGACCGGTAGAGGCCGAAGAGGATGAAGGCGAGGTAGCGGGTCGCGAGCAGCACCGGCAGCGTGAGCCCGGCGATGAAGCGCTGGCTGATCGACCCCGGCCAGCCGAACTCGATCACGTACGCGGCAACCGCCGACCCGCTGATCACGACGAAGTCGACGACCACCTCGACGAGGCGCCGCCAGTGGACCGCGAACGCCTGCGTGATCCCGACCTGCTGGCCGGTGGCGCGCTGCTCGACGTCGGCGAGGAAGCTCGCGAACTGCACGAGCAGGGCGAACGTCAGCACGACCCCAGCGGCCGCGTAGCGCGAGCGGGTGAAGACGTTGTAGGCCAGGCTGGAGCCGCCGATGCAGGTCGCGATCAGGGCGAGCAGCACGACGGCGTGCTTCTCGGAGAGGCCGAGCCGGACGAGGCGGTGGGAGGAGTGGTCGCGGCCCCCCTGGTAGATCGGGCGCCCTTCCAGCAGCCGCACGATCGTGACGAGCGCCGTGTCGAAGATCGGCACCGCCAGCACGAGCACGGGCAGCGCCAGCGTCGCGACCGTCGCGCTGCCGGCGACGCGCCAGCTCGACGTGAGTCCGAGCGCGGCGAGCGCGAAGCCGAGCGTCAGGCTGCCGGCGTCGCCCATGAACACGAGCGCACGACCGCGCCGGAGGTTGAACGGCAGGAACGCGGCGCACGCGAGCGCGCCGGCGAGCGCGAAGGCGAGCGAGAGGTGGCTCGGATGCAGGGTGACCGCGTCGATCGCGAAGAAGGCGAAGGCGATCCCCGCCATGGTCGCGGCGAGCCCGTCCATGTTGTCGAGGAGGTTGAAGGCGTTCGAGACGCCGACGAGCCAGAGCACCGCGATCGCGTCGCCGATCAGCCTGTCGTGCACGAGCTGGACGTGCGTGCCGGTCCCGAGCACGATCGCCGCGCCGCCGAGCTGGGCCGCGAGCTTGCCGAGCGGCGGCAGCCCGACGAGGTCGTCGGCGAGGCCGGCGAGGAAGAGGAGGGCGCAGCCGCCGTAGATGCCGGCGAGCGCCTCGTCGGGGGCGAAGGCGCCGGCGGCGGCGGCGGTCCAGAGGCCGGCGCTGAACCCGGCGAAGATCCCGATCCCGCCGAGGACCGGGGTCGGCGCGTCGTGCCAGCGCTCGCTCGAGGGCTCCGCCACCAGCCGGCGGGCGAGCGGCGAGCGGAGGAGGGTCCAGATCGCGGCTGCGGCAACCGGTGACGCGACGATCGCCGCGAGGGTGCTCACACCCGGGGAGCGTAACGGAGGGCCGTTAGCACCGTGTGAGCACGGTAACCGGCCGCCCGGCTGCCCCGCCCCGGCGCCGCCGCGCGCCGGGGACGGGGTCGCGCGTCGCGCTCGCGGCGCGGCGGCTAGCGTTCGGCGGAGCTGTCCGATGCGCGAGCGCAGCCCCGACCCCTAGCGAGATGGCGGTCTACACCGACCTCGTCCGCTACCGCGAGCTCTTCGCGAACCTGTTCCGCCGGAACTTCCAGGCGCGCTACCGCGGCTCGCTCCTCGGGATCGGCTGGTCGCTCGTGAACCCGCTCGTGCTGCTCGGCGTGTACCTGCTCGTCGTCGGGCTGCTGATGCGGCAGAACAAGGTGCCGCACTACCCGCTCTACCTGCTCGCCGGGCTCGCCTGCTGGATCTTCTTCGCCACCTCGCTCCAGGCCGCCGCGCGCTCGATCGTCGACAGCGCCGACCTCGTCAAGAAGGTGCGGTTCCCGCGCCAGCTCGTGCCGCTGGCGGCGGTCGCGACCCAGGCGGTGACGTTCGCGGTCATGCTCGCGGTGCTGATCGTGATCGCGTTCTTCAACGTTCCCGACACGCGCCCGTACCTGCTGCTCTCGCTGCCGCTCTCGGCGCTGTTCGTCGCCCTCGTGTCCGGGCTCGCGCTCGTCGTCGCGTGCCTCAACGTCCTCTTCCGCGACGTCGAGCACATCCTGACCGCGGCGCTCCTTCCCTGGTTCTTCGTCACCCCGATCCTCTGGAGCTTCGCGAACCTGCCGCCCGGCGCGCAGGCGCACCACCGGCTGCTCGACGTCCTCCACTGGGGCAACTTCGTCGCCCCGCCGATCTACGCCGTCCGGGACGCGCTCTGGCTCGGGCGCGCGCCGGGGACGGCGGACGTCGCGTACCTCGGGGTCGCGGCGGTCGTCGCGCTCGCGCTCGGCGCGCTCGCGTTCCGGCTCGTCGACGACCGGATCGCGATCGAGCTCTGACGAGCCGGAGCACGATCCGCCCGTCGTACACCCACGGCTCGTCGGCGGGCGGCGCGTAGGCGGGGAGGCCCGCGACCTCGCCGACCCGCTCGAGCTCGATCCCCTCGACCACGGACGGACAGAGGAGCGGATGCGCGAAGCCGGGGATGCGGCCGCTCCCGGGCGCGTACGGTGCGAGCGCGCGCGGACGCGGGCGGAACGGCCCGCCGTGCCAGCCGATCGCGCCCGCCACCACCGCGTAGCCCTCGGCGTGCGCCTCCTCGACGCGGCGGCGCCACTCCGGGTCCGGCTCGACCGCGTCCGGGAGGTCGGCGTGCGTGCGCTCGCGGCGCGGGAGGACGTCGACCGCGGTCTCGAGCTGCTCGCCGCCGAGCTCGGCGAACCACGCGCGGAGCTCGGCGACGAGGTCGAACGCGAGCCGGTATCGGCCGGGAGGGATCGGCGCGCGCACGTGGGCCTCGACGCGGCTCCGCCCGCCGGGCGCGAGCGGCGGGACGGGCGTCCGCTCGCCGTCCCAGATCAGCGGGTTGCCGCGCTCGTCGAGCCAGTGGTAGCCGAGCCGGATGCCGTCGCGCCAGGTGGCGGTGCCGGCGTTCTCGAGCTCGACGCCCACGTCCACCCGGGTGCCGGCGTGCACCTCGGGGAGGCTCCAGCCGTGCCAGCGGACGACGAGCGGGCCCTTCGCCGTCACCCCGGCCAGGCCGTGCGTCGCTTCGGAAGGCCTGCTGCCATGGCTGGCTAGTCTAGGGAGCGTGGAACCGCTCCTCGTCCGCGCGGCGCGGCGCGAGCCGGTGGAGCGCACGCCGGTGTGGTTCATGCGGCAGGCGGGACGGTCGCTTCCCGAGTACCGGCGGATCCGCGCGCGCCACTCCTTCTTCGCGATCAACCGCTCCGCCGAGCTCACGGCCGAGGTCACGCTCCAGCCCGTCCGCCGGCACGGCGTCGACGCGGCCGTGATCTTCGCCGACATCATGACCCCGGTCGTCGCGATGGGTGTGGAGGTCGAGCTCGTCGAGGGCGTCGGGCCGGTGACGGCCGAGCCGGTCCGGACCCGCGCGGCGGTCGAGCGGCTGCGGCTGCGCGACCCCGGCGAGTGGGCGGGGCCGCTCCTCGAGGCGATCGGCGAGGTGCGCCGTGCGCTCGCCCCGGAGCAGGCGGTCGTCGGCTTCTGCGGCGGGCCGTTCACCGTCGCCGGGTACCTCGTCGAGGGGCGGCCGTCGCGCGACTTCGCGGCGACGAAGGCGCTGATGTACCGGGAGCCGGCGCTCTGGGCGTCCCTGCTCGAGAAGCTCGCGGCCGCCTTCGGCGCCTACGCGCTCGCGCAGGCGCACGCCGGCGCGGACGTCGTCCAGCTCTTCGACTCCTGGGCCGGGGTGCTCTCGCCCGCCGACTACGTGGAGTTCGCGCAGCCCTGGACCCGGCGGGTGCTGGCGACGCTGCGCGACGCCGGGGTGCCGACGATCCACTTCGCCACCGGCGCGGCGGGGATCCTCCCCGAGCTCGCCGCCGCCGGCGGGGACGTGATCGGGCTCGACTGGCGCGTCGCCCTCGACGACGGCTGGGCGCGGGTGGGTGGGCGCGCCGTCCAGGGCAACCTCGACCCGGCGGTGCTGCTCGGCCCGTGGGAGCGGGTCGCGGCGGCGACCCGGGACGTGCTCGCCCGGGCGGCCGGGCGGCCGGGACACATCTTCAACCTCGGCCACGGCGTCCTGCCGGAGACCGACCCGGACGTCCTCGGCCGCGTGCGGGAGCTCGTGCACGCCGAGACGGGCGGTGGCAAGTCCTGCAAGTGCGCCACTTCCTCGTCTCAACCTCCCCCGGTTTTCGGCTTTTTCTCCCCCAACCAGGACATCGGGCGTTCCGCGCCACCCGACTTCCTCGGACTGCCCTTTGAGGGTCGGGCGGCGCCCGAATGACGTGAGACGGTTGGTGAAGCCCCCAGTTCTCCTGCGACGACGACACTAAGCCTTCGATGCGTGTCATCGAGGACCACGGCGGGCTTGACCAGCTCTTGCGCCAGGTTGTCCGAACATCTGTTCGCTTGCTAACCGCGTGATCGCCGAGATGACCACACGAGCTGCACCGACTCTCCTCCGACGACGCGCTCGGCCGTGCAAGCGCACCGTTGTGGAACCGGCGCCGTCGCGACTAGGCGCCTTCTGCCCCTTGGCGCTTCATCCGCGCCTCCATCGAGGCCTTGAATTGAGACCACTCGCGCTGAACAGCGCCAGACATGCCGCCGCCGTGACCGACATGGTCGAGCATCACGGGATCCACCTCCTGACGGCCTTCGAGCTGCTCGCCCTGTCCGATCCCGAGAGCGCACATGGATGGTTCTCGACCAGGGGAAGCCCTGCACCAGTGTCCGAGCGCTTCTGGCGTGCACTGGCTACGCGCCGCGGCCAGCGCTACGCTCATCCGTATGCCATGGCAGATCGCAGGCCAGGTCGGCACGCACGCTGAGCCGGGGACTGACGCCTCCGGGTGGGTCTGGGAGCTGCAGCGCGGCGAGGGAGACACGTCAGAGGTCCGCCGCGTCTTCGTCGAGGTCTCAGGCCCGGCCCTCGCCTCCTCGAACCTGCCTTCGACCCGGACGATGGAGGCAATCAAGTCGGAGGGGCGCAGCGAGGTTGAGCGCGTCGCCGCATTGGACGATCCTCCTCGGGTCATCAAGTGCAGCACGGACGGCGTCCGTGACGTCTATCCGGACGATGCGCAGTAGGCGGCATGCTGCCAGCCGAGAGCCGCTTCGTCGCCGGTGACCATCTGAAGGTCAGGCGGCCGTTCGGCTACTGGCATCACGGCATCTACGTTGGGGGCGATCGAGTCATCGAGTTCGGCGGCGAGAAGAAGTCAAAGGAGGCCGCTCAGGTTCGAGAGGTTGCGCTTGTTGAATTCCAAGACGGCGGCCTGATCGAGGTGGTCGGCCACGAACGACCCAGCATCCTTGCGATGTGGGCGCCAACGGCTCTGCGGCGTGCGGAGCGTGTCGAGCGAGCCAAGTTCCTTCTTCGCACCGCATCCCCCGGCCGCTATAACCTGTTCGGGCACAACTGCGAGCACGCCGCCACCTGGTGTGCGACCGGCTTCCCCGAGAGCCACCAGGTGCGGGTCGGCCTCTATCTGAACATGCTTCGCAGCACCGGGACGTTGCTGATGACGGCATGGCTGGCTCGTAACTCGCGACGGATCCCTTCCTGGATTCCGATCACTACCGTGATCTCCTTTATCGCCGTGACTCAGTACCACTTTCACCAGGGCCGCTTCGTTCGCGAGGTCGATCGGGCCTGGCGCGCGTACAAGGCGTCAGGCGCGTAACCCGGAAGCCTGAAAATCCTGCTCGCTCTTGCTAAAGACCTAATCCCCTAAGGCCTCGGCGTGACGTCGGCTTTGGGTTACCCCTGCAGATCCATAGGGACTCGCGCCGCCCCTGGCAGGGTCGGAGGGTTAGGACTAGGAGATCGGAGTCGAACACGGGAAGATCAAGAACTGGATCCCGCTCCTCATCGCGACTCGGACAAGATCGAGCGACGACGTCGACCTGTATCGCCAAGAACGTCAAGTACTGCCTCAGGGGTCACGCGCCAACACCCCAAGAGTCGAACTCCGGAAGCCCCGCAAGCAGTCGAGGGCGAGCGCTGCCAGGCCGTCTGAAGATCTTCACCGAGCGCGGCGACGTCACGTCAGAGCAGCTTTCGGCTCTTTCCCTCCCAGTCGAGCGCCGGCCCGAGCGAGGAGTCGTGCCGGTCTGTCCTCGGCGCCTTCTTCCGCTTGAACTGCGCCTGAGTTCCGACCTCGGGCCGCAGCGGGCCTCCTCTTCGTGCCGGTACGTCTCTGCTCTTCTAGCGGCCTTCGAAAGCTCCTTCCGTCTGAGGTTCCTGATCGCGCACGGCGGGGTGGAGGATTGTCACACCGACCGGCCTGAACTGTTGCGAGGGCCGGCGTCTCTTCTTCAACTCGTCGAGCCGGGCCTTGCGAATCTCCTCGATCTCCTCGATTCGGCGCATATCGGTCTCAATTCGTCCACGCAGGGCCGGGAGGACGCGGCGTTCGCTCTCCGTCCCGTACTCGCGCAGGCGCTTGATCTGCGCCTCGGTCCGAGCGATGCGCAGCTTGAAATGCCGCCGCTGGAACCTGAAAAGCTTCTCGAGTCGTTTCAACTCCGCCGTGAAGTTGACGTCGTTGTCGCTGCAGAAGAGCTGGAACCTACGATCGATCTCCTCTTTGGCCGCCGAAGTGCTGGTCTCGATCATCTTCACGACGTCATCGTCGGGCAGGTGGGGGAGTTGGACGTACTCGTTCGGCTTCCCGTGGACCGCGAGCCGTGGCGCATCGACGGTGTCGTCGCCCCGGACGAGGTGACTGAGGAGCTCCTGCCGATCTCGCACGCCGCTGAATCTGAACTCGTAGTCGACGACAACGCCCGGGCGTTGATCAGGGGCAGCTGAGACTCCCACGGGAACCACCGCTTCGGTCACGGCGCCTACGAGTGCATCAATAAGCGGGTGGCCGAACGCGAAGAAGTCGAGAGTCTCGTCCTCCAGCGCAATCCTATAGTCGAATGTGCCAACGAAGTCGGTGATGTCTCGGAGGCGCGGGTTCGCCTCAACCAGCACGCCGGGTGGCGTGATGCGGAACACACCCTCGCGCTCGACGACGACGCGCGCCGCAGGGCTGCTCGAGTAGCGGCGAAGGACCGCCAGGACGAATTCTTTCAGATCGTCGGGCGTCGCCATCGGCGTCTCGTCGAGAAGCTTCCGCACCTCGTCTCGACGGAAGCTCTGCGTGTCCATGACGAAGTCGCGCAGGTGCTCTTCGTGCATCCGAGCTCGCCGAATGCGCTCCTGGAGATCGACCTCGTAGCGGTCGAATTCGTGTCTCGCTGCCTGGGCGTCCTTGAGACAGATCTGTTTGAGGCGCCCCTCGATATCGCCCAAAATCGGTTCGAGAGCACCCACGCTCTCGGTGAAAATCCGAATCCGATGCTCGAGTACGTCGAGGATCCGCTCATCGAGCGTCGCGCGAACACCGAAGTTGTAGATTAGAACGTTGTGCTTCTGACCGACGCGGTCAAGGCGACCTATGCGCTGCTCGATCCGCATCGGGTTCCACGGAAGGTCGTAGTTGAAGAGGATGTGGCAGAATTGAAAGTTCCGACCCTCCCCGCCAGCTTCAGTCGAGATGAGCACCTGGCCGTCAGTCTTGAAGGCGTGGTGAGCCGCATCCTTCTCGCGACGATCCATCCCACCGCGGAAGACGTTGACCCGCAGCTTGGGTGCAAGCCGTTCACGGATCATCTCGAGAGAGCCTAGATACTGAGTGAAGATCAGCACCTTCTGGTTCGGCTGAACGTCGAATAACGCTTCAAGCTCGCGTTCGAGCACATCTAACTTCGTGTCGCTGATCGCTCGAGCCCTGCCGGCGAGATCGCGAAGTTCAGCCGCCTCGGCCTCGCGCGCACGCCCGGCCGCAAGGAGCTCTTCCAACTCCTCCAACAGCTCCGGATCGTCAGTCAGCTCGTGCTCGCCCTCTTCCTCCTCCCGGAGGATCCGCGCTGCTCGCCGCTCGAGCGCGTCCGCAAGGGCACGGCTGGAGCTCGCGAGGAGCTTCTGAAACGTGACGAGAACGAGCCCGAAGGCTGGTGAGCGGGAATATTCACGCCGCAGATATGCCTGAACATCCAATTCGAGCTGGAGTTCCTCGTCCGTCGGCTCGACGGACAATCGGTGCGCGACACGCCGCATGAACTGGCCGACCTCCGCCTTCCGGTTTCTGACCATTGCCTCCGAAAGACGGTGTTTCGTCTCGAGCCATCTCGTGGCCAGGAGGCGACCTTCCGGTGAACCCAGGTCCGCGGCGCGAACGTCTGCGGGCGCGTCCCATGCGTCGTAGAGATCAACCAGCTCGCCCCGCTGCGGCGGAGCCGGTGGCGGGAGCCTGAGCCACGCGATCTGTGCGTTGATCCGCGCGATATCCCGTCGAGCCTGCTCGAAATCCCAATAATCGTCGAAGAGCCCTGGCTCGACCAGTTCCACCATCGAGTAGAGCTCGTACGTCTCGAGTTGCATCGGCGTCGCGGTGAGCAGCAGCAACCCACCGACCCGGTCACGCATCTCTTCGAGCAGGCGGTAAGCGAGATTGGGTCCTCCATCCTCGCGCCTCCGAGCGTGATGTGCTTCGTCAACGATCACGAGGTCCCAGTCAGCCTCTGCGATTTCCTGGCGCTGACCGCCCAGCCGGGCGAATTGCATGCTGGTGATGACATTGGCCTGCTCCCCGACGTTCCACGGGTTCGCGTCGGGGTGGCGTTGTCGCAGATCTCGCAGCATGTAACCGTCGTGGTTCACGAACACCTCGTTGAACTTGGAACGCAGCTCTTGCTGCCACTGAGTCACGAGGCTGGCGGGAGCGAGGACTAAGACGCGGTTGAGCACGCCGCGCGCGCGAAGCTCCTTCAGGATCAGCCCGGCCTCAATGGTCTTGCCCAGACCGACCTCGTCAGCAAGGATCAAGCGCGGCTGAGATTTGGCCAGAGCGCGCATCGCTACGCCCACCTGGTGAGGCTGGGGCTCGATCCGGGAGTTAGAAAGAGCGGCGGTCGGATCGTTTCGATAGGCGTCGAGGAGCCGTAGCCCCTCCCGCCCCAGCCATGCGTCATAAGGGCAGACCAGGCTCCCGCCGGAGATCAGGACCTCGAACGGATCGTCGAAGATCGGCAGTAGGTCGCTTGGGGGCACGTCCCACGTGCCGGTAGCGAAGGCGACCTTGTAGCGAAGCGGCGAATAGGAGGTGGAGCCGACGATCGTTCCGAGCTTGCCGCGGATCCGGTGCTTGACCCTCTGGCCGACCGCGAGCTTCACGACGCGGTCACCCCGGTCGACACACGCGGAGTTTCGAGCTCGACGACCCGGCATTCGCCACGGATCTCGAGGACGAGGCCGGCAAGCACGGGATCCTCCGAGAAGAGAATGACCTGTCTCTCCTCAGCCACCTCGGCGAGGATCTCGAGCCCGTACCGCAGACGCTCGTTGTCGTAGTGCGCGAAGGGATCGTCGAGCAGGAGAGGCGGCGACCCTTTCGTCGGTGCAAGCAGCCGTGCGATCTCCAAGCGCTGCACGAGAAAGATCTGGTCCTTCGTCGCGCGGCTGAGGTCGTCGGCCGAGACGACATATCCCGTCTCGGGTACGACAACCTTGACCGACAAGTCGTTGTCCACTCGAGCCTCCCCATAGCGGCCACCGGTGATGCGTGTGAGGTTGCGACGGAGTGCCTCGTTCAGATGCGGCGCGAACTCGCGGCTCAGCTCATCGGCCGACTCGCGGAGCAGCTCTCGCGCGAGAGCTAACGCGTCCCGCGCCTCGGCGAGCCTCTCGCTCTCCGCATCAATCGCGGCCAGGCGCTCCTTGACCGTGGCTGGATCTCCGGCGTCCTCCTCCAGCCGCCGAGCCTCGGTTTCGAGCTCCGCGAGCCGTTTCGCCTCGCCGCGAAGCTCGTCATCCATGGTTGCCAACTCCTGGCTCAGCTGAGCCGGATCGCCGCACGCCGCGGCGAGCTCCCCGTGTGCCGCGACGTGCTCCCGATGTACTCGATGGACCTCGTCGCGTCGTGCCGCCAAGGCTTCCATGGTCTCTCCACCGAGGAGCAAGCGGAGTGCTGTTCGGGCCGCCTCGGCCTCTTGTGCTGCCTTCCGCGCTCGCACGCTGGCCGCGACAAGCTCATCGAAGAGACGCCCTGCCTCTTCGAGAGACGGTGCATCGATCCCGGACGCGGTGTACGCCGCGTGCAATGTCCGCTCTACCGTCTCTCGCTCGCGCCGACAGCGGGCCACCTCGTCTGACGGTCGCCGCGCCTCCGCAAGCTGCCGACGGATCCGTTCGAGCTCGGCCTGCTTCTCGATCAGCTGGGCGTGCCGCTGGCAGCCTTCCAGGTACGCAGCGATGCGCTCATCGAGCGGCGCCTTGGGCACTCCGGCAGCGTCGAGAGCTCGCTCGATTGTGCCGGTGAGCTCTGCGCGGCGGGCTGCCGTCGTACGCTGCTGCTCGGCGCGCGCCTCGGCTTTTGCCTCCGCCCGCGCGAACTGCGCATCTTCCTCAACGCACCGGTCATCAAGCTCATCGAGCGAGGATGCGCCAAACACAGCTAGACGCTCAGTGAGAGCGTCCGCGCGCGGTCCGCGCCAGCGGCGGACGAGCTCTCGGACGGCGAGGGCGATCCCGACCGTAAGAACGACGAGCGCGATCCAGCCTGCCCGTCTGAGACGCGGATGCCGTGGCCGCCGAAGCAGGTCACGCAGCGCCTCGCGCTCGTTGCGGTACCGGGCGAGTAGCGGGTCGCGCTGGGGCATCTCTCGCGGCTCGTCCGGCAAGACCGGCAACTCGGCGAGCGCAGCAGATGCGCGTTGTACGTCGGCCTGCTGGGACGTGTCGAGGTCGGCGTACAGCTTGAGGCCATCGACGAGCGGAACGAGGTTCCGCAGTTCAGCCTCGAGCTGCTCGACCTCTGGCTGCGCTGCGGCGGCATCCCGCTCGGCGGCCTCGAGATCCTGGTCGAGCTGCCCGAGCCGCTCACGCGCGATCTTCACCTCGTCGATCGCTGCTTCTTCGAGCCCCGGCGCCTCCGGTTGCGCTGCCGCTGCCGCTGCGAGACGGCGAGCCTCTTCGAGTCTCTCAGTGAGTGCTTCCGCCTCCGAGAGAAGCTGGCGTTGCCGCAGCGTCTCGCGCTCGCGTAGCCGCTCCTCGTGCCACCGGCGCAGCCGGCCGGCCTCCGCGCTCGTCTGACTGAGCCGCTCGCGTACCTCTTCGGATACCGTAAGCGTCTGGATCAGTTCGCAGCGCTCGCGGGCGAGAGCGCTCAGTCGCCCAGCTGCTGTAGGGCTGAGCGTGTCGATCCGCACGCCCACAACGGACCGCAGAAACTCGTTGAGTCGCTCGATCGCGTCCTCGACCGCTACATCCCCAACAACGTTTGCAACCGCCTCCTGCAGCGCTACGCCGAGGCTGGGGCTGTGGCGAACGCCGAGTAGGGCGTCCTGATCGACACAGCACACCTGGCGGAAGTCATCGGGACCGACTCCGAACAGGAAGTCGCCGAGCTTGACGTCGTCGCCTCGCGAAAGCACTTCGTCCGACCGGTCGCGACCCCGTTCATCGGTCAGCTGCACCGCATGTGCCGCGAAGTCCCATCTGATGTCGTAGATCCTTTCATCGTCGCGTACGCGCCCTGTCAGGGCGTACTGGCGCCCGTCCCAAGGAGCGAGACGCTCACGCAGCGAGGAGCCACGGTTTCGACGGCGCTCCGTCCGCGAGAAACCACAGAGCAGGCGAATGAGCGCCTCGTGCAACGAGCTCTTGCCGGACTCATTTGGCCCCACGACGACGTTTAGGCCGCGCGCGAACTCGAAGCTGCCGTGAAGGCCGCGAAAGCCTTCGATCTGGACCCGCTCAACCCACACGGAGGATCGGCTCCCGTCCCTCGACCGCGCGGAGTCCAGCTTCCAAGGCGAGTTGTGCAACGCGACGCGCGCGCACATCAGCGTGCGCTTCCTCGATCCGCTCCAGCAGCTTCCGGGTGAACAGCCCATCGAGGCTCTTTCGCTCCCGGCGGCTCGCAATGTCGAGCATTGACTTCGTGCGGTCCTCGATCTCAACCGCAGCAGTCGTCGTACCCAGCAGGTTCCTGACAGTCGCAACGTCGATGTCGCAGTCGGGTCCGACCTCGCCCACAAGCCTGATCCGCAGGAACAGGTTGTCATCCTGCGCGATCTGCGAACGCTCAATCCGCTCGCGGGCACCCGCGCTCGCTGTGCATCCCGAGCAGTCGACCTCACGGATCTCGAACCGCGTCTTGTTGAGGTCGATCAGGTCGACGTCGACCTTGGCGCCCACCTCTACGAGTGCGACGCAGTGGCGTCCTCGTTCGCCCCAGCCCAGCGGCTCCGGACTGCCTGGATAGACGACACCGTGGGTCTGGCTCGCGGCGTGGATGTGGCCGGCGAGACATAACGAGACGCCGGATGCCTGCAGCTTCTCGGGGTCAAAGGGGAAGTAGCCGTCGGCCTCGTCCGCGAACGGTGCCGTCAGGGCGGTTCCGTGCAGGAGCGCCAGATGGATGCGCCCGTCGCCAGGCGCCGCGAAATGCTCAAGTACCAGTGGCGAGAGGTCGCGACCTCCCCACGAGACGGACCAGATGCTCACGTCTCCGAAGCGAAACTCGTGCAGAGCACCTGTCGGCACGATCTCCACGTTCTGCGGCCAAGCCGTGCGGTCATAGCTGCCGCCAGGTAGAAGGGGGTCGTGGTTTCCGCAAACGACGAGAACCGGCGCGCGAAACGCGGCGAGCTCGTGAGCGACCGAGGCGCGAGTATCGGCGCGAACGTGCTCCTCCTCCCAAAGATCGCCGCCGATGGTGAGCAGGTCGACGCCTCGCTCGCGCCCGAGCGCTAGCGCGCGGCGGAAGGCGTCGAAGAGGTTGCGACGCTGCGCCGCTGCCGCGGCCTGCGGAAGCCCCACGAACGGCCGGTCGAGATGGACGTCAGCGAGATGCAGGATCCTCATGTCGGTGGCTCGCCGATCCCGAAGCTGTACAGCCGCCAGCGCATCGCCTCGCCGCTGACGCCGAAGTGGACGGCGCATACATCCGGGTCTCCCGCCCAGACGCGGCGCACCTCGTCTTCGGGCATGAGCAGCTCGGCCGCGAACACATTCGCCTCCCGTTCGAGCCGCTTCCTGGTCGCGTCGAGTCCCATCTCTTCGACGCGGCAGTAGCGATCGGCGCGGACGCCGTTCTGAGCCTGGCAGATCCAGTGGACGAGCTCGTGCGCGAGCGTGAACCGACGACGCTGCGGCGGTTCCGCCAGATTCAGGCAGACGCGCCGCTCGGATGGCAAGAGCATTCCCGAAACCGCCAGGCCGTCGAGCTCCTCGACCACCAGGCCGCAGAGATCCTCGGCGATCGCTTCGACAGGCACGGGGAACTCTGCGCCGCCGAACCGCTGCTGGTACCGCCGCCGTAGGGCCCCGGCCCGGATGTCCGTGACAGGGCCGGGCACGGCGCTGATTGTCGTCCCGGGCACGATGCGAGTCAAGACGCTCAGGAAGGCGGGCGCAGCCTCCGAGCGCGAGCGAGACCCCGCCACGACCAAGCCTCATCAGCCGCAGAAGCACGGCGTCTACACCTCGGAAAAGAAATCGGCCTCGGTACCCTGCACGACATCACCCAATCCGGTGAACCACTCCGAGGACAGACGAGGCCTTCTGATCGCCATGAGGGGACAACCTGCCCGAGGCGGCGCGGGCTGGGTGTAGTTTCCGGAGACGTTTGACCCGGACCCTGGATGATCTTCTGAGCCTGCTCGCTCGCCCAGACCGCTGGCGCCGCCTTCCTGAACCGCGCCTACCGCTGCGCCTGTTCCTCCTCGCAGCTAGGTTCCTCGCCTTCCGATTCGCGAGGAAGCGCGCCGGCTCGGTGACCTGGAGCGCATGCGGGGTCTCGGGCTTGGCCGGGGTGGTCTCTGTACGTTGAAGCACGCGTCCTGCGGAGCCGCGGAACTCGCCCAGGTGCATGCGCTCGAGCTCGCGCCGGATCGTCGGCCAGGTCTGGGCGGTCTCGACCTCGATCACGCCGGTGAGCAGCAGGGCGAGGGAAGCAGAGCAGCACGTGTGCGCGGATGCGTTCGTCCTTGCCGTGGTAGCCGGGGCGCATGACCCGTGCGTCGGGATCGGTGGCGAGGGCGTCGATGCGTGGATCGCGCGGCATCAGTCGCGTTCGATTCCCGCCTCGTCGAAGTGCTCTTCGACGGCATTCCGCAACCAGTTCGGGTCGAACGGCTCGCGACCCTCGGCTTCGACCTCGAGCCGAGCGCGGAAACTAGCGGACTTGTCGGCGAGGTTCTGCAGCGCCGGGAGGACGCGGAAGAGCTGCGCCGCCGTCGCAGCGAAGCGGACGGAGTACCGGCGCGCGCCTCCGTCGGTCTCGTCGCCCTCGACAACGTCGCCCTCATCCTCAGCGCCCTCCTCGAGCTCCTCAGCGTCTTCGACCCTCCCGTCCGCTCGGCCGACAAGGCTTGTCGCCAGCTTCGGCGACAGGACGTAACAGCCGGGGCCGAGGTCGATCTCGTCCACCGGCGTCACGGCTCCGAACCGAACCAGCTCGCGACGCGGCACCTCGAACTCTCCGTCGGCGACGTGCGCGCCTGACACGTAGCCGAACATCCCGTCCGTCCCTCGCGCGATGGTCTCTCGAAGAACCGACTCGTCGGTCAGCTTCGGGAAGTCGAAGATCGAGAAGAACCACTTCGAGAATTCCTCGACCGCGACGTACTCACGCGCGTCGCCGAGCTTCGCGAGCGTGACCAGCCGCGCCGGGGTCAGCGTGTCGAAGACGTGCTTGCGCAGCCCGTCGAGCAGGCGCGTGTGCAGGTCGCGCCCCGCTGCGAGCTGAGCCCGGAGGTCGATCGTCTCGAGCCGGAACGGCCGCTGGCCCTCCCGATCGGCGAGAGGGACGAGCACGCGCGCGTACAGCCGGTCGCGTCTTCATGAGCCACACGAGCGCGCACCGGGCGGAGGTCGGTGCGATCGCCCGAGGGCTGGATGGCTTCGCGTTCTCCTGCTTCGTCGCGCACGACGCGATCGAGCCGAGCCGAAGCTGGCAGGACGTGATCGAACTTGCGCTCCGGACGTGCGACGTGCTGCTCGCATACGTGAGTCCGGACTTCAACGAGAGTCACTGGTGTGATCAGGAGGTCGGGTGGGCGCTCGGGCGCGAGATCGTCGTCATCCCGCTCAAGGTCGGCGCCGATCCGTATGGCTTCTTCGGCAGCTACCAGGCACTCCGGCTCGATACGTCGGCGCTGAAGGCACCGGCGCAGCACGCGGTCGAAATCGCGCGCGCAATCGCTATCGCCGTGTTCAGCGAGCAGCGGCGGGGGGCGGGCCGGCTGATACCCAAGATGGCGGACCTGGTCGTTGAAGCGTTCTGCCGAAGCGGGAGCTTCGACAGCGCTCGGCGTCGATGGGAACTGTTGAGGCTGATCCCGTCCTCGGCATGGACGGAGGCTCACTTCGCTCGGCTCGAAGCCGCGGCGAAGGAGAACTCCCAGGTCCGCGAAGCAGTGATCGAAGTAGCCCCTCGCGCGCACCGCCCCGCCCCGGAATTGATCGCGGAACTCGTCGAACGTGAGAGGGCACGCCGGCGCTAGTAGCCGTTCGTTCTGGCCTGTTGCGCCTACGTGCTCAGTCCCCTGAGGGGATCGTCCCCTCTCTGCGACACGTCAAGCGAGCTCGCGATCCACGACGTCTTCCTCCTCACGGTCGCAAGCGGCCACTAGGACACGGCACTCGGCTACGCCGACCGCGGCACGAGGATCGGCGGCGAGATCCAGTCGGGCACGTCCCGCCGGCGTTCTTGGACTGCTTCGACGGCGGCGTTGCTCCGAAGGAATGCGGCTCGCCCCGATGCGGAAACCATCATCCGAACTGTCAAGTAGTCATACGCGGCCGAGGGGCAGTCGACGGTAGAGATTGCGCGCAGGCTGGAGACGGCGCCACGGGTGGTCGGCCGCTGGCGAAAACGCTTCTTCGAGGAGCGGCTGGAGTAGCGTCCCCGCTCGTGGTGTATGAGCCGGTTGAGGTCGTCGTTCGCGGCTGTCGTGGAGCGTGAGCCGTAGGCGAGCGCGGAGCGGCGGCCGCGGGTCCGGGTGATGGCTGACCACCGCGTCATCCTCGCGAGGTCCTGTCGAAGACAAGCGCGAGGAGGAGCACGGTGGTCGAGCACACGATGGACGTATCGGTCTGGTTGCGCAAGCAGCTCGAGGAGGCGAGCCCGGATCTGCTGCGGGCGATGGTGAAGGAGATGGCGGAGGCGTTGATGGGCGCCGACGCGGACGCGGTCTGCGGTGCCGGCTACGGGGAGCGCTCGCCGGAGCGGGTCAATCGCCGTAACGGCTACCGCGAGCGGCTCTGGGACACGCGGGTCGGCTCGATCGAGCTCGCGCTGCCGAAGCTGAGGGTGGGCAGCTACTTCCCGGACTGGCTGCTCGAGCCGCGCCGGCGGGCTGAGCAGGCGTTCGTCTCGGTGATCGCCGACGCCTACCTCGCCGGCGTCTCCACCCGCCGAGTCGAGAAGCTGGTGCAGCAGCTCGGGGTCGAGCGGATGTCGAAGAGCCAGGTCTCGCGGCTCGCGAAGAGCCTCGACGGGATCGTCGAGGACTTTCGCACGCGGCCGCTGGACGGCGGCCCCTATGCCTATGTGACCTTCGACGCGCTGGTTGTCAAGTGCCGGGAGGGCGGCCGCACGGTCAACGTCTGCGTCGTGCACGCGGTCGGTGTCAACCGGGACGGCTACCGCGAGTCGCTCGGCCTTGACGTCGTCACCAGCGAGGACGGCGCCGCCTGGCTCGCCTTCCTGCGCTCGCTGGTCGCGCGCGGCCTCAGCGGCGTCCGCCTGGTCACTAGCGACGCGCATCCGGGCCTCGTCGACGCGATCGCCGCGACGCTGCCCGGCGCGGCCTGGCAGCGCTGCCGCACCCACTTCATGCGCAACCTGCTCACCCGCGTCCCGAAGAACGCCCAGAGCTTCGTCGCGACGATGGTGCGCACGATCTTCGCCCAGCCCGACGCGCAGACAGTCCACGAGCAGCGTCGGCGGATCGTCGACCAGCTCGAGACCCGCTTCCCCGAAGCCGCGACGCTCCTGGACGAGGCAGTCTCTGACCTGCTCGCCTTCACGGCCGTCCCGAAAGAGCACTGGCGGCAGCTCTGGTCGAACAACTCGCTCGAGCGGCTCAACAAGGAGATCCGCCGCCGCAGCGACGTCGTCGGCATCTTCCCCGACCGCCCATCCATCGTCCGCCTCGTCGGCGCCGTCCTCGCTGAGCAGAACGACGAACGGGCCGTCGCCAGCCGCCGCTACCTCAGCGTCGAGTCGCTGGCCAAGGCACTCGCCGACCCGCCGACCGACAAGCCCGAGGATGTGATGGCGATCGCAGAAGCCGCGTAGACGTCAAGCGAGGATGACGCGCTCAGCCTCGTACACCTATCTAGGGATCGGTTCGCCGTGCCCCGCTCCCCGGTCCGGCGTTGACAGGCAGCTGACTTGGAGCGCCGGGCAGTCCCGGAGGCGCGTAGCGCCGGAGGGACTGTCCGGCGGCCGGCTCAGCATGGGCCGCTCGACCGACAAGGAGATGAGGTTGAGCGAGCAACGCAAGTACCGGACCTGGACGGCGCAGCAGAAGATCGAGATCGTGTTGGCCGGCCTGCGCGGCGACCGCTCGGTGAAGGAGGTCTGCCGCGAGCACGCGATCTCGGAGACGCTCTACTACGGCTGGCGGGAGAAGCTGCTCGAGGGCGGCCGCGAGACGCTGGCCGGCAAGGAGGAGCGCCAGGGCGAGCGGGAGCTGCGACGCAAGGTCGCCGAGCTGGAGCGGGCGCTCGGGCGTAAGACCTACGAGCTGGAGATCGCGGGAAAACTCTTGCGGGAGTGGGAGTGAGACAGCGCGTCGCCCGCTCTCGTGACCTCGTCGCCGAGGGGCACTCGCCCTCGCTGGTTGCGCGTCGCTCAGATCAGCCGTCAGGCGCTCTACCGGACGCCGACCCCGAGACGGCCGCCGCAGCGGCGACCGCCGGCGGATCCGGTCGAGCGGGCGATCGTCGAGGAGGCGCTCGCCAACCAGACCGACGGCTACCGGATGATCTGCGCCTTCGTCCGCCGCAAGCTGGGCCGGCCGGTGAACCGCAAGCGCGTGCTGCGGGTGATGCGGGAGCGGAAGCTGATCCAGCGCCGGCGGCCGCTCGAGCGTAGGAAGCGGCCCGGCTTCTTCCGGGTCGAGCGGCCGCGCCAGCTCTGGCAGCTCGACATGTCGAGCGTCTGGGTCGCCGAGCACGGCTGGACCTACCTGATGGCGATCATCGACTGCTGCACCCGCGAGATCGTCGGCTGGCAGCTCGAGCTGCGCTGCCGCGCCGACGAGGCGATCCAGGTTGTCGAACGCGCCGCCGCCGTGCACGGAATCGAGCCGGGCGAGCTCGTGCTCGGCTCGGACAACGGCTCGGCCTTCACCGCCCGCCGCTTTCGGGCGAAGCTCGCCGAGCTGGGCATCCGGCACCGCCGCGGCGGCTACCGCGACCCCGAGAGCCAGGCCTTCATCGAGAGCTGGTTCGGGAAACTGAAAGAACAGGAGGTGTGGCTGAACGAATACGAGACCCTCGACGACGCCCGGCGCGGCATCGGCGGCTACGTCGACCGCTACCACCACCGGCCCCACTCGAGCCTGAACTACCGCACGCCGCTCGAGGTCGCCCGGACCTGGGAGGATCTACCCGAACTACGAAAACACGCGGCCTAGCCTGTCAACGCCGGACCGGGGAGCGGGGCACGGGCTTGCGCGCGACTGTCGCACAACCGTCACGCGCCCGTGACGAAGGACACCTTGCGCCGCTGCTACCCTCGCCGACATCCCCTCGGGTGGGTGGGGGTTTGGGACGGGTCCTCGTGGCCGACGCGCGCCCTCCCGGCCCGCCTTCCGGCCCGCCGTCCAACCGGCGCCCCGGGCCCGGCCTCCGGGCCGCTCCCCGGCGGGCGCGGCGAGCCGGTCGGCTAGCGTCTCGGCGATGAGCGACGCGGTCGTGCTGATGGCCTACGGCTCGCCCGAGCGCCTCGAGGACGTCCCCGCCTACTACGCGGACATCCGCGGCGGCCGCCCGATCGCGCCGGAGCACCTCGACGACCTCGTCGCCCGCTACCGCCGGCTCGGGATCGAGCGCGCGAATCCCCTCAACGCGATCACCGAGCAGACGCGCGCCGCGCTCCAGGCGGAGCTCGGGCTGCCCGTGTTCACGGGCATGAAGCACTGGACGCCGCGGATCGGGGAGGCGGCGGAGCGAGCGCTTGGGACCGGTGCCTCCACCGTCGTCGGGCTCGTGCTCGCGCCGCACTACTCGCGCCTCTCGATCGGGGGCTACCGCGACCAGCTCGCCGCCGCCCTCGACGGCCGGGCGCGGCTCGTCTTCGTCGAGAGCTGGCACGACGACCCCGGCTTCGTCGCCTTCCTCGCCGGCCGCGTCCGCGGCACGCGCGCCCACGTCGTCTTCACGGCCCACTCCCTGCCGGCACGGATCCTCGACGAGGGCGACCCGTACCGCGACCAGCTCCTCGAGACCTCGCGCCTCGTGGCCGAGGAGGCGGGCGTCGCCGACTGGTCGTTCTCGTTCCAGAGCGCGTCGCCGACCGGGGAGCCGTGGCTCGGCCCCGACATCCTCGACCACCTCGCCGCGCTCCGCGAGCGGGGTGTCGACGACGTCCTCGTCTGCCCGGTCGGGTTCGTGTCCGACCACCTCGAGATCCGCTGGGACCTCGACACGGAGGCGAGGGCGCGCGCCGCCGAGCTCGGGCTGCGGCTCGAGCGCATCGAGATGCCGAACGCCGAGCCCGCGTTCGTCCGCGTGCTGGCCGCGATCGTCCGGAACGCGCTCGCGCCCGCCGCGGCGCCGCGCTGAGGCCGATGGAGCCCGGACGGATCGTCGTCGAGCGCGTCTCGCAGCGCTTCCGCGTCTCGGCGCAGCACCAGCGCACGCTGAAGGACCTCGTCGTCGCGCGCGGCCGCCTCGCCCGCACGGAGGTGTGGGCGCTGCGAGACGTCTCGCTGCGGGCGGAGCCCGGGGAGGCCCTCGCCCTCGTCGGGCGCAACGGCTCGGGCAAGACGACGCTGCTCCGGCTGCTCGCCGGGATCTTCCGCCCGACCGCGGGGCGCGTCGCCGTCGGCGGCAGGGTCGGCTCCCTGCTCGAGCTCGGCGCCGGCTTCCACCCGGACTTCACCGGCCGCGAGAACGTCTACCTGAACGGCTCGATCCACGGCCTCTCGCGCGCCCGCATCCGGGAGGTGATGGACGAGATCGTCGCCTTCGCCGAGCTCGAGCGGTTCATCGACCTGCCGGTGCGCACCTACTCCTCGGGGATGTACATGCGGCTCGGCTTCTCCGTCGCCTCCCACATCCAGGCGGACGTCCTGCTCCTCGACGAGGTGTTCGCCGTCGGCGACGAGGACTTCCAGCGCAAGTGCTTCGGCAAGATCGCCGACTTCAAGCGGCGCGGCGGCACGATCGTGTTCGTCTCCCACGACGCCCAGGCGGTCGAGCGCCTGTGCGACCGCGCGGTCCTGCTCCGGCAGGGCGAGGTGATGTTCGACGGCACCACCCGCGAGGCGATCGCGCGCTACCGGCGGCTCCTCGCCGAGGAGCGCGCCCCCGACGAGCTCGCCGCGGGCCTGCGCGAGTGGGGCAGCGGCGAGGCCCGCGTCGTCGCCGCCCGCGTGCTCGACGCCGACGGCGACGAGCGGCGGCAGTTCGCGGCCGGGGAGCCGATGACCGTCGAGCTCGAGGTCGCCGCCCACCCCGAGCTCGCTCCGCCGGTGGTCTCGCTCGAGCTGCGCGACGACGACGGGGCCGTGCTCGCCGGGCTCAGCCAGCCGACGGCGGCGCTCGGCTGGACCGCGGCCGGCGGCCGGCGCGTCCTGCGCTTCGAGCTCGACCGGCTGCCGCTCGCGGACGGCCGCTTCCACCTCCGCGTCGCGCTCGCCGACGCCGAGGGCGGCAGGCTCCTCCACAGCCTGGCCGACGTGCTCAGCTTCTTCGTCTTCCCCGACCCCGGCGAGACCGGCGCGGTCCGCCTCGCCGGCCGCTGGTCGCTGCACGAGGCGCCGACGGCCGAGCCGGTCGTGCAGCCGTGAGCTCGCGGACCTGCCCCGACTGGCCGCGGCTGATGGAGGTCGCTCCCGACCTCCAGTTCAAGCACTACACCCTCCGCGAGGCCCAGCTCCCGGCCGACGCGCTCGTCCTCGTCGAGGGGGTCGGGTTCGACGACCTCGCCCTCTGCTGCGACCGCGACCGGCACGTCTTCAACCCCGAGCACACCGATCCCCGCGTCGGGAGCGCGCTGCGCGCCTCGCACTGGTTCGACCTCCGCGAGTGGGCGGCCCGCCCGCCCCGCTCGTCCTGACGGCGCCTCGGTAGTGTCCCCGGACGATGCCGACCGCCATCGTCCCCTTCCGCGGCGCCGAGGGCAAGAGCCGGATGGCCGGCCTGCAGCCGGCGGCGCGCGCGGCGCTCGCCTCGGCGATGCTCGCCGACGTGCTCGAGGCTTGCCGGCCGGCGGGGGCGGTCTACGTCGTCACGCCGGCCCCGCGGCCCGACCTGCAGGCCACGGTCGTCCGCGACGGCGGGCGCGGGCAGGGGGCGGCCGTCGCAGCCGCGCTGCGGGCGGCGGTCGCGGGCGGCGGCTCGCCGCCGTACCTCGTCCTCAACGCCGACCTGCCGTGCGTGACGCCCGACGACGTCCGCGCGCTCGCCGCCGGGCCGCCGGCGGGCGGGCTCGCGCTCGTCGCCGCCGCCGACGGAACGACGAACGCGCTCGCGCTCGCGGCGCCCGACCTCTTCGCCCCGGTCTACGGGCCCGGCAGCGCCGAGCGCTTCGCCCGTCTCGCCCCGTCGCGCCTGCTCGTGCTGCCGAATCTCGTCGATGACGTCGACACGGTGGACGACCTCCGGCGGCTGCGCGACCGCCTCGGCGCGCACACGCGGCGCGCGCTCGCGGAGCTGCTCGTCGGTGCAGCCGCGTGAGGGTCACCGTGCTCTCCGGGGGGGTCGGGGGAGCGCGGCTCCTCAGGGGCATCCTCGCTGTCGTCGATCCAGCCAACGTCAGCATCGTAGGCAACGTGGCGGACGACGTCGACGTGCTCGGCCTGCACGTCAGCCCCGACCTCGACAGCGTCCTCTACACCCTCGCCGGCCTCGCCGACGAGGAGCGCGGCTGGGGGAGGGCGGGGGAGACCTGGCATGCGCTCGAGTCGGCGGCGGCGCTCGGCGGCGAGAGCTGGTTCCGGCTCGGCGACCGCGACCTCGGCCTCCACCTCGTCCGGACGCAGCGGCTGCGCGACGGGGCGCCGCTGTCGGCGGTGACCGCGCAGCTCGCACGCGCCCTCGGCCTGCGCTGCGCGCTCCTGCCGGCCACGGACGACGCGCTCCGGACCTTCGTCGAGACGCCGGCCGGGACGTTCCCGTTCCAGACCTGGTTCGTCGAGCGCGGCCACCGGGACGAGGTCGACGCCGTCCACTACACGGGTGCGCGGGAGGCGCGGCCCGCACCCGGGGTGGTCGGGGCGCTCGAGCGGGCGGACGTGATCGTGCTCGCCCCCAGCAACCCCTACGTCTCGATCGGCCCGATCCTCGCGATCGACGAGATCCGGCGGGCGCTCGAGCGGCGGCACGCGCCGTGCGTCGCCGTCAGCCCGCTGATCGGCGGACGGGCGGTCAAGGGGCCGGCCGACCGGATGCTCGCCCGGCTCGCCGGCGGCACCACCCCCGCCCACGTCGCCGGCTGCTACGTGGGGCTGATCGACGCGCTCGTGTTCGACGAGGCGGACGCGCCCGCCGAGCTTCCGGACGCCGTCCGGCCCGTCGTCGCCCGCACGCTGATGCGCGACCCGGCCGCGGCCCGCCGTCTCGCCGAGGAGGTGCTGGCCGCGGCCGGCGCCGTCCGATGAAGGTCGCGATCCTCGGCGGCACCGGCAGCTTCGGCAGGGCGCTCGCCGCGCGGCTCGTCGCCCGCGGCGAGGACGAGGTCGTGATCGGCTCGCGCGACCCCGGGCGGGCGCGGGCGGCCGCCGCGGAGCTCGCCGCGGCCGGCGCTGCCCGCAACGACGAGGCGGCGCGCGCCGCCGACCTCGTCGTCCTCGCGGTGAAGGCCGACGCGGCGCTCGCGACGGCGGCGGAGGTCGCGGCCGCGCTCGGGGACACCCCGGTCCTCTCCGTCGCGAGCGCGCTCGTGCTCGGCCGGGGCGGGGCCCGGCCCGACCCCGACGCCCGCTCGCTCGCGGAGCGGGTCCAGGCGCTCGTGCGCGCCCCGGTCGTCGCCGGCCTCCACTCGGTCGCGGCCGCCAACCTCGCCGCGGCGCCGCCGGAGGAGGACGCGCTCGTCTGCGGCGACGACCCGGACGCGAAGGCCCTCGCGCTCGAGCTCGCGGGCCGGGTGGTGGCGGGGCGGGCGCTCGACGCGGGCCCGCTCGCGAGCGCGCGCGCGCTCGAGGGGCTGACGGCCGTGATCGTCAACCTCAACCGGCGCTACCGCGCGCACGCCGGCATCCGCGTCACCGGCGTCCCGTGATCGAGGTCGTCCCCGTCGAGGGGTTGCCGGAGATCGGCGAAGGCGACGACCTCGCCGCGCTCGTCGCCGAGCGCGCCCGGCTCGAGGACGGCGACGTGGTTGTCGTCGCCCAGAAGGTGGTGTCGAAGGCGGAAGGTCGTGTCGTTCGGCTCGCCGAGGTGGAAGCCTCGGCGCGGGCGCGGGCGCTCGCGGGCGGCTGGTGCGATCCGCGGGAGACGGAGGTGATCCTGCGCGAGGCCGTGCGCGTCGTCCGTACGCGCAACGCGCTCGTGATCGCCGAGACGCGGCACGGGTTCGTCTGCGCGTCGGCGGGCGTCGACCACTCGAACGCGCCGGGGCCGGAGTCGGTGGTGCTGCTCCCCGAGGATCCGGACGCGAGCGCGCGCCGCCTGCGCACCGCGATCCGGCGGCGGACCGGCAAGCGGGTCGCCGTGCTCGTGACCGACTCCTTCGGCCGGCCGTTCCGGCGCGGGACGACCGACGTCGCGATCGGCGTTGCGGGACTCGCGCCGCTCGCCGACCTGCGCGGGACGACCGACCGCACCGGCGGCGTCCTCCGCTCGACGCAGGTCGCGGTCGCCGACGAGATCGCCGCGGCGGCGAACCTCGTGCGCACCTCGAAGGCGGACGGGCTGCCGGTCGTGATCGTGCGGGGGCTCCGGCGCGGCGGCGAGGGCTCGGCGCGGGAGCTCGTGATGCCGCCCGAGCGCGACCTCTTTCGCTGACCCGGACGTCGGCGGGACGGCGCCGGCGCGCGGGCGTCGCGGTCAGCCCTCGACGAACTCGTCCGCGACCGCGAGCGCGTCGTCGAGGATCGCGAGCCCCTCGTCGAGCTCCTCGCGCGTGATCGTCAGCGGCGGGCAGACCATCACCACGTTCCAGTGCGTCATCAGGTAGAGGCCGCGGTCGAGCGCGCGCCGCGCCATCGCCGCCACCGGCTTCGCCGCCTCGCCCGAGCCGTTGAACGGCACGAGCGGCTCGCGCGTCTCCCGGCTCCGGACGAGCTCGAGGCCCCAGAAGCAGCCGAGCCCGCGCACCTCGCCGACCGACGGGTGCCGCTCGGCGAGCCGGCCGAGCTCGCGCCGGAGGACGGCGCCGGTCGCCGCCGCGTTCTCGACGATCCCCTCCTCGCGGAAGGCCTCGATCGACGCGACCGCGGACGCGCACGCGAGCGGATGGCCCGAGTAGGTGAGGCCGCCCGCGAAGTAGCGCGAGCGCACCCACTCCGCGATCGGCTCGCGGACGACCATCGCGCCGAGCGGGACGTAGCCGGAGTTGATCCCCTTCGCGAGCGTGATGATGTCGGGGACGACGTCCCAGTGCTCGACCGCGAACCACCGGCCGGTGCGGCCGAAGCCGGCCATCACCTCGTCGCAGATCAGCAGGATGCCGTGGCGGTCGCAGACCTCGCGGATCGACTGCAGGTAGCCGTCGGGCGGGACGATGATCCCGTTCGTCCCCGTCACCGTCTCGAGCAGGACCGCCGCGACGGTGTGCGGCCCCTCGTACTGAAGGATCTCCTCAAGGTGGGGCGCGCCGGTGCAGACCGGGCAGGGGTCCGGGTGGCCGGCCGGGCAGCGGTACGTGTACGGGTCGAGCATGCGCACGACGCCGGGGATGCCCGGCTCGGCCGGCCAGCGCCGCGGGTCGCCCGTGAGCGTGATCGACCCGCCGGTGGCGCCGTGGTAGGAGCGGTAGCGCACGACGACCTTGTGGCGGCCCGTGTACCAGCGGGCGAGCTTGATCGCGTTCTCGTTCGCCTCGGTGCCGCCGTTCGTGAAGAACGAGAGCGAGAGGTCGCCCGGCGTCACCTCGGCGAGCAGCTTCCCGAGCCGCGACCGCGACGCGGTCGCCATCGGCGGGCCGATCGTCGCGAGCTGCTCGGCCTGCTCCTTGATCGCCGCCACCACCTTCGGGTGGCCGTAGCCGATCGAGACGTTGACGAGCTGCGAGGCGAAGTCGAGGTAGCGCTTGCCGTCGTAGTCCCAGAAGTGGCGGCCCTCGGCGCCGGCGACCGCGATCGGCTCGATCGCGTCCTGCACCGACCAGGAGTAGAGGACGTACCGCTTCGCGTCCTCGACGATCCGGCGCCCGAGGGCGGAGTCCCGCTGGACGGTGGCCATGGCGCCGATCCTACAAGCCGGCCGCCGCGGGCGGTCGCGCCAGCCGGTCGCGCAGGAGGTGGACCTCGCCCAGCCGCTCGAACCCGAGCCGGACGAGGATCGGGGCGGACATCGGCCCGGCGGCGACGAGCAGGCGGGGGACGCCGCGGTCGGCCGAGTCGTCCCAGCGGGCGCGGACGAGCGCCGTGTAGGCGCCGCGCCCGCGCGCGTGCGGCAGCACCGCCCCGCCCAGCAGGAGCGTCGCCGCCGGCGTGAAGACCGCGCGGGCGAAGCCGACCGGCTCGCCGGCGAGGAGCGCGAGGTAGCGGCGCGAGCGGCCGCCGCGGGCAAGCGCCGCCCGCACCTCGCCGAGGTCCGGCTCCTCCTCCCCCGGCTCGGGCCACACCGTCTGCTCGATCGCCCGCGCGCGCAGGTAGTCCTCGACGGTCTCGACCGGGCGGACCGCGACGCGCGAGCGGCCCCGGGGAGGCCCGGCGAGCACGAGCGTGGTCATCCGCTCCGGGTCGCCGGGCTCGAGCCCGAGCTGGCGGAGCCGCCCCGCCAGGTCGGGCGGGGTCGAGCGCTCGCCCACCCACCAGGTGACCTGCTCGAGCCCGCGCTCCCGGGCGAGCGCGCGCACCTCCGCCACCGCTTGCTCGACGTCGCCGAGCCGGACCCGCTCGACCGAGGCCCGGCGCCGCCGGAGCGCGACCAGGTACCCCGCGCGCCGGCGGAGCTCGAGCCCCGGCTCGGGCGCGAGCGAGCGGCTCGGCTCCTCGGCGAGCTCGACCAGGTCGCTCGGCGCGCTAGGCTCCATCCCGCGACCGACCTTATCGAGGCGCCGTGTCCAAGCGGTTTCTCCCGCACCAACACCAAAAGTGAGGCAGTCGAAAGTGGCAGTGGACCTCAGTTCGCTCCGCGAGGGCCAGAAGGTGGTCGACCGGGACGGCACGACCTACGAGGTCGTCAAGGTCACCAGGGCCATGGTCCTCGTCAAGGGGCAGGGCATTCCCCCCATCGGCAACACCCCTCCGGGTTGTCGTTGGTTCTACCCGTCCAGTCTGTCGATCGAGTCAAAGCCCGTCCGGCCGATCCACCACTGGGTCGGCGGCCGCCCGCTCGCGGGCGCCTCGGGACGGAGCGGGGCGGTGTACGACCCGGCGACCGGCAGGCAGACGGGCGCGGTCGACTTCGCCTCGGCCGAGGAGGTGGACGCGGCCGTGCAGGCCGCGAAGGCCGCGTTCCCCGCGTGGCGGGCGCTCTCGCTCGCGAAGCGGGCGGAGCTCTTCTTCGCGATCCGCGAGCTCTTCGACGCGCACCGGGAGGACCTCGCGCGCCTGCTGACGGCCGAGCACGGGAAGGTGCTCTCGGACGCGCTCGGGGAGGTCGCGCGCGGGCTGGAGGTGATCGAGTACTGCTGCGGGATCCCGACGCTCCTCAAGGGCGGGTACTCGGAGCAGGCCTCGACCGGGATCGACGTCTACGCGATCCGGCAGCCGCTCGGGGTGGTGGCCGGGATCACCCCGTTCAACTTCCCGGCGATGGTGCCGATGTGGATGTGGGCGCCGGCGCTCGCCTGCGGGAACACGTTCGTGCTGAAGCCCTCGGAGAAGGACCCGTCGGCGTCGGTGCGCACCGCCGAGCTCCTGCAGGAGGCGGGCGTCCCCGACGGCGTCTTCAACGTCGTGCACGGCGACAAGGTGGCGGTGGACGCGCTGCTCGAGCACCGCGACGTGGCGGCGGTCTCGTTCGTCGGCTCGACCCCGACCGCCCGCTACGTGTACGAGAAGGCCACGGCGGCGGGGAAGCGCTGCCAGGCGCTCGGGGGGGCGAAGAACCACATGGTCGTGCTCCCGGACGCCGACCTGGACATGGCGGCGGACGCCGCGGTGTCGGCCGCCTACGGCTCGGCGGGCGAGCGGTGCATGGCGGTGTCGGTGGTGGTCGCCGTCGGCGGGGTGGCCGACGAGCTCGTCGCCAAGATCAGCGAGCGGATCCCGAAGGTGAAGGTGGCGGCGGGGACGGAGCCGGGCGCGGAGATGGGGCCGCTCGTCACCCGCGAGCACCGCGACCGGGTCGCCTCCTACGTCGAGAACGCGCCGGCGGAAGGCGCGACGGTGGTCGTGGACGGGCGGGAGGCCGTCCCCGAGGGCGAGGGCTTCTTCCTCGGCCCCACCCTGATCGACCACGTCCGGCCGGAGATGGCGAGCTACCGGGACGAGATCTTCGGGCCGGTGCTCGGCGTCACCCGGGTCGACACCTACGACGAGGCCGTCCGGCTCGTGAACGAGAACCCGTACGGGAACGGGACCGCGATCTTCACCCGCGACGGCGGCGTCGCCCGCCGGTTCCAGTTCGACGTCCAGGCCGGGATGGTCGGGATCAACGTGCCGATCCCGGTGCCGGTCGCCTACTACAGCTTCGGCGGCTGGAAGAGCTCCCTGTTCGGCGACCGCCACATCTACGGGCCGGAGGGGATCGACTTCTACACCCGCACCAAGGTCGTCACCGCGCGCTGGCCCGACCCGGCGACCTCGCGGGTCGACCTCGGCTTCCCCCAGACCCGGTAAGGTGGCCGAGCGCTTCGAGGTGCGGCTGGCGAACGGCGAGCGCGAGGCCGCCGCGTCGCTCTGGGCGGCCCGGCACGTGATCGCCCGCCGCGCCGCCTTCGACGCCGACCCGCTGCGCCCGGTGAACGTCCTGCCGGCCGAGATCTGGAAGCTCGACGCGAAGGCCTTCGGCGGCCGCGTGTACGTGGAGACGATCCGCACCGCGGCGGAGCTCTCCGAGGTCGACGCGTCCTCCTGAGCCGGCGCGGCAGCCGCGCTACGCGGCGACCGCCCGCCCGGCGGCGGGCAGCCGCTCCCGGAAGCGCGCCCGGGCGACGAACTGCCCGGACCCCGGCGCGGCGACGAGCTCGCCGCCCTCGACCAGCACCTGGCCGCGCAGCAGCACCGTCTCGGGCGCGCCGACGACCTCGGTGCCCTCGTAGATGTTGATGTCGGAGGCGGAGTGGTGGGTCGCGGCCGAGATCGTGTGCCGCTTCTCGGGATCGAAGACGACGAGGTCGGCGTCGGAGCCGATCGCGATCGTGCCCTTCTTCGGGTACATGCCGAACAGCTTGGCCGGGTTGGTGGAGAGCAGCTCGACCATCCGGTGCAGCGTGATCCGGCCGCCGCGGACGCCGAAGTGGTGGATCAGCTCCAGCCGGTTCTCCATCCCGGGGGCGCCGTTCGGGATCGCGCGGAAGTCGTCCTTGCCGAGCAGCTTCTGCTCCCGCGTGTAGGCGCAGTGGTCGGTGGAGACGACCTGGAGGTCGTCGGTGCGCACGGCCTCCCAGAGCGCCTCCTGGTTCGCCTTCGGGCGGGGCGGCGGCGTGTAGACGTAGTTCCCGGCCTCGAAGCCGTCCAGCCGCTCGAGGTACGAGACGTCGACGAGGAAGTACTGCGTGCACGTCTCCGCCCACACGTCCCAGCCCTTGCGCCGGGCGGTCCGGATCGGCTCGAGCGCCTCCTCGCAGGACACGTGCACGACGTAGAGCGGGCAGCCGGCGACGTGCGCGAGCTGGATGGCGCGGTTCGTCGCCTCGCCCTCGACCTCCGGCGGCCGCGTGAGCGCGTGGTAGATCGGGTCGGTGTGGCCGGCCGCGATCGCCTCCGCGACGAGCACCTCGATCGCGTCGCCGTTCTCGGCGTGCACCATCACGCACGCGCCGGTGCGCGCGGCGACCTGCATCACCTGGAAGAGGCCCTCGTCGGAGATCCGGAGCGAGTCGTTGTAGGCCATGAAGAGCTTGTAGGAGCTGACGCCGTGCTCGGACGGGAGGGTCGCGAGCTCCTCGAGCCGACTGCCGTCCTCGCCGAGGTCGGTGACGATGATGTGGAAGCCGCTGTCGATCAGCGCCTTGCCCTCGCGCTTGGCATGCCAGGTCTCGAGCGCCTCCGCGAAGCTCTGGCCCTTCGCCTGGATGCAGAAGTCGACGTGCGTCGTGGTGCCGCCGAAGGCGGCCGCGACGTGACCGTGGTAGAAGTCGTCGACCGTCGTCTTCGCCCGCCAGGGCATGTCGAGGTGCGTGTGCGGGTCGACGCAGCCCGGGAGGACGTACTTCCCGGTCGCGTCGATGACGCGGTCGGCGTCGACCTCGAGCGACTCGCCGATCGAGACGATCCGCTCGCCTTCGGCGTAGACGTCGGCGACGAAGTCGTCCGTCGCCGTGACGATGCGGCCGCCCTTGATCAGCACCGACATCTCGGCCGGGATACTAGTCGACCGGTCGGGGCCGGACGCGGCGGGGACGGGCCCGCGAGGGCCCGTCCCCGCCCGCCGGAGGCTCGGGCGCGCGGCCGGACGGGCTTACTTGCCGCCCGGGGTCACCGCCACGACGGCGGGCTTCCAGCCCTTCCCGGTGATGTCGATCCCCTCGGCCTTGAGCTCGGCCTGCGCCTGCCTCGCCCAGGTGTAGTTCACCTCGCTCGCCGCCGGCGGCTTCTTGATCACGCCGTAGGTCCTCGCGATCGTCGCGGTCTTGGCGACCGCCGACTGCGGCACGACGCCGATCCCGCTCGGGTTGGGCCAGATCAGCTTGTTGATCTCGTTCATCTGCCAGGTCTGGTGGCCCCTGCCGAGCGTCGGGCCGTTCTTCAGGACGATGTCGACGCACGCCGCCTGGTGGTCGCGGCAGTAGATCCAGCCCTGGAACGACGCCTTCAGGAACTTCACGAGCGTGTCCTGGTTCGCCTTGCTCGCGAGCCACTTGCTGGTCGTGAAGATGTCGTCCTCGAGCATCCCCGTGCCGACGTCCGCCATCTTGAAGACGTTCAGGTCGGAGAGCTGGTAGAGCTTGCCGGTCTTCGGGTTCTTCGTCTCGAGGACCTGCGCGAGCTCGTTGTACGTCATCGCCGCGGCGGCGTCGATCTGGTGGCTCAGGAACGCCGTCATGTCGAACGGCTGGTTGAAGATCGTCACGTCCTTCGGGTTGTTCGGGTTGATGCCGTTCTTCGTCAGCGCGGCGAAGAGCTCCGGCTGGTTCCCGCAGCACCACACGCCGACCTTCTTGCCCCGCATCTTCGCGATCGTGTCGATCCCGGAGGACTTCCACGTGATCTCGGTCATGCCGCTGCGGGCGAAGACCTGGGCGACCGAGACGAGGTTGCCACCCTTCTCGTCGGTGGCGAACAGGTTCGGCAGCCAGTCGAGGCCGAGGTCCGCCCCGCCGCCCGCGACGACGGTCTCGGGCGTGATGTTCGGCCCGCCGACCTTGATGGTGACGTTCAGCCCGGCGTCCTTGTAGTACCCCTGCGCCGCGGCCGCGTAGTAGCCGGCGAACTGCGCCTGCGTCACCCACTTGAGCTGCAGCGTCACGTTCGTCAGCCTCGTGCTCGCGCCTGCCGAACCGCCCAGGCTCGCCGCCGCCGCGACGGTCGCCGCGACCGCGCCCAGGCCGACCCAGAACTTCCGCCTCATGCGCCCTCCTCGAGTCGTGTGCGTTCGTGCCCTTCCAGCCCGCCGATTCTGACCGATTGCTACTCCCGTGTCGACGGGACGCCCCGGAGCACGACCCGCTCGGCCAGGGAGACGGCCACGTAGAAGGCGATCCCGAACCCGCTCGCGACGACGATCGCCGCCCACCCGAACGGGAAGTCGAAGAGCGAGATCGAGTTCTCGATCTGGACGCCGAGCGCCACCGTCGAGCCGCCGAAGTAGTCGCCGACGATCGCGCCGATCATCGAGAGCACGGTCGCCACCCGCAGGCCCGTGAAGACGAACGGCAGCGCCGCCGGGATGCGCACGCGGCGGAAGATGTCGAGCTCGCTGGCCGCGTACGAGCGCATCAGCTCGATCGCCTCGGGCCTGACGGAGGTGAGCCCCCGCAGCGTGTTCACCATCACGGGCAGGAAGCAGAGGACGCCGGCGATCGCCCACTTCGAGTGCGGGTTGAGGACGCCGAACCAGGCGTTCGTGATCGGCGCGAACGCGATGATCGGCACGGCGTTCGCCGCGACCGCGTACGGCATGAGCGCGTCGCCGACCCGCCGCCAGCGCGCGAACAGGAGCGCGACCACGATCGCGAGCGCCGAGCCGATCACGTAGCCGCCGAGCGCTTCCTTGAAGGTGAACCAGCCGGCGTCGAAGAGCAGGCGGAAGTTGTGCCAGAGCGTGGTCGCGATCGTCGACGGCCGCGGCAGCAGGAACCGCCCCGCGAGCGGCGAGAAGACCCACTGCCAGGCGGCGAGCCCGACCGCGAAGACGAGCACCGCGGGCAGCCAGTCGAGCGCCCGCCGGCCGATCCTCCCGCTCACCCGTCCGTCCCCGAGACGAGCTCCTCCTCGACGACCGCCTCGGCGCCGCCGCGGGCGAGCGCCTCGCGCACGGCGGTCACGAGCTCGAAGTAGCGCGGGTCCTCGCGGAGCTGGGCCGTGCGGGGCTGCGGCAGGTCGACGTCGACGACCTCGGTGATGCGCCCCGGCCTCGGCGACATCACGACGACGCGCGTCGAGAGGAAGACGGCCTCGGCGATCGAGTGCGTGACGAAGACGACCGTCGAGCCGATCTCCTCCCAGAGTCGGAGGAGCTCCATGTTCAGCCGCTCGCGGGTCATCTCGTCGAGCGCCCCGAACGGCTCGTCCATGAGCAGGAGGGCCGGCGAGAAGGAGAGCGCGCGCGCGATCGAGACGCGCTGCTGCATCCCGCCCGAGAGCTGCCAGGGGTGGTGGTGCTCGAAGCCCGTGAGCTCGACGAGCTCGAGCATCTCCTTCACCCGCTGCGCGCGCCGGGCGCGGCTCCAGCCGAGCATCTCGAGCGGCAGCGCGATGTTCTTCGCGACCGTCCGCCAGTCGTACAGCACCGCGTGCTGGAAGACGATCCCGTAGTCGCGGTCGAGCCGGGCGCGGTGGGCCGGCTTGCCGTTGACGGTCACGCTGCCGGTGGTCGGCTGGATCAGGTCGCCGATGATCCGCAGGAGCGTGGACTTGCCGCAGCCCGAGGGCCCGATCAGCGAGACGAACTCGCCCGCCTCGATCGCGAGGTCGATGCCCTGGAGGGCGACCGTCTTCCCCTGCTGGAACGTCTTCGAGACGCCGCTGAGCTCGACGACGCTCACGCCGTCTGCTCCGGAGGGCGCCGGACGACGAGCTTCTCCGCGGCCACGACCACGAGGAAGAACCCGATCCCGAGGAGCGCGGCGACGACGTTCGTCGCCCACAGCTCCTGCGGCTCGATCGAGTAGTACTGGTTGAAGTTCACGATCGCCCCGCCGAGGCCTCCCTGGATCGAGGCCGCCGGCTCGGAGATGATCGCGCCGACGATCGCGAGCGGGGCCGCGATCCTGAACGCGGAGAAGAGGTACGGCAGCGACGCCGGCACCTGGAGCTTCCAGAGGATGCGCCACCGGCTCGCGGCGTAGGAGCGCATCAGCTCGACCGCGCGCGGGTCGGCGGACTGGAGGCCCCGCAGCCCGTTGATCGTGACGGGGAAGAACGTCAGGTACGCGGCCAGGATCGCCACCGCCACCCAGTCCGTCACGCCTTTCGTGCCGAGGCCGACGACGACCATCGGCGCGATCGCGAGCAGCGGGATCGTCTGCGAGGCGACGACGTACGGGATGATCCCGCGCTCGAGGAAGCTCGACTGGGAGAGGACGACGGCGATCGCAAACCCGACCACGGCGCCGATCGCGAACCCGACGGCGGACTCCTTCAGCGTGAAGAGCGAGTCGTGGACGAGGATGCGGACGAGCCACGGGCCGTTGACCTGCGCCGGCTGGAAGAGCGCGCGGACGATCTCGTGCAGGTGCGGCATCGTCGTGTCGTTGACCGGGAACGGCCAGTGCAGGTGGAAGCGCGTCCCGACCCAGTGCCATCCCTCCCACAGACCCCAGAGGACGCCCAGCAGGACCACGAGGAGGCCCCCCCGTCGCGCGGCGATCTGCATGGCGAGTCAATATCACAGTTGTAGAGTCCGCTCGTGCCGCTCGATCCGGCCCGTACCGTCGCCGAGCTCCGGGAGCTTCAGGAGCTGACCGGCGACGCGAACGGGGCGCAGCGCGTCGCCTGGACGGAGACGTGGGAGCGCGCGCGGGACTGGCTCCGGCGCAAGGTCGCCCCGACGGGCGCGGTCGAGGAGATCGACCCGGCCGGCAACCAGTGGTTCACGCTCGCCGGCGAGCGCGGCGACCGCGCGCTCCTGCTCGGCGGCCACATCGACTCCGTCCCGAACGGCGGCTGGCTCGACGGCTGCCTGAACGTGCTCGCCGGGCTGGAGGTGCTGCGGCGGGTTGCCGAGGAGGGGACGCCGCCGGTGCCGGTGCGGCTCGTCGACTGGGCCGACGAGGAGGGCGCCCGCTTCGGCCGCTCGCTCTTCGGCTCGTCCGCCGCCGCCGGCTCGATGCGCGACCAGGCGGAGCTCGCGACGCTCGCCGACCGCGACGGGGTCGCGCTCCCGGACGCGCTGCGCGCGCACGGGGTCGAGCTCGACCGGGCGGCGGAGGCGCGCTCGCAGCTCGCCGGCGCCGGCGCCTACCTCGAGCTCCACATCGAGCAGGGCCCGGTGCTCGAGTCGCTCGGGCTGCCGCTCGGCGTCGTGCTCGGCACCTTCGGCGTCGAGCGCTCCCGGGTCACCTGGCGCGGGCAGGCCGCGCACGCGGGCTCGACGCCGATGGAGCAGCGCCGCGACGCGCTCGCGGGCGCGGCCAGGCTCGCGCTCGAGCTCCGCTTGATCGCCCGCGAGGTCGGCGACGGCGCGGTGTGCACCTGCGGCGGCGTCGTGTGCAGGCCGGGGATCGTCACGTCCGTCGTCGAGACGGCCGAGCAGCTCCTCGACCAGCGTCACCTCGACGCGGGGAAGCTCGCCCGCCTCCACGAGCTCGCGCAGGAGGCGTCGAGGCGGTTCGCCGCGGAGGAGGACCTCGAGGTCGAGTGGGAGAAGCTCTGGTCGATCGAGCCGATCCTCTTCGACGAGACGCTGATCGGCTTCGCCGACGAGGCGGTGCGCGAGGTCGCAGGCGCCTCGCACCGGCTGCCCTCGGGCCCGCTGCACGACGCGGCGGAGGTCGCGCGCGCCGGCGTGCCCACGGTGATGCTGTTCGTGCAGAGCCTGCGGGGCCTCTCGCACACGAAGCTCGAGGACACGAAGGTCGAGCACCTCGAGCTGGCGGTCGCCGCGCTCGACCGGCTCGCCTCGAGGGCGCTCGCCTGGCTCGCCGGCTAGGCGCGCTCGGCGACGACCGGGTTCCGCAGGACGCCGATCCCCTCGATCTCGACCTCGACGACGTCGCCGGGCGCGAGCGAGAGCGGCGGCGTGCGCTCGTAGCCGACCCCGGCCGGCGTCCCGGTGAGGATCAGGTCGCCCGGCTCGAGCGTGCAGAAGCTCGAGGCGAACGCGACCAGCCGGCGCACGCCGAAGACGAGGTCGCTCGTGTTGCCGTCCTGGAGCACCCGGCCGTTCAGCCGCTGGACGACCCGCAGGCCGCTGCCGTCGCCGAGCTCGGCGACCGGCACCAGCCGGTCCCCGACCGGGCAGAACGTGTCGAAGCCCTTGCCGCGCGTCCACTGCTTGTCGCCGAACTGGAGGTTGCGCGCCGACACGTCGTTGGCGCAGCGGTAGCCGGCGACGAACGCGAGCGCGTCGTCCTCGGCGATCCGGCGCCCGGTGCGCCCGATCTCGACCGCGAGCTCCGCCTCGGCGTCGACGTGCGTCGCCTCCGGCGGCAGCACGATCGGCTCGCCCGGCCCGATCAGGGTGTTGGCGAACTTGCCGAAGAGGAGCGGCTCGGCGGGCGGCTCCCGGCCCGCGGCCCGGAGGTGGGACCGGTAGTTCCAGCCGGTGCAGAGGACCTTCACGGGCCCATCTTCGCGGTAGGCTCCGCCCATGGCGATCAGCTTCGGCGTCACCGTCCTCCCCGACCCGCCGTACACCCGCTTCCTCGAGCTGCTCGAGCTCGCCGAGCGGCAGGGCTTCGCGTACGGCTGGACCTACGACTCGCACGTCCTCTGGCACGAGTCGTTCCCCTTGCTGACCCTGGCCGCGGAGCGGACGAGCCGGATGAGGCTCGGCCACTTCGTCACGAACCCGGGCACGCGCGAGCCGACCGTGCTCGCGAGCGCGTACGCGACCCTGCACGTGATCTCCGAAGGCCGGATGGTGATGGGGATCGGCCGCGGCGACTCCGCTCGCCGGGTGATCGGCCAGCAGCCGGTGAAGATGGCGGAGTTCGAGGCCGCCTGCCGGATGATCAAGGCGTTCATGAACGGGCAGGCGGTCGACTGGAACGGCAAGGAGCTCAGGCTCGAGTGGGCCCGCTCCGAGCCGCCGATCCCGATGTACGTCGCCGGCTACGGCCCGAAGGCGCTCGGCGTCGCCGGCCGTGTCGGCGACGGGGTGATCATCCAGCTCGCCGACCCGGTGATCGTCGAGTGGATCATGGCCACCGCGCGCGACGCTGCGGAGAAGGCCGGCCGCGACCCCGACGCGCTCGAGTGCATCGTCGGGGCCCCGTCGAAGGTCTCCGACGACGTCGCCCGCTGCCGCGAGGAGGTGCGGTGGTTCCCGGCGATGGTGTCGAACCACGTCATGGACCTGATCGAGCGGTACGGTTGGAGCTCCGACATCCCCTCGGAGCTGACCGACTACGTGAAGGCGCGCAAGTTCTACGACTACAAGGAGCACTCGCGGGTCGGGGCGAAGCACGGCGAGTTCGTCACGGACGAGATCTGCGACCGCTTCTGCGTGATCGGAAGCGTCGACGACTGCGCGAGGAAGCTACGCGAGCTCGAGGCCGTCGGCGTCGACCAGTTCAACCTCTACCTGATGACCCACGACCAGGAGGAGACGCTCGACGCGTACGGCCGCGAGCTCATCCCGCGGCTCGCGCCCGTCGCCTCGTGACCGCGGCCATCGTCGCAGGGAGCGCTCCCCCGGTCGTCGGCGCGAAGGACGTCACGCGCAGGTTCGGAGCGGGCGAGACCGCCGTCGACGCGCTCCGCGGCGTCACGCTCGACATCGAGCAGGGCAAGCTCACCGCGGTGATGGGCCCGTCCGGGTCGGGGAAGTCGACGCTGATGCACATCCTCGCCGGGCTGGACAAGCCGACGGGCGGGACGGTGACGATCGCCGGGCAGGAGATCACCTCGATGGGCGACAACGAGCTGACGCGCCTCCGCCGCCGCCACGTCGGCTTCGTGTTCCAGTTCTACAACCTGCTGCCGATGCTGACCGCCGAGGAGAACGTCAAGCTCCCGCTGTCGGTCGCCGGAGCGAAGGTGGACGCGGGCTGGTTCGCCGAGCTCGTCGCGAAGGTCGGCCTCGCCGGCCGGCTCGGGCACCGGCCCTCCGAGCTCTCGGGCGGCCAGCAGCAGCGCGTCGCGGTCGCGCGGGCGCTCGTCCATCGTCCGACGGTCGTGTTCGCGGACGAGCCGACCGGCAACCTCGACTCCCGCTCGAGCGCCGAGATCCTGGCGCTGCTCCGCGACTCGTGCGACGCGTTCGGGCAGACGATCGTGATGGTGACGCACGACCCGCGCGCGGCCGCGATCGCCGACCGGATCCTCTACCTCTCCGACGGCCTGATCGTGCTCGACCGCGGTGCGTCCTCCGAGGGCGAGGTCCTGAGGACGATGAACGAGCTGGACACGCTCGCCGCGCGTTGACGCGGATCGCGATCAAGGACCTCCTGGGCCGCAAGCTGCGGCTCGCGCTCACCTCGCTCGCGATCGTGATGGGCGTCGCGATGGTCAGTGGGACGTACGTCCTCACCGACACGATCGACGCCGCCTTCACCTCGATCTTCCAGACCGCGTACTCGACCTCCGACGCCGTCGTCACCGGGGAGGCCGCGTTCGGCGGCGCGCGGAACGCGCCCTCGTTCCCCGCCTCGACGCTCGACCGGATCCGGGCGCTGCCCGCGGTCGCCGCCGCCGCCGGAGGCGTCGGCGACCTCGCCGAGTACGTCGGCCGCGACGGCAAGGTGCTGCAGCGTCACGGCGCCCCCGGGCTCGCCTTCAGCGTGAACGCCCACGGCGACCAGCGCTTCAACCCGCTCACCCTCCTCTCCGGGTCGTGGCCCTCCGGGCCGCGGGAGGTCGCCGTGGACAAGAAGACCGCCGCCGACCTCCGCGTCGGGGTCGGCGACACCGTCCGCCTGCTGCCGCGCGGCGGCCGCGAGCGCCGCTTCCGCGTGTCCGGGATCGTCCAGTTCGGCCACACCTCGCTCGGCGGCGCCTCCCTCGCGATCTTCGACCTGCCGACCGCGCAGGCGCTCTTCCACAAGCAGGGGAAGCTCGACCAGATCGACGTCGCCGTCAAGCGCGGCTACTCCGTCTCGACGCTCCTCGACGAGATCCGCTCCGTGCTCCCGCCGCACACCCAGGTGCGGACGAGCGAGCAGCAGGCGAAGCAGGCCGCGAGCGAGACGAGCGACGCCCTCTCCTTCCTGCGCTACTTCCTGCTCGCGTTCGGCGGCATCGCGCTGTTCGTCGGCGCGTTCGTGATCGCCAACACGCTCTCGATCACGATCGCGCAGCGGACGCGCGAGTTCGCGACCCTGCGCGCGATGGGAGCGAGCGGGCGACAGCTCCTCGCCGTCGTCGTCGTCGAGGGCGCCGTGACCGGCGCGGTCGCGGCGCTCGCCGGCCTCTTCCTCGGCCTTGCGCTCGCGAAGGGGCTCGTGCGGCTCTTCGCGGCGTTCGGCGCCGACCTGCCGCAGGCCGGGCTCGTCTTCGCAACGCGGACGATCGTCGTCTCGCTCGTCGTCGGCACGGCCGTCACGCTGGTCGCGAGCCTGCGGCCGGCGCTGCGCGCGACCAGCGTCCCGCCGATCATGGCCGTCCGCGAGGGGTCGATCCTGCCGCCCTCCCGGTTCGCCCGGCTCGGGCCGCTCGCCGCGCTCGGGGTCTGCTCCGCCGCCGGGGCGCTCGTCGGCTACGGCGCGTTCGGGCACGGGCTGACCGTCGGCGTGCGCCTGGCGCTGCTCGCGGCCGGGATCCTCGGGCTGTTCGTCGGGGTGGCGATGGTCGCGCCGCGCCTCGTCCGGCCGCTCGCCGGGGTGCTCGGGCTCCCAGCGGCCTCGCTCGGCGGCGCCGCGGGCTCGCTCGCGCGCGCGAACGCGATGCGCAACCCGGGCAGGACCGCGTCGACCGCGGCGGCGCTGATGATCGGGCTCGCGCTCGTCACGGCCGTGGCCGTCCTCGCGCAGGGGCTGCGGCACGAGTTCGAGGGGGCGGTGAGGAGCGAGTTCCGCGCCGACTACGCGCTCACCTCGCAGAACGGCTTCACCCCGACCTCGGTGGACGCGACGACGGCGGTCCGGCGGAGCGGGATCGCCGCCTCGGTGGCCGGCGTCCGGGCGGGGGAGGGGCGCGCGTTCGGCAAGCGCATCCAGGTGACGGCCGTCGATCCGGGGTTCTCGCGGATGATCAGGCTCCGGTGGACGGCGGGCTCGGCGCGGGCGCTCGAGCGGCTGGGCCTGCACGGCGCGGTCGTCGACAAGAGCTACGCGACGAGCCACCACCTCGGCCTCGGCTCCCGGATCCGCCTCGAGACACCGGGCGGCCGGTTCCTCGACCTGCGGGTGACCGCGATCTTCGACCCGCCGCGCGGCGGCTCCCCCCTCGGCCGGGTGACGACGTCGGCGAAGGCGTTCGACGCCGTCTACCCGAACCCGCAGAACGTCTACTCGTTCATCGACATGCCGGGCGGCGTCACGCCCGCGAACACGGCCGCGCTCGAGCGGGTGCTGAAGCCGTTCCCGGACGCGAAGCTCCAGACCGAGCAGCAGTTCATCGCCAACCAGGAGCACGGCCTCGACGTCTTCCTCAACCTGCTCTACATCCTGCTCGGGCTCTCGATCCTCGTGTCACTCTTCGGGATCGTGAACACGCTCGTCCTCACGGTCTTCGAGCGGACCCGCGAGATCGGGATGCTGCGCGCGGTGGGGATGACGCGCCGGCAGACGCGACGGATGATCCGGCACGAGTCGGTGGTGACCGCGCTGATCGGCGCCGCGCTCGGGATCCCGCTCGGCGCGGGCCTCGCCGCCCTCTTCGACCGGGCGATCGGCGGCATCCCGTTCACGGTCCCGTGGCGCACGGTCGGGCTGTTCGTGGTCGCCGCCGCCGTCGTCGGCCTGCTCGCCGCGATCTTCCCGGCGCGCCGGGCCGCCCGCCTGAACGTCCTCGACGCGCTCCACTACGAGTAGGAGCGCGCCGGGTCCCTCTCCTCCGGGCCGGGTGCCCGCCGGAAGCCGACCCGGTCGAGGCGCGGAGCGAGCGGGCTCGTCTCGAGGCCCGGCCGGGGCGCCGGCTCGTTGTAGCCGACCGGGGCGACGTCGTTCGGCATGTCGGGGTGGAAGAGCGCGGCGAGCACCTGGAGCTGGCCGCGGCCGACCCCGAGCTCGAACTGGCCCCCGCCGTAGAGCGCGATCCCGCGCTCCTCGCAGCGCTCGTAGAAGTCGAGCAGCCGCGCGAGGGTGCCGAAGCGGGACGGTTTGCAGTTCAGGCAGCGCGGCGGGAACGGCAGGGCCTGCACGTCCGTCCACGCGTGGATCGGCGCGTCCCAGGTGACGCGGTCGCGGTGGGGCGCGAGCACGGCGTCGGTCGCCGGCGTCAGCGCCGGGTCCTCGATCCACGCCGAGGGGAGCCCCTCGGCGACGCGCCGGTAGAGGGCGGGGTCGGGCGGGTTGTCGACCGCGGTGCCGTGGTACTGGCCCTTCAGGTCGACGACGTCCACCACGTCCCGGGCCGCGAGCGCGGCGACGAGCTCGTCGGTCCACTCCGGCGTCGCGTCGAGCTTGAACCGGAGTCCGGGGTAGAGGTCGAGCCACGGGTCGAGCGACGCCGCACGGGTGGAGGAGACGAACCGGACCGGTCGCGGCTCCCGCCCGAGCGCCTCGGCGAGCGAGAGGCCGTTGTGCCGGAGCGCGCGGTCGAGCGCCGCCGACTCGAACGCCCACCGCCGGTAGTGGCGGAACGCCGGCTGCGCGGGCTCCCCGTGCGGGAAGAGGTCGAGCTCGTCGAGGCGCTCGGAGAGCGACCCGAGCGTCCAGTCGCCCCGCAGGTCGAGCCGCGGGAAGCGGCTCGGCTCGTGCTCGTCCGGATCGTAGGTCACGTCCTCGCCGAGCCCGTCGGCCGCGTCGTCGTCGCACGCGGCGCCGGAGCGGAGGCGAACGACCGTCGTGCGCCGCTCGAACGTCGGCGAGACGCGGAAGGAGCCGGTCGCGGTCGCCACGTCCCCGATCCGGAGCGGCAGCTCGCGGAGCGTCTCCCAGAGGGCCATCAGGCGATGCGTCCGACCGTCGCGGCCGCCGCCCGGAACGCGACCACGAGTAGGAGCGTGAAGGCGAGCGCGACGGCGAGGAACGTCGCGTCGAGGTGGCCGACGACGGCGGCGCGCACGAGCACCCCGGCCACGATCCCCGCGAGCCAGGTGCCGGCGAGCGCGCGGAGCCGCGGACGCCGGTAGAGGTCGAGCGCCCGGGCGGCGACGGCCCACGAGCCGGCGAGCGGGAGGGCGTCGCGCGCGTAGCCGGTCGCGCTGAGGCCGCCGCGGTGGTGGAGGAGGCCGAGGGTGACGAACGCGAGCAGCGCGGCCGCGTCCGAGGCGAGGGCGATCCGGTACGGTGGGGCGAGGAGACGGTGCACGGAGGACGGATTCTGCCCGCGCTCGCGTTGCTCTGCGCGGCAACAGCGCTCGCTGCCTGCGGCGGCGGGTCGCACGCCGCCGCAGGCCCGGTCGCGGTCGCCGCGGCGAAGACCGAGCGGGCCGGGGGCGTCGACGTGACGATCCGGGTGGTGCTGAGGAGCGCCGCCCTGCCCGGCGGCGCCTCGCGCCTGGAGGCGACCGGCGCCTTCAGCGGCGAGCGCGGGACGCTCGCGCTCGACATGACGCAGCTCCTGCGGCAGGCGGGCGCGCCCGCCGGCATCGACGGCCACGTCGAGGAGATCCTCCTCCGCGAGGGGGGCGACCCGGTCCTGTACCTCGACGTCCCCTTCCTCGCCGCCCACATGCCCGGCGGGAAGCGCTGGATCCGCCTCGACCTGAAGCAGGCCGGGGCGTCGTTCGGGCGCGACTTCCCGGCCCCGTTCGGGCAGGCGAGCCAGAGCCTGCAGCAGTCGCTCGAGCTCCTGCGCGCCGGCGTGTTCCGGGCGGCCGGGCCGGCGAGGGTCGGCGGCGTCGCGACCACGCGGTACGCGGGCTCGGTCGCGCTCCGCGCGCTCCCTCCCGACCTCGCCGACCGCCTCCGCGGGCTCGGCGCGCCGCCGTCCCTCGCCGTCCAGGCCTGGGTCGGCCGCGACGGCCTCGTCCGCCAGCTCGCGCTGCGCTACCCGACCGCCGCGGGCGGCGTCCCGGCGTCGATGGCGATGACGGTGCGGCTCGGCGGCTTCGGGCGGGTCGTGTCCGTCACGGCGCCTCCGCCGGCGACCGTCTTCGACGCCGGCGGAGGCGGCGCGGTGCCGTAGGCGTGCCGGCCTCGCGGATCGTCTTCGCGTGGGCGGTGAACGTGCTCGCCCTCTGGATCGCGAACGGGCTCTTCGGCGGCGTCCGCATCCACGGGCCCGCCGCCTACCTGATCGGGGCCGCGGTCCTCGCGGTCGCGAACGCGGTGCTGAAGCCGGTGCTCGCGCTGCTGACGCTGCCCCTGATCGTCCTCAGCTTCGGGTTCTTCTACCTGCTCCTGAACGTGGCGATGGTCGCGCTCGCCGCCTGGGTGGCCCCGAACTTCGCCGTGCGCGGGTTCTGGACCTACGTCGGCGTGGTCGCGATCCTCTGGCTCGTCAACTGGGCGGTGAGCGCGTTCGTCGACCGCACGGTCGGCCGGCCCGGGCTCGGCGGACGTCCCTCCTGACCCGGGCCGGCGTCTCCCGCGGCGCTACCCGCAGCCGGTGCTCGTGCCGCAGTCGCGGCAGGTGTAGCAGGTGCCGGCGCGCACCATCCGGCCGCCGCAGCGCGAGCACTCGATCGCGTCCTCGTGGGCGTTGAAGAGCGCGGTCTGGCCCGGGGTCGGGTGCTCGAGCTCGGGCGGCGGCGGCGCCCCGTTCGCGTACGCGGCCGAGAGCCGCGCCCGCACCTCCGGCGAGAGGATCCCGATCTCCTCCTGCTGGTCGACCGTGAGGAACTTCTTCCCCATCCAGCGGAACACGTAGTCGACGATCGACTTCGCAGCGCGGATGTCCGGGTCGTTCGTCGCCCCGCTCGGCTCGAACCGCATGTGCGCGAACTTGGAGACGTACACCTCGAGCGGCACGCCGTACTGGAGGCCGAGCGAGACAGCGATCATGAACGAGTTCATCAGCCCGGCGAGGGTTGTCCCCTCCTTGGCGATGTCGACGAAGATGTCGCCGGGGGTGCCGTCCTCGAACAGGCCGACGTGGATGTACCCCTCGTACTCGCCGACGCGGAACTTCCGCCCGATCTCGGTCCGGTCGTCCGGGAGCCGCCGCCGCCGCGGCACCGCGACCGCGCCGGCCGGCGCGAGCGCCGCCTGGCCCTTGTCGCTCTTGCCCGAGAGCGGCTGCGCGACCTTGCAGTTGTCGCGGTAGATGGCGATCGCCTTGACGCCGAGCTTCCAGGCGTCGACGAACACCTGCGCCACCTCGTCGATCGTCGTCTGCTCCGGCATGTTCACCGTCTTCGAGATCGCGCCGGAGATGAACGGCTGGATCGCGCCCATCATCTTCACGTGGCCGGAGTAGTGCACCGCCCGCTCGCCGATCGCGCAGTCGAACACCGGGTAGTGCTCGCTCTTCACGTACGGCGCGCCGACGACCGTGTTGCGCTCGTCGATGTAGGCGACGATCTGGTCGATCTCCGCCGGGGCGTAGCCGAGCTTCTCGAGCCCGAGCGGCACGGTCTTGTTGACGATCGTGATCTCGCCGCCGCCGACGAGCTTCTTCGACTTGACGAGCGAGAAGTCCGGCTCGACGCCCGTCGTGTCGCAGTCCATCATGAAGCTGATCGTCCCCGTCGGGGCGAGGACGGTCGCCTGCGCGTTGCGGTACCCGTGGACCTCGCCGAGGTCGAGCGCGTCGTCCCACGCGCGGCGGGCCGCGCCGAGCAGGTCGGCGGGCACCGTGTGCGACGCGGCGATGTTCCCCACCGCCGCCCGGTGCTTCGCGATCACGCCGAGCATCGCCGCCGCGTTCGGCTGGTAGCCGGCGAACGGCCCCATCCGCGCCGCGATCTCGGCCGACTTGCGGTACGCGCGGCCGGTCATCAGGGCGGTGACCGCCGCCGCGTACGCCCGCCCCTCGTCGGAGTCGTACGGCAGCCCCCGGGCCATCAGCAGCGCCCCGAGGTTCGCGTAGCCGAGGCCGAGCTGCCGGTAGGCCTTCGCGTTCCGCTCGATCTCCGGCGTCGGGTAGGACGAGTAGCCGACGAGGATCTCCTGGGCGAGGAACATCACGTCGACCGCGTGCTCGAACGCCTCGATGTCCAGCTCGCCGTCCTCGCGACGGAACTTCATCAGGTTGAGCGACGCGAGGTTGCAGGCCGAGTCGTCGATCGACATGTACTCGCTGCACGGGTTCGAGGCGTTGATCCGGCCCGAGTTCGGGAGCGTGTGCCAGGCGTTGATGGTCGTGTCGTACTGGACGCCGGGGTCGGCGCAGCGCCACGCCGCCTCCGCGATGTCGCGCAGCAGCTTGCGCGCCTTCACCGTCTCGATCACCGAGCCGTCGGTGCGGGCGGTCAGGTTCCAGTCGGCGTCGGCCTCGACCGCGTGCATGAACGCGTCGGAGACGCGGACCGAGTTGTTCGCGTTCTGGTACTGGATCGAGGCCCAGTCGTGCGAGTCGAGCGACATGTCGTAGCCCGCCGCCTCGAGCACGCGCGCCTTCTCCTCCTCGCGCGCCTTGCACCAGATGAACTCCTCGATGTCGGGGTGGTCGACGTCGAGCACGACCATCTTCGCCGCGCGCCGCGTCTTGCCGCCGGACTTGATCGTGCCGGCGGACGCGTCCGCGCCGCGCATGAACGACACCGGCCCGGAGGCGTAGCCGCCCTTCGAGAGCTGCTCCTTCGAGGAGCGGAGCCTGGACAGGTTCACCCCCGACCCGGAGCCGCCGCGGAAGATGATCCCCTCGCGGCGGATCCAGTCGAGGATCGAGTCCATCGAGTCCTCGACCGAGAGGATGAAGCACGCGCTGCACTGCGGACGCTCCTCGAAGCCGACGTTGAACCAGACCGGGGAGTTGAAGGCGGCGAGCTGGTTGACGAGAATCGCCTTCAGCTCGTCCTCGAACGTCTGCGCCTCGTCCTCGTCGACGAAGTAGCCGCCGTCGCGGCCCCAGCGCCCGATCGTCGAGACGACCCGGCCGATCATCTGCTTCACCGAGCGCTCCCGCTCCGGCGAGGCCATGCGGCCGCGGAAGTACTTCTGCGCGACGATGTTCGTCGCCGTCTGCGACCAGAACTTCGGGAACTCGACGCCCTTCTGCTCGAACGCCGGCTTGTCCTTGCCGGGGATGAAGGCGTCGCGGACCTCCCACTCGATCTCGGCGAACGGGTCGCGGCCGGCGATCGTGAAGTAGCGGCGAACCCCGAGGGCGGCGTCCTCCCTGACCACCGTGTTGACGAGCCGCTCGGGCTCGATCTGGACCTGCTGCTCTGCTTCTACGGACGCCATCTCACTCGCCCTCCTCGGCGGTCGACGCACAGAAAACGAGCGACCGAGGATAGGCTCGGCGCCGGACGTCGCCCGTTCGCGCGCCTCGCGACCATGGTAACCGCCGCCCGGCCCCGGCCGCGGCGGCCCGCGCCCGTGCTAGGCCTCGCCGCGGCGGCTCTGGACGCGGCGCCAGAGGAGCCCGCCGATCCCCGCGAGGACGAGCAGGATCGCGAGCAGCCCGAGGATGAGGAGCGGCAGCGGGAACGAGCCGGGGCCGCCCGGGGTGATGTCGCGGATCGCGCCGCTGAAGCCGCCGTGCCCGGGCGAGGTCGGCGTCGTCGCCGGCGCCGTCGTCGTCGAGCTCGGGCCGCTCGGGCCGAGGTGGCTCGGGACCGGGTTCGAGACCGTCTCGGGGGCGGTGATCGTCCGGTGCTGGGCCTTCTCGGCCGCGATCGCCTGGGCGAGCGCCCGCTCGATGTCCTGCTTCGCGCTCGAGTACACCTGCACGTCGAGCGGCAGGTGGGCGATCGCGTCGTGGTAGCAGTGGAGCGGGTAGACGTGCTTGATCGAGCCGCCGTACCACTCGTTCAGGAGCGTCTTCCAGCACGGCGCGGGGCTCGCCGCCGCCGCGGGTGCCGCCGGGACCGCGAGCGCGCAGGCGGCGAGGAGCGCGCACGCGAGGCGGGTCGGGCGGGCGAGAGCTGTCAACTGGGCGCCTGGACGAGTCTTGCCGACGGGTGTAAGGCGTTTGTGAGTCCCGCCCGACACGTCGGAGCGCAATGCTAGCGTCGCTCCGGTGAGGGTGGCCCGGGAACTGCGGTCGCCCCTCGGGCCGGCGCTCGCGCTCACGGCGGCCGCGCTCTTCGCCGGCGGCGGCTTCGGGAGCTCGACGCTCCCCTGGCTCGGCGCCGCCGCCGCGCTCCTTTCCGTCGCGGCCGTCGCGCTCGGCGGCGTCCCGGGACGGCTCTGGACGCTCGCGCCGCTCGCGGCGCTCGCGGCCTGGAGCGCGTGCTCGGTCGCCTGGTCGATCGAGCCGGACCGGAGCTGGGACTACGCCGACCGCGCCTTCGTCTACCTCGCCTTCGCGCTCGTCGGGACGACCCTCGCCGGCCGGACGCGGGCGCTCGCCGCCGGGCTCGGCGCGCTCCTCGGCGCCGTCTGCGCGTGGGCGCTCGCCGGGAAGGTCCTCCCCTGGCTCGACGAGGACTACGGGCGCATCGCCCGCCTGCGCGACCCGGTCGGGTACTGGAACGCGCTCGCGCTCCTCGGCGACGTCGCGCTCCCGCTCGGCCTGTCGCTCGCGACCCGCCGGCGCGTGCTCGGGGCGCTCCTCGTCTACGGGTGGCTGGTCGCGATCGCGCTCACCTACTCGCGTGGCGGGATCGGGGTCGCCGTCCTCGTCGTCGCGGCCTGGCTCGCGCTCACGCGCGCGTGGCCGCAGGGGCTCGCCACGCTCGTGGCCGCCGGCGTCCCGGCCGCCGCGGTCGTCGCCGGCGCGTTCGCGCTCGCCGGGATCACGCGCGACGGCACCTCCCACGCGACCCGGGTGCACGACGGGCTCGTCTTCGGCGGGGCGCTCCTCGCCGGCGCCGGCCTCGCCGCCGCGCTCGCCCGGATCCCGCCGCCCGAGCCCGTGCCGGCGGTCCGGCAGGCGGCCGCCGCCCTCGCGATCGTCGCCGCCGCAGCCGCCTGCCTGCTCGCGGGCTTCCACGCGCGCACCTTCTGGGCCGAGTTCACGGCCCCGCCGACCGCGGGCCTCGCGAACGGCGGCGCGCGCATCGCCGAGGCGGGCTCGAACCACCGCTTCGTGTGGTGGCAGGAGGCCTGGCGCGGCTTCGAGGGCCACGAGCTCGCCGGCACCGGGGCGGGCTCGTTCGCGTTCACGAACCTCCGCTACCGGACGACGACCGTCGACCAGGCGCTCGAGCCCCACGACCTCCCGGTCCAGTTCCTCTCCGAGCTCGGCGCCGTCGGGCTCGCGCTCTTCCTGCTCGCCGCGCTCCTGCTCGTCGCGGCCGCCCGGCGCGCCGCCGGGGCCGAGATCGCGCTCGCCCTCGCCCTGCCGGCCTACCTCCTGCACGGGCTCGTCGACATCGACTGGGACTTCGCGGCGGTGAGCGGGCCGGTCTTCCTCGTCGCCGGGGCGCTCGCCGCGCGGCCGCGCGCGCGCCCGGCGCCGGCGCCGGCGGCGGCGCTCCTCGGCGCCGGCGCCGGGCTCGCGCTCGTCGCCTCCCTGCTCGCGGTCTGGCTCGGCGACCGCTGGACCTCGGAGGCCTACGCCGCCCTCGCGACGAGCCCGGAGCGGGCGGTCGCGCTGGCGCGGCGGGCGCGCGCGGTGCAGCCGCTCGCGGTCGACCCGCTCTTCGCCGAGGCGGACGCGGAGGAGCTCCTCGGCCACCCGGGCCGCGCGCTCGGGCTCCTGCAGGAGGCGACGACGGTGCAGCCGGCGAACAAGGAGACCTGGTTCAACCTGGGGGAGTTCTGGCTCCTGCGCGGGTGCCCGCGCCACGCGCTCGACCCGCTCGACCGCTTCACCGCGCTCGACCGCCAGGACCCGGGGAACGCCGAGTACGCGCGCGCGCTCGCGCTCGTCGACTCGGGCACGCCGCGGTGCTAGGGAGCCTCGGGCTAGCCGGCCGCGCCGAGGATCACGGCGAGCTGCCCGCCGCCGAGCCGGGCGGGCGGGATGCCGTCGAGCGGCCCGACGGCCTGCACGTGCAGGTCGCGGGCGAGCCGGAGCGCCTCCGCCCGGTAGCCGGGGCGGTACATGACGAGCGTGGTCGCGTAGTCGCTCCGGCTCGCGTCGGCGGCGCCCGCGATCCGGTAGCCGAGCCCGGAGAGCCGCGCGGCCTCGGCGTGGGCGGCGCCGGTGCGGCCGTTGCCGTTGAGGACGAGCACGCGGATCGCCGAGCGCGGCCTCGCCGCCGCCGCGGGCTGCCGGGCGGCGGCCCGGCGCGGCGCGACCGGTGCGGCGCTCGGGCGGGCGGCGGGCCGCGCCGCCGCCGTCGCGCCCGTACCGGCCGCGCGCCGCTCGACCGCGCGCGCGAGCGGCCGCGCGAGGAGCGCCGCCCCCGCGACGAGGAGCAGCACGAGCTCGACCGCCGCGAGCAGGGACGCGGCGAGCGTCGCCCGCCGCCAGGGCCGGATCGCGTCCTCCAAGGTAGGCGGCTGATTCGGCGGGGGCCGCGCTAGTCCTGCGCGGAGCCGGCCAGCCAGTCCCAGGTGCGGCGCAGCCCGTCCCGAAGCGGCGTAGACGGGCGCCAGCCGAGCCCGTCGATCGCCCGGGAGACCGCGAGCACCGAGCGGCGGACGTCGCCCGACCGGGCCGGCTCGAACGCCGGCGCGTCCTCGACCCCGGCCACCGCGGCGCACAGCCGGTGGAGCTCGAGCACCGTCGTCTCGATCCCGGTACCGACGTTGAAGGTGCCGCCCGGCCGCCCGGCGGCCGCGAGGGCCGCCGCGACGACGTCGCCGACGTAGACGAAGTCGCGGGTCTGCAGGCCGTCGCCGAAGATCGTCGTCGGCTCGCCTCGCCGCATCCGCTCGAGGAAGATCGAGACGACGCCGCCCTCGAGCGACGCCGCCTGGCGCGGCCCGTAGACGTTCGCGAGCCGGAGCGTCACGTGTCCGACCCCGAACATGCGGCCGAAGCCGCGCACGTACTCCTCCCCGCAGAGCTTCGCGATCCCGTAGGGGGAGAGCGGCTCGAGCCGGCTGTCCTCGGCGGCCGGCCCGTCGCACTCGCCGTAGATCGCCCCGCCGGTGGAGGCGAAGACGACCTGCGCGCCCGCCGCCTGCGCCGCCTCGAGCGCCCGCACCGTGCCGACGACGTTCACGGACGCGTCGAGGTCGGGCTGGCGCATCGAGGTCTGCACGTCCGCCTGCGCCGCCAGGTGGAAGACGACGTCCGCGCCCGTCGCGTCGAAGCCGTCGCGGACGTCCGCCTCCAGGAAGGTCGCCGCCGGGTGCACGTGCTCGCGCCGCCCGGAGGAGAGGTCGTCGACGACCACGACCTCGTCGCCCCGGGCGACGAGCGCGTCGACGAGGTTCGAGCCGATGAACCCCGCGCCTCCGGTGACGACCGCGCGCACGGCCGCCTATCGTAGGCGACGGTGTTCGTCACCTTCGAGGGGCCCGACTGGGCGGGGAAGAGCACGCAGGCGGCGCTGCTCGCCGAGGCGCTGCGCGCGGAGGGGCGCGAGGTGGTCGCGACGCGCGAGCCGGGCGGGACGGCGCTCGGCGAGGCGATCCGCGGCCTCCTGCTCCACGGGCGGCCGATGAGCGCGTGGGCGGAGGCGGCGCTGTTCGCGGCCGCCCGCGCCGAGCACGTCGAGGCGCTGATCCGTCCGGCGCTCGACCGCGGCGCGGACGTCGTCTGCGACCGCTACCTCGACAGCTCGCTCGTCTACCAGGGGATCGCGCGCGGGCTCGGGCTCGAGGCGGTGCTCGAGCTCAACCTGACGGTGACCGGCGGCCTGCTCCCGGACCGGACGTTCGTGCTCGAGCTCGGCCCCGCGGCCGCCCGCGCCCGCCACGGGGCGGAGCTCGACCGGATCGAGGGGGAGGACGAGGCCTTCCGCGCCGCGGTCGCCGCCGGCTACGCCGGGCTCGCCGCGCGCTTCCCCGAGCGGGTCGTCGCCCTCGACGCGTCGCTGCCGGCCGAGACGATCGCGAGCCGTGTCCTCGACAGCCTTCGAGCGCTTCGCTGAGCAGGGGGAGGCCAAGCGCCTCCTCGACGCCGCGCTCGCCGAGGGGCCCGCGCACGCCTACCTCTTCCACGGGCCGCCCGGGGTCGGCAAGCGCGCCTTCGCCCGCGCGTTCGCGCGCGCGCTGCTCGGGACGAGCCGCGAGGTGCATCCCGACCTCTACGAGGTGGAGGCGCTCGGCGAGATGATCCGCATCGACGCCGTCCGCGCGCTGCGGCGCGACCTCCACCTGCGGCCGTTCGAGGCCGCCCGCCGCGTCTACCTCGTGCACGACGCGCACCTGCTGAACGAGGACGCGGCGGACGCGCTGCTCAAGGACCTGGAGGAGCCGCCGCCCTACGCGGTGATCGTGCTCGTCGCCGACGACCTCGGGCCGGTCCCCGCGACGATCCGCTCGCGCTGCCAGCTCGTCCCGTTCCGCCGCCTCTCCGAGCGCGCCCTGCGCGCGGCGGTCGACGCGCGCGCGCCCGAGCTCGACGAGGCGCGGCGAGCGGCGCTCGCCCGGCTCGCGGCCGGCCGCCTCGACCGCCTCGACCGGCTGCTCGACGCGCGGGACGCGGCGCGGCGGGCGAGCCTGCTCGAGCAGGCCCGCGCCGTCTACGCCGACCCCGGCTTCGACCCGGCCGGCGCGGCCGCGGTCCTGCTCGCGAACGCGCGCGCCCGGGGCGAGGAGGCGCGCGCGCTCGAGGAGGCGAAGGTGTCGGGGCTCGAGCTCGGCGCGCGCGAGGCCGAGGAGCGGGTGCGGCGGGCCGCCCGGGGCGCCGAGCGGGAGGAGCTCCTCGCCCAGCTCGAGGAGCTCGCCGCCTGGTACCGCGACCTCGTCGCGGTCGCAGTCGGGGCCGAGGCCGCCGCCGTGCACGTCGACCACCTGGACGAGCTCCGGGCCGACGCGACCCGCGAGCGGCTGCTCGGCGCCGAGCGCGCGGCCGAGGCGGTGCGGGAGAGCTGGCGGGCGCTCGAGGAGCTCAACCTCGCGCCCGCGCTCGCGCTCGAGGCGCTGTTCGTGCGGCTCGAGCTCGAGCTCGGGCGGTAGCGGGCGGATCGGCGGCTCGCCGAGAGCCCGGACGGATCCCTCGGCGGGTGGGCGCGGGCTCTCCGGCGGCGAGGTCACCGCCTGGATGGAGGTCGGCGGCCCGCCCGCCGAGGCCCGGGCGCCGCGCCCGCCGAGGCCCGGGCGCCGCCGCGCTCGCCGCGCCCGCCCGGGCCGCCGCCCGAGGCTCCCCCGCGCCCGTTCCGGCGTGGATACTGGGGGCGTGGCGCTCCTTGCCCTCAAGCTCACGGTCACGCCGGTCGTGATCGCGGCCGCGACGCTCGTCGCCCGCCGCTTCGGGCCGGCGGTGGCGGGCTGGCTGATCGGGCTGCCGGTGACGGGCGGCCCGGTCGTCCTCCTGCTCGCGCTCGCGCACGGGCCGCGGTTCGCGGCGGGCGTCGCCGGCGGGTTCGTGGTCGGGGTGGCCGCCGAGGTCGCGTTCGCGCTCGGCTACGTCGCGGTCGCGCGGCGCGGCTGGCGGGTGTCGCTCGCGGTCGGGAGCGCCGCCTTCGCCGCCGCCGGGCTCGCGCTCGTCGCCGCCCACGTCGGCTTCGCCGTCCTCGTCGCGGTCGCGCTCGGCGCGCTCGCGGTCGGGCTCCTGCTCCTCCCGGCCGGCGAGCCGCCACCGGCGGTCCCGCCCGGCCGCTACGACCTGCCGCTCCGGATCGCGCTCGCGACCGGGCTCGTGGTCGCGGTCACCGGGCTCGCCGCGACGCTCGGGGCGGCGCTCTCGGGGCTCGTCACCACCTACCCGCTGCTCTCGACGCTGCTCGCCTGCTTCGCGCACCGGCGCGACGGCCCGGGAGCGGCGGTCGCCGTCTACCGCGGCCTGCTCGTCGGCCTGTTCGCGCTGACGGGCTTCGCCTGCACGCTCGCGGTCGTGCTGACGCGGCTGCCGCTCGCCGCCGCGTTCGCGCTCGCGCTCGCGACCACGCTCGCGATCCAGACCGGGTCGCTGCGCGCCGTCCGCGCCTGACCGCCGGCGGCCTCTTCCCCCGGGCGGGGCCGGTCCGTGCGTAGAGTGAGAGCGTGGACAACGTGGTCTTCGTCGAGATCCCCGGCGGGTCGCGCAACAAGTACGAGTGGGACGACGAGCTCGGCGGCGTCGTCCTCGACCGGCGGCTGTTCACCTCGACGAGCTACCCGTCCGACTACGGCTTCATCGAGGACACGATCGCCGAGGACGGCGACCCGCTCGACGCGCTCGTGCTCGTGAGCGACCCGACGTTCCCCGGCTGCCGGATCCGCGTGCGGCCGATCGGCGTGTTCCACATGTCGGACGAGAAGGGGCCGGACGAGAAGGTGATCTGCGTGCCGCTGAACGACCCGACCTGGGGGCAGCTCAGCGACATCCACGACGTCCCGTCGCTCCTGCGCGACGAGATCGAGCACTTCTTCCAGGTCTACAAGGACCTCGAGCACGAGGGGAAGGTGACGACGCGCGGGTTCGGCAACCGGGCCGAGGCCGAGCAGGCGATCGCCGAGGCGCGCGCCCGGGCGGTTCAGGGCTCGGCGACGAGGGCCTGACGCTCGGCGCGCGTCGCGAGCACCGAGCCGGCGAGCACGAGCACGAAGCCGGCGCCCATCCCGGCGGTGAGCCGCTCGTGCAGCACCGCCACGCCGAGGACCGCCGCGACCGCCGGGTTGACGTAGGTGATCACGGTCGCGCGGACGGGCCCGACCTCGGCGATCAGCTCGAAGAAGAGGACGAACGCGAGCGCGGTGCAGATCACGGCGAGCGCGGCGATCGAGAGCAGCGCGTGGCTTCCCGGCAGCCGGCGCGGGAGCTGTAGCGCCGCGACGGGGGCGTAGGCGACCGCGCACGTCCCGAGCGAGGCGGCGATCACCCCGAGGCTCGGGAGGTCGGCGAGGGAGCGCGCGAGCACCCACGGTCCGGCCGCGTACCCGGCGACGACGACCGCCATCTCCGCGAGGCCGGCGCCGCTCGTCGAGCCGACGTCGAAGCCGACGATCGCGGCCACGCCGACGATCCCGACGACGAGGCCGGTGGCGCGCACGCGGTCGAGCCGCTCGCGGCTCCGCGTCGCGGCCGCGATCGCGACGCCGACGAACGGCACCGCGGCGACGAGGAGCGCGGCGAGCGAGCTCGAGACCCGGCGCTCGGCGCTCGAGAGCGCAAGCCACGGCAGCGCGACCTCGGCCGCGGCGAAGGCGAGCAGCGGCCGCCAGCGGCGGAGGACCGGCGCGAGCTCGTGCCGGGCGGCGGCCAGCGGGAGCAGGAAGGCCGAGGCGGCGGCGCAGCGGAGGAAGACGAGGGTGGCGGGCGTCACCTCGCGGACGGCGACCCGGATCAGCAGGTACGGGATGCCCCAGACGACGCACATCGTCGAGAAGAGCACCCACCCGCGCCGGGACACCGCCGCTTCCTACCAGAACCGCCGGGGCCGGCCGGCGGCGCGGGCGGGGCGGCGAGGGGCGGGGCGGCCGAGGAAGCCCGACGGCGGGTGGGCTACACGTCCTGGCTTGAACCTGCCCGACAGACTTGCCCCGTTCCTGCCCGTCCGCCTGTTCGCGTTTGCGCGGAGACGGGTTACATTGCGGCTCGTGAGAAGGCTCCTCGCGTTTTTGCCCTTCGTCGCCGCCCTCGTCTTCGCCGGTAGTGCGCTTGCCTCGCCGCCGGTCCTGTCCTCTGTGACCGTGAGCGCGGACCGGCACCCGTCTGCGCTGTTCTCCGCGCCGAGAGCCGATGACGTGGAGATTTACTTCGCGTCCAAACCAGACCAGGGCACCGATGGGAGCTTCTACGACGAGAACGTCGTCACTCAGGACGACCTGACAAACGATGAAATCCAAGCTGGTCGCTGGACGTACGAGGACCAGCTAGACCCTGGCACCTACTACGTGATGCTCCATGCTTCTCCAAGCTTTGATGCTTGCTACGTAGACAGCACCGGTGGGTACGACCCGTCGTGCGCTGACGGCTATTCCAACATCGTCAAGCTGAGGGTGCCTGTTCCGCCAATCCGGTACACCGCGAGCGCCAGCGTGCTGCGGTACATCGGAGAGGTCAACCTGAACGTCAAGGCGACACCGCTCGGCGTGGACCAGGCCTATCGCGTCTGCTACCTCAATGCCGCCAAGAAGAAGCGCTGCGTGTCAGGCACCCTCGACGGCTATTCCTGGGACGCATCCGGTACCGACGAGCTGACAGTCTCGACAAAGAGCCTCGCGCCGACGACGACCTTCACGTGGTACGTCGGCTCGCGCGCTGTCGCCACCAAGCGCGTCAAGACGCCCCACTCGTAAGCGCGGCCTACCGCATATCACCGCACCGTGTCGCCCCACACGGTCGGGTCTATGACGGAGAGCGTTGGCTTCGCCCGGTCGGCGTCGGGTGCGCTCCGCTGGCGCTCGCGCTGTGCCGCGGCTCGGGCGTCCATTGCGTCCCGTCTTGCCAACGCCGCAAGTGCGTCGGCCGCCGCCCTGCCGATGTTCGCCTCGACCGCCGTCACCGCCGCCACCCCAGGCAGCGGGACCGTCGCGGCGACCCCTCGCACCGCACAGCGACGGAGCGGCCGTCGCCGTCGCGGAACGTGATGCCCACCCCAAGTCGCCTGCGCGGCCGGCAACGCGAACGTGTCGTCGGCTCAGCTCACGCAGGATCGCCGCGACCGCCTCTTCGAACTGGCGCGGATTCAGCGCCAGTGGATCCTGGAGTTCCTCCCAGGGAGCGCGGCTTTCCGGTGCCGCTCTCGCCACTGTCGCAACCAGCCCACGGCTACACCCGGATTGCGAACAGGGTGCGAGATGAAGATGAACTATGAGGCGTTCGGGCCAACTTGAGCGAGGCTAGCTCGCCCCGACCCTCGCAAGGTGGCGGAGCGCCGACTTCAGAAGCGCGAGCGCCGCGGGCGTGTTGCCGCTGTTCTCGTTGTCGGCCGAGTCGGAGAATGCCTCCACGAGCACGTTCCCTTGTGCGACGGCGACGAGTGTGAAGCCGTTCGTGATCGTATTGCCGAACGCGTTCTTGCCGGTGATCGAGCCTGTCATCCAGACGCTGCGCGAGTAGCCGGGCACCTTCCCGACCACCCTCGTGTGCTTGTCCTGCTTCGGGTGCGCGAGCAGCCCGCGCGCGTCTGCCGCGGTCGGAAACACCTCGTAAATGATCCCGTCGTTCGGGTCCGGCCCGTCGACGGCCACTTCGACGTCGCCGACGACGTGGTAATTCTTCGCATTGTCGCTCGGGCTTCCGATGCTCACTTTCGCGGAGAAGAAGCCGCTCGGAAGCTGCGAGTCCGGATAGGCCGTCGTGACGAGCTTCGTGTACAGCCGCTGCGGCGACCGCGACGCCAAGGCGGCCGTTGCGACCGAGCACGTCGTCGCGAGCAGCGCGAAGAAGGTGACACCGAAGGTCTTCACCATGGCGCCCCTCACGCCAGCCCCTTCGACCCTTACGCGGCACCCGCCCTCACCGCATCTCGATGTCACTGTCACGAGGTGTAAAGCCGGGGTTGAAGTTCCGTCACTCCCGCTAGAAGCCCTACAAAAAATACACCTTTTGTCGCCGCTCGACCCCCGGCTTTCGGCGCATCCCGCACAGATCCCTCACCCGAATCGACCGCGAATCCCTGTCGGCGCAGACTGAATACTGGGGCCGCCTGCGCCGGTTGAAGCGTGTGAAGTTCCCCCGCTTCGCTGGAAAGGTTATGCGAGCGCCTCGGCCGATGGGTTCGGTTTGCAACGAAGCCGGGTCAACTCCCACACGCCTGCCTCGTCATCGCGCGCGCCGTGGCGTTTGGCAGCCTCAAGGAGACCAAGACCGGCGAGAGCCGGACCGTGAGGCTGCTGCCGCGACTCGCGGCCGACCTGGCGGCGTGGAGCTTGCACGGGGCGCTCCACGGAGAACCGCCCCCTTGTCCTCACGCGAGGAAGGCGACCTCTGGCCGGAGCAGGACTACCGCACCGGCGCGAACGCCCCTACAACCCCATCGCTCGCGCCGCCGACGTCGAGTGGCCGCGTCCCTAGAGTACGGGAAGGCGTGAACCCGGTCGAGATTGCCGAGGAACTCGGACACTCGCTGGCTACACTCCTTGCCCGTCTATTCTCCCACGTCATCCGGCGCTACCGGGGCAAGCCTCGGGAGACGGCGGAGGACACCATCTGCGAAGCACGGTTGCCCAAATCTGCCCACTGGACCAAGGAAGCAACGAGGGACGACAAGCAAGAACCGCCTGATTTGCAGGCACTTTAGACTTACGCGCCGACGTAGCTCAGCTGGTAGAGCACTTCACTCGTAATGAAGGGGTCCGCGGTTCGAATCCGCGCGTCGGCTTCGTCGCATCGGTCGGGCGTGCCCTCCGCGTCGGCATGCTCGCGCGCTGGGCCGGCGGGGCGCCCGCGTCGGCCGACGGTGGCGTCGAGGCCGGGGCGGGTTTCCCCTGGGGGGAGACGGCGGCGAGGCTGATCGCCACTCGGCCCCGCCGACACGAGTAGCCAGACGAGCCTCGCCGAGCGGGCCACGCTCGTCCCATTCTAGGGGTCTCGGCTCCCTCGCATCGCCGGCGGGACCCCGGCCCCGAGCCCCAGGAGGAGCGGCGGCGGCGCCGGTGGCGGGCGGACCGCGCGCCCTGCGCCGCCCGACTCCCCGGCTTGCCTACCCGCCGGTGATCGCGGCGACGACGTGGACGAGCGAGTCCCGCCCGAGCGGGGTGTCGAGCGCGGCGCGCTCGCGGTCGACGTACACGTGGATGTGCGGGCGGAGCGCGGGGCCAGGCTCGCAGAGGCGGTCGCGCAGGCCGGGCCAGCGGCGCTCGAGCTCCTCGAGCGCCTGCGCGACCGTGGCCGCGTCGACCTCGACGCGGCGGGGCAGGTCGGCGAAGAGCGGCGTCAGCGTCGGCGGCAGCCGGAGCTCAGGCATCGAGGGTCGCGACCTCGACCGACCAGATCGGCGGCAGGTACCGGGCGATCTCGGTCCAGCGCTCCCCCTCGTCGGCGCTCGCGTACACCTGGCCGGTGCTCGTGCCGAAGTAGAGGCCGGGGGTGTCCTGCCGGTCGATCGCGAGCGCGGCGCGGAGCACGCCGAGGTGCGCGTCCTCCTGCGGCAGCCCGTCGGCGAGCCGCTCCCAGCTCGAGCCGCCGTCGCGCGTCCGCCACACCGCCGCCCTCCCCTCCGGCATGCAGCGTGCGTGGCCGGGATCGAGCGGGATGACGTAGAAGGTGTCGCGGTCGTGGGGATGCGCCGCGGCGGCGAACCCGAACTCGCTCGGGAGGCCGTCGGTGATCTCGGTCCAGGTCCGGCACCCGTCGTCGCTTCGGTGCACGCCGACGTGGTTTTGCTGGTAGAAGCGGCTCGGGTCGGCCGAGCGCACCAGGCGGTGCACGCAGAACCCGACCTCCTCCTCGGGCCGGGGCCAGTCGGCGCGGAGCCCCCGGTTGCGCGGCGTCCACGTCTGCGTCCCGTCGGCGGTCTCGAAGATGCCGACGCCCTGCACGATCGCCCACAGCTTGGAGCCGTCGTCGCCGTCGGGCAGGAGGCCGGAGACGCCGAGGTGGCCCGGCGGCTGGTTGGCCGGGTCGTTCCACCGCGAGCTGCCGGGCTGGCCCTCGAGCGTGGAGAGGAGCGACCAGGTCTCCCCGCCGTCGTCGCTCGCGAAGATCCCCGGGGCCTCGACGCCGGCGAGCACCCTGCCGCCCGCGACCGCGAGCGTCGCCACCTTCGACACCCGGCGCGGGTCGCCCTCGCCGTAGGCGAGTCCCTCGCTCGAGAGCGTCCACGTCTCGCCGAGATCCCGGCTGCGCCAGACCGCCGAGCCGTGCCACTCGCTCGCCGCCGCGGCGTAGAGCGCGCCGGAGCCGGGATCGTGGATCGCGTGGTAGACCGGCCAGCTCTCGCAGAGCGGCCCGCGCAGGCTCCAGGCCCGGCGGTCGTCGCTCTCGAGCAGGAACAGACCCTTCCGGGTCCCGACCACAAGCAGCGTCCTCGCCATCGCTCCTCCCTCCCGTCGACGGTCGTCACCCTACTCGACGCCTCGTTTCGCCGCCGCCCGGCCCGGGTACCGGGCCTCCCGAGGTGAGGCCGACCTGCGTTCGGGCCGGGGCGGCGACGGCGGTCGCGGCCGCGCTCGCGCCGGCCGCCGCCGCCTCACCGGCCGCGGTCGCCTCCTTCGCCGCGCGGAGCGCTCCCGCCGGGTCCGTCGCCGTGCTCCGGATCGCCGCGGGCGGGCCGCCGCTCCTCCACCTGCAGCTCCTCCGCGCCGGCGCGGCCACCGCGGCCACGCGGGCCGACCCGCGCGTCGACGGCGTCGCGGTCACGCCGGTGCGGGACGTCGTCGACCGGGGCGGCCGCGCCCTCCGTCTGCGCGTCCGCCTCGGCAACTGGCCGAGCGGCGTCTACGTCGCCCGCCTGGTCGCGCGCGACGGCACCGCGTCGTACGCGCCGCTCGTCGTGCGGCCGCGGACGCCGTTCAGCGAGCCGATGTAGACGCGGCCGTAGGCGACCGCGGGCGAGGAGTAGAGGGGCCGTGGCCGCCGGAGGTCCAGAGGGTGCGCCCGCTCCGCGCGTCCAGGCACGCGACCTCCCCGCCGTAGGTGCCGATGTAGAGCCGTCCGCCGCCGGTCGCGAGCGACCCCTTGATCGCCCCGGCGAGCTCCGAGGTCCAGCGCACCCGCACCGTGCGCGCCTCGAGCGCCCACACGCGGCCGTCCCAGTCGCCGACGAGCACGAGCCCGCGCGCGACGAGCGGCGACGACTCCGTCGGCCCGAGGCGCCGCCGCCAGCGCATCCGGCCGGTCGTCGCGTCGAAGGCGACCACCTCGCCGCCGGCGGCGTGCGAGCCGCACTCGGCGCTGCCGATGAAGGTGACGAACACGAGGTGGTCGGCGACGGCGGGCGACGCCCAGCCGCACATCCCCGAGCGGTAGCGCCACTCGACCCTGCCGGTGCGCGCGTCGAGCCCGAACATGACGCCGTCGACGTTCGCGAGGTAGACCCGGCCGTACGCGACGACCGGCGGGAACTCGAGCAGCGCCCGGCCGTGGAAGGTCCACACCCGCCGGAAGGGTGGCCGCAGGTGCACCGCCGGGTCGAAGCGGACGCGCTCGGCGTCGTAGCCGTACGTCGGCCAGGCGAGGCCGCTCGCGGACGGCGTCCGCGAGCGTGCGGGCGCCGGCGGCGCCGCGGACGGGACGTACTCGACGGTGGTCGAGCCCCGCACCGTCGCCACGCGCCGGTGGCGGAGCGCGAGGAGCGCCGCGCCGAGCCCGAGGACGACGACCCCGACGAGCGCGACCGCCGCGATGACCCCTCGCCGCCGCATCGCGCACCACGCTAGCCGCGGGCTCGGCCGGCCCTCAGCGGAGGTGGAAGAACGCCCGGTAGATCTCGCGCGCGGCGGGCGCGGCCGCCTGCGCGCCGAAGCCGCCGTGCTCGATCACCACCACGACGACGACCTTCGGGTTCCACGCCGGCGCCCAGGACGCATACCAGGAGTGGTCGCTTCCCGGCGGGGCCTCGGCCGTGCCCGTCTTGCCGGCGACCGGGACGGGAAAGCCGGCGAACACCGACGCCGAGGTGCCGCCGGGGGCGTTCGCGGCGAGGTAGAGGCCCTCGCGGATCGCGTTCAGGTCGCGGAGCGCGACGTGGCGGACGGGGGGGAAGGAGAGCGGGGTGCGGGTGCCGTCGGGGCCGATCACCGCCTCGCCGACGTGCGGGCGGACGACGGTGCCGCCGTTTGCGAGCGCGGCGTAGGCGACCGCGAGCTGGAGCGGGGTGACGTCGAGGAAGCCCTGGCCGATCGAGAGGTTGACCGACTGGCCCTCGTACCACGGCTCGTGGTGGGTGCGCTCGAGCCAGGCGGGCGTCGGCACGAGGCCCGACGACTCCCCCGGCACGTCGATCCCGGTCGGGTGGCCGAGGCCGAGCAGCGAGGCCCAGCGCTGGATGTCGAGGCTGCCGCGCCGCTGGCGGGCGTAGAACTGCTCGCCGAGCTGGTAGAACCAGGTGTCGCAGGAGATCTGCAGCGCCTGCGGCAGCGTGAGGCTGGTGTCGATCCACGACTCGACGTTGTGGAAGACGACGCCGCCCACCGTGATCGCGCCCACGCAGGGAAGCTCGGTGGTCGGCGTGATCAGCCCCGCGGCGAGCGCCGCCTCGGCCACGATCGGCTTGAACGCCGAGCCGGTCGGGAAGACGCCCTGCGTCGCGAGGTCGAGGAGCGGCGACGGCCCGGACGGCTGCCCGCGCAGGAGCCGCGAGAGGTAGGCGGGGTCGCTCGCCGCCGCGCGCTGGTCGAACGAGGGGACGCTCGCGAGCGCGTCGATCGCCCCGGTGCGCGGGTCCATGACGACGGCGGCGCCGGCGTCCGCGTCCGGGTGGCCGTTCGCGTGCGCGAGCGCGATCCCGTCCTCGAGGGCCCGCACCGCCGCCCGCTGCAGGCGCACGTCGATCGTGAGCTCGAGCGTCCGCGCCCTGCGCGTCGGCGGCAGCGTGCGGGCGCGCCCGCGCGGCCGGCCGAGCGCGTCGACCGCGACGCGCTGCGGCAGGCTGCCGCCGCTCAGGACGCGGTCGTAGGTCGCCTCGACGCCGGATTGCCCCACGGGCACCCCCGGCGCGGCCCAGGGGTCGACGTGCCGGGCCACCTGCTCCGGGCTGCGCTGGCCGAGCAGGCCGAGGAACTCGCTGCCGAGCCCGCCGAGCGGGTAGCTGCGCACGGGCACGGCCGCGACCCCGAGCCCGGGGTAGCTCCGCGCCCGCTCGGCGAGGAAGGAGGTGAGCGGCTCCGGCGGGTCCGGGAGCACGACCACCGGCCCGTACGGCGAGGCGCGCGCGATCCCGGCGCGCACGCGTGCGAGGAGCGCCCGCACCGGCGTGCCGGAGAGCCTCGCGAGCGCGGCGAGCATCCGCCTCCCCTCGGCGTTCGGCTGCCAGGCCCCGCGCGCGTCGGCGGCGCCGAGCACGTCCGGGTCGGCGGTGACGACGAGCCGGCCGGTCGTCTCGGCGAGCACGCGGCCCCGGTCGTCGACGATCGCCCCCCGCGGCGCGGGCAGCGAGAGCGAGGTGCGCGTCGCCTGGCTGCCGGCGACGCGCGCGTAGTGGACGCTGTGCAGCACCTGCAGCGACCACAGCCGCAGCACGAGGACGCCGGCCGCGAGGAGCGCGACGAGGCCGAGGAGCGCGACGCGCGCGTAGAAGCCGGCGCTGCCGTGGAACGGCGCCTCGACGGGCGCGACGAGCCCCGGGCGCGGGGGAGCGGCCGCGCTCGGGACGCGGATGCGGACGAGCCGCGGGACCTCGTGCGGCACGGTCGTCTCGGCTGCTCTGCGGCTGGCGCGTTCCTCCTGCACCCTGCTCCTCCGCGGCGGCCGCGGGGCGAGCATCGGCACGGGCTCGGCGCACATCGTAGGCGGAGGCGCGCGGCCGCCGCCGCCGCGCCGTGCGCCGGCGGGGCTACCCGGCGCGCCGGGGGTGGATCTCCGCCGAGCGGGCGAAGCGCGCCCCCGCCGCCCGCATCTCCTCGACCGCGCGCGCGGAGTCGCCGGGACGGACGTCGACCCCGCGGATCGCGTCCTCGACCACCACCACGTCGAAGCCCTCGCGCCGCGCGTCGAGCACGCTGTGCTTGACGCAGTAGTCGGTGGCGAGGCCGGCCACGTACAGGCGGTCGACGCCGCGCGCCCGGAGGAGCTCGGCGAGGCCGGTGTCCTGGAAGGCGGAGTAGCCCTCGCTCGCGGGGTCCTGCCCCTTGTCGACGACGAGGTCGACCTTCGCCCGGTCGAGGCTTCGGTGCAGCTCGGCACCCGGCGTCCCCTGGACGCAGTGGACCGGCCACGCGCCGCGGAAGGAGGCGTGGTCCGGCGGGTGCCAGTCGCGGGTCGCGACCACGAGGTCGAAGCGGTCGAGCAGGCGGCCGAGCGGCTCGGCGATCTCGTCGCCGCCGGCGACCGGCAGCGCACCGCCCGGCACGAAGTCGTTCTGGAAGTCGACGACGAGGAGCGCGTCCACCGCGGCTCACTCCCCGTCCAGCCGGACGGTGACGCCGCCGTCGACCTCGACGAGCGCCCAGTGCCCCGCGCCCACCGGCCCGGGGTTCGCGACGGTGCTCCGCCCGAGCGTGTCGATCGCCCGCGCCTCGTGGATGTGCCCGCAGAGGACGACGTCCGGCTGCTCGCGCTCGACGAAGCTCCGCACCGCGACGCTGCCGACGTGCTCGCCGCTTGCGAGCAGGTCGCAGGCCGTGCCGCGCGGAGGCGCGTGCGGACAGAAGACGGTGACGCGCGCGCCGGCGACCGCCGCGTGGCCGGCGGCGATCCGCCGCCCGAGCTCGTCCTCGTCGAGCTCGTACGGCGTCCGAAGCGGCGAGGTCGGCGCGGCCGAGACGCCGAAGACGCCGACCCCGTCGAGCACGACCCCGCGCCCGTCGAGCGCGACCCCGAGCTCCTCCAGGCGGCGGTCGATCGCCGGCGAGTCCATGTTCCCGGCGACGACGAGGAGCCGCGGCGCGAGCTCCCGCCACGACGCGACCGCCCGCTCCGCCTCCTCCGGCGTCCCGCCGGTCGTGAGGTCGCCGCCGACGACGAGCAGGTCGAGCGTGCCGAGCGCGCCG
>Ga0209810_1000591_pt1 | contig 75802 bp, 64 predicted proteins | sample Coa_R1_7_FD_187159 | JGI IMG/M metagenome (GOLD analysis project Ga0209810, IMG submission 187159) | Surface soil microbial communities from Centralia Pennsylvania, which are recovering from an underground coalmine fire - Coalmine... | ecosystem: Environmental > Terrestrial > Soil > Unclassified...
ATCCTCCAAAGCCCCCCTGCCTCCTCTGTAAACAAAGAGAACAGGATAGCTCAATAGAGGACATTTCTACTTTGGTAAAACCGGACATTATCATTTTGGGATTACAGCATTGCAAGATTTTAAGGCTTCACTGAACCTACAGAGAAAGACCGCCAATGCGGCTACAGTTAGCCCCTGTGCCAACGGAGGAACGAGAACAGACGATCCTGGTACCACTGCCGGAAATTTTAAAGTCACCTATGTGGACTGTAACGAGTCCGGAACCGTTCTGAATGGTTCCATCTCTTCAACCGCAACGACAAATGGGTTCACTTTTACCTTTGACAAATTTACCTCGAAAGCCACAGACAACTCGGAGGAAGAGGACTTCGATGGGACGATGACCTTAACCGGGACCGAGGAGACCTGTGATACGGGGAGCGGCACAAAGGCAGCGGCGAACAAGGTGGAGACCTTCTTAAAAAATGCGGTTTTCACCCTGAACTTTACCGGCACCACCAAGACAGACACAAATAAGGATGGAACTTTCGAAGTCAACGAAACAGTTGTCTTTAGCAACTTTGCGATGACCATTAATGAAGATCACACAAAGGCACCTGACTGTACCCCGGGCGTGACGACCTTCGGTTTGAGCGGCGGGGCGAGCCTCACCGATCAGGTCAATACGACCGATAGCTTCATCGCCACCTTCACCAACTTCACAATGACCTTCACACCGACCACGAAGACAATTAACGGTGTCTCAAAAGACGGCGATTCTGTCTCCATCAGCGGAACGATCGTTATCCAATCAAGCTGTGCCAATGGGACCTTTACCCTCAGCACGCCGGCCGGGCATGAACCGTTCTTCCCGACCGATGCCTCCTGTCCGGTCGATGGAGAGATCATCGTGTCGAGCGGCGGCACTGACACGACGGTCACATTTACCGCGACCGGCGGGGTTCAGGTGGGCGATAAGACCTTTGCCAATTGCGAGGACGCGGATACGTGCGCCTCTTAATCGCCTCGGCTTTGTAAAAGGCGCCCCGGATAAAATCCGGGGCGCCTTTTTTTTGTCCTTTTAATTCTGATCGATCATTGATTCCTCATTTCGATTTTAGTATGATCGAAAAAACGGAGGAGGCCAATGATGGTTCCGGAACATCCATTCTGGATCGGGGGAAAGTGGCGCCGATCGACCGAGAAGGTGGAAGTGATCAATCCCTACAACCATGAGCCGGTCGGGGTGACCTATTCGGCATCGGCGGAGGATGTAGAGGCGGGGCTCGCCGCGGCGACGAGCGCCTTTCAGGAGATGCGGCGGGTGCCGGCGTTTCGCCGCGCGGAGATGCTTCATCAGATCTCGGAAGGGTTGCGGGCGCGACGAGAAGAGGTGGCTCGAACCATCACGTTGGAGTCGGGGAAGCCGATCGCCGACGCCCGCGGCGAGGTCAACCGCGCCGTCAACACCTTTCAAATCGCTTCCGAGGAGGCGAAGCGAATCGAAGGAGATCTGATCCCGCTCGATCTGATGCCGGGATCGGAAGGGAGGGTCGGAATCACACGACGATTCCCGATTGGACCGATTGTCGGCATTTCTCCCTTTAACTTTCCCCTCAATCTGGTGGCCCACAAGATCGCGCCGGCGATCGCCGCGGGAAACACGATTCTCTTGAAACCGGCTCCCAAAACCCCGCTGACCGCTCTGCTCCTGGCGGAGATCATCGCCGGGGTGGGTGTGCCGGATGGCGCGGTCAATGTCTTTCTTTGCGGAAATGATCTCGCCGAAAAAATGATCCTCGACCCGAGGGTTCGGATGCTCAGCTTCACCGGAAGCGCCGCCGTCGGATGGATGCTGAAGGAGAAGGCGAACAAGAAGCGGGTTGTCCTGGAGCTGGGGGGAAATGCCGGGGTGATCATCCACTCGGATGCCGACCTCGCTTATGCCGCGAAGCGATGCGCGATCGGCGGATTTTCTTATGCCGGCCAGGTCTGCATTTCGGTCCAACGGATCTTTGTCCAGGAGCAGATCTATTCCCGCTTCTCGGATCAGTTCATTCAAGAGGTGAAGGGGCTTGCGGTCGGTGATCCGCTCGATGAGAAGACGGCGATGGGGCCGATGGTCGATCTGAAAGCGGCGGAGCGCGCCGAGCGCTGGATTCAGGAGGCGGTCTCGCAAGGGGCGAAGGTGGTCACCGGCGGCAAGCGCACGGGGACCCTGCTCGAGCCGACCGTCTTGGCGGAGACGAAGCCCGAAATGCAGGTCAATTGCCAGGAGGTCTTCGCGCCGATTGTGACGATGGCTCCCTATCGAAATCTTCCGGAGGCGATCGCCCAGATCAATCAGTCCTCTTATGGACTCCAGGCCGGTCTCTTCGCCAGAGACATCAAAGAGATTTTTCATGCCTTCGAGGAGATCGAAGTCGGCGGATTGATCGTCAACGATATTCCCACCTATCGGATCGATCACATGCCCTATGGCGGACTCAAGGAGTCGGGGGTCGGCCGCGAAGGTGTTCGCTATGCCATCGAGGAGATGACCGATCTCAAACTGATGGCCCTCAATCTAAAATAGTGCGGGAAGAGCCGATCGAAGGAAGCGTTCCCCGCTCCTTCTCAATCTCCACCCACAGGAAAGCGGAGTGATGAAAGCAAGACGCGCGAAGATTGTTTGTACGCTTGGACCGGCGACTACTTCCGAGGAGATGATCTCACGACTGATCGGCGCCGGCGCCGATGTGATCCGGCTGAATTTCTCGCATGGTCTTCAAGAAGAGCATGGAGAGTCGATCCGCCGTATTCGCCGGATCGCGGAGAAAAAGGGAAAGCCGGTCGCCATTCTCCAAGATCTTCAAGGACCGAAGGTCCGCGTCGGTTTATTGAAAGAGACATCGATTCAACTGAGGCGGGGAGCCCTCCTGACGATCGCGTCGCGGCCGATTCTCGGAACCGAGGAGGAGATCTCCACAACTTATCCCGATTTGTATCGGAAAGTCCGGCCGGGGGATGCCATCTTGATGAACGACGGCGCGATTGAGCTTCGCGTTCTGCGGGTTGAAGGGGACAAAATCGTCTGCCGCATTCTCGGAGGAGGGCCGTTGCTACCTCACAAGGGGATCAATGTGCCGGGCCGGGATCTGGGGCTTCCCTCGCTCACCGCCAAAGACCGCGCCGATTTGAAATTCGGCCTGGCCCTCGGCGTCGATTATATCGCCCTCTCCATGGTCCACCGGGCAAAAGATCTTCTGACGATCAAGCGGTTGATCCGTAAAGCGAACAAGAACGTTCCGGTGATCGCGAAGCTGGAGCAGGCGATGGCGATCGAGCACCTTGATGAAATCATGAAGGTGGCCGATGGGGTGATGGTGGCGCGCGGTGATTTGGGGGTGGAGACTCCGCTGGAGCAGGTGCCGCTGCTTCAAAAAGAGATCATCAAAAAAGCAAACGACGCGCAGATTCCGGTGATTACGGCGACGCAGATGTTGGAATCGATGATCGAGCGGCCCCGGCCGACCCGCGCCGAGGCGTCCGACGTCGCCAACGCGGTGATCGATGGAACCGATGCCTTGATGCTCTCGGCGGAGACCGCCTCCGGAAACTATCCGATCGAGTCGGTCAAGACGATGGCCCGCATCATTGTCGCCGCCGAGAAGAAGTCGCCGGTCCCGGACCGTCGGCTCCAGCAGGGGCTCTCTGTCGCGCGCGCGGTCAGCTCCGCGACCTGCCAATTGGCCTGGCAGATGAACGCCAAGGCGATTGTGACCTCAACCCTCACCGGCGGGGCGGCGCTTCGCCTTTCCAAGTGTCGCCCGACCAATCCGATTCTTGCCTTCACCCCGCATCCTGAAATCGAACGCCGGATGAGCCTCTACTGGGGGGTCACGCCGCGTCGTATGCCGCTGCTGAAAAACAGCGACGACATCTTCAAGGAGTTTGCCCACGCCCTCACCTTCCACAAGGAGGTGAAGCGGGGCGATCTCTTGGTGATGGTTGCAAAATCCCCCTGGGCGGGGCTGACGATCAATGATCTGATCAAGGTCCATCAGATCGAATAAGAGGATTTCGATTAAGCCGTTCGAGATTCAAAAGGAATTAAATCAAGTCACCTGTCCCATCTGCGGAGAGGCCAACTTTCAAGTCGCGCCTGTGGAGGGGAATCCCGAGGAAGAGCATTTCGAGGCGGTCTGCCGAGGTTGCGGCTTGAAGATGCGGGTCGTGGTGATTCCTCGTGTCGTGGTCGAAGGGATCGAGGCGATGGAGCCGCACGAAGAGCGCCATGTCCTTGAAGCCAAGTGTCCTTTCTGCGGCGGCGTGGGGGCCCGATTTCACTTCCGCTGTCACCTGGAGTCCGGCACCGACTACGACGTCGTCACCTGCCGTCATTGCCTCCGGCCGTATAGAAAGGATGTCACCCCCGGTCCATGATCTGAAAGGCCGTCTCTAACGAAACCGACGGCTACACATTGATACAATTTGATACCAAACCGCAAAGAGTCCTCCCGAGAATTTTGCTACTCTCATACCGATTGTTCCAAAAGATCTAAATTAACTGAAAATATAAAATTGGGGTCGATATGGGATCATCGATGCGTCATGCAAGGGGTATTCGAAAGAATAAGCCGAGGCTCACTTCCCGAGAAATTGAAGTTCTACGTTATATCGCAGAAGGATATAAATATAAAGAGATTGCCCGCAAGCTTCGAATCCGGGTTAAAACAGTTCAGACCCATCGCACGAACATGAATCGGAAGTTGAACTTCAACAGTCTTGCCAAATTGATTCACTACGCTGTTCGAACCGGTTTAATCGAGATCAAGAAAGAGGAGTGAAGGCCCAGAAATGAAGATCGATCGGTTTGTAGAAAATCCCGATATGGGATTCAGATCCCGAATTTTTAAACTATCAAGCCAAGGCCAAGCAATCAGTGTTGAATGAATGTATTCTGAATAACAGAGTCGCAGCTTGATCAAAATCAAGCAGGGGCATCCTTCTTGCCTTTTTATCGTCCTCGATGCGTTCGGTCATCCATGCGAGGTAAGCCGGAATGATACCCTCTCACCTCTGTAAGTGTCTGGTTCATTCGCCCTTTTCGGATTACCTCCAATTACCGACGCTCTGCCTCCGATTTAATTTTCGCATGAACCTCATTGCAACTAAATTGCAACCACGTGGGGTGGATCGATCTCTCTGCATCCACACGATGTCATTCTCCGTTCAATCGAAACGAACCGTTCATTTTCTGTTAGGAGGCTCCCATGCGCCGACTCACTCGTCTCAGTCTTATTGTGTTCTTGTTCTGGATCGGCCGCGTGGCCGCCGCCGACGCGTCCGTTCTCTTCAACGATGATTTCAATCGGACCGGTGGTTTGGGTTCGGATTGGCAGGTTTATTTCGGCAGCTACACGACCGACGGCAATAATGCGGTCTCACAGGGAACGGTGGCCAATTGGGCCGCGATCACCCCGAATCTCAACACCGATGACTACACGGTCGAATCGGTGCTGACGGTTCCGGCCGGCTCGCTCTACTCCGGTGTCGTGGCGAGAGGCAATCCTTCCACCGGCTTCTATCGAGATCTTTATGCCGCCCAGATCGCGACCGATGGAACGGTGAATCTGTATCGAAGAAACGCTTCGGCGTGGACCCTGCTGAAATCGGCCCCGGCGAGCATTGCGGCGGGGATCCCCTATACGCTGACGCTCAAAGTGTCGGGGAGCAATCCGGTAAGCTTGGAGGTTTCGCTCAACGGGGACGTTCTCATCGACTATCAAGACAGTTCCGCTTCCCGGCTCCTCTCCGGGCTTCCGGGAATGGAAAACTACAACAGTAACGTGAAATACGATCGATTCACCGTCTCTTCCTTCGCCGTCGGCAATCAGCCTCCGATCGCTCGAATCGCGCCACCGACCCCCTCTTCGGGAACCGTGCCGCTCCAGGTCCATTTTGATGGAACGCAATCGTCCGACTCCGATGGAACGATCACTTCTTATGCCTGGGACTTTGGTGATGGGAGCAGCGGCAGCGGCGCGACGGCCGACCATACCTATGCAACGGCGGGGAATTTCACCGTTACGCTGACGGTCACCGATAATCAAGGGGCGACCGGCGCCGCGCATGCTTCGGTCACGGTCTTTTCCCAGAGCAGCGGCAGTCTCTTCAATGACGAGTTCACCCGGACCGGCGGTTTGGGTTCGAACTGGCAGGTTTATTTCGGCAGCTTTATCACCGATGGGAATAATGCGGTTTCACAGGGAACCGTGGCCAACTGGGCTGCGATCACCCCGGCGTTGAACACCAACGACTACACGGTCGAATCGGTCTTAACGATCCCATCCGGCTCGCTCTACTCCGGTATTGTGGCGCGAGGGAATCCTGCCACCGGCTTCTTGCAAGATCTGTATGCCGCTCAGATTGCCACCGATGGGACGGTGAACCTGTATCGGAGAAATGCCTATGCCTGGACATTGCTGAAATCAGCCGCGGCCGGCATTGTCGCCAATCAGACATATACGCTCCGGCTTAAAGTCTCGGGCAGCAATCCGGTGAACTTGGAGGTGTCGCTCAACGGGACTTCTCTTTACACCTATCAGGACAGTTCCGCCTCTCAGATCCTCTCCGGCATTCCGGGAGTGGAGAATTACAACAGCAATGTGAAATATGACCGCTTCACCGTCTACTCGAATGGGGCTGCCCCCATCAATCAGCCTCCGTCGGCGAAGCTCTCGGCCAACCCCACCTTTGGCAGCGCGCCCCTCTCAGTCCATTTTGATGGAAGTGCTTCTTTCGATCCGGATGGGTCGATTGTTTCTTATGCCTGGAACTTTGGAGACAATACCTCCGGAAACGGTGTCACCTTTGATCATCTCTACACGGCCGCCGGGAGCTATACAGCCACGCTTACCGTGACCGATAATCAGGGGGCGCAGGGTTTGGCCCAGACGCAGATTGTCGTGAGTGCAAGCGGAGCCACCTCCTTTATCGACAATTTTGACCGATCCGATTCCACCAATCTCGGGCCGGGTTGGAACGAATATCTGCCCGATTTGGAGATCTTCAGCAACCAGGTCCGGAATGTCTCCGGCAACAGTCAATCGGCCGCCGCTGTGGAAAACCTGGCGATCGGCCCCAACCAGGATGTATCGGTTGATTGCAAAATCGTTCTGCCGGGGGGGGCGGCCGATAATGGGAACAGTTGCGCCGTGATGGCCCGCTGGTCCTCCGAGAGCAATTTCTATCATGCGCTGTTCGATGTCGGGAGACAGAGCATCGCCCTCTTCAGCACCGTCAATGGGACCACGACGCTGCTCGGAAAAGTCAACACGTCGCTGCAGTACGACACCTTCTATCGGATTCGCCTGTTGGCTCAGGGGAGCAGCTTGCAGCTCTTCTTCAATGGAAATGTTGTTCTCACCATCTCCGACGCTTCCTTGACTGCGGGGAATTTTGCCGGAATTCGCGCTTTCAACGGACTTGCCGATTCGGTCTATTTCGACAACTTTTCCGCATCGGCAGTCACCGGCACCCCGGCCGATCAACCTCCGGTTCCAAATATTGCCGTCAATCTATCTTTCGGAACGGCCCCCCTCTCGATCCACTTTGATGGGAGTCGCTCTTTCGATCCCGACGGGAGCATCATCTCTTATCGATGGAATTTTGGAGATGGATCGATCATCACTGGGAGTGCTTCCATCACCGATCACACTTATACGACGGCATCCGGCGCGGGCCCGATTCCGAGTTTCGTAGAGCGGGTCAGCGTCAGCGCCACAGGAGGAGAAGCAAACGGCAACAGCAGCCACGCCGCTTTAAACCGAGACGGCCGCTACGTCGCGTTCGAATCGGATGCGTCCAATCTGGTTCCGAACGACACGAACAATAAGAGGGATGTCTTCGTTTATGATCGGCAGACAAAGCAGATCACCCGGGTGAGCATCAGCTCCGCCGATGTGGAGGGAAATGGGGATAGCTCCGGCGCGAAGTTGAGCGGGGATGGCCGCTACGTCGTCTTCGAATCGGAGGCCTCGAATCTGGTTCCCAATGATACGAACAACGTCAAAGACATTTTCATACATGATCTCCAAACCGGCACCACGACGCGGGTCAGTGTCGATTCGGCCGGGAATGAGGGGAACGGCTTGAGCAGTTATGCCTTTACCAATGCGGATGGCCGTTATGTGAGCTTCTACTCCTCTGCGACCAATCTTGTTCCGAATGATACCAACGGTGCGAACGATATTTTCGTTCATGACATGGTCACCGGCCAGACCACCCGAGTGAATGTCGACTCCGCCGGCAGCCAGTCGAGCGCCGGCAGCGACAGCTACTGTCCGTCGATCAGCGACGACGGCCGATATGTCTTTTTCCTCTCCAACGCGGTCAATCTGGTATCAGGGGGCGCCAACGGCGCCTATCAGGCCTATGTGCATGACCGACAGAGTGGCACGACCGTCCGGGTGAGTGTCGACTCGAATGGTGTTCAGGGGAATGCGAATACCGATGACGGCAAAATCAGCGCCGACGGCCGGACTGTCCTATTCGAATCGGATGCATCCAACCTTGTCCCCAATGATACGAACAACGCGTCCGATATCTTCCTGCATGACCTGCAGACCGGGGTGACGACGCGGGTCAGTATTAGTTCGAGCGGGGCTCAAGCGAACGGCGAAAGTTTCGATTCCCGCGTCAGCGACAACGGCCGCTTCGCGGCTTTTGAATCGGATGCGACCAATCTTGTTTCCAATGATACCAATCTCCTTAAAGACATCTTCATCCATGATCGGGTGACCGGTGCGACGACCCGAATGAGCGTCAGCGTGGATGGATTCGAGGCAAACGGGGGGAGCCAGAATGCGCGGATCAGCGGAGATGGAAGATTCGTCGCCTTTGATTCCGATGCGAGCAACCTCGTGGCGGGAGATCGAAATTCGGCGACCGATATCTTCGTCGTGCCCGGTCCCGGAACAGACACGGCGACCCTCACCGTCACCGACAACAACGGGGCGACCGGCTCGGCCCGGGTGGTGATCCTCGTCAACCCGGCGGGCAACGCCACCCTTTTTAGTGATGAATTCAACCGGACCGGTGGTTTGGGTTCGAACTGGCAGGTTTATTTCGGCAGCTTTACCACTGACGGCAATAATGCGGTCTCACAGGGAAGCGTGGCCAATTGGGCCGCGATCACCCCGAATCTGAACACCAGTGACTACACGGTGGAATCAGCCCTGACGATCCCAGCCGGCTCGCTCTACTCCGGCATTGTGGCGCGTGGGAATCCTGCCACCGGCTTCTATCGAGATCTATATGCCGCTCAGATTGCCACCGATGGGACGGTGAACCTGTATCGAAGAAATGCCTATGCTTGGACGCTGCTCAAATCAGCCGCGGCCGGCATTGTCGCCAATCAGACATATACGCTCCGGCTTAAAGTCTCGGGCAGCAATCCGGTGAACCTGGAAGTGTCGCTCAACGGGACCTCTCTTTACACTTATCAGGACAGTTCCGCCTCTCAGATCCTCTCCGGCATTCCGGGATTAGAGAATTACAACAGCAATGTGAAGTACGATCGATTCACCGTTACCGGCCCATAAAGGGAGTGCCGACATATCGATAGGCCTTGAAATAAAAAACCCCAGGGGAGTCCCCTGGGGTTTTTTAATCCGGATCGGTGATTAGACTTTTGTCACGTTCGCCGCCTGTGGCCCTTTTGCGCCAGTGGTCACCTCGAATGTCACTTCTTGGCCTTCTTCGAGAGATTTAAAGCCTTCTCCCTGGATGGCAGTGAAATGAACGAAGATGTCGTTTCCATCTTCCTGGGTGATGAAACCATACCCCTTGCTGGCGTTGAACCACTTTACACGACCTTTTGGCATTTTACGAACTCCTCCTTGATTGGTGATGAGCGGGCGTACTACCCGTCGATAGCAAATATTTTGCTTGAGCAACAAACCAACCCTCGGTCGGATTATCGCGGCCTTGCAAAAACATTTGCGTTGGCAGGATTCTATAATAAGCCCGGAAAATGTGTCAAGCATTTTTTTGGTTATTGGCCCGCGGTCTATCCCCGCGCCCGGAAAATCAAAGGTATTTACCCGGACCGGCGCTCTTTTGACAATCCGTTTCTCGTACGGTATCTTTAATACCGTTTCGAACCCGAGCGAAGGAGGCCGATCATGGTGCCGGTAAAGATGGTCATGTCGAAGAAAATCCTCAAGGTCAAACCGGGGACCAAGGTGATCAAAGTGGCGGAGTTGATGCGGGACAAGAAGGTCGGGAGCGTTTTGATTTCCGACGGGAACAGCTACGCGGGGATCGTCACCGACGCCGACGTCGTTCGGCGGGTGGTGGCCGAAGGCCTCGATCCGAAGACCACGCCGGTAGAGAAAGTCATGACCACCCCCCTGCTCGCAATCGAATCGACCCGCTCGGTCGTCGATGCGAACGACATCATGGACCAAGAGCACATCCGCCATCTCGGCGTCATTGAAAACGGAAAGATCATCGGCGTCCTCTCCGTGCGGGATCTGCTCCGCCATGTCTACGGGGGATGGGGATTCGTGTAAGGACAGGGGTCGGGTGCCGGGGGCCAGGGGCCAGGGGCCAGGGGTCGGAGAGATCAACATAAAAAAACCAATTTTGCCGACCCCTGGCCCCCGGCACCCGGCCCCTTTACTTATTGAACGGCTCGGCATAGCCGGTCATCTCAACATATCCTTTCCCCTGAATCGATTTTCCATCCTTCGTTCCCCGGAAGCGGCTCGCACCCTCCCAGTAGGAGAGACCGGTGCTCTTTGAGGTGATTAACTCTTGGTCCTCCAGCAGCGGCTCCGATTCCAGAGAGAGCCGCTCGGATGGGATCTCGATCCGCCACCCCACCGGATAATCGGCGCCGCTCTTCTTGCTCTTCCAATACCGCTGCGGTGTGAGGATAAAGACGTCGGAAGGGAGAGGTCGGGCGGTCCCGTCCGGCTCGATTGCCGTTCCGCTGGAAAAAGGATCTTTGCTTCCGGAGATCGTCCGGATCTGATAAAGCATCACCTCGCGTCCGTCTTCCAGTTGAATCGAAAACCAATCCCAGCCGACCTGATTTTTGTTTAGCATGCTGCTGCTGAATTCGTGATCCATCCAACTCCGTCCCGACACCGACCGCTCCTTCCCCTCGATTGAAATCGTTCCCTGGGTCGAAAGACGGGTGTAAGAAATATAGTGGGAAGCCTGCCCCGGCTCGCTTCCCTTCCGACTGATCCCGTCGATCCCGTGAATCACCGGAGGCTTCTCCGGCGTCAGGAAGAGGTCGATTTTCCATCTCCCTCCGTCGCTCTCTCCCTCCGCATCGGCCTGAAGATGGATCGTGCCGTTTTCTTCCTGAACGGCCCGCCATCGATCGATCCAGACCTCTAATCGGTCGGACCGCGCGCCCGCCTTGCCGATTGCCTCCCGACTGATCTTGTCGGTGTTGTAGAATCGCTTGCCCGCGCCATCGGTCAGCGCAAAGTGCGCGAAGTAGAGATCGTGGACCGTCCATCGGGAAGGGTTCTTCTCCGAAGAAGAGGAATCGATTCCGCGCCGGAAGAAGGTCAGCTCGTAGCCATCCTCTTTTCCATCCGCCGATAAATTTCCGGTGAAGTACCACCATTCCGTTTTAAAGTTCGGATGGGCGCCATGATCCCTCGGAAAAGAGAACTGATAGCCGGGCTGCGCCATTTCGAATGTCCGAGAGGAAAGAGCGGCGACTTGTCTCTCCGCTGTGCTGGGAGCGACAAGGGAAAAAAGAAGGAGAATCGCGATTGTAGGGGCGTATTGCAATACGCCCCTGCCTCTCATGATCAGAATACGCCTATTCATACGAGATCGCCTCCGTCACATTAAGCCGCGCCGCTTTGCGGGCGGGGAAGTAGCCGGCCAGCAGCGCCGTCACCATCGCAAGGAGAAAAGAGTGAAGGAGGACGGAGGGGGGATAATGATAGAGCAATGTCCAACCGAACGATTGCTTGTTGATAACGAAGATCAGGAGAAGCGAGAGGAAGAGGGCGCAGAAAAGGGAGAGGATGTTCCCGATCACCCCCATGTAAAATGCTTCAATTAAGACCACCTGCACCACCTGCCGGCGAGAGGCGCCGATCGCCCGGAGAATGCCGATCTCCCGCTGTCGCTCCAAGATTGAAACAAAGAGGGTGTTGGTGATTCCGAGCAGCGCCACCACGACCGCGATCCACTCAAGCGCATAAGTAACGAGAAAGGTTTGATCGAAGATCCGGAGGATTTCCTTTTTGAAATTCACCTGCGTGATGAACGTCAGGCCGTGCGCCGTTCCCCAGCGCGCAACGAGTTGTTGTCGCACGGCGTCGGCGGAGAACCCCGGCTTTAAATAAATGGCGAGGACATTGAGGCGGTCGTCCTTCCAGAGCCGCTGAAGGAGGGCGCGGTCGATGACCATCTTCCCGCCATCGGTGCTGTACTCATAAAAGATGCCGCCGATCTCCAACGGAATTTTCCCCTCGGGCGAAGGGATCTCGATGATCTCTCCCTCGCGCAGCCCGAAGCGGTTGGCGAAGACCTCGGAGATGAGCACCTTCCCCTCTTGAATCGCTCGCTGGATGACTACGTTCGAATCGCCCGATCGGAAGAGGTATCGGCTGTGCGCGGCGTGAACCGAGAGATCCCGCCCGACGAGCAAGGCCGGCTCTTCACGAAAGAGAAGTTGCAGCGACCGGTAGCCGTCGACCGCTTCCACACCGGGAGTTTGGCGCACCTCTGAAATCAGCGCATCGGGAAGGGTCTCCTCCGACTCCTTAGAGAGGAGCGAAGCGGGGGCGCCGATGAGGTCGGCCTTGATCGTCTGATCGATCCAGAGAACCACAGTATCCCGGAAGCTCTCGATCATAATGACGACGCTGATCATCATCGCCAGCGCCCCCATGAAGGCGGCGATCGTCGGCCCGTTCCGCCGCATCGCCTGCTCCAGATGTCCGCGCGCCAGCCGCCAGGAGGGAGGAAGTCGCTCCAGGAGCGGATCGATCAAACGGGAGAAGAAGAGAAGGCTGGGAGGGACAAGCATCGAGAAGGTGATCAGAAGAAAGGCGGCCGAGAGATATCCGGCGAGAGGAAAGTTCCAGCGAAGGGGGACCTGTGAGAGAAGATAGGCAATGAGTCCGAGAAGCGAGGCGGCCGCCAGGAATTTCATCACGGCGGGGCGACGCGGGGAGGCATAGATTCCCTCCATCGCCTCCCGCGGGCGAAGCAGGCCCGCTTGCAGCGCCGGAAAAAGGGAGGAGAGAGCGGCGACGATCATCCCGATGCCGATCCCTTCCCAGAAGACCGAAGGGGGAAGCGAAAAAGGGGAAGGAGGGATCGGAACATATAGGGCGCTGACCGTTCGGGCGACCAGACGCAAGATCCCGCGCGCCAGAAAGGCCCCGATGACTACGCCGCCGATTCCGCCGATCGTTCCGAGCAGAATTCCTTCGAGGAGAAAGAGCAGAAAGATCTGCAGGCGGGTCACGCCGAGCGAACGGAGGATGCCGATCTCTTTCCTGCGATGGACCACCGAGACGAGGAGCGTATTGTAAATGAGGAAAATCCCGACAAAGAGGGAAATGGCGGAGAGGGCGGTCAGATTCAACTGAAAGGCGAAGAGCATCTTCTCCACCTGCTCGCTTCGTTGTTCCGGGCGCCGAACCGAAAAGCCCGGTCCGATCCGCTCCGAGAGGCGCTGCATCATCTCGCTCAACGGCGCCCGATCAGAGTGGGCCGGTCCGTTTTCGAGGCCATCGGTAATCAAATCGATCCGGTCGAGTTTGCCGAGCTTGCCGAGAGTCCACTGCGCGGAGGCGATGTCCATGATGCCGATGTTCCCACCTTCCGCTTCGGTGAGACCGTGGCCTTTCAAAAGACCGACCACATGCAATGGGAGCGATCGATTTCCTTCGCGGACCGAGATGGTCTCGCCGATCCGGATGTGATGACGTGTCGCAAACGGCTCCGTCAGCAACACCGCATCGGGCGCCATCAAATCGATGAAAATTTTTTGTGAATCGACTTTGTTGGGGGAATTCAAAAGATTCTCCGGGGATTGGTTCGTGATCTCGTACTGACGGAACGGTCCTTCCTGAAGGAGATCGACCCCCATCAAGAGAAGAATCTCTCCTTGCGTCGTGGGAGGAGCGGTCATCGGCAGCGCGGCTTGGATGATCGGCGCGGCCGATCGGACGCCGGGCGTTTCTCGGATTGGAGCGATGATCGTCTCATCGAACGCGCCGGCGCGGCCGACAATCTCCAATGTCGTGTTGCCGGCGACCGCATTGACCGAGTGGCGATAGGTGCTCAGAACACTTTGGTTTGCAATCCGGATCGAAATGAAGACGGAGATGCCGAGGGCGACGCCGACCAGCGTCAGCCAGGCGCGCCGCTCACGGAAAAGGTGGCGAGACGAAATCCATTCGAGAAGGATGCGCATCAGCGTTTCCTTTCGATTCGGTCGATTCGATCCACCCGGCCGTCTTTGAGATAGATGATCTGATCGGCGTAGGGAATCGCCTGCGGGCTGTGGGTGGCGAGAAGGAGGGTGACCCCGGCGCGGGCGCGGGAGGCGAGGAGTTTGAGAATCTCCTCGCCGTTTTCAGAATCGAGGTTGCCGGTCGGCTCATCGGCGAGCAAGATTTGTGGCGAGACCACATCGGCGCGGGCGATCGCCACCCGCTGCATCTCGCCGCCGGAGAGAGCGCTCGGCCGATGATCAAGACGCGCGCCTAAACCGACCGACACCAGCGCCCCCTTTGCGCGCTGCTTTGCCTCCTCCGGCTGATCCCCCCGCAGCAGCAGCGGAAGAGCGACATTCTCCAGCGCGTTGAGCATCGGCAGCAGGTTGAAGAATTGAAAGATCATTCCGATCTCGGTCCGGCGCAGCCGGGTCCAGTCGGCGTCGGTGAAGGGGCGCGTCGGCCGGCCGCTGATTTTCAAATCGCCCGATGTCGGCTGATCAAGCCCGCCGATCAGATTCAGCAAGGTCGATTTGCCGCATCCGCTCGGACCCATCAAGAGAGAGAAGGAACCTTTCTTGATTTCAAGGGAGATCCCTTTCAGCGCCGCCACCGGATGAACCGGGTGGGGATAGGTCTTCGTAATTTCTTTCAGTTCAATCATCCAATGCCCCGATCAGGGAGAGGGTAGCACAAGGATGGAAGGGGGTAAAGGGATCGGCTTGATCGGACTATTTCTCGGATCGGGGGTTGGGGAGGAGCGATGGAGAGAGACGCCTCTTCGCCGAGGGGACGGTCAGGGCGCGGTGGGTGGGGATGTCGCCGGAGAGGGTCGGCCGCTCGGGGAGCGGATAGCTCACCTCCACTTTTTCCCCCTCTCTGAAGAGGGTCAGATGGAGGGTCCCTCCGACCTTCAGCCCTTGCAGCACCTGGGTGAATTTTTCCTCGGAGTTGATCGAGGTCCCATTGATCTTGGTGATGATGTCTCCTCCCATCAAGAAGCTTCGCTCGGCGATGGAGATCTCCAGATCTCCGCCATGCAGGCCGGCCTTCTCCGCGGGACTTCCCGGCTCGATTACCTCGACCAGGACTCCTTCGACGAGCGGAATTCGGAGAAAGTCGATGAGGAGCGAATCAATGAACTGGCCCTGGAATCCGAACCATGGGCGGATCACGCGCCCCTGCTTGACCAACGACGGGATGATCCGCCGGGCGACGTTCGACGGGATGGCGAAGCCGATGCTCTGGGCCTCTTGCAGAATCGCGGTGGTGATGCCGATGACCTCTCCCTTCCGATTCAACAGCGGTCCCCCGGAATTGCCGGGGTTGATCGCCGCATCGGTTTGGATCAAAGGTTCCTGGAAAGAGTAGGTCGTTTCGGGAAGAACCCGATTGATGGCGGAGATGATGCCGCGGGTCATCGTTTGGTCGAGTCCCAGCGGATTTCCGATCGCCAAGACCTCTTCGCCGACCCGCACCTGATCGGAATCGCCGAGCGGGGCGGCCGGGAGGAGCCCCTCCGGAGGGCTGACCTGAAGCACGGCGAGATCGAAGATCGGGTCGGCCCCGATCAACTTGGCGGGAAGGATCGTCCCGTCATCCAGGGTGACGGTGATCGACTGCCGGGCGTACGCAACATGGGCATTCGTGAGGATGAGGCCCGACGAGTCGATGATAAATCCGGAGCCGACCACGTGGGTGACCCGGTCTGAGAGACGGAAAGGATCGACGGAAGTGGCGGTGACGAAGACCACCGTCGGGGAGATTCGATCGAAAAGGTCGGGGATCGGCTCTAAGCCCCCTTGTTCGGATTCCTCTTTTTTTGAAACAGCCTTTTTGAGTTCTGTGGACGTTGTCGGCGGCGGCTCTTTCGCCTCGCTGAGCGAGGGAAGACAGACGACGGTGAATGTCAAAAGGGCGATGAATGAGATCCATTTCATTTGAATTCCTCTTTTCGTGGCGGCGGTCGCAGATCGTTCAGCGCAAACGGAAAGAGGTTAACACAGACGAATGCTGGGAACAAGTCGGTGAACGGCGGGTCGGCCTGAGAGGGAGGTGTTCCCTCTCAGGCCGAGGGGTTGATATTCATTTGGGATCTTAATATCCGGCGACGTAGACCATCGGCTCGGTGATCCCGTCGGGGTCGTTCGGCCACCGCGTCGCGCAGCCGGTGGTTCCGAAGGTGCTTCCATCGGGGCATTGGCCGGTGGCCCGCAGATAGTTGCGGACGGCGGCGACCTGCGCGCCATTGACCGGTTTGGGATGGGTCGCAAGATAAAGGGCGACCGCGCCGGCCACATGCGGTGAGGCCATGCTGGTTCCGGAAAGGGTTTGGCAGTAGCCGCCGGGATTGGCGGCGTCGCCGGGAGCGAGAGAGAGGATATCGACCCCCGGCGCAATCAGATCGACGACGGCGCCGAAGTTCGAGAAGGTCGCGAACGTATCATCCGGGCCGGCCGAGGTGGCGGGACCGAGTCCGCCGCGCCGGCCGTCGGAATCGGCCAACGCCGAGACCGTGATGACCTCCGGATAGGCGGCCGGAGTGAATCCGGCGGCGTTCTGGAAACTATTTCCGGCCGCCACCGTGTAGACCACCCCTCGATTGACCGAATTGCAGATGGCGCGATGGAATGCATCGACGACCTGTCCGGTCGACGGGTTCACGCCGCAGTTGCCGGTGTCGCGCCCCGGTCCGCCGAGGCTCATGTTGGCCACCTCGATGCTTGCCGCGTTGCGGGTGACGTAATCAATTCCGGCGATGATGTTTGAGATGGAGCCGGAGCCGTTTGCGCTGAGGACCCGGACCGACCAGATCCGCGCGCCGGGTGCGACCCCGACGACGTAACGGGTGTTGTCGATCGCGGCGGAAATCCCGGCCACGTGGGTTCCATGCCCGTTCGGATCGCTCGGGGCGACGCTCGGACAGCCGGGAAGGGTGCAATCGACGGCGGCCACGATGTTGAGGTCGGCATGGGGATAGACGCCGGTATCGATGATGGCGATATCGGCGTTCACCCGGTTGTCGATGTTGTTGATGTTGGCGGTCGGGGAGAGATCGGCATCAATCCGGTTGACCCCGGTCGGAAGGATTTGCGGTCCGGTATGGCAGAAAGACTGGACCAGGCCGTCTTTGAGAATCGTGACTCCCGGTTCATTGCGGAGGCCTGTCAGACGCGAGGGTAAAATTTTTGCCGAGAATCCATTGATCGCTGTGTCATAAATATGACCGACCGAAATCTTATGGCGCGTCGCCAAATCGCGCACCTTGTTTGCGACCTCATCGGGGGTCAGCAGTTCATCCAGAACGACGATATACCGATGGGCCAGATTGACGGTCGATCCATCCGTTTCATTTTCTTGGCCCTCATTTTCATGCTCGTGCTCGTCCGCTTCCATTTGCGACTCAGATTGTTTGAGCTGATTTCCTTCGGGCGGGTCTGACGAAGCTACCGCCGGATAAATTCCAATCAACAACAAGACAAGCCAAATCCATCGCTTCATGCGTCGCCTCCTTGCGAGAATTGTTTTTGTTTTGTGTGAAAGGTTCCCTTCAATCATAAGGGATTTTTAAAATTGGAAGCAATCCTTGGGATGGACGAAGATACAAAATAAGGGTATGCAGGATGGAAATGAGTTAAAAAGGGATAGATCCGATGGAGGGATTACTCCACGAATGTAATCTGCCCTACATAATTCGGCAGATCTTCTCGAAGCCGCGCGGCATACGGCTCCGGCAAGATGATTCGACGGACATCGGAGAGCGCAAAATGGATATTGCCGAGAATTCTCCATTCCCGCTCCATGTAATAGTTCTCAGGATCGGTTTCGGGTTTCGATTCATCGAAGAATTTCAGAAAGCTGAAAACATGATAATCGAGGAACTCCTTGATCGAGAACAACCGCTGGAGGGAGTCGGTCATTTTGTCTTCCGGAGTGTTGCGGAGCTTTTGAAACAGATCATGATATTCCCGAATCGTTTGGTCGAAATGCTCGGCCAGCGTGATCTTCGGCACGCGCGGAGAGGGGCGGCCGACGGCGCGCCGCTCTTCCCGGCTTTGATTTTCTCTCCTGTCTTCCGCGGGGGGAAAGCGGGTGATTGCATTTCCGGCGATGTAAAAAACGGGATTGGCCCCCTGTTGGATCAGGAATGATTTTAGAAAAGAGAGGCCGAATCGGCTGAACTTCCGAATATGGATATCCAACTCTCCGATAGGAATATCGGAGAAGCAGGTGATCTGGGGATAATACATCTCATTCTCACTGATCCGCGCGCCGGTGTTGACGGTCAGATGACCGGAGACCTCCGGGTCGTGCGGCGGGTGGGTGAGCCAGCCGGAGGTAAGGATTTTAATCAAGAGGGCATACTGCTCTTTTTCGGAGCGCTCTTTCCCGACAAAGTGGATCAACTCTCGTGAGATGTAGTGTTGTCGTGTTGTCATCGGTTTGAACCAAAGATGGCGCAGTGCTGGATACAAGGGGGCGCGATCACTCCCCTTTCATTCAGAATATCCAAAGTGGTCCCGGCGGGGCAATCCTCCGCCGGAACGCCTCCCTATTGACAGGGGTCGGCTTCTCATTGTTCAATGGCGATCGCTTCATGATGTCGGCTACGAAAGGAGAGAGAGGATGAGAAAATTTTTGGTTGTCATCGGCCTTTTACTCTGGTTTGTCCCGTTTGCCGAGGCAAAGACCTTGATCTTAAGCGGCCTTCCGGATATTCAGACGAAGAGCTCGATCGAGGAGTCGGTTCGAATCGAGGTCGATAGTGTGCGAAAGAAAGACCTTCGGGTGGTGATCACGAAGGAGGGGGATCAGTACTACTGGGAGTCGCGGGACCGAAAGAAGTTGATTCGGAGCACGCAGGGGAGGTTCACCCTCTTTATCGATCCGACCGGCGGAGGCTATGTAAAGGTCGGGCCGACGGATGATGGAAAGGTGATCTATATGGAGCATCTGAACCAGGGATGGACGACCTTTACCTATTGGGGAGGGGTGGAGCATTTCGAGCCTTAAAAGGGAGGGTGCGGTGAAGCGGCGAGGTCGGCACCGTCCGAAGCCGGACAGACACCCGACCTCGCCTTCGCAGTCAGTCTTTTTCGATAAACAGATCGTTCAGAGTCGGCCGATATCGACGCGGTTTCTCTCGGCGAACGACCGGTTTTAGGCGGCTTTGGTAGCCCCCTGCGTCTGATCCAATGCCTGCTTCAGCTTGCCGGCTCTCTTTTCTTGGTCCGCTTTTTGTTTATTTCAGCAATATCCGAACCGGCCTGTCTATAACTCTTTGTAGATGGCAGGTCGAATCTGAACGACCCATAAGAGTGACGCATCGATTCGCGAACCGGCTCGATCGTTTGTCACGATCGGCAACAGGACGAAGTAATTCAATATACCGATGGAGAATGATGTAAATCATGACCTCCGGATCATCTGCTTCTTCGGGGATTCATGAAATCGGTTCTAGACATGCTCCTCGGAATCATTTTATAATACCTCGACCGAAACGCTTATCAACGATCAACGCTCATGCTCGGAAGGAGGTTCTCATGGCGAATTATGTGTCGGTGTCTCAGACGCTGACCAGTCTTCTTGGTTTGGATCGGCCGCCGGTGGCGGTGGTGCCGGTGGATATCGTTCCGAAAGGGGTTCCGGTTTTTGAAGGGGTTTCACCCTCCTCGTGTCGGTTTTGGCGTCATGCGGAGAAGGAGCTTTTTGCGGCGCGGGATACCGATCATATGAACTGTCCGATCGGGGCGATGGTGATGGGATTTGAGTTGACCCCCGAAGCGAAAGAGGGGCTTCAGGGCGCGCTTTCGATGATGTGCCAAGTGGGGTATGTCAAACCGGAAGAGGCGGAGCAGATCCCTGCATTGGCAAAGAAGGGGAAGGCGATGCTCTACGGGCCGCTTTCGAGTTTTCCGATGGCGCCCGAGGTGGTGCTGATTTGGCTTCAGCCGGCCCAGGCGATGCTCCTGCGGGAGGCGACCGGGGATGCCGAGTGGAAGAGTGATGTCTCCTCCAAAATCTTTGGCCGGCCTGCCTGCGCCGCGCTGGCGGTCGCCTCACAAGGGACTGCGGTCTCTCTCTCCTTCGGCTGCAGCGGGATGCGGACCTTCACCGGCGTGGAGCCGGCCGCCATGCTCGCCGCCTTGTCGGGCCGTCTACTTGAGCGACTCGAACCACAGCTTCAGCGGACGCATCAAGCGAATTGCGCGATGCAGGCCTTCTACGATCAGCAGAAGAGCGCTTTCCCATTCAAGATAAAACAAACATAGTCGGTATGTCGATGCGGAAGCGGGGCGACATTCTTCTGATCTCCTGTTATGAGCTGGGTCGCCAGCCGGTGGGGGTCGCCATGCCGATGGGGTTTCTTGCGCGGGCCGGCTATCGGCCGGAGGCGATCGATCTCTCTGTTGAGAAGCTCGATCTCGAAAAGGTCGCCCGCGCCCGCTTCGTCGGCATTTCTGTCCCGATGCACACGGCGCTCCGAATCGGCGCGCGGCTCTTGGAGCAGCTCCGGAAGATCAATCCCACTTGCCACATTGCCTTCTTCGGCCTCTATGCCTCGCTCAATGAAAAGGATCTTCTGGAGCGAGGGGCCGATTCGGTAATCGGCGGAGAATATGAAGGGCCGCTCCTGGCGCTCGTCAATCGGCTGGCCGAGGGGCAGGTTCATTCCGTGGAGGGGGTCAGCCGGCCGGAGGAGACGCGCGAGCCGCTCCTCACGCATCTTCCATTCGCGGTTCCGGATCGGCAAGGTTTGCCTCCGCTTACGAACTATGCCGCGCTCGAAGAGAACGGCGGGCGGCGGACGGTCGGCGCGGTTGAAGCCAGCCGCGGCTGCCGCCATCTCTGCCGCCACTGTCCCATCCCGCCGGTGTATCAGGGGCGCTTCTTCCTGGTCCCCGCTGACGTCGTTCTGGACGATATCCGCAATCTCGTTCGGCTCGGAGCATCTCACATTACCTTCGGTGATCCCGATTTTCTCAACGGTCCGAATCACTCGCTTCGGATCGTCCGGGAGATGCATTACGAATTTCCCGACGTGACGTTCGATTTTACCGCCAAGGTCGAGCATCTCCTGAAGCATCGCGCGTTGATCCCGGAGTTCGCCGCGCTCGGCTGCCGATTCATCATCTCGGCGGTGGAGTCGTTGAGCGACACCGTCCTGACCCACTTGGCGAAGAATCACACCCGGGCCGACATCGTTGAAGCGCTGAAGATTGTCCGCGCAACCGGCATCGCCCTTCGCCCCTCGCTGGTTCCATTCACTCCATGGACGACGCTCGACGATTATCTTGCGCTGTTCGATTTCGTCGAGCGGGAAGGGCTCATTGATCACCTCGATCCGGTCCAATATACGATTCGCCTTCTGATTCCCCCGGGCTCCCTCTTCCTCACCGAGGCGAGCATGGCGCCCTATCTGGGGCCGTTGGTTCCGGAGACGTTTACCTATCAATGGACCCATCCCGATCCGAGGATGGATGTGCTTCAGAAGGAGATTTATCAGACGGTGGAAGCGGCGACGACGGCCGGGGAGGACCCGATGGCTCTCTTTTACCGATTGAAGGAGATCGCGCGGGCGATGCGAGATCGGCGAGCGCCGCAGACGATTCATCGGGCGGTCGATCCGAACCGCCCGAAACCGCCCCGCCTCACCGAACCGTGGTTTTGCTGCGCGGAGCCGACGGAAAATCAGTTCACGGTTATCGACAATATCCAGAAGATTCTTTGACAATGAGATTCTAAAAAAAGAAGAGGAGCCGCGCATGGGGCATCATCCCGGATTTCTCAAGTTGACGGAGGAGGCCAAGAAGCGAATTACAGAGTGCACCATCGCCGATGTGAAGGCGATGCTCGATGCGGGGAGGCCGATCCATTTCATCGATGTCCGCGAAGATCATGAGTGGGCCATCGATCATGCGGCCGGGGCGATGCATCTGGGGCGGGGGATTTTGGAGCGGGACATCGAGAAGGTCATCCCCGATAAGAATGCCGAGATCATTGTCTATTGCGGCGGCGGCTTCCGATCGGCGCTCGCCGCCGATAATTTGCAAAAAATGGGTTACACCCATGTGAAGTCGATGGACGGCGGGATCAAAGCATGGCGCGCCGCCGGCTATCCGATGGAACGAGGAGAGACGGCGAAATAGTCTCTCCCCAAACAAGCAGACCCTCCAAATCACGCCTGAAGACCGGATCACAAGCCGTCACTCAGATTGCCTCTTAAATTCTTGCTCTCCTCGCATCAGTGAACATAAAGAGATAAAACTCACTTCTTCATTCTTATCACAATCCGACTGTCTTGCATCGTGAAATCCGATTATTCTAGACTTTACTCAACCTCATCGATGCAATGATCGGGACAAATTCGCGGCCCGAGGCATCGATCGCGTTTCATCTTATAACGATAATTGACTGTCGGACAGGAGTGGTTTCATGAGAATCTTAAGATCGGTTTTTCTTGTTGCGCTCTCTCTCTTTTCCGCCTGCGGCTCCGGCGGCTCGAACGGATCTTCTTCTCCGGGCACGACCATTCAGGAAGCGCCGATTGTCGCAGAGATCCGGGCGACGGGAATTGATAAATTTTTGGGACAAACGGAATCCCGCACGGAGCAACAGGCGGAATGGCAGGTTCTTTTCTTCAATCCAGCCGAAGGGAAGGCGATTTGCCTCTTCGGCGGCGAATATCAGATCAGCATCCGCCGGGGCACATCCAACAATGTCCTTTTTTATCTTCAAGGCGGAGGCGCTTGTTGGAGCGCGTTGACCTGTCTCGATTTAAAGGCCGCCAAAGACACCGCAGGCCGGTCGTCCGCGACCGGGATTTTGGATGCGTCCCGGGCGGACAATCCGTTTAAAGATTGGAATGTTGTCTTTGTTTCCTACTGCGACGGATCGGTCTTCAGCGGGGATAATGTGGTTCAGTACCGGAATGTGACCACCTACCATCATGGCCTTGAGAACCTCGGCGCGGCGGTGACCGCGATGCAACGGAATTTTCCCATCCCCGATAAAGTGTTGGTGGCCGGTTCCAGCGCCGGAGGATATGGGACTATATTTGGAATGATGATGGTAAAACTGGTTTTCCCGAATCAGAACAATTGGGTGTTGAATGATGCCGGTCCCGGACTTCAGAACTTAAACGATAACATTGAGCGGCCGCAGCGCGACCAGAACTGGCCCTTTCCCCACTATTTCCCGGCCGCCTGCACGCGCTGTCCGGAGCAGCCGGCCTATCTGTATGAGTGGGCCCTCAGCCGAGATCCCAATCTGCGCGTCGGAATCTTCTCTTCCCTTCAAGATGTCGTCATCCGATCGTTCCTTCTGCTCGATGGGCCTGGATATCAAGCGCTGCTGCTTCAGGTGACCAACGACATGGTCAGTCGGGTCGGCGATCGGCTCCATCGGTTTTTCATTTCCGGAGAATCGCACACGATCCTGCTCGACCCGAATTTCTATGATTTGCGACTCAACGGCGCTTCGATGGCCGAGTGGACCGGCGCGATGGTGAACAATAATACGCCCGGCTGGCCCGATCTCGTGGCGCAGTAATCGGGTCTAGTCCGCAATCGCTTCTTCTTGACACTTCCTCACTTCCTCCGTTAGGATAGCCCCACATTTTTATTGTCTGAGGAGGGCGCATGGAAAGTCTGTGGTCGGAACGGGATGCGAAGGGATTGGCCGGGGTCGATTTGGTCGTTTACACCTCCCGGATCATCGGGGCGAATCCCAATTTGGTCTTGTGGGGCGGGGGAAATTCGTCGATCAAAGTGGACGGGAAAGATCACACCGGCGCCCCGGTCCGCATTCTCTGGATCAAGGGGAGCGGCTCGGACATGAAGACGATCACCGCCAAGCACTTCACGCCGCTGCGTCTGGATGATCTCTTGCCGTTGATGAAGCGGGAGGCGATGACCGATGAAGAGATGGTTGCCTATCAGATGAAGTCGGTGTTGGAGCCGGGCGCGCCGAAGCCGTCGATCGAAACGCTGCTGCATGCCTTTCTCCCCTCGTCCCACATTTATCACACGCATGCCGACGCGATCTGCGCCCTCACCGACACGCCGAACAGCCGAAAGGTCGTCGAGGAGGTCTATGGGAAAAGGGTCGCGGTGGTTGATTATATTCGGCCGGGGTTTCAGTTGTCGAAATGGATCGGCGAGGCGTATCAGATGGCCCAGAAAAAAGAGCGGCCACCAGAAAATCCGGGACTTCAGGCGATCATCCTCGACAAGCATGGCCTCATCACCTGGGGCGACACGGCGAAAGAGGCGTATGAATTAACGATCTCCATGGTCACCCAAGCCGAGAAATATGCGGCGAAGCAGGGCCGGGGAAAGATGGTCCTCGGCGGATTAAAGGTGCCGGCCCTCTCGCACACCGAACGGCACGCGGTGGCGGCCGAGGTGGCGCCGACACTGCGGGGCGAGGTGAGCCGGATGGCCCAGGGACAGAAGCGGCCACCCGAAAAGCGGATGGTGCTTCAGTACGAAGATGCGCCATCGGTATTAAAATTCGCCGGCTCGGAAGAGGCGAAGCGGCTGACGCAGATCGGGCCGTTTACCCCCGATCATCTGATGCACACCAAGCCGTGGCCGCTCTTCGTCGATACGAAGAAGCCGGACGATCCGGAGAAGCTCCGGGAGAAAATCCGGAAAGGATGCGATGCCTATCGAGAAAAATACATCGCTTACTTCGAGAAGTACAAGACCCCCGGTGTGACGATCCTCGATCCGAACCCGCGCGTTGTCCTGATCCCCGGCATCGGGATGTTTACCACCGGCAAGGATCGGCGAGCCGCGCGGATTCCGCGTGATCTCTACCTTCACACAATGTCGGTGATTCAAGCCGCGGCGGGGATCGAGGCATATCGGTCGATTACCACCCGCGAGATTTGCGACTTCGAATACTGGCCGATGGAGAACTTCAAGCTGACCCTTTTGCCGCCGGAGAAAGAATTCTCCCGGCGGATCGTACTGGTTACCGGCGCCGCCGGCGGGATCGGCCGCGCCATCGCGACGGCATTCGTTGAAGCAGGGGCGATGGTCGTTCTGTCCGACATCGATTTTACAAAGACCCAGGCGCTCGTCGATGAGATCAACCAAAAAGTGGGAGAGATGAACGCGACGGCGGTGGCGATGGATGTGACCGACCAGAAGAGCGTCCGCCGCGGGTTTGAGCAGGCGGTCCTCGCGTACGGCGGGCTCGACATCTTCATCTCCAATGCCGGGATTGCGAAGACCGCACCAGTCGACCGGCTGTCGCTGGCCGATTGGGAAGCGTCGCTCGCGGTCAACGCCACCGGGCATTTCCTCACCTCGCAGGCGGCGCTCCGGATTATGAAGGAGCAGGGGATCGGCGGATCGGTCGTCGTCGTCGCGACCAAGAATGTCTTGGCCCCCGGCAAAGACTTCGGCGCCTACTCCGCGTCGAAAGCGGCGCAGGCGCAGCTCGCCCGGATCATGGCGATTGAAAACGCCGGCGCCGGCATCCGGGTGAACATGGTCAATCCCGACGGCGTCTTCGAGAACTCGGGCCTTTGGTCGAAGGAGATTCGAGAAGAACGGGCGCGCGCCCATGGCATCCCGGTGGAGCAGGTTGAAGAGTTCTACGCCAAGCGAAACCTGCTTCAGACGAAGATCACCGCGCGCGACGTCGCCGAATCGGTTTTATTCCTCGCCTCCGACCGCGCCGCCAAAACAACCGGCGCGATCATCCCGGTGGATGGGGGGGTGAGAGAGGCGTTTCCGAGATAACCGAAGAAATAGGCAGCAACCAGGCAAGACGGGAGAGAAAACCGGCTCGTTCGGGTAATACAGAAAAGTGATTTGAGGTAAAATAGAGCCATGGCCGAACAAAAAGCAGTGATTTCTTTAGGCGCCATCCGACAAATTGTTCAGCAAATTGCCGCACATTTCCAGCCGGAGAAGGTCATCCTCTTTGGCTCCCATGCTTACGGAAAGCCGACCTCGGACAGTGATGTCGATCTGCTTGTTGTAATGAAGACGGATGAAAATCCTCTCCACACCGCAGCCCGGATTGCTGCGTCGATTGATCATCCTTTCCCCCTGGATATTGCCGTATTTACTCCATCCCAATTAGAGGCTTCTCTGAAAAGAAAAGGAGTCTTCGCCACGGAAGTCCTTACCCGAGGGATCGTCCTTTATGAAGCCTGAGACACTGGAGTGGGTGGAAAAGGCCGAGGGCGATCTGAAGGTGGCGCGACGGGAGATGGAAGCGGGTGATCCTGTCTGGAATGTCGTCTGTTTTCTCGCCCAGCAGTGCGGAGAAAAGTATCTGAAGGCTTTTTTGGAAGAGTTGAACACGCACGCGCGTTGCATTCCCCGCCCCTTGGGGCGTGGTTTAGACGCGCGAATACAAATAGATTCATCTCCATTCGGGTCGAAGATTCCCCGCTGCTTGCGCCGGGGAATCTTCAATATTACTTTTCCGAGGACCCATGATCTTGTTGTCTTGCTGAACATCTCCGGAGAACAACTTCCCGAATTAAAATCTCATAAAGAGCAACTGGCCCGGCTAAGTGTTTTTGGCATTGCCGCCCGTTATCCGGGTCGTCAGGCGGATATCCAGGCTGCGGAAGATTCAATGAACACGGCGGAGATAATTCGGAGCGCATTGAGGGCCAGATTTGGTCTGTCGTAAGATTGTAGATGTTTTTACATCCTCCATTTTTTTAATCCTTCTGTTTCAAGGTTTATCCAATGCCGAACCCGCAGGTGGCCTCCGTGGACGCCTGCGGGTCGATGCTTCCCCTGCGGAGGATGTCGTCCTTTACCTTCGCGATCTCAATCGGCCTTCGGCCTCGGTTCCGCCGGTGTCCGTGACCATCCGCCAGGAAAAGTTCAAATTCAAACCGAAATTAAGTCTCGTCACGGTCGGCTCCACAGTTACGTTTCAGAATAACGATTTCGAAGTCCACAATGCCAAATCCGACTCCCCCGAGAATGCATTCGATCTGGGGATGATTGCTCCCGGAACGTCGAAGAAAACTATTTTGAAAAATCCCGGCTTAGTAGAGCTGCGCTGCCGGGTTCATTCCGACATGGAGGGGCGGGTGTTTGTCTCCCCCTCTCCTTTCTTCATGTTAATCGAATACGACGGACGATTCGAACTCTCAGGAGTGCCGGCGGGGGATTATGAGATCCACGTGTGGCACCCGGAGCGAGGCGGTTCTGATCAGAAGGGGCCCACCGTTCATATCGGCCCTGGGATGACGACCGTCGATCTTGATTGGAAGGGGAATACGCTGACCCTGAAAAATCATTGATTGTTTCCAATCGAAGCCGAACATGTTGCAAGGTTCCATGACCCGACCCCCTTGAACTTTTTTTCGGCAGAGATTATTGTTGCGCGAGTGGTCTTTTCAGAGGAAGGATAAAGGAGTGATGATAAAAGTGCATGTCGATTACGGAAAGATTCGAAGCGGAGCGATCTCCATCGTTGCCTTCGGTCTCGTCTGGATCTGTTTTTCAACGATGGCGGAAGCGGCGGCCATCCGGGGGAGCGTTCGGATCGGTTCTGATTCGGGGGAGGGGGCGGTGGTCTATTTGAAAGAGACCCGCTCGAAACCGGCTCCGGTGCCGCCGAAGCAGGCGACCATTCAGCAGAAAGATCTGCAGTTCAACCCATTCTTTACGGTCGTGCCGGTCGGGTCGACTGTCTTCTTTGAAAACGAAGACAGCGAAATGCACAATGTCTATTCGACGACCCCCGGCAACCGCTTCGATATTGGGGCGCATAACAAGGGGGAGGTCAAATCGGTCATTTTCGAGAAGCCGGGTGGGGTGATGCTCCGGTGCAAGATTCACACGCAGATGCGCGGGTTGGTCTTCGTCGCTCCGACGCAATTTTACGCGGTGGTCGGGAAGGATGGGAAGTATGAGCTTCGGAATGTGCCGGCCGGCACCTATCAGATCGAGGCGTGGCACCCCCGGTTGACATCGGAAGAGATCCAGGCGGGGAGTCGGTCGATCACGGTCGGCGCGGAGGCGCTCGCCGTCGATTTTACCTTGACCGGCAAAGCCCCCAAGGAGGCGAATCTCACCGACGTCCCGGATAAAGATTGGATGCAGGTGCATGATGAGATCCGCGCTTCGCTCGACCAAGCCGTTGCCAAGTGGAAGGAAGGAAAGAAAACCGGAGCGCTGACCAAAGTGATGACAACCCATTCCGGAATCTATGGAGAGTCGGGATTGCGGAATGCGATCTCCCAAAAGTTGGGGAAGAGCCAAGCGGAAGCGCACGACGCGCAGTTCAACGCCCTGGTCAAGCATTTTCAAAAGGAGGGGCCGACCGCGGAGGCGGAGATCCGGTCGGAGGAGGAAAAACTTCTGTCGAACTTAAAGAGCGACATTCAAAAAATGAAGTAGATCGATCTGGAAGATGGAAACGGTGCGGAGGAGGGTGATATGAAAATCTTTGTGACGGGTGGAACGGGATACATCGGGAATGCGGTGGTGGCGGCGCTCTGTCGGGCGGGGCATGCGGTGACGGCGTTGATTCGCGCGCAGCAGAAGGCGAGCCTGGTGGAGCGGTTCGGGGCGAAGAGTGTGGAGGGGGATATCAAAAAGCCGGGCCCCTTGATTCCGGTGATTGCGGAAGCAGATGCGGTCGTCCATACCGCGGCGGAGATGTCTCCCGACGGGGGGAAGATCGACCAGCAGTGGGTCGCCGCCGCGCTCGATGCCCTCTCCCAATCGAAAGGACTCCGCCGCTTTATTTATACCAGCGGGGTCTGGGTCTTGGGAGAGACCGGCGGCCGCTTCGTCGATGAGAACACCGGAACCGAAAAAGCGGCGCCGATCGTCGCCTGGCGTCCTCCGGTTGAGCAGATGGTCTTGCAAGCGGCCGGTCGAGGGATCACCCCCTGCATTATTCGTCCGGCTTTGGTCTACGGCGGCGCCGCCGGGATCTTGGCGATGCTGATGGCATCGGCCGACAAAGAGAAAGCGGTCCGGATCGTCGGGGAGGGGCGAAATCATTGGCCGCTTGTTCATCGGGACGATCTCGCCGACCTTTATGTCCGTTGCGTGGAGCGGGCGTCGGCGGGGGAGATCTTCAACGCGACCGACAACTCCCGGCTGACGCTGCGCGCCATCGCCGAAGCGCTCAGCACCGCCGCCGGCTGCTACGGCAAGATCAACACGACCCCGCTTGAAGAAGCGAGAAAGCAGATGGGACCCTTTGCCGACGCGCTGGCATTGGATCAAGAGGTCTCCGGAGGATTGGCCGAGCGACTCCTCGGCTGGGAGCCGCGGCATCGTTCGCTGGTCGGCGAGGCCGACGCGCTCTATCGGGCATTCAAGGCGGGAGCGTAATAAAAATAAAGAAGGGATAAGGGGGTAGGCGATAAGGGATAAGCGATAGGCGATAAGCAATCAGTTTTTTATCCACTATCCCTTACACCCTATCTCCTGTCCCCTTTCTCAGAACATCATGAAGCCCCTCTTTCATCCGCGCTTGATCCACGATCCGTTCGGCGATCCGGGCCTTTATATTTCGCTTCTCTTTGAGCGGCGGGGGCTGCTCTTCGACATGGGAGATCTTCAGCCCCTCTCCGCGCGAAAGCTCCTCAAGACAACCGACGCCTTCATCACCCATGCGCATATGGATCACTTCATCGGCTTCGACCAGATGCTCCGGATCTGCCTCGGCCGAGAGAAGGAGCTTCATCTCTTCGGGCCGCCGTCGATCGCCGATCAGGTCGCCCACAAGCTCTCCGGCTATACCTGGAATCTGGTCGAAAATTACCCGGCCGACTTTCACGTCGTCGTGACCGAGGTCGACGAGCGGGAGTTGAGGACGACCCGCTTTCGGACGCGGACCGCCTTTCGTAGAGAGGAGACGGTGATCTCCCCTTTGTCCAATGGGCTACTGGTCGATGAGCCGGGGTTCCGGGTGCGGTGCGTCCGGCTCGACCACAAGATTCCTTGTCTCGGTTATACCCTCGAAGAGAAAACCCATATCAACATCCTCAAGAACCGATTGGAGGAGCAGCGGCTCCCGATCGGGCCGTGGCTGAAAGAATTGAAGGGGGCGATTTTGCGGGGGATACCGGAAGAGACCCTCTTCCGCATCTGGTGGAAGCAAGAAAACCGAGTGGAGGAACGCTGGAGACCCCTCGGTAAATTAAAACAAGATCTCACCCGGATCGCCCCCGGACAGAAGATCACCTATGTGACCGATGTGGTTTACCATCCCGCGAACGCGGAAAAGATTGTCCAACTCGCCCGCGGATCGGACCTGCTCTTTATCGAGTCCTCGTTTCTTCAAGAAGACGCCGACCGGGCCGCGCGGAAGTATCATCTCACCACCGCGCAAGCGGGTCGCCTTGCCCGCGAGGCCGGCGTGAAAGAGGTAATTCCATTCCACTTCTCTGCAAAATATAATGGAAAGGGAGAACGATTCTATCAAGAGGTGCGGGCGGCGTTTCTCGGCGAGGAACGGTCAGGAGATCGGATCGGGATTCCGACGCATTCCGCCGATTGACACCGATCCAATAGGAGATTAAAATCGGCCGATCTCTTTTTACACAAACGAAGAAGGAGGGAACATGCCGGAGCTGACGGTGGTGGTGAGAGCAAAAGCGAAACCGGGAAAAGAGGCGGAGTTGGAGAAGGCCTGGCGGGCCATCATCGGTCCGACCCATGAAGAGGCGGGGTGTCTAAAATATGTTCTTCATCGCGCGATCGATGATCCGGGATTCATGATTTCTATCGAACGCTGGGCTTCGAAAGAAGCGATTGATCAACATTTTGCCACCCCGCATGTCCAGGCCCTCTTGGGTCGCGTTCCGGAACTGGTCGCCGGCGCGCCGGAGGTGAGGCTCTTCGAATCGCTTCCTGAAGGTTCTTCCGACAAGGGGAAGATGTAATCGCGCTTGGAGATTTTCGATGGGTCGTGCCGGAAGGGGTCATCGCATGAACCTGTGGCCGAGCACTCCCCGTCCAATCGGAGAAATCGTATGTCGCAATCTTCTGTGAAGGCCCTTTTGGTTGCTGTGGGAGGAGATCTCGCGCCGACGATCGTCGCCATTAACCGGCTCCGCCCGGAAGCGCTCTGCTTTTTTGTTTCCGAAGCAAGGCGGGGGGAGATCGACCGGGAGATCATCCCGAAGATCGAGCAGCCGCCGCGGCAGTGGGACCAGATCGTCACCCCCGATCCGGAAGATCTGCTTCAATGCGGCCGCATCCTCCTGCGGGATCTTCCCGGCGTGGCCTCGCGATGGGGAGCCGAGCCGGCGCAATGGGCGATCGATTACTCCGGCGGGACCAAAACAATGGCCGCCGCCCTGGCCCTCTGCGCGACCGAAATGGCTTCCACTTTTCACCTGATCGTCGCCCAAGGAGAAGCGAAGGGGGGAAGCGAGGTCAGTGTCGGAGGAAAGACGGGTGCCCTCTATCAGGGGAATCCATGGGATGAATTGGCGGCCGGCGCCCGACGAGAAGCGGCCACCACCTTCAACCAGGCACGGTATCGCGAGGCGGCCGATCTCTTTCGAAAGATCGAGAAGCGGGTGAGCGGCGGGGCAAAACCGCTCTACAAAGGATTGGCCGAACTTTCGGATGGCTATGCATTCTGGGATGCGTTCGATTATCGGGAGGGGTGGAACCGGCTTCAGTCGGCGAAGAAAGGGCTCGAGATGTCGGCCCTCTTCGGCGGGCCGCCGGGATTAAAAGAGGTCGTGGCGCGGCTGAAGGAGAATCTTTCGTTTCTTGAAAAATTGGTGATGGGAGCGAAGGAGATCAAGCTGGAACTTTTTTTCGATCTTCTCTCGAGCGCCCAGCGACGCGCCCAAATTGAGAAAAGATATGAAGAAGCCACGGTTCGCCTCATCCGCGCCCTGGAGGTTCTGGGTCAGACGCGGCTGGCGGAGCGGGGATTCCAATTCGACCGAATCGATCCCGAGCGCCTCCCCGTATCGCTGAAGCAGGAGTTCGTCCAGAAGTACATCAGCCCGCTGGATGGACGAATGAAGCTCGATCTCATCGGGGATTACCGTCTGCTCCAAGCGCTCGGCGATCCGCTGGGAGCGGCGTTTGATCAGCATTGGAATGCGTTGAAGATCCCGCTGGAAGCGGGGGAGCGGTCGATCTTAGGGCATGGCTTTCTCCCAATGCCGTCCGACCGTTATCAGCAACTGTGGGAGATCGTTCTTAAGATTTCGGGAGCATCCCCTGAGAAGGGACCGCAATTCCCGAAGATGCCTTTTTGAGTTCATACCGGGGCAGAGTTAAAGCCGGCGCGTCGCCGCACGGTCGTCCCCTCACATTTCTCCACAGCCGTACGTGTGCGTCGATTTTGGGAAGAACCATCCTCCCTTCTCAGTCAGGTCAAGATGAACGGATCGGTCCTGCGCCAGAGAGCAGATCTGATCGAGGACCGCTTTGAAGATTCTTTTTTCCGGATAGGGATTGGCGTTGAATTCGTGCATGGTCCATGCGTTTAAATTCAGCAGTGCCTCTCCATCCCGCTCGGTGATAAAGGGGGAGAGCGTCGCAGGGAGACGGCGTGCCGCGTCGGAGTGCATCCGTATCCGAGCATGGTTGACGTTTCCCGTATAGACGTTGAAAGAAAGCGCCGAGTCCCAGCGATTCAGATTATTGAAAAGGGGCAAAATCCCGATAAAGACGATGGCGAGTGTTTGCGGGATCAGGTAGACACGCGGCGCCTTGAACATTTTTTGAAATTCAAAGGGAGGGGCTTTGTAGAAGAGCACCCAGACCTGCATCGCCATCGATTGTCCCCAGATCCAAGCGCTGTCGTTCCAATCGTTTCGAATCGGCCCGATGCAGAAGAGAATGAGGAGATGCATCAACAGCGCGTCATAGAGGGCGACGGTGCGGAATCGCTTCGTCAGAAGTCCGATTCCGAACAACACTTCGAAAACCGCGGCAAAAACGCCGAGGACCGGAAGGAAGGGAACTTTGAACGGGATAAGATCGGTCAGCGGTCGGAGGAACCAGGGAAATTCCTCGTTGAAAAAATAAGGATTCAGTTTCTGAACGCCCCCCCAGAAATAGACCGCAGCGATGATAAATCGCATTCCGGAGAGAATGCGGTGCGCTTCGTCTTCGCCGCCGTCTCTTCGATAAGTGAGCAGAAGGAGGAAAAGAAAAAAGAACTCATAAAATGACGGCCAGACGCGGCTCTGATCTTGGAGAAAGAGAAGGGCAAACACGGCGACGATCAAACCGACCAACCGTTTCGATCTCGGCTGGAAGATGAGGGCAAGAAGGAGCGAAGATAGGAAGGCGAGAAAAAAATAGTCGAGCGGAAATGGAAAAGCCGGAATGAGCCCAAAGAGTGGAACCAGGGGATAGAGCCGGCTTGAAAGCCAGAGTTTCCAAGAAAAGGCGAGGCAGAGCAGAACGAAGAGAGCGAGGAGTCTTGTAAAAAGGATCAGTCGTTTCTCTTCGCTTTCGTAAATCGAGGCAGGCACGTCCGGCTGTGATTCCACCCGGTTGCGCCGAAGCGACGGGCGCCGCTGCGCAACAGGTTGCCGAGGGTGCGTCGTTTTCAATGCTTGCTATCTTCTCCCGATGAACAGATTAACTATATCACACATCCGCTCTTTTCGTGCATCGGTTGAAGGGATACGAAGAGCTTAAAAATCGCCGTTTTCTTTGCCGATCCGAACAATCCGTCCTTCCGCTTCGGTCTTGATCGGTCCCATTGTCTTTAATGTTTGGAGCACCGCCTCGTTCAACTCCCCGCCGCTTCTGACAATCGGGAGCGGCTGAAAGGCATAGCCGTCGATCTCTCCCCGTCGCGCCAAAAAGTCGACGGTCGCGAGGGAATATTTTCGGCCGGGATCGATCGGCTCGCCATTGATTTTCGCTTCGGTAACACGATGGCCGACCGGCTGTCGGGGGTCGAAGGTAAAGGAGATGCCGGAGACTTGTGGAAAACGACCTGCTCGTTTTTCCGTCATGCTCACCCCATTCTCCAGCGCGTCGATCAACTGCCTCCCGGTGATCTCGATCGCGACCATCTCATTTTGATAGGGAAGGGCCATGTAGAGATCGCGCAGCGTGATCGGACCGGGCTTGATGATCCGATCATCTCGAAACGACCCGCCGTTCACCAGCGCCGCGTCGGTCCCCATGACCGATCGGAGGATATCGGCAACATAATCGCCGAAGTTACTCTCCCCCCCTCGAACGGTTTCTTCCCGAAGATCGAGCGGGACAGCCGCCTCGCCAATCACTTGATAAAACGGCGTGATCTCTTCCGCATACGGAGCCAGGGCCGCTTCAACCTGGGGATCGGCGGCAACGCGGGAGGGGTCGACCGGCGCGCGCCGCCAGCTCTTCTCGACCACCCACCCCCGGCCCGCGCGCACCGCCTTGATGCCGACGAGGCCGAGCCCGGTCACATTTTCTCCCGCCTTCGTGATCAATGTCTTTCCGACCACCCCTTCCATCACCTTGTGATCATGTCCGCCGATGATTAGATCAATCTCCGGAAAGGTTTCGGCGAGCGCCCGATCCTGCGCCATCGGAAGATGGGTCAGGGCGAGGATCAGATCGACCTTTTCTTTTTTCAATTGGGCGATCGCCTCGCGCGCCGCCTCGATCGGCGCGCGGAAGGTGATCGGCGTGGGACCGCAGCCGCCGACCGGAGCGAGCGGAATCGTGAGCCCGAAGATCCCGATCCGGAGTCCGGCGACTTTTAAAATGCGATAGGGCTGAACCTTCTCGGCCGGCAGATTCGCCTCCTTCGGCAGATCGACATTGGCCGAAACCCAGGGGAACTGGGATTCGGTCAACCGGGTTGCGAGCACGCGGCAGCCCTGATCGAATTCATGGTTCCCGAAGGTGGCCAGATCGACCTGGAGAAGGTTGAACGCGGCGATCATCTGCGCCCCTTGGTGTTTGAGCTTGTTGGAGAGGAGCGAAGGGAAGAGAAGGTCGCCTGCATGCAACAAGAGGGTCGGCCCCTCCCGGCGCTGCTGCGCGATGAGGGTCGCGGCGTAAGCAAGTCCCCCGCGGGAGACCGGCGCGCCATCGACCTCCGTCTGAACCGGGAAGAGCTCGTAGACATCATTCATCTGGAGAAGGGTCAGTGTATGGAGTTTATCGTCGGCCGCGGCCACCGGGTAAAGAGAGTAGAGAAACAGAAACAGGAAAAGGAGCGTTGCGTATCGTTGTCGCTTCACATGATCCTCCGTTTCGATCTTTGACCGGCCCCACTCTAAAAGGTTCTTCATCGGCTGTCAACACGCGACGGCTTTGGATTTCCCCGAGACGGATGGCGTCCGATCGGATCAGAAAAGTTTCGTCAAGGAGGAGGCCATCCGGGATCGAGCGCTGAAGCCGCCTGCGCGCTGCATTCATCTGTCAGTTTCATGCAACTCCCTTCTGTTTCAAACGTCGGTCTCCTTACAGTGAAAAAATTTGAAGAGGCCTCTCCGTCCGGGTGTACTCTTCGCCATCAATCGGCCCTGTTTTTGCTCTCATTCGCACCGGGAGAAAGGGCCCATTCCTTTCGATGAGGAATGGTGGCTCGACGGCAAAATGCAAGAAGAGAGAACAATTCATCAAGAAGAGACGCTGGTGAATCACGATTTGATCCGGCGCTGGGCCTATGCAACGCTGATCTGGATGACCCTCTTTCCGATCGGCGGGGTGCTCATCTCGATCAAATTTCACAATCCGAGTTTTCTCGATCTCTCTTGGCTCTCCTTTGGACGCATCCGTCCGGTTCATGTCAACGGGGTGATCTTCGGCGCCTTTTCGACCGGCTTCTTCACGCTGATCTACTACTTCGTTCCGAGGATCTGCGGCGTCCGGCTTTATAAAGAAGCCTGGGGGTATCTCGCCTTCTGGCTCTGGAATGCGGCGATCTTTTTCGGAAGCATCTCCTTGATGGCCGGTTTTAACAAGGGGATCGAAGCGGGGGAGTATCCGGTCTGGGTCGGCGTCTTGATTATGATCAGCCTGGTGATGATCACCATCCAGGTCTATGGGACGGTCTTTCGAAGACGGGAGCGGCGGGTCTACGTCGCCCTCTGGTATACGATGGCGGCGCTCCTCTGGACCGCGATGAATTATCCTCTCGGAAATTTTATCCTCCCCTTCTGGGTTTTCGGTGTCAACAGCGCCGCGCTGCACGGGCTTTATCTCCACTATGTGGTCGGTCTTTGGATTACGCCGGCCGGCTTGGCGCTCATCTACTACTTTCTTCCGAGCAGCGTTCGGAACCCCCTTTATTCGCATAAGCTCTCGCTGATCGGTTTTTGGAGCATCGCCTTTCTTTATCCTTTTCTCGGGATCCATCATTATCTTTACAGCCCGATCACCGAGTGGACGCAGACGGTCGCCATTGCCTACGGTGTCCTTCTCATCATTCCGGTCTGGACGGTGACGACGAACTTCTTCGGAACGATGTCGGGAAAATGGACGCTGCTCGCCGGGAGGCACGCCTCCGACTATGCGACGAAATTTCTAATCCTGGGAGCGATCTATTATTTTATCGGCTGCTTTCAAGGTTCGGTTGAAGCGCTCCGGCGGATGCAACAGCTGACCCACTTCAGCGACTTTGTAATCGCCCACTCGCATATGACCGTCTTTGGGACATTCATTCTTTGGGTGACCGGAGGACTCTATTATATCTGGCCTCGGATCACCGGCCGGGATCTCTGGAGTTGGCGGCTCGCCAGTTGGCATTTCTGGCTCACGTTGATTGGATTTTCACTGATGGCGGTGATCCTGACCGCGATGGGGTTTATTCAAGGAGCAATGCTCGAATATGGAGCAAGTTTCGTCGACAGCGTCGCCGAACTGAAGCCATGGTGGATCGCCCGGACCCTTACCGGGGTCACGATGGACATTGGGGCGGCCCTCTTTTTTTACAACCTTTGGAAGGGAGCCCGCGAGGGGGCGCCGATCGAAGCGATCCCGGCGCCGCCCCGGCCCACCGCCCCGGCGCGAGCGCCGATGCACCGATCGGGACCGTTGGAGCGCCCCTCGACGATCATCCTTCTGGCCGGGGTCGCCTTCTTTCTCCTGGCGATCATTATTCAATGGGTCGTGCCGATCGCCCAGCTTGCCGATGATCGATTGCCGGTGCGGACGCTGCAGGGGATTGAGATTCTGCCGACCGATTACACCGACCAGGAAAAGCTCGGAAGAAAAGTCTACATCCGAGAAGGGTGTTGGTATTGTCATTCGCAGTATATCCGCCCGGTCACCGGGGAGGACAACCGTTGGGGGCCGGTCTCCCAAGCGGGGGAGTACAACTACGATATCCCGCATCTTTTCGGGACGCGCCGGATCGGGCCCGATCTGACCCGCGTCGGGAGAAAATATGGGGACGATTGGCATGTCGCCCATCACTGGAATCCGCGCGCGGTGGTTCCAGATTCGATCATGCCCTCTTTCCATTGGCTCTATGATGGAGTGGATCAAAACGGCGTCCCGCAGATGACCGACGAAGGAAAAGCGCTCGTCGCTTACCTCCAAAAACTCGGCACGCAGATCGGTGATTGGCGCGAGGAGTTTCATTCGACCAACATCATCGTCGGATCGGCGCTGAGGCCGAATGAGAAGCTCCTCGACATCGGAAAATCGGTTTACACGCGCCGCTGCATCGGCTGCCATGGGGAGAAGGGGGATGGAAACGGGGCCTCGGCCCGGTTCTTAAATCCGAAGCCCCGCAATTTTACCACCGGCATTTTTAAATTTCGATCGACCGGCGGAAAAGATTCGCTTCCGCTCGATGCCGATCTCTACCGGACGATTACACACGGATTGTGGGGGACGGCAATGCCGCCGTGGTATGAGCTCTCGGAGCTCGAGCGGGCCGCGGTGATTCAATATGTCAAAACGTTTTCCGATCGATGGAAGAAAGGGCCGGTTCCGCCGCCGATTGCGATCCCGCCGGAGCCCCCTTCCGATCCCGGCTCGGTCGAGCGGGGGCGGCAGGTCTTCGCTCAGGCCGGCTGCCTCGGCTGCCATGGGTTTGAAGGAAAGGGGGACGGCCCGCTGGCGCCGATCCTGCGTGATGTCTGGGGCCATCCGGTTCGTCCGGCGAATTTCACCCTTCCGGCGGGGGTGAAGGGCGGGGTCAAGTTGGGGCATGATGCCCTGCATCTCTTTACGGTCGTCTCAACCGGCGTCGGCGGCACCCCGATGGAAGCTTTTGCCGAGCGGCTGACCGCGCAGCAGATCTGGGATGTGGTTCACTTCGTCCAATCGCTTCGACTGAAAGCGCACGAGGCGGAGCTGGAGCGGGTGAGGGTCGCGCCGCCGATCCAGACAGCGCGGCATTGATTTTATGAAACGGGAGTTTGATGTGGACATCACCTGGATCAATTATCTGGTGGGGATGATGATCTCGATCGCCGCCTGGTTCGTCTTTCTCTGGGCGATCCGCGACGGCCAGTTTCGCGAGACGGAGGAGACCGCCCGACGGATGCTTGAGAACGAAACGGGCGAAGAGGGGCGCTGATGCGATTTAGGAAAGACTCGGCCCGAAAAAAAGAAGAAGCGCACCGGCTGATGGAAAAGGTCGGTCTGGAGAAGGACGAGCATCTTCACCAAGATTATGAATACGCTTCCGGGATTGTCGAGCGGGCCGGGATCGTTCCCTGGTGGTTGAAAGCGGTCTATGCCGTCCTGATTGTTTGGGCGATTTACTATCTTTCCCGTTACTGGTCGGGGTAAGCGATGAACCAGATCATGGAGAGGGCCGTCCGGTGCAATTGATTGTCTATTTTAATTTGATCGTGGGGGTGTGGCTGGTGGTCTCCCCTTTTCTCTTCGGTTATACCTACAACACGGCCGAGTTCTGGAATAGCGAAGTGGTCGGCGTGATGCTGATCGTGATTACCGGTATCGTTGGGTTTTCGGTTCCCCGAAGGCAAATGAAGGAGCCGCTCTCCCGAGTGGAGCGGAGGCGGGAAGCGTGATTTAGCGTTTTTGCATCCGCGGATGCGGCTTCTTTCCGGGTCGGGGCGGATGCTCTTTTGGGCCGGCCTTCTCCCGTTGCTCTTTGCGCTCCTTGATCCTCTCTTGAAGCCGCGCGCGCTCTTCCGGAGAGAGCTGCTTGAATCGCTCGAATCGCTGCCGCAGTTTTGCTTGGCGGTCGGGGGGAAGTTTTTGAAAGCGCCTGTAATTTTCCTGAACCCGCGTCCGCTCTTCGGGAGACATTTTGTGGAAGTGATCGAGATTTTCCCGAACGTGGCGCTGCTCCTCCGGAGAGAGCCGCTTCCAGGCTTCGTAATTTTTGAGGACCTGCTCTTGCTCCTGAGGCGAGAGCGCCTCCCACCGTTTGGGCGCGGCATTGCCTCCCTCCTGCGCCGAAAGAGGCAAAGCGGGAAAAAGCGCGGCGATCAAAAAGAGAATCAGAAATCTTAAAAATCGATTCAGCCTCATTCGACTCCCTCTGCATTCCCTTTCGCCTGCGTCGAGGGCTTTTGTTTTGAACAGCCCCCGGCTGCTTCCGTGCAATCTGTCTTGTTTCCTCGGACCGGCAGATCTTTATAAAGATCGATCTCCTTTAAGAGTGGGAGATTCTGGAGCAGCTCCAGATTCTGAATCACCTCTTCGGGAGGGCCGCCCTTCTTGTCGGGTTCCTTCAAGGAGGCGTCGGAGAGCGGCGCCCTCGCTCGCGCCTTCGGAGGAGTCTCCTCTGCGGCAGCGACGGAAAAGAGGGTCAAGACAACGAGGCCGATGAAGAGCGTTGCATTCGGTCTCATTGCTGGGAGACCCGTTCCGCTTCCGGCGAGACGCCGCTCTCCTCCAGGGCATCCATCTCTTCCAGCAAAGCGAGGTTATCGAACATCCCGAGGTTTTGAACGAGGTCCAACGTCTCCACCGCTCCCGGATGCTCCATGGTCGTCGGGAGCGCCTGCGGTGAATGCGGTCTCGGCATCATCCAGATTGCCATACCGACGACAAGGAGAAGCCCCAGTACACCGATTAATGCAGGACGGGGCGCCGGACGCGGCAACCACCCATGATGTTTCCGCTTTTCAGAAAGGCGTCCCTTCAAGGTGCGGCGGTATTCCTGCCAAAAGGTCGGGGGGACCTCTACCTGTGAAGCGGTCCGCACCTGCCCCTGCCATTTCTGAAGCTGCTCCGCCTCCGCCGAGCAGTTGGGACAATTCGAGAGGTGCGCCGCAATCTCGTCGCGCCGAGGGGAAGAGAGCTCTCCATAGGAATAAAGAAGAAGATCCTCGCGGTACTGATCACATGGGTCGATCATGACCGTTCCTCACTCATTTAAAGTCGGATAATTTCTCCCGCAACGTCCGGATCGCCCGAAAGAGATGGGTCTTCACGGTTCCCTCCGACGTCCGAAGAATTTCGGCGATCTCCTGCATCGAGAGATCGTGATTATTTCGAAGCAGAAAAACCGCCCGTTGCTGGGGCGACAGGGCGGCAAGCGCTTTGCCGAGCGCCGCGCGAAATTGTTTGTCGGCCAAACCCCGTTCCGGGTTCCCGAAGTCGCGCTCTTCCTGGAGTCCTTGAATCGGATCGGGGCCTTCCTCTTCCTCCGTGTTCCTCGAAAAAAAGTCGAAGAATCGATTCCGAAACGACCTGCGGCGGAGGTGATCGAGACAGAGGTTGACCAGGATGCGATAGAACCAGGTATAAAATCGCGACTCGCCTCGGAAGGACGACGCCCCTTCATAGATCCGAATAAAGGTCTCTTGGGAGAGATCCTTGGCATCTTCGTGGTGGCCGACCATCTGATAGGCGATGCCGTAAGCTTGCTGTTGATAACGCTCGACCAGAAGGTCAAAGGCCGCAAGATCCCCCTCCTTTAATCGGAGCATTAACGCTTCGTCGGAATCCAATTTCCTCTCTTTCCATAACGACGGCGCCAGGACAGGAAATCTGAACAGGTCGCCCCCGGCAGGATAGACGGAAGGGGTCTTCCTTGTCAATGTGGTCGTTGCGCAGAGGGGCATCGATTTTTCTCCTAGACGATTAGACGCGCTTCCTCAAAAAAAGTTGACAAGGCCGTCAACCTTTTTTAAGGAGGGCCGTCTAACCCCCTGTGCCGCCTATCTCGGCGGGTTTTTGAAAATGAAGGAGGATCTCATGGTGAAAAATGTCGCGAAAAGACAAAAAGGTTTCCTGTTCATTCTATTTCTATTTTGCGAAATGCTTTTTCTGGCGGCCTGCGGCAGCGGATCGGGCAATGGGGGGGCGACCGCTTCTGATTCCACTTCCAACCCGAATAAGGGAACGCTGGCGGTCTCTTTAACCGATGCTTCCGGATGCGACTTCGACGGCGTCTTCGTGACGATTCAAAAACTCCGTGTCCATGTCAATCCCTCGGCGGCGCCGGAGGATGCGGGATGGTTCGAGATCCCCCTTCCGAACGGACCGCAGCAGATCAATCTGCTGACCCTGCAGAACGGTCTGACGAAGGAGTTGGGCCTGGCCGATCTCCCACCGGCACACTATTCACAGGTCCGTCTGATCTTGGTGCCGAACGACAGCGATACGCCTCCCTTCAAAAATTATGTCACCGTTAGTGGACAGGCTTCCCCGTTGAGTATCCCTCCCGGATTCTCGGACGGTATTAAGTTGAATCATGACTTTGAAATCAAAACAGGGGAGAAAGAAGAGTTGATTCTCGATTTCGACGCCTGTCAATCGATTGTCAAAGCGAAGGATGGTAGCTATTATCTTCGTCCGAATGTCCTGATTATTCGGAAAACGGAGGCGGGAAAGATTTCGGGCGCCGTGGACCAGGACAAATCAGGAGCGATCGTCAAGGCTGAGATCAATGGGTATGTATATAAGCAGACCCGGATCAAATCGGATGGGACCTTCGTTTTATATCCTCTCCCGAACAGCGATATGATTAAAAACCTCTACCCGAAAGATACGGATGGGACCTATGATGTCGTGATCGCTTCCGATGTGACTGCGACCGTCCTGACCACCGGGGTTCCGGTGACGGCCAAGGGAGAGACGGTCCTCAGCACCACCCCGCATCCGATCCCGCTCCCGGTCTCGGCGGTCGGTATTTTAACCGGCCATATCGATCCGACCAGCGCCGATGCCCGGGTCCGCCAGAAGATCAATGGGAAACTATATCAGGTGAATCGCCAGTCGGTCGATCTGGCCGATGGCTCCTTCCTCTTCAGCCTCTCCGCCGATGCCCCCTGGTATGGGGCTTACACGGCGACCCTTCCGATCAGTTACCAGAAGGATGCGTCGTTTGACTCGCCGAAGTATACCGTCGACACGCCGAGCGACGACGGTCTTTATAAAGTCAGCAGCAAGGAGGTGACGATCTCGACGAGCACCCCGACCGCGGTCGAATTCACACAGGCAGACAGTCTCCAGCCTACTGTCGGGACCGCTGGAACGGTGACGGGGACCATTACGGTCGCCAGCCTTCCCGCCGGGTTTACATCGGGAACGATCTTGGTCACCGCAACCATCGATCATGAGAATGTGAACTCGGTCGGCGTCGACATCGATAAGTCAGGCGCATTCTCATATACCCTGGACGACCTGGCGCCGGGAACCTATACGATCACCCTCCTCTCGACAAAAGGGTTCCATAAGATCACACCGACGAGCGTGGAAATCGTCGTTCCATCCACCGGAGGAACCTTCGACCACGCCGACTTTTCAATCGCTCCAAAGTAAATCTTCGCCCGGGCGGGGTCCGTCGGGACCCCGCCCCGATCCTTCCCAGACCGATCTTCCGAGAAGTTTCTTCACCCTTCTTCCTCCTAAAATCGATACATCTGATAAACTTGTCTTACGGGATACTGCTCATCTCAAAGATGCGCAGTGCCTATTTAAATCGATTCATACTTTAGAGGGATATGATTCGACTTTTACTTCTTTTGTGGATGGTGTTGTTGGCAGGGTGTGTTGCCGCTTCTCCCGACACGACTGCCCCGGTGATCTCGGAGATCGGTTCCAACAACATCACCGCCAGCACCGTCACCATCATCTGGAAGACGAATGAAGAGGCCGATAGTCAAGTGGAGTATGGAACCACGGCCGGATATGGGTCCTTAACACCACTGGCCGTGGAGAGGGTGCGGGCGCACAGCCAGATCGTCACCGGACTTCAGCCGGGGGTGCTCTACCACTATCGGGTCCTCAGCCGCGATGCGGCGGGCAATCTGGCGACGTCGCTCGACAACACATTCAAAACGGCCAGCCCGATCGTTTCTCCTCCACCTTCCGGGGCGGCCGTCACGCCGGCCGCTGATGCCAGCCCCCCATCTGTTCCGACCGGCCTCACCGCGACGGCGGTCTCTTCCAACCAGATCGACCTGAGTTGGACCGCCTCGACCGACAATGTGGGGGTGGCCGGTTATCGGGTCTACCGAAACGGTACACACGTCGGGACCGCGGGGTCGCTCAGTTACTCCGACACCGGATTGTCGGGGGCGACGACTTACACTTATACGGTCTCTGCATATGATGCGGCGGGGAATGTCTCGGAGCCGAGCGCGCCAACGACCATCTCGACCCCACGGCGATCATGGCTGAGCGGACATTGATCGATCTGGATCATGTCTCAGAAGGTTAGGCCGATTTCAATACCCGCCGCACGCCGTAGGCCTTCTCGTTGAAAATCTCCTGAGCCTCATTGAGGCTGAGCCCCCTGATCTCAATTCGTTGAAGGTTTCCCTCGCCGAGGCCGAGCTTGGCGGCCTGCCAGAGGTATTGGACCCCCATGGTTGAGAAGCCGAGGAGGGAGGCGCCAACGACATCGACGGCAACCGGGTCCAATCCTGCGATGACCAAGCCGGTCTCCACGGCGATTCCGCCGGTCGGGCCGGTGCCGATCATCGCCGGATGCCCTGTCACAATACCGAGGTGCGGGCGAAAGCGCTTGAGCATTCCGACGATAAATCCATTCTTGTCTTGCACCATCCCGCTCCGCCCATACCGGTTCGCCATCCGCGGATGGCCATAGTAGTCGGCGGCGGGCCAGCTCATCGCGATGTTCTTGACCGATCCCACGATGACCGATTGCAAGTGGACCTTCAATTGGCTCAAGGAGATGATCGTCTCATAGCGAAGCACCCCCTCGTGGACGACCACTTCCCGCATCGGCCCATCGTCGAGCGGGATCGTTGCGAAGGGAGGTTTATTATGGTCGACATACTCGACCTGTTCTCGCTCGATCACGCGGTCCATCCCGCTGGCCCGGAAGACGTCGTCGGTCTCAGCGGCGCCGGAGCCGCCGGAGATGATCAGCTCCCTCGGATTAAAACGTTTGATGCATCGAATCACCGCTTCGAGCGTATCGGCTTGTGTCACCGCAGCCGTGTCGTCCTCCGTCGCCCAGGTATCGTTCGGGTGGATCGCGACGATTTTGTTCTGGATCAGATCTTCGATCGGCAAGAAGGCCAAGGCCGCTTCAATCGCCTGTCTAATTTCAGAATGTTGGGTCAAGGCAACCGTCGTCATGATTTCTCTCCCTTCTGATCCGCTTAGGCCGCACCCTTGGCAAGATTGGTATTCTTTGCCGGTCGATACCGAAGAAGCGCCCCAATCCCTCCCGAACGCTCCAGAATCGGATGGCTTGGGACATGAATGATTTGAGCGCTCTGAAGGATCGCCTCTTCCACCGCCTCTTCGACGAGGTCGTTGATCGGCTCGGTGATCCCGCCGCAGTCGGGACAATTGGACGCGCTAAAAGTCATGTGACTGCAAACTGTGCAGCGGGCGCCGGAGAGCTGGCTCGCGCTCTCGACAACCAGGATCTGCACCGCCTGTTGCTTCAAGGCTTCCAACGTCGGAGTAATGCCGAGGACCCCGAGGCCGTCGGGATAGTTGGCCTCCGCAATTCGACGAATCAACCGATCGCGCTGATCCCGCTCCGCCTCCTGAATCAACCGGAGGCTCTCTTCATGGATGGCGGCAAGAGAAGATTTCGGGTCGGCCTTCAACGTTCCGATCATTCGTGATTTTAAATCGGAGTGAAGGACCTCTTCGAACGCGGCCACCTTTTCGGTTTGGCCGCCGAGGATCAGCCAATTGAAATGGTGATCTTTGAAGAAGGAGAAGGTAATGTCGGCGATCCGTTTGAAATGTTGCCGGACATGACTTTCAAGGTGACGCTCGATTTTTCTCTCGGCCAATCCATAGACGCCGCTTTCCGAATTCCCCCCTCCGACCGGACGATTCGATCGCCTTCCTCGCCGCTCAATCCGCCGCTCCCGCCGCCCATATGGCCCGATCGCTTTGTACTCCTTGCTGGAAGAATCGTGGACCTTTCCGGGGAGCTCGTCGTAAATTTCGGAGTGTTCAAGAATCTCCCCCAGGTAGACCTCAAAGATCCGCGCCCGCTCTTGACTGAGGATCACCACGCAATATCTCGGATACTCGTCTAACAGCGCGGTGAGCGGAAGGGTGTAGGGATGAGGCTGGACCACCAGTTTCGAACGAAGGGGGATCGGAAAAGCGAGCGGCTGCCAGAGATCTTTCCCGGCGCAGGCGTAGATCAGCAGGCCGCGGTGGTGGTTTCTCTCGAATTGATCGAGCAGATAGCGCTCGATTTTTTCGAAGTCTTGCTCAACCGACTGCCGAGCCGCCTCGGTGAGGCCGGCCCGGTCGATCTGCGTCCGGGTTTCTCGAACCAGATTTTTGAAGACGACGTTGTATTCTTCTCGCTTTGGAAAGTGACGGCCGTCGATATTCAGACTAAGGGTCGTGACCCAATAGGGTTTGCTTTCGAATGCGATGAGCTGCTTTACATCATTCCATGAGATCATGATTTACTCCTTCGAAAAATCAGGGGGCTTGCGGCTGTTTCGGAAAAAAATGGTGAAGCGACTTTCTTCATTGGCGGCGCGGGCAGACGGCCTCTCTCGGATGAAGGCGCGTGAGCGCCCTCTTCAGATATAAAACCTCCTGAACTTTCGACATGTGGCAGCCCTTCATCATGATCGACTTCTCCTTCCTAAGTTTTTATTGGCAAATAATACAAAGATCTCAACTTATTTTTGCAACTTTCAATGATGGGTGTCAACGCCTCCGCTCTTGTTTTTCAACGGCCCTGCTTGAGTTTATGCTGTTTCTTCGCGTCGGTAGAAAGGGTGAAATCCTGTTGACAGCAGGAGGGTGATCGGTTAAGATGGGGCGTCTTTTTTTAGAGGTTTTCATGTCTTATCTGTTGAAGCGAATCTTTTTCTTTCTGGTTTTGTTTCTCCCGCTGATGAGTTGTCAGAAAAAGGAGAAAATGGCCGAGAATGTAGGCGGTTCTCCTCCCCCTGCCGCGTCGGTCGCTCCCGTCGCGCCTGCGGCAGAGGCCCCGCCCGCGCGTCCCTCAGGCGAGTCGCCCCACGGCTCTGGCGCGCCGGCCCCCTTCATGCAAAAGCTGGCCGAATACAAGGGACGTCTTGAGAAGAACCCGAAGGATATCGAAGCGCTGATCTTCATGGGGAATGCAAATTATGATATCCAGCGCTTCGAGAAGGCGAAGGAGTTCTATATGCGGGCGTTGGATGTCGATCCGAACAACACCCATGTCCGGACCGATCTTGCTTCCGCTTACCGGAGTCTCGGCGATATCGATCACGCCCTTGCAGAATTGAACCAGGTGTTGAAGACCGATCCAAATCATGAGGTCGCGCTCTACAACTCCGGGATTATTTATTTAAATGACAAAAACGATCCGGAGAAGGCCAGGGCGGCTTGGGAAAAGTTGGTCGAACTGAAGCCGAACGATCCCCTGTCGCAGGAGCTTAAAAAACAGATCAGCGAGCTGAAGAAGCCGAGCGCGCCGCCGAAACCATCTTCCACTCAGCCGAAATAGGAGAGGGCCATATGAAATTCTTTCTCGATTCCGCCAATATTTCCGAGATCAAAGAATCGGTCGCGTTGGGGCTGATCGACGGCATCACCACAAATCCCTCCCTGGTCTCGAAAGAGAAGAGAGATTTCAGAAAGCTGATCGAAGAGATCTGCCAGATTGTCGATGGCCCGATCTCCGCCGAGGTGGTGGCGACCGACGAGGAGGGGATGGTCGAGGAGGGACGCTCCCTCGCGAAGATTCATAAGAATGTCGTGGTCAAGGTTCCGATGACCGCGAACGGGCTGAAGGCGACCCGGCGCCTTTCGAAGGAGGGAACACGGGTCAACGTGACGCTGATTTTCTCTCCGGCCCAGGCGCTTCTGGCCGCCAAGGCCGGCGCGACTTATGTCAGCCCTTTCATTGGCCGGCTCGACGATGTCGGCCAGGTCGGCATGGATCTGATCGATCAGATCGTCGCGATCTTTTCGAATTACACATTCAAGACGGAAGTGCTGGTCGCCAGCATCCGCAATCCAATCCATGTCATTGAGGCGGCGCAGCTCGGGGCCGATGTCGCCACCATGCCTTTCTCCGTCCTGCAACAGCTTCTCAAACATCCGCTCACCGATGTCGGGCTGGCCAAATTTCTCTCCGACTGGGAGAAGGCATCGAAAGGGCCGCAGTAGATTCAACGCGGGGCATTTTCGAAGGTTCCATTCGAATTTCTTCGCCCATCTTCTACTAAACATCCGATGAGTTTTCCTTCAATAAAGGGATCTCTCAAGCGACTGATTCCGACTCTCCTGACCGCGCTCGATCCGGGCGCGCTGCTTCGAAAAAAAATCCGATTTCGGAATGGGGTCTTCGAATGGGGCGGCCGGGCATACCGAATTAATCCGAACCGTTCCGTTTACGTCGTCGGCGCCGGAAAAGGATCGGCCCGAATGGCGCAGGCATTAGAGCGACTCTTGGGAGAGGCAATCGCCGATGGTGTGATCGTGACCAAATATGGATATGCGCTTCCTGCACGAAAGATTCGGGTCCTCGAAGCTGCTCATCCGATTCCCGACGCGGCCGGCGAGAAAGGGGCGCAGGAGATCTTCGCAGTAGCGCATCGGGCGAAGCGGGGAGATCTGGTGATCGGCCTCTGGTCGGGGGGAGGATCGGCCCTTCTCCCTCTTCCGGTCTCCGGTGTTTCGCTCCGAGCCGAACAGCAGACCACCGATCTTCTGCTACGTTCGGGGGCCGTGATCGGAGAGATCAATGCGGTTCGAAAACATCTCTCACAGCTGAAAGGGGGCCAACTCGCCCGCGCGATCGGCCTGGCCAGGATGATCAATTTTATTCTCTCCGATGTCGTCGGAGATCGGCTCGATGTGATCGCCTCCGGCCCGACCGTTCCCGACCCGACCACGTATGCCGATGCCGTCGCCGTTCTCAAACGGTATCACCTCTGGAAAAAGATCGATCGGTCCATACGGCAGGCCTTGGACGCAGGCGTGCGGGGAGAGCGGCCCGAAACCCCGAATCGTCTCGGTCGCCGGATTGAAAATATTCTGATCGGAAATGGCGGGACGGCGGTGAATGAAGCGGCCCGGCTGCTGAGGAGAATCGGTTTCGAGACCCAGATCCTCACGACAGTTTTGGAAGGGGAATCGCGCGATGCGGCGAAGGTTCTTGTCGCGATTGCCAAAGAGCATCAGCGCCGCCGAAGCGGCGGGGAGGGGCCGGTCTGTCTGATGGCGGGGGGAGAGACGACCGTGACCGTTCGGGGGAATGGGAAGGGGGGACGGTGTCAAGAGTTTGCGCTTTCTGCAGCGATTGCATTGCAGGGAACGGAAGGAATCACGGCGGCGGCTTTTTCAACGGACGGAACCGACGGACCGACCGACGCGGCGGGGGCGATTGCAGACGGAGCGACGATCCGGCGGGCGGCGCGCAAGGGGATCGATCCTCGAAGGATGCTGGCGGAGAATGATTCCTATTCCTTTTTTGATCGCTTGGGGGATCTGATCCGAACCGGCCCGACAGGGACGCATTTGAATGATCTTTATCTTTTGCTGATCACCGGACCTTCAAGGAAGTCAGGTTCATCGGGTCGATTCGCTCTCGAACGGAAAGGAGTCTCTCCCTAGAAATTAGCGGTAATTCAGAAATTGAAGGTCCAACCCAAAATCCTGTGAGCGCAAAAAGGCGATCACCGATTGAAGCTCGTCTTTGCTTTTGCTCTGGACGCGAACCTGGTCTCCCTGGATCTGAGCCTGCACTTTAAACTTGCCGTCCCGAATCGCCTTGCTGATCTCTTTTGCTTTTTCCGAAGGGATTCCTTGCTGGAGGGTGATCTTCTGGCGGACGGTGCCGCCGAGCGCCTTCTCGACCGTTTCATACACCAGCGCCTTCAGCGAGACGTTTCGCTTCACCAGCTTCGATTGAAGGACGTCGAGAACCGCTTTGAGTTTGTATTCATCTTCGGAGGTCACGATCAACTCTTTTTCTTCCTCCAGCCGGATCTCGCTTTTGGTCCCCTTCAAATCAAAGCGCTGACGAATCTCTTTCATCGCCTGTTCGACGGCGTTCTTGACCTCTTGGATATCGATCTTTGAAACCACATCAAATGAGCTTGTCTCTGCCATGGGATACTCCTTTCTTTCAAAAGATCGCGTGATTCGAGGAAGGCGACCCGCGTGCATGCTCAACGAAGAGGGAATGAATGTTTTCTACGCCTGTCGGAAGATGGTTTCAAAATACAACGCCGCCGATCGAATTGTCAATGGGATCGAAGGGGTCGGTTGCCGCCGTAGAGGAAGGCTCCCCTTGCCCCTACGATGATGAGCCTGTTTCGGATTGCTTCAAGATTTCGAGGACCCGATCCGCCAGTTTTTGCGGCGAGAAGGGTTTGGTAAGATATTCGAGGGCGCCTGCATTCTCTCCACGTTCCTTTGCGGAGGGATCGCCGCGGGCCGTCAGCATGACGATCGGAATGTGCGCCGTCTCGTTGTTCGCTTTCAGCCGTTGGCAGGCTTCGAAGCCGTTCAGTTTCGGCATCATCACATCGAGCAAGATCAGATCGGGCTTTTCGGAGACCGCCTTTTCGATCGCTTCGATCCCATTCCCAGCCTCGATGGTTTCGATGCCGCAGGACTTCAATTTAATCTGAATGAGCTGCCGGACGAATTCTTCATCATCGACAATGAGAACCTTCTTCGGATTCATGTCCGAACCCCGTCATACGACATGGTGCGGTTACCCCCTTGCTCTTGCGCACTCTTCAACGCGCCGCTCGCTTGGATAATCATCTTTTCGGCGCTATCGGCGTCGTCGAAGAAGGTGGCGGTTCCGATGCTGACCGTCACCATTTCAATGCTCTGTTTCCCAGGAATCGAAAAATCATAAGTCTCCACCAGGCGCCTGATTTTTTCTCCCGCCATTTTGGCCGCGTCCCGGGTTGTCTCCGGCATCAGCAGCACGAAGGTGCTTCCGCCGGCGCGGCAGAGCGGATTGGACGCCCGTGTGTTTCTGCGGTAAAGGACGGCGAGCTCGCGAAGAACGTGGTTTCCCGCCTCGGTGCCGTAGCGGCGGTTTAAGAGACGGAACCGGTCGACGTTGGAGATCAGAATGGAGAAGGCCCGTTTATAGCGAAAGGCGCGGTTGACCTCGTCCGCAAGGCGGTTGTTTAAGTAGCGCTCGTTATAAAGCCCGGTGAGGCCGTCGATCATTTTTGCTTTGTCGGGATAGAGTTTTTCGAATTTTCGGATCTCCTGGATCAAGGTCTCTTTGAGAGAGGGATTCTTGTAGATGATCTCACGAACCTGGCCGTCCAAAATCTGTTTTTCCTCCGCGGTGAGTTCCCTGGAAGCGAAAAGGATGATCGGAATATTTCTTGCGGTCGGATGCTGCTTCAACCGGTGAATTGTTTCAATGCCGGAGATGTTCTGCAGCATGAGGTCGAGTAAAATCAGGTCGGGCTGGATCTCGACCGCCAATGCGATTCCCTCTTCCCCGCCGTTGGCTTTGATGACGCCGAAGCGCTCCTCGTCCAGAATCGACCCGATCTGCTCCATCACCATCGAATCCTGTTCGATCACCAAGAAGTTGATCGGTTTGCGAACGACCGATTGGGTGATGCTGTATTTTTTCAAGCTATCGATCAGGCCCTTTCGGTTGATCGGTTTCGTAAAGTAGTCGACGGCGCCCAGGCTGAATCCGAGCGTCGGATTCTCTACAATTGAAACGATGATCACCGGGATATCCATGGTGGAGGGGAGGGTTTTCAACTTTTTGAGCACCTCCCATCCGTCGATTCGGGGGAGCATAATATCGAGTGTGATGGCGAAAGGTCGTATCTCCTGCGCCTTCTCGATGGCATCCTGCCCGTCATACGCATGCTCGACGGCGTAACCTTCCTGGGTCAAATAAAGAGCGAGCAATTTCGCGACGGCCGGATCATCCTCGACAATTAAGATTCGAGGCCGATCCTCCTCACGCGTTCCCGATCGACCTCCCGAAACGGGGGAGAAGGAGGCGGGCGTTTCGGTTTTAACACGCATTTCCGCGGCGCTGAAGGTTTGGATCGGGGGCTGTTGGATGTCACGCTCTTCCGGTATCGGGATCAATACTTTAAAGGTGCTTCCGACCCCCGACTGGCTTTCGACGCTGATCTCGCCTCCGAGGATGTCGACGAACCGCTTGGTGATCGCCAAGCCGAGTCCCGTTCCGGGATAGTCTCGCGTGTAGGAGCCGTCGATCTGTTGAAATTCGTCGAAAATTCGATTGAGGGCGTAAGCCGGAATGCCGATTCCGGTATCCCGGACCGTCATCTCAACCGCCTTGGCGCGGCCGAGCCGGCCGGCGCGAACATGAAGTTGGATGGCGCCTTTGGCCGGGGTAAACTTCACCGCGTTTCCGAGGAGGTTCAAAAGGATCTGTTTGATTTTCCCTTCATCGGTGTGGACCGTATCGAGACCTTCCTCGATCGAGAGATCAAAATGAAGCCCCTTTTTATAGGTCATCGGAATAATCGTCTGTTGGATGGTCTCCAGGAGCGTTCGAAGGCTGAAGAGATGCGGGTGAACCTCCATCCTTCCGGCCTTGATCTTTGAGAGATCGAGGATGTTGTTGATGATCTCGAGCAGATGCTGTCCGCTGGTGTTCATATTGCGGACGTACGATTCCTGGTCGGGGGTCAATTCGCCGGCGAGACGATCGAGGAGGATCTCCGAGAAGCCGATGATGGAGGTGAGCGGGGTGCGCAGCTCATGAGAAATGTTCGAGAGAAATTCCGATTTGACCCGATCCATCTCCATCAACTTTTCGACCGTTTCTTGCTCTTTAAGATAGAGATGCGCATTTTCCACCGCCGTTCCAACCTGGTTTCCGATCGATGAGAGAAGTTGTAGATCTTGCGCGGTAAAGCTGCGCTCGGTTCTGCTGGCGAGGGTGAAGACGCCGATGATTTTGTTTTTGGATTGAATCGGAAATGCGATTAGGGTCTGGTATCCCGCGCGCATGAGCGGATGGGTCGCCTCCGGGTCGCCGTTTTGCTCCAAAATGACGGGGGCGCGGGTGTCGATGACCTCCGTTGAAATGAGGCGATTGTCGGCGGCATGAAGCTGGTCGAGTAAATCGGAGGAGAGACCGAAATGGCTCTTCATCAGCAAACGGTTCTCTTTTGGATCGAAGATTTCGACATGGCCCGATTCGAAGCCGGTGACTTCAACGACCTTTTCAAGTGTGGTATCGAGGAGCCCTTGCAGCTCCAAGGATTGGTTGGCCGTGGTTGCAATCTGATTGATGGCCTGAAGCTCGCGCGTCCGCGCGAGAACTTTCTGCTCCAACGTGGCGTGCGATTCCGACAGCTTCTCCGCCATCTCATTGAACTTGTCGGCCAACGCTTCAATTTCATCGCCGGTCTTGATTTGGAGACGATACCCAAGATCTCCCTTGCGAATGTGCTCAGCCCCTTCGTGGAGCAGCAGCAGCGGATAAACCAGTTTGCCGGCGACCACAAAGCCGATCGCCCCGGTCAGGCCGACCAGGAGAGAGCCGTAGGTGAAGACGGTCCGAATCAGCGACTGCACCGGTTCATACGTTTCTTTCGGCTCTTGTCGGATGAAGCTGTGCCACTGTTTTCCCCCTTGAGGGGAGATCAGTTGGTTCACCGCCGACACCGGCGCAAATCCGATGATTGAATTTGTTCCGCCGTGGCCGTCATTATGCGCGGTCACCCAGCCGGAATGATCGGCGGTAATTCTCTCCAACAGGGCGGGATCGGCGACGTGGCTTCCGGTCGGCAGAATCGGGCAGATGAGGACGACCCCCGCCGAATCGATCAGCATCGCATGCCCGGTCGAACCGAAACGAATCGGATAGATAAAGGGCTGCAAAAAGGGTTTGAGATAGAGGGACGCCTTTAAGACTCCTAAAAAACGTCCCGTCTCTTTGTGGAGCACGGGGAGGGCGATATCGAAGAGAAAGTCGGACGAACCGGAGCCTTGCTGGTAGATACCGCTGATGTATACCGCCCCTTTTTCTCCCCGCGCGCTCTCTTTCCACCAGGTTTCATCCCCGACGTAGAAGCGCTTTCCCGCTGTCTCCGAAGAGGAGGCGATTCGCAGACCGACATTGTTGGTGATGATCAAGGATTGAAGGTTGGGTTGATTTTCCGGGAGGCGGATCGCGCGTTCCAGAAAGGCCGAGAGCTTCGGGTCGGCCGAGACGGAGGGAGGGTCCGTTTTCGCCGAAATCGGGCTCAAGCTGAGCGCGCCCTGGAGCGTTTCTTGAATTTCGATTGAATCGCCGAGAAAATGGAGCTCGGCAACCTCTTTCTGAACGCCGAGATCGGTTTTGCTGGCGGCTTCCTTGGCAAGTCCCTCAAAATTATTTCCGATGGCCTTCCGAAGCTCGGTGGTTCCCTGCCAGGAGGTGACAACCAATCCGAGAAGAACGGGGAGAATGGCCATGACGACCATGGTTGAAACGATCTTTTTTCGCAGTCCCGTCTTTCTCGACGTATCGACCAACGGTCCCTCGACGGAAGTTTGTTAGAGTATACCCGAACGAAAATAAATTGTCATCTTATTTCCCCGACGCACGGGCTGTGTCTCGCGGCCGTTCATGAAGTCCATCGGCGCGTGAGTTTGTCCCCAGAACGGTTCAATACGCGGTCGGGTCAAAGGCAAAACTGAGAGGCGCTCAGAGTGGCGATCGCTCTATGGGGAATCGATGACTTCTGTTCCCTTCGGGTATTTGAGATTGAAGACGTCTTCTCCCACACCCTTGTTGATCTGCATCCCTTCGAAAGAAAAGGTCGAGATATTTCCGTTTTGCTCAAAGAGGGTCACTTTCTGGATGACCAATCCCTCAACCTGCGGCGAGGGCGCAACCGAGGCGATGACCTTCGTCAACTGTGTCTCCTTACTCTTCGGAATCAAGCGAAGGGAGAGCGACTGATCCGATTTCGTCTCCTCTTCAATGGAGATTTGAAAGTCCTGATCAAGATGGCTTGTTCCCGAGAGGAGTTGAAGCGGCAGATGACTGTCCGATTCCCCTCCGATCCGGCTCTTCACAACCTGTTTGTGCTCCGGGATATAGACGAGGACGCGGTCTCCTTCGACAAGAATCTGCTGACGGCTCGGTTCTTGATAATCCCAACGCATCTTCCCTTTCTTAAGGTAAAGCTTTCCTTTGGAGACATAGGGGGTATCGAAATCTTGGAAGCGGACGGTTTGAACGAAGTTGGCCTGCAGATCATTGATCTTATCATAGGCGGTCTGAATTTTGGCGGCGATGGCGGCGGGATCTTCTTTTGCCTCGACAGAGAAGGGCGCAAAGCTTGAGGCCGCCAGAAGAAGCGCCAGAAACAGAATGATGAGTCCTCTTTTCACGGTTATCCTTTCTCGGGAGGGATTGCGTTTCGTGCCCGTTAGGTTGGGTCCTTCTTGACGAGGATTTCCCTCGGCTTTCCGCCGGAGGCCGGTCCGATGACGCCGTCCTCCTCCATCATTTCAATCATTCGCGCGGCGCGGGGATATCCGACGCGCATCCGGCGTTGAATGAAAGAGGCGGAGGCCTGTCCGGTTTCGATCACCAGCTCTCGCGCTTTTTCGTAGAGATCATCGCGCTCGCTTAACGAAGCCTCCTCTTGAGAGGGGGCCTCCTCGGAGAAGGAGGTTTCATAATGAGGAGAGGCCTGCTCTTTCACAAACGTGGTGACTTTCTTAATCTCTTCTTCCGATACATAAGCGCCGTGGATCCGGGCGATCTTCCCGGTGCCGGCCGAGAGATAGAGCATGTCTCCCTTTCCAAGGAGCTGCTCGGCGCCGTTGGCGTCCAGAATCGTCCTGGAATCGATTTTTGAAGAAACACAGTAGGCGATCCGCGCCGGGAAATTTGCCTTGATGACGCCGGTGATCACATCAACCGAGGGGCGCTGCGTGGCGAGGATCAGATGGATGCCGGCGGCGCGGGCCATCTGCGCAAGACGGGTGATCGAATCTTCCACATCCCGAGGGGCCACCATCATCAGATCGGCCAGCTCGTCAATCATGATCACAATGTAAGGGAGATGGCCATGTTCGAGCGGCGGCTTTCCCCCCGGCGCCGGCGCCTCGGGCTTCGGAGGGGGCGGGCTGCTTTTCATCAGCTTATTATACGCTTCGATATTCCGCACCCCCTTCTCCGCCAGAAGCTGATAGCGACGCTGCATCTCGGCAACCATTTTCCGAAGGGCGTCGGAGGCCGCTTTGGCCCGGACGATCACCGGCGCCACCAGATGGGGAATGCCATCGTAGAGCGAGAATTCGAGCATCTTCGGATCGATCATCAGCATCTTCACCTCGGACGGTGTTGCCGAGTAGAGCAGCGAGAGGATCATCCCGTTGAGTCCGACACTCTTCCCCGATCCGGTCGAGCCGGCGATCAGCAGGTGCGGCATCGTCGCCAGATCGGCCGAGACCGGATTTCCGAAGATGTCTTTGCCGAGCGCCAGGCGAAGCTTGGAGCCGATCTGATGATACGAGGGAGAAGAGAGGATCTCTTTCAACAATACCTCTTCGCGCACAATGTTGGGAATTTCAATCCCGACGGTCGATTTCCCCGGCAAGGGGGCGACGATTCGCACCTGGAGCGCCTTCATCGCCAAAGCGAGGTCATCGGAGAGATTGGTGATCCGGTTCAACTTGATCCCGGGCGCAGGCTCGAACTCAAACATCGTGACCACCGGTCCCGGATGGACCTGGGTGACTTTTCCTTCCACATCGAAATCGAGCAGCTTTCTCTCCAGAATGCGTGACTGCGCCACCCATTCCTCTTCGGTCATCCTTTTGGACGACCCCGACGGGTCCGATAACAAAGAGAGGGGTGGAAGCCGGTACTCTCCTTCATCGGGACGCGCAAATGGAAACGCTTCCTGTTGGGGAGGAAGGGTGATCTTGGGAGTGGCCGGCTCGACCGCCGGTGTCCGGGCGATCTCCGGCTCACTCGTCGGCGCCGGCGGCGCGGCGGCCCGGCGTTTCTTCTTACTCTGCCGGATGACGATCTGCTCCAGAATCGACTGGCGTAGCTCCGAAAGCCGCTCTTGCAATCGACCCAACGCGGCGCGGGGGGAAAAGGGAGAGATCAACATCCAGCCGAGAAGGAAGAGAAAAAGAAGAACGATGTGGCTTCCGATCGAGGCAAAATAATCCAAGAAAAAACGGGAGAGGATTCTTCCGAGGAGCCCTCCTTTAAAGTTTGGAGAGGCGTCCGAAGCGGCTCCCCCCCACTCCATCTCCGCAAACGCGGAGATCGTGAGGAGCAGAAGCGCCGATCCGGCCAGACCCCGTCGGGTGAGCGGCCCGCGTCCTTCCCGAAAAAAACGGACGCCGACAATCGTCGAGAAGACCGGAAAAAGATAGGATGAAATTCCGAACAGCTGAAAGAAGAGCTCGGAAAGGTTGGCGCCGACCCGGCCGATGGCGTTTTGAATCTGGGAAGAAGAGGAGACGGTTGAAAAAGAAAGATCATCCGGATGATATGTCAAGAGGCTGATCCCGAGAAGAAGACCGAGCACGATCAGCAAGAGGCCGATCATCTCGTCGGTGTAGCCGCTGTGGGATTTACTGGCCATGGCGGATTTCCTCGGACTTCATGATCTGATGGGCGGCGGAGGCACCGTTCAAAAACGACCGAACGCTCAGATCACAATCACGTTGGGGATGATCATCGGATATCGGTTCATTTTTTTTGAGATCATTTTTTTTAATGTCCGCTTGATGCGGTTCTCGATTCCATGTTTTAATTCAGGGGTGAGACCTTCTTCCCAGGAGAGGTCGGTCGCCATCTCCTGGAGGAGGATTTGGAGGGAGCTCTCCATCTCTTCCCAAAGGGGATGTTCATTCCCATTGCAGGTGAAGCCGCGCGAAAGAAGGGTGGGACCCGAGCGCACTTTTCGCGCTTGCCGATCGAGCGCCACGGTGACCACAATCATCCCGTCCGAGCCGAGGTGTTTGCGATCCTTTAAGACTGTCTGCTCCACGTCGCCGATTCCCATTCCATCAATATAGATTCGCCCGGCCGGAATCGGATTGCCCTTCTCACAGCATCCCGGTCCTAAAACAATTTCCTCCCCATCCTCCACGACCAGAATGCGCCGGGCGTCGATTCCGGACTTCGATGCGAGGGCGGCGTGGGAGATGAGCTGGCGGTACTCGCCATGAACCGGGATGAAGAATTGCGGCCGGACCCATTCGATTATCTTTCGCTGCTCCTCACGGCTGGCATGTCCGGAAACATGAACCCGCGCAATCTTCTCGTGCAAGACGCGGGCGCCTTTACGGAAGAGATGATTGATCACGCGTGAGATATCTTCTTCATTTCCGGGGATGACCCGGGCGGAAAGGATCACCGTATCGCCCGGCTTGACCTGGATTTGCTTGTGGTCATCTGTTGCCATCCGGTAGAGGGCCGACATCGGCTCCCCTTGGCTGCCGGTAGTGATCAGGACAACTTCCCGATCGGGGGTGCGGTTCAACTCTTCCAGCGGGGCGATCTGATCGAGGGGGAAGGAGAGGTAGCCGAGCTCCCGCGCGATCTTCACGCTGCTGATCATGCTCTTCCCGGAGAGGAAGAGCTTCCGCCCCTGCTTGCTTGCGATTTGGGCGATCTGATCGATCCGGTGGATATTCGAGGAGAAGGTCGCGATGATGATTCGCCCCTCCGCCTCGGCAAAGAGGTTCTCGAAGTTCTCGGCGATGCGGCTCTCCGATCCGGTATGTCCCTCCCGCTCCGCGTTGGTGCTGTCGGAGAAAAGGGCGAGAACCCCCTTATCCCCATACTCTTTGAAGCGCGCGACGTCGAAGTAACTCCCCCCGACCGGCTCCGGATCGATTTTAAAATCGCCGGTGTGGATCACGGCGCCGACCGGGGTGGTGATGGCATAGGCGACGCTGTCGGCGACGCTGTGCGTCACGCTGATCGGCTCGACGCAAAACGGTCCGATAAAAACCGGCTCTCTCGGCTTGACCGAAATAAGCTGAGGGGTGATCGGGGAGCCGTCCGCTTCTTTCATTAATTCGGATCGATGCTCTTTCAGTTTGTCGGCGAGAAAACCGAGGGTCAGCGGGGTCCCATAGATCGGAACATTCATCACTCGCAACAGGTAGGGGACCGCGCCGATATGATCTTCGTGGCCGTGGGTGAGGAAGACGGCGAGAATTTTTTTGTTCGGATCAAGGAGGTAGGAGAAATCGGGGATCACGATGTCGACCCCGAACATGTCGTTTTCAGGGAACATCAATCCCGCATCGACCAGCACGACCGACCCTTCATAATCGAAGGCCATCATATTCATGCCGATCTCCCCCAGACCTCCCAGCGGGACAACGCGGAGGGGGTGGATGTTCTTTTCAACTTGCTCTTTCGACATCACGCTTCTCAAGCAGGGAATAATAGCATAGATCGGTCCCTTAATCAAATAGAGTATCCGCCAAAAGGGCGAATTCGGCCAGCGAGAGGGTCTCTCCACGGCGGGACCGATCGAGGCTCATTTTTTGAAGGGCAGCCTCAGCCTGAGCTCTCGGAAAACCGGCATCGATCAATGCGTTGGCGAGGCGTTTCCGCCGATGGGCAAACGCGCCTCGGACGACGCGGGCGAAAAAAGCCGGGTCCCTGATCGGAACGCGAGGATGGGAAAGTGGGGTGATCACGGTCACGGAGGAGTCGACATCGGGTCGCGGGCGAAAGCAGCTTTTCGAAACAGAGAACGCGATGCGGACATCGGCATAAAGCTGAACCAAAACCGAGAGGACGCCATAAATTTTCCCTCCCACCGGAGCGACCAGTCGTTCGGCCACCTCTTTTTGGAGCATCAAAACCATCCGGGAAATTCGTTGTCGCTCCTCCAAAAGACGAAAGAGGAGCGGCGTCGAAATGTAGTAAGGAAGGTTGGCGATTACTTTATAGGAAGATGGGATTTCATCATATCGGTAATGAAGGGCATCGCCTTGAATAAGATGAAGATGCGTGGAGGAGAACTCCTTTCGGAGGGTCTCGACCAGGAGAGGATCGATCTCGATGGCGAACACCTCGGCCCCTCGTTCGAGCAGTCCCTGGGTCAGGATGCCGCGGCCGGGGCCGATCTCGACCACCCGCTCTCCCGGTTGAATCTCGGATATGTCGAGAATCTTTCGTTGGATGTTGTGGTCGATGAGGAAGTTCTGGCCCCAAGACTTACGAGGGCGCGGGGTCGTTTCGGTCATCCGGTTGGCTCCTGAAAAATCGATGCGCGTTCAAGAAGTGCGGGAATGTTTTTTCCGGTTTTCCGCCATCTCGGCGGCGAGCTTCAAGGCTTCGCGAAGGCTGCCGGGATCGGCGATCCCCTTTCCGGCGATATCGTACGCGGTGCCATGATCGACCGAGGTCCGGATAAAGGGGAGGCCGATCGTCACATTAATTGCATTGCCGAAGGCGAGGAGCTTGATCGGGATGAGGGCTTGATCATGGAAGAGCGCGACGGCGGCGTCAAAGCGGCCCGTCTTCAGTTGATAGAAGAGCGTGTCGGCCGGAAAAGGACCGAGGGCGTCGATTCCTTCCTTCATGGCCGCGTCGACGGCGGGGAGGACTTCCCGTTTTTCTTCCTCTCCGAAGAGGCCGCGCTCCCCGGCATGCGGGTTGAGCGCGGCGACGGCGATCCTCGGTCGGTCGATGCCAAAATCTTTTTTCATCGCCGTATCGGTGAGACGGATTGCATCGAGGACCCTCTCTTTTCGAAGTTGTGTGATCGCCTCCCGAAGGGGAAGGTGGATCGTCGTCAGCGTAATTCTCAATCCGCCGCCGACCATCATCATTGCAAAGCGATCGGACTTGGCGATGTCGGCGAGGAATTCGGTGTGGCCGGGGAAGGCGAAGCCGATCGACTTCATTCCCTCTTTGTTGATCGGGGCGGTCGTGATGCCGTCGATTTCCCCCCGCAGCGCCATCTCGGCCCCTCGCGTAATCGCCTGGAGCGCGGCGAGGGCCGCGTTCGGATGGGGCTGCCCGTAGATCAACGACGGGAGCGGCTCCGGTGAACTCTCCAGAACATCGAGGAGTCCCGCTTGGAAGCGCGCTTCCGCGAGGATCTTGATCGGACAGATCGAAAGGCTCGGCGCGAATTGCGCCGCCGCCTCCGCCATCCGGGACCCGTTTCCGATCACAAAGGGGCGGCAGTGGGTGTAGAGCGTTTTTTCCAGGAGACCTTTGACGATCACTTCAGGACCGATCCCGCAAGGATCGCCCATGGTGATTGCGATGGTCGGCTTCTTCGTTTGTTCAGACCTTTCAATCATTCTCAAGCTGCGGGAGGTGAGGCTCCAGGTGGACGACCACTTCGATGACGTCGGAAAATTTCTTCATGATCTCCGCCTCGACCCGATGGGCAAGAATGTGGGCTTTTTCCAGATGCATATGAGGATGGACGTGAATATGCAAATCGACATAGACATGGTTCATGCTTCCCCGTGTTCGGACGGCGTGGCACTCCTCCACGCCGTCGATCTGCATCACCAGGGTATGAATTTCCTGCGGGTGGATTCGGGAGTAATCGGTCAGCACCTTGGAGCTCTCCATCAAGATCTGCATTCCGACCTTTCCGATGATGAAGGCGATCATGACGGCGATGAGCGGATCGAGAATCGGATAACCGGCCCACCCGGCCCCGAGGCTGACGATGACCGAGAGGGAGGCGAAGACATCGCTCTTTGTATGAAACGAGTCGGCGATGAGGACTTCGCTTTTTAGAAGATCTCCCTGCTTTTTTTCCCATCGGCTGACCGCCATGTTGATAAAGATTGTGAGGAGCATCACGATGAAGCTGATTGGGGTGACCTCCGGCGTGACCCTGTCTTGGAATCGAATGTAGCTGCTTTTCAGAATTTCGAAGCATCCCAAGAAGAGGAAAACAGAGATGCAGAACGAGGCGACGGTTTCAAATTTGCGGTGGCCGTACGGATGGGTCTCGTCGGGAGGACGGGAGGCAATCCAGACGCCGATCAGTCCGACCACGTTTGAGGAGGCATCGAGAAAGGAATGAAAGCCGTCGGCCTGCATGCTGATGGAATGGGTCGAATAGCCCCAGACCGACTTCGCCAGCGCGGTCAGCAGGTTCAAACCGAGGGTGACGATCAGGACTTTTTTGACCTGATCGGTATGGGTTTCAACTGTTCTCGGCATATTATCCGGCGATCTTGATTTAAGAGGGAGAAGGTTCCGCCTCTCGCTCAGGCTGGTGTTCTGCAATCGGCAGAGTGAAGTAGAAAGTGCATCCCTGACCGGGGATGCTTTCACACCAGATGGTTCCGTTTAAATGATGGATGATCTCTCGGCAGATCGCCAGCCCGAGACCGGTCCCTTTGGGGAGACCCCTTTCAGGGCGGGCGACTTGATAGAACTTATTAAAGATTTTGGTCGTTTCATTCGGGGGAAGGCCGATTCCGGTGTCGCGGACCCCGGCGAGAATTTCCCGCTCCCCGGAGCGGCGGGCGAAGAGGACAATCTGGCCCCGCTCGGTAAACTTGATCGCGTTCGACAACAGATTATTCAGGACCTGAATCAAATGATCTCGATCCCCCAAGGCGGGGGGAAGATCCGACTCGATCTCGACCAGGAGCGCTACTTTTTCCGGATCGATCAGAGAGTGGGTCGCCCGCACGGTCGAATCGATCAACTCCACGAGATCGAGCGGCTCGATTTTCCAGGCGATCTTCCCGGCTTCAATTTTGGAGATATCGAGGACATCGTTGATCAGACGAATCAAACGATCCGACTCCTGATTGATGATCTGCAAAAACTCCTTTTGCTTGTCGGCGCTGATGTCTTCGTAGGAGAGGAGAATCTCAACGAAGCCTTTGATCGATGTCAGCGGCGTGCGAAATTCATGGGAGACTTTGGAGACGAAATCGGATTTAAGTTGATCGATCTTTTTGGTCTCTTCATAGAGGCGAATGTTTTCAATCGCCACCCCGATCTGATTTCCAATCGCCACCAGGAGCCCCAGGTCTTGTTGAACAAACGGTTTGGAACTCCGATCGAGAAGGGAGAGGGTCCCCAGGATCTTCCCCTTTGAACGGATCGGGATGGTCATAAAGTTCGGATAGCCGGTCCCTTTGAATGGAACTTCTCCGTCGGCATGTTCGTCGATGGAAGAGATCGGTTTTTCTTTTTCAATTACCCGTCGATAGAGGATGTCGCTGTCCCTTTGATTGGGATGAAACCCTTCGGGCGAAGCGCTTTGTGCCGAAATCAGATGGAGCGGCCCGCCGGTCTCCTCCAGCAGGTGAATCATTCCCGCCTCCGTGCCGAAAATTTGAAGAACGGTCGAGAGGGCCTCGTCCAAGAGCTCTTTTAAGTTCAGTGATTTGCTGAGGGTCGAGGCGATCATGTAAAGCGCGGAGAGTTCTCTGTTCTTGGCCGCAAGGTCGTGGGTTCGTTGCGCGACCTTTTGTTCCAGCTGGGCGTAGGACTCTTTGATCTTTGCCGCCATTTCATTGAAGTCCGAGGCCAATTCTTCAATTTCATCCCCCGTTCGAATATCGAGGTGCTCGTCAAGTTGTCCTTGAGCGATCTGATTGGTCCCTTTCCGAAGCTGCTTGATCGGCTGTACCAGTTTCCCGGTCGCATACGAAATGAAAAAGGCGAGCATCCCCATGCCGAGGAGTCCCGATCCAGAGACCCAACCGAGAAGGGTCTGAATCGGGGCATAGGTCTCCTTCGGATCTTGACTCGTGAAGATGTACCAGCGGTGATCGCCGAAACTCCCCCGGATGGCGTTGGGGACCACGACCGGGGCGAAGCCGTTGATCGACCGCGGCCCGGGGTAGTGGACATCGACCTGACTGGTTCCCCACCCCGACTGCGGTTGTGTGATCTCCTGAACCAACTCCGGCTGCAGCGTGTGGTTCTTCACCAGGAAGATCGGGCAGAAGAGGAGATTGCCGTCCGATCGCGCCAACATCGTGTGATCGGTCTTGGCCAGTTTCACCTGGGTGACCAGGTCAAAAAAGGTCTTGACCGACTGGACCATGAGAAACACACCGATCGGCTTTTTGTCGTCAGGGTCGTAAATCGGCGTCGCGATCGAGAGGGTATACATCGACGGCACATTTTTAAAAGGACTTGCAAACTCGACATCTGAAATATACTCCCGCCCCTCCGGAGCGTTCAGCGTCGCGTTCCACCACGGCTGATCTCCGAAATAGATCTCTTTCGGCTCTTCGGTCGCGGCGACGGCGATTCCATTCTGACCGATCACGATGATCCCGAGATCTTCATCGGTCCGTCCCGGTTTGAGATGAAACGATTGAAGGTGACGGGACGCCGGATTTTGTTGAAGACGGTCCAGCAGGGAGGATCGCGCGGCCGGATCTTGCCAGTCCTTCCGAATTTGGTCGACCCGTTCGTATCCTTGCTTCGTCGAGGAAGCGTTCTCCGTTTGACCCGATTGGCGCAGCGCGTTGAGAATATCGGGAGAGGAGGTGAATGAATAGGACTCAATGATGTAACGCTCCAGCAATCGGGTCAGATTTTTGCTGGTCTCCTCGGCGGTGTGCTGGAATTCGAGTCCGATGCTTTTTTCGAGCGCGCTTTTCCCGAAAATATAGATGGCCGTCAGTCCGAGGACCCACGTCAGCCCGGCGATGATCAGAATGGAATAAATCATCCGAGCCTGAAAACTTCGGGTGAAGAATCTCATCATGTTTCTGATCATCCGGGGGGCTTCATTCTCCGAAGTGGAGTAAGGGTTTGCAAGGTGTTGTCCATTCTATCACCCAAGAGAATAGATGTCAAAATCAGGCCGCTCTTAGCGCCTTGCGAATGGGGATGTGATGCCGGGCGATTGGGATGTTACTTCGATTTACCTCTACGATTGTGCGGCTTCCGCTAGGACGGCCCTTCTTCTTTTTTCTTTCGGGGGTGATCTTCCGTCTCTTCCGGAAGACGAAAATCAAGGTATCCGTTCTGATGCAAATAATCGATCAGCTCCTTTGGGATGGTCTCCTGTGAGAGGAGATCGCGCACCGAGAGTTTTCCCTCCTTGATCCGCTCCAAAAGGCGGTTTCGAACCTCCACCTGCGCGGCGCGCTGGTAGTAATCCCGGTAGACCAGCGACGCGCCCAATATGGTGATGACCCCCATCATCATCCAGAAGATTTCATGCGGAATTTCGATATGAAAAGATTCGAGCGTTAATTTTATACCGATGAAGAAGACCAATTGGTAGGCGAGGTCTTCCATCCGGGGAAACTTCTCCAGCAGCAGAACGAAATAGCTCGAGATAAAACGAAGAAAGAAGATTCCCATAATCCCGCCGATCCAGACGATCAGGAGTTTATTGCTCATCGCCACCGCGGTGGTGATGCTGTCGATCGAGAAGGCGATGTCGGTCAACTCGACCACGCCGACCGTTTTCCAAAAACTCTGCGCCGTCGATGGCCGGAGCTGATAACCCTCTTCCCGATAGAAGAAGAACATATGCTTCATTGCCAGGTAGATGAGATAACCTCCGCCGATCAGCTTAAAGAGGGTCAATCGCATCAAGTAAGCGGCGAAAACGAGAGCAAGGAAGCGGAAGGCGAAAGCTCCGACGATGCCGTAGGTCAGCGCCTTGCGCTGTTGTTCACGCGGAAGGGTTCGGACCAAGATCGCAAGGACAAGGGCGTTATCGACGGAGAGGATTCCTTCCAAGACGGCGAGGGTTGCGATGGTGAGGAGATCGAAGGGATGAAAGGCCCGCACCTCCGCAGCAAGTTGGGCTAGAAGCGCGCCGTCCATGAAATCTCCATTTTAGGTTTAGGGCAAGGGGAGAGATGCGGACTCATATATCCCGGTGAATCTCCTCCCATAACAATTGGAGGGGGCGGCCACTTTTTCGAGCGAGTCGCCGGACATCTTCGAATTCGGGTCGCTTCCGAACGACCCGGCCGTTTTGTGAGGCGGTTTTCACCCGAATCGATCCGTGAGGGGTTTTCTTTTTCCGAATCTCGCGCTCTAACTTTTTCCGTCCGACCTTTAGAATTCGAGCGCCCAGTGTGGTGGTCTCCGTAAAAAGGGTCTGGAGGAGGGTCTCCTGAGTGGAGGTAGGACTTAAGATCGTCAGCAGGATCGCCGGCCGGCTCCGTTTCATGATGATCGGGGTCAGAAAGACATCGAGCGCGCCGGCCTGAAAGAGCGTTTCGATGACATGTTCGTAGAGCTGCGGGTTCATGTCGTCGATATTCGTCTCGATCTGAACGATCTCATCTTCCGAAAAAGACGATGCTTGAGCTCCGATAAAAAGTCGAAGAAGGTTCGGTGTTGTCCGCTCCGCTCCGCCGGCGCCGTATCCGATCTTCTCCACCGTCATCGGCGGGAGCGGGGCAAAGGAAGAGGCAAGCGTGGTGATGATCGCCGCGCCGGTCGGGGTGGTCAGCTCTCCACGCAGGCCGGTCGCGTAGATCGGCGCTCCTTTCAGAAGGCGCGCCGTGGCGGGCGTCGGGACGGGAAAGATCCCCGCTCGGGTTGAAACCTCTCCGGCTCCGACATGAATCGGGGAGGCGATCACCTGATCGATTCCCAGCAGAAAGAGGCCGATCACGGAACCGGTGACATCGATCAAAGTATCGACGTCGCCTACCTCATGAAGATGGGTCTGGTGTCGTCGTCGGCCATGCACCGCCGCCTCCGCTTTCGCCATCCGATCGAAGACGGCCAGCGCCTTTTTCTGAACCGGGTTGGGGAGCGCGCTTTGTCGAATGTGGCGCTCGATTTGAGGAAAGGTCGAGAAGGGGGGGAGATTTTTTCGATTGAGGATGTCCACTTTGACGGCGGAGAGCCCTCCCCGTTGGACGCGGTGTGCCTCGATCTTGCAGCCGGGGAGCTTCAGCTTGGAGAGTCCGTTTTGAAGCACCTTCACGTCGAGACCGGCGTCGATCATGGCGCCGAGAATCATATCGCCGCTGACGCCGGAGAAGCAATCAAAATAGGCGATTCGCATGCATCCTCTTTTTTTTCAATTCTTTTTTCAACTCTGCGCTCCGCATTAAAATCCCGCCATGGTTTTACCTGTGGGCGACGAAGTCGGCGAAATCGGCTTCGAGGCTGGTCATGACGCCGATCCCATACGCTTCGTTAGAAGGAACTCCGCCGTGGAGCCGCTTGAAATCTTCCAGAACGTTGATCGTCTCGGTGATCCACTCTCCAGCCTGGGCGGGGCCGCTCCGGACGACGATGGTGGAGGCGGCGGTGAAACCGCCGGAGATCTCTTGACCAACCGGCGCCAGGCTGCTCCAGAGATATTTTGTGATCTTCGGGATGCCGAAGAAATCGCGATCGAGCGAAACATACACCGCCGCGCGCCGCTCTTTCTGCGAATCGGTCGGAACATTTTTAATCCGCCATTTCCAGCTCAGAAAGGGATATTGGTTCGGGTTCCATTTGATCTTCTTGAAGAGTCGATTGGGGCGACCGCTTGCCGCCAAATAGACCCGGTCTCCTTCTTTCCTCACTTGATAAACCTGCGCGGGATCTGGGGTTTCTTTCTGCGCGATCCACCCTTTGGGAAGTCCTCGTTCGTCGAGGCTGGAAAAATCCTCCAGGACGATTGAGGACGAAGTCTCCTCCGGGAACCCGTTCATCGCAGAGAGCGGAAACAGTAAGATTCCAAGAATGATTAAGATCGTGGCGCGTTTCATGATACGTTCCTCTATTGATGATCCGGTTCGGGGCTTCATCTTATCAAAGCAGAGGAGGATTGCCAAGAAGTGCGATTACTTACGATCTCTCAAGATGCGGTGGGCCAGCACCGCCGCCCCAAAGCCGTTGTCGATGTTCACGACGGCGAGTCCGGCGGCGCAGGAATTCAGCATCGTGAGCAGCGGCGCGATCCCGCCGAAGCTGGTCCCGTAACCGATGCTGGTCGGGACGGCAATCACCGGCTGGGGGAAGAGTCCCCCGACGACACTGGCGAGGGCGCCGTCCATTCCGGCGATGACAATGATCAGATCGGCCTTTTCAATTTTTTCTCTTTGATCGAAGAGACGATGGACCCCCGCCACGCCGACATCGTAGAAGAGGAGGACCGGGTAACCGAAGAGTTCCGCGGTCACCTTCGCCTCCTCCGCGACCGGAAGATCGGCGGTTCCGCCGGTCAGAAGCGCGATCTCGGCCGGGCGCCGCTCGATCGGTTTTCTTTTCATCACGATTGTTCGGGCGAGGGCATTGTGCTCCGCCCTCCGGAACTTCTTTTGTATACTCCGCGCCAACTCCGGCGAGACCCGTGTCGCGAGGACGGGGACTTCGGAAGCATCAAGCTTCCGGAGAATCACCAAGACTTGCGCATCGGTTTTCCCGGGGCAGAAGACCACCTCCGGCATATCCTGACGAAGGTTTCGGTGGTGATCGAGTCGCGCGAATCCGAGCGACTCATAAGGAAGGTGGCGCAGCCGCTCCAGCGCCTCCGCAATCGGTCGTTTCCCTTCCCGGACCTCCGTCAAGAGCTTCTCGATCGATTCTCGATTCATGGAACGGCCGGGCCTCTTTCAATCACGGTGTGGGCAATCGATGTGATGTGCGACGTGATCCGTTTTAGATTGGTCAGGATATCGAGATGGATCGAACTCGATTCGATCGTCTCCGATATTCCTTCATGAAGTCGTTTAATATGGGAGATGGAAAGGGTCCGCTCGCATTGGCGAATCCGTGTTTTTTCTTTAATGACCCGCTCTGCCATCTCCGGGTCTTTCCGCTCGAAAGCGGTGATCGCCATATCAAAATCATCCGAGATCAACTTATGAAAGGAGATCAACTCCCTCAGACCGGCTTCGGAGAAGCGAAGACCGGTGTAGATCCTCTTTCGCGCCAGCTCGATGAGATTTTTATCGATGATGTCGCCGATATTTTCAAGATCTTTGATCAGATCCAAAATCGCCATTTCCCGATCGGAATCCTCATCGGTCAACGCATTTTGTGAAAGCCGGGTGAGGTAGAGTTTAATCTCTCGATTCAGATGATCGACCACCTCTTCCTGCCGCTCGATTTCTTCGAGCAGCGATTCGTCGTTCTCCGTAAAAATGTAGGGAATTTGTTTGAACATCGTCTGCACAATGCCGGCCATCCGGAGCGCCTCGCGCTCCGCCTGCTCGATCGCAAACGGAGGAGACTCCAAAAGCTGCGGATCGATATATTTCGGCTTGGACGGGTCTTCGTGCGGCGGCGGGGCGCTCACCAGCCATGAGATTCCGCGAGAGAGAAAATCGGTCAGGGGAAGAAAAAGAACGGCAAGACCAATATTGAAGAAGGTGTGCGCGTTTGCGATCTGGCGGGGAAGGGTCGAGGCCGTTCCGACGATCCACGATTCGAAGGGAAAGAGAAAAGGATAGATCAAGAGGACGCCGATCAATTTCGTGATGACATGCGCCACGGCGACCCGTTTCGCTTCGACCGAGGTGCCGATGCTGGCGAACCAAGCCGGAGCGGAGGTTCCGATGTTTGCCCCCAAGATGATCGGCAAAGCCCCCGTCAGCGTGAGCAACCCCTGCCCGGCCATTGCGATCGCAATTCCGAGGGTTGCGGTACTGCTGTGAAGCAGCGCGGTCATCGCCGCCGCGGCGGCGATGACGATGAGCGGGGCATCTTCGACCGAACTGAAGAGATTCTGGACCCAGGGCTCCGATTGAATCGGACGGATTGCCTGGGTCAGCATGCCGAGAGCAAGGAAGATGAAACCGACCCCCAGAATCGCATTGCCGGCCGATTTGGTGTTCTTCCGTTTGGCCATCGCGTGAATCAGGAAACCGACGGAGATGATCAGCGGCGCGAGCCGTTGAATTTGAAATGCGATCAACTGCACGGTCAGGGTCGTTCCGATGTCGGCCCCGAGGAGAATCGGGATTGCCTGAAGGAGGGAAACCAATCCGGCGCGAGTCAACCCGACCAGCAGGACGGTCGTGGCACTACTGCTCTGCATCACCGCGGAGAGAAAAGCGCCGAAGAGGGTCGCGACGATTCGGTTTCGGGTGACCGAAGTGATGAGAGCGCGCAGCCTTTTCCCGGCCAGATCCTGCAGGCCGTTCCCGACCAATTGAAGGCCATGCAGAAGGATGGCGACCCCGCCGGCAAAAAGGAGAATAATGAAAAGAGGGGATTCAAAGTCAGCGGTCATTTCCTCCCTCGGGTCCGTTTGACTTTCAGCGGAATTTCACCCCCGCGTGCAATTTTCATCAAGTCCATCACCGCCTGCTTCGGAGGTTTTCCTTCGAAAAGGATCCGGTAAATCTCCCGAACGATCGGCATCTCCACCTTGTATTTCAGCGAGAGGGCATATGCTGACTCGGTGGTATGAATTCCTTCGGCCACCATCTGCATCCCTTTGAGCACCTGGGGGAGCGGAATGCCGCGTCCGATCTCTTCGCCGACTTTTCGGTTGCGAGAGAGGGCGCCGCTGCAGGTCAGGAAGAGGTCTCCCATGCCGGAGAGTCCATAGAAGGTATTGATGTCGGCCCCCATCGCCAAACCGAGTCGGGCCATCTCGGAGAGGCCTCGCGCCATCAAGACCGCTTTTGTATTGTAGCCGAAGCCAAGCCCGTCGGAGCCTCCGGCGGCGAGCGCAATGACATTCTTCAGCGCGCCGCCGAGTTGAACGCCGATCAGGTCGGAGCTTAGGAAGAGCCGAAAAAAAGGGGTGGAGAAAATGTTCTGAACGCGCGCCGCCAGACGGGTGTCGGCCGCGGCCAAAACGGCGGCGGTCGGATGTTCTAGGACCACCTCCTTCGCAAAGCTGGGCCCCGAGAGAACGGCGACCCGATCGGCATTTTTTCTGCGGAGCGCGTCACAGATTACTTCCGAGACCAACATCAGGCTCTTCCGTTCGATCCCTTTCGTTGCGCTGATGATGGGGACCTCCGGCGATAGGAAAGGGGCCATTTGAATGAGGACGTCACGAGCAACGTGCGAAGGAACGGCAAAGACAACCCACTTGGCCCCGCTGAGCACCTCCTTGAGATCGGTGCTGGCGGTGAGCGTTTTCGGGAGGGGAACACCGGGAAGATAGACCGCGTTCTCCTGTCGAAGCCGAATCGATTCGACCACCTCTTTTTCATAGATCCAAAGCGCGATCGAATGACCCTTTCGCGCCAGCAGACGGGCCAATGCCGTTCCCCAACTTCCTCCGCCGATCACGGCAATGTTCATGACCACACCTCATTCGTAAATATGGGATCGAGAAAGTAGGTAAGCAGTAACGGGCACACCTCAACAGAATCGAGCGCCGAAGCATTTTTCAATCTGAAGCAATTCTTGAAATTATCCTATTTCCTTTTCAGACCCTTGTCAAGGAAACGAACCGAAATTTCTCAATGAGAGCGGTTACTTTGGGGGACGCCTCGGTCGATAAGAAGCGCCGTCGGCGGGCCGCGGAATCCAGATTCGAAAATCTTGCTGGTGTCGGCATCTTGTGTTAGACTTAGCCACGACAAGGATGGCCCTCATGATAGAAACAGTTGTTTTTATTCTCGGATTGCTCATCGGCAGTTTTATCAATGTCTGCATTTATCGTGTGCCGAGGCGAGAGTCGATCATCTTTCCCGCGTCCCACTGTCCTTCCTGTCAAAAACCGATTCGGCCTTATGACAACATTCCTCTCCTGAGCTTTCTCTTTCTGAGGGGAAGATGCCGATCTTGCCGGACCCCCATTCCCTGGCGCTATCCGCTGGTGGAACTCATTCATGGTCTCGGATACCTTTTCATTCTGCATCAATTCGGTCTCTCTTTTGCTGCGTTGATCTACGCGCTCTTTTTTTCCTCGCTGGTGGCGGTGACCTTCATTGATCTCGCCCATCAAATTGTGCCCGATGTGATTACCCTCCCAGGAATGGTCTTAGGGCTTCTGGCCGCTTCGACGGTGCTTCCACCGGGTCCGATCAATTCTCTCATCGGCCTCTTTTTGGGAGGAGGCCTTTTCTACTTGGTGGCGGTCTTATCGGTCACCCTCTTGAAGAAGGAGGGAATGGGCGGGGGCGATATTAAATTAATTGCGATGATCGGCGCCTTTCTCGGCTGGAAGGGGATGCTCCTCACGATTTTCCTGGCGGCACTGTCCGGGTCGATCATCGGATTGTTCTTGGTTCTTGTAGGGGGACGAAGCCGATCGGAGCCGATTCCGTTCGGTCCGTTCCTGGCTTTGGGGGCGATGGTCAGTCTTTTCTGGGGACCGGAGATTCTGCGCTGGTATTTTATGCTTGGGCGGGTGTAAGAAATCGCCGAATCTATCTTGGATCGGCTTTGGGCGGACCCTTGCCGCTCATTCCTCCGTGCTCCTCAGCGGGTTTGTTCGGTTCTACATAATAAGGAGATAGGGAATCTCTCCAAAAACACGACCTCCTCAAATTAGGTTAATCGCTCTTTTGTTCTTCGGTTTTTTTTCCTTGTTGTTGGTTTTTTTTGTCAGCTATCGCTTCCTGCAATTCCGTACCTATCAGTCGGCCCTCGATCTGAGTGACCGGGAACGGATGAAGCTTCTTGGAGAATCGGTTCAGTCCGTTCTATCGGGTCGTCTCGATCATGTAAAACAGGACCCTTCCCTCCTTCAAGCCGTCGCCGCCGAGAAGCATTTAAAGCAGATCGTTCTGGTCGACTCGGACGGCCTCCTTCTCGCCGACTCCCGTCGCGAGGTCAAGAAGAATGAGAAAATTTCTCCTGCGACACGCGCCGCTTGGTTGACCGCGCTCAAAGGGGAGCCGGTGATTGAGATCTCAGAAGCGCCTTCCGGTGAAATGCTGGGGGAGATCTGGCTCCCTCTCGAAGGTCAGGCCGTTCATCTGGTCGCCGCTTTACCGCCCCGATCCGATCCGATGTCTCGGTCGCTTCTTCTCTTCATCAAGATCTTTGGGGTGACGGGAGCGTCGATGTTGGGTTACTACCTGCTCCGTGTGGCCTTTGTCCCTTCACCGGCTTATTTTCAGGAGATTCCTCAGAATCCGGCCACGGAGACCGGGTTTGTCATCAATACCTTTCAAGGGTTGATTCAGCAGTTAAAACAGAAGGAGCAAGAGCTGGAACGGATGAAGGGACGAGCGGAGGAGTATGCGAAGAATGTCGAAAGTTATAATGAGAATATTCTTCAAAGCGTGACCAGCGGTGTCTTGACCTTTAACTGTGAGAAGCGAATTACGACATTCAATGCAACCGCGGGGAGTATCCTCCAACTCGCCCCCGATGCAGTTCTGGGGAAATCTTATGAAGTGATCTTCGGAGGAAATCAAAAGATTTCCAGGATCCTGGAGGCGACGGTCGATCAGGGAAAAGAGGTGGCACGCGAGGAGTGCGAAGTGGAGCGATCGGACGGAAAGAAAATTTGGCTCGGATTGAATACCTCCGTCTTGAGGGACCGAAATGGGACCACCATCGGCGCGACCCTCGTCTTCACCGATTTGACCGAAATGAAGATGCTTCAGGATCAGGTCGAATTAAGAAAGCGGCTGGCGGTAATGGGGGAGATGTCGGCCTGGATTGCGCATGAATTCAGAAACTACATGGGGACGATTTTGGGATTCTCCAAACTCCTTTCCAAAAAGATCGAGCCGAACGACCCGCGCCAGGAGATGATTCAGGCGATTGTGACCGAGCTCTCATCGATGGAACGTTTGATTACAGAGCTTCTCTCTTACGGGCGAAAGACGGTCATCCATCCGACGCCGACCGAAATTGCGCCGATGTTGGAGGATCTCAAAGAGCAGTTCGTCGCCTCGGGGGCGTATTCGAACATCCAATGGTCGCTTTCGTTGAAGGGACCGTCGGAAGTGCCGGTCGATCCAACTTTGATCCGGCAGGCTTTTTCGAATGTGATTCAAAACGCGTTGGAGGCGATGCAAGAGAAGGGGGAGATCCGCATCACAATCCTGAATCGCCCGGCGTGGGGGTTGGCCGTTCGAATTTCCGATACGGGACCCGGCATTCCAAGGGAGCATCTTGATAAGATTTTTCTCCCCTTTTATACTACCAAAGAAAAAGGAACCGGATTGGGGTTGGCGCTGGTCCATAAAATTATCCTCGCGCACAATGGACAGATCTCGGTCGAAAGTACGGAAGGAAGCGGGACCACCTTCACGATCCGACTTCCTTTTCATATGCCGCCGTTTGAGATGAAGGAGTCATGATGGAGACGATATTAATTGTCGAAGACCGGGAGAGTCTTGCACAGATGCTCTCTCAGGCGCTCACCGGAGCCGGCTATCAGGTGGTTTGGGCCAAAGACGGTCGTGAGGGAATCGCCAAGCTTCGCGAGGGGAAGATCGATCTCGTGGTGACCGACTTAAAACTTCCTCATAAGAGCGGTCTGGATGTTCTCCACGCCGTGAAAGAGCAGAACTCCCTTGTTCCGGTCATCGTGATGACCGCCTACGGGAGTATCGAGACGGCGGTCAAGGCGGTGAAGGAAGGAGCGTATGATTTCATTGCCAAGCCGTTCGATCCGGATCACCTTCTTCTTCAAATCGAAAAGGCGTTGGAGAAACAACGTCTCGTGACGGAGAACATGATTCTCAAGGAGGATTTCACCAATCAACTCCGGTTCCCGAAAATTATCGGAAAGACCGCCGCGATGACCCAAGTGGTGGAACAGATGCGGAAGGTGGCCCCGGGGAAAACGACGGTTCTCATCGGCGGAGAAAGCGGGACCGGCAAAGAGCTCTTTGCCAGAGCGATTCACATGTTGAGTCCCCGTCAAGACAAAACCTTCGTCGCGATTAATTGCGCTGCGATCCCCCGCGACCTTCTGGAGAGTGAGCTCTTCGGCCATGAACGGGGCGCGTTCACAGGGGCGGTCGGCAAAAAAATTGGAAAATTTGAATTGGCGGATAAGGGAACCATTTTCCTCGATGAGATCGGAGAGATGGATCTCTCGCTGCAGGCCAAGCTGTTGCGGGTTTTGGAAGAAGAAGAAATGATGCGGGTCGGGGGGACCGTCAAAGTAAAGATCGATGTCCGTGTCGTGGCGGCGACGAATCGCGATCTAATGCAGTTGATCCAGCAAAAGACCTTCAGAGAAGATCTCTATTATCGCCTCAATGTTTTTCCTATTTTCATTCCGCCGCTTCGTGACCGTCGGGAGGATATTCCGGCGCTGGTGGATCATTTTATTTCTTACTATTCAAAAGAGATGAAAAAAGAGGTTAAAAAGATCTCTCCGGAGGCAATGGATCTTTTGATGACTCACCCGTGGACCGGAAACGTTCGGGAGCTGCAGAATGCGATTGAGCGGGCCATTATTCTCAGCGACGGGAATGAACTCCTTCCTGATCATTTTGGCCTGAAGCCAAAGGCGCAGGGTGATCTTTCGCTTCGGGATATCACGATTGAAGGGACCCTTCAAGAAGTCAGCGATCATGTCACCCGGATCGTGGAATCAAAATTGATTCGAAAGGTTCTGAATGAAACCGGCGGGAATAAAACGCGGGCGGCCGAGATTCTCCAGGTGAGCTATAAAACATTATTAACGAAGATTAAAGACTATGGCTTGGAGAAAGGAGACGCGTCGATATGACGACTGAATCTAATTGAATACGGCAAACAGGCCAAGTGTATCTGTCTTGTTTCCGTGAACTCCCTTTTATCATTCCTCTCCTCTGTATTCCTTTTAAAAATCTCTGTTTTTCTTCAACTTATTTTCCTCCGGTCCTTAAAAATAAACTGGCACTCTTGTTGCTAATCCTCTCTTAAATGAATCCGGTTCGCAAGGTTTCCTCGGTCTAAGTGAAATGATGGAGGAGCGCATGTCGCAAAAAGGCTATACCTTTATCGAATTAATGATGGTCCTGGCCACCATGGCCTCCTTGACGATGTTGGGGCTGGCCACGGTCTCCACCCAAACGGCGCATCAGCGTTTAACCGATGCCGGCCGGCAGCTCATCTCCGATTTAAGGCTCGTCCGTCAGAAGGCGATTACTGAAGGAATTTCCAAGTCGATTCGGTTTGACCCAAACGCCGAAAATATCTCCTCCCCGATTTCGGCGAGCGCGCTCTCCCTTCTCAGACCTATTTCGGCCTCAGACCCGAGGTTTCTCCATTGCCGAATTCCACTCGACCCGATGATGGAGTTAGTTTTCAAG